>Ga0209372_1000365_pt1 | contig 24429 bp, 20 predicted proteins | sample AgamicAtPe_FD_187170 | JGI IMG/M metagenome (GOLD analysis project Ga0209372, IMG submission 187170) | Agave microbial communities from Guanajuato, Mexico - At.P.e (SPAdes) (version 2) | ecosystem: Host-associated > Plants > Phyllosphere > Phylloplane/Leaf | place: Guanajuato, Mexico | collected... | reverse complement strand
TCCTCCTCCTGCTCCTCTTTTCGCTCGTGGGCCTGGTGACGCTGGTGAGCCTGCTTGTGTTGCACAGGCTTGGCAGGCTGCCCAGCCAGGTGAGCCACCTGTCGGTCGGCTTCAACCCGCGCGGCCAAGGGGGCTGCTGCTGCGGCTGCCGCTCGGATGGCGGCCGAGAGTTGGGGCTGGCCGGCGCGGAGCTCAAGCCGCAGGACCCACGCTCTTGGCGAGCACTTCCCGCGCGACCTCCTTCCCTCATCCCTCCCTCCCTCCCTCCCTCCCGGCGGCCGCAAGCCAGCTGAGCGCGCTTGCTAGCTCGCTAGCTCGGCGGATGGGAATGACGAGGGCCAACGGGGGCAACGTTTTCAGCGCTACAGGCGAGCCGCAAACGCAAAGGCCAACATTCGGGCGCCTCAGCGAAGAGCGACGATCTAAGTCGAGCGCTAAGTCGAGAATTGCGTGAATCTTCAGGTTGAGAGCGAGAAAGTGGAGCGTTAGGAAAGACAATTGCAGACTTAATGGCCTCGTCTGACGAGCGAAGCCGGGCGAGGATGTTTATGTCGCAAGCAGTTAGCTGGGCGGCGGCCGCTCCGCTCTTGGGCCCCGCAGACCGACGGCCAATCGGCGGCTCAAGCAGACTGCCGGCCACATCCAACGCCTTGCAGCGAGAGTTGGGCGCGGGAAGCCTCGCTCGTCGCCCCCTGGACATTGGCCGCCCCTCGCGGCCCCAGCGAGCATAGCGGCTGAGGCGCGGCCGAGCCAGCGAGCAGGCCGCTCGGCTTATATGGTTTTGGCTGGCTGGCGGGCGAGCTGGGCGGCGCCGACTCAGGCGCCAGCTCAGTTGGGCTCCGATATCATCCGCCTCGGGCTGGCCGACTTGCCGTTCAGCGCCGATGCCGTTCGCTGTGCCTGTTGCAGGAGCTCACCGGCCCGCGTTGGTCGGCGAGCAGCGCTGGCTTGCTGGCCTAGCCAGTCTGACCTACGCAGCTAAGCGCTGGCTCACTCAGACGCGGCCCCAACAATAAAGGCGCCAACAGCAACAACAATGGCGGCCGCTGATGGCTGCTAATTGGATTGGCGCTGCGTTGCTTGTGGAGGAGGAAGCGCGAGTTGCATTGTCCTGTCGGCGGCCAGAGTTTGCGCAGCTGGCCGCTGCTCACCTGTAGTGCTTGGTTTGTGTTTTGGGGCTGCTTCGGGCGAGGAGCAGCAACGCGCGCAATGGAAGCCAGACGAGGGGGCTCCTCGAGCTGAACGCATGCGCTCGCAAACTCTCCAATTGCGCAACTGGAGAGCTCCCAGAGCAAACAAGCGGCGGCGGCGGCTGGGCTTTATTGAGCCGCCAGTGGCGGTTGCGGCCGCGAGAGTGAGCGAGCGAGCGAGCCGGACGTGGAGGCGCAACAGCGGCGCCACTGGCAGCCGAGGCCGAGAGGAAGCTGGCGAGCTAGCGCGACATTGGGCGGCTCGAGTTGAGTCTGGCGACTGCGAGCAGGCGAACGCCCGCAACGCCCCAGAGAGCCGCCGCTCGGATGCGCCCCAGCCGGCCGGCCGGGCGGCGGCGGCGGCGGCGCATTTGGTGCGCCGCTCGCACAGAGGCAGCGCACGCCGAGCGAGCGTTCGAGTGGAGCGAGAGGAGAAGCCGCAGCCGGAGGGAGCGTCAAAAGCGGCTAGCTTGCCAGCAGCAACTGGAGCCGCAGAGCGCAGAGCTAAGCTCAGTTTTGGCTCAGAGCTCCAAGTTCCGAGCTACGAGCTCCAGTTTTCCCAAATCTCCAGTTTGCGTTCCGAGCTCAAGCTCTATTTCGAGCTCCAGCTCTAGCGCCAGCGCCAGCTCCAGCTAAAGCTCAAACTCAAACTCGAGCTCCTCCAGCCTGAGCTCGAGGGCGAGCAGACGAGAGGACAAAGAGACGAGTGGGCGAGAGTTGCAGCCCAAAATCTGGCCCCAAAAAGCGAGGAGCGGCCGATCGAAGTGGGAGGCAAAGTGCGAGCAGAGGATGGGAGAAGTGGGTTTGATGTGAGAGGTGAGAGGTGAGGGGAGCGAGCAGATTGGAGGAGGAGCAAGATGATCATGCTGAATGGGAAGGACTCTTTCTGGCTTCAACTGGAGGTTTGTCGCGAGTTTCAGCGTTCGCGCTGCACGAGATCCGACGGCGAGTGCAAGTTCGCCCATCCGCCCGGCAACGTGGAGGTCCAGTCAAATGGGCGCGTCACCGCTTGTTACGACAGCATCAAGGTGAGTGCGAGTTGCAGTCCCACGAGCAAGCGCCCAGGCCGCCGCCGCTAACCGTCCGCCCGCCCGCCGTCCCCACGGGACGCGTCTCTGTCCCTGCCGCCGCCGCCACTGCAACTGCCGCCGCCGCCACTGCCACTGCCGCTGCCGCTACCGCCACCGACGAGTAGGGTCGCTGCCAGCGCGAGTCCTGCAAGTACCTCCATCCGCCCGCGCACCTCAAAGACCAGCTCCTGATCAACGGGCGCAACCACAAGGCGCTCAAGACAGCCTTGCTCCAGCAGCAGCAGCAGCACTTCCAGGATCCCCAAGCGCAAAGTCAGCACCACCACCACCAGCAGCACCATCAGCAGCAGCAACAGCAACAGGCGGCCTTGTTTCAGTCTGTGGTGGCCGCGGCGGCCGCAGCCCAGCAGCAGCAGCACCACTCGCCAGCCCTCCAGCTGCAGCAGCAGGCTCGCCGGCCGCAAGTGGCCAACGGGCAGCAGCTTAAGGCGTCTGCCTACGAGCTGTCAATGGTAAGTGTTCGTGAATCCGGCGCCCCTCTCCGGCCTCAATTGTCCATTGTTGGCCGGACGCGCGACACTTGTTGCTCGCCGGCGCCGACAGCTCCACAATGATCGATTAGTGTCACTCATCTCTCTCCCTGCCTGGCTGTCTGCCTTAGCCGTCGTCGCTCAGGGCACTCGAATCGATTCGCCACGACAACCAGGTGTATCACTTGAACTCTCGAGTGCGCTCAGAGCGGGCGCAACTGGGGCGGGCCTGCGCAGTGGGCAGCCAGCTCGAGGCAGAGCGAGAGAGAGAGAGAGGCTCTCTTGCTTGCTTGAGCTGCCCTGTTGGCAAGACCATTGTTTCAATGCTAATTAAGCGGCCGCTCTTCGCTCGCAAGCCGGACACTTGACTTCGAGCTCTCGCTCCAAATGTGTTGGCCGGCGAGTCCGCACACACTCGAGTGTGTGAGTCGCGGGCTAAGCAGCGTGCGCAAGAGAGAGAGAAGAGTGTGGCCTCAATCCCACACACAAAAGGCCAGCCGCCCGCTCGCTGCGAGGCCTAACGAGATGCACGCACGACGAGCTTTCCGCCGCAAAGCTCAAGCTAGACGCCCTCTTAGATGCTCTTAATTGGAGAGCCACCACTAATGAATGCCGCCTACCTGGCCGGCCGAACCGAGCCGGCCGCCCTTTCAACATCGAGTTCAGCTCTAAATTAATCATACAAGTGGCCCCATTTGCATATCAATCAATGCGCTCGCAGCGGCCGCCTAACTGCGCCAATATCTCACCTCCTCGGCCAAACCTGTTCCCTCTCCTCTCCTCGCCTCGCCTCTCCTCCCCTCAACTCCTCTGCTCCTCTGCAGCACTGCTCGCCGGCCAACAGGCTCCACTCCTTCGCGCCGGCAGCGAGGAGGAGCTTTCGGTTTATTTTATTCCATTTCGTTTTATTGTATTGGCGCACCGAGCGCATTGTTATGATTAGTCAGCAGCAACAGCGAGGCCGCTAAGCCGGCGCCGTTGACGCGATTAGTCGGGCCAGGTGCACGGTTGGCCGCTTGTCGCCCGTCGCCCGTCGCCCGTCGCCTGTCGCCCGTCGCCGGCTCAGCGGGCGAGCAGAGTGCTGCCGGCCGGCGCAAGGAGGCGGCGCCGAGCTCGCTAATGGCGGGCGGCCAGCGGCGGGCGGCGGGCGGCAATTAGACATGCGGATCACGCGCTCGCAGCCGAAGCCAGAGACGAGCGGCGCCGGACACTCGAGCGGGTTGAGGCGGCGGCGGCGGCGCGGGCCAATAGGTCGCGCGCACAACTCGCCGGCTCAACATCCATCACGCCGCTCCCAAATTGATTATGCCCATCCGGCCGCGCCGGCCAAACTCCGCTCGCCGGCACAGAGAGCGCGAAAGCGAAAGCCAGAGCCGAAGCCAAGGGTCCGCTTCCGGCAGCTTCCTCGAGCTTGGCGGCCGCTCGCGAGCATGCAAATGCGCAGTCCAGCCAGCGCTGACCATTAATTATGGGGGGTTCAGCTAGCGCTGTTTGCTTAGCGCGCGAATCAGTGTTGCCATCGCAGTCGGCATCACTTTCCACTTTGCTTCCGGCTGACTGTCGGCCGGCCAAGAGGCGAGAAGCGGGCAGCGGGCAGCGAGGAGCGAGGAGCGAGGAGCGAGGAGGGAGAAGCGAGAAGCGAGAAGCGAGAGGTTAAAGAGAGGGGCTCAGTGGGCCAATATGAGTCCCAATCTCGGCCCTCTCGCTCGGCTTGCCGGCCAGCGTATCATTACTGCGCCGAGCAGATCTGCAATTTCCTTTGGCTCTCTCTCAACGGGCGCGCGCATTGTGTTTAGTTGCGGCGCGCTTGGTGATGTTAAATTTGTTATTACCGCATTCATGACTTCGGCCGGAGCTGCCAGCCAACCAGCCAGGCAGCCAGCCAGCCGGCCGGCCAGTCGGCGGCGCCAGTCGAGCGAGCTGACGAAAACGCGAGCCGCCGCAGGAGGGGGCGGGGCCGGCTCGGGTGGGCGTGGCGCCGGCGGACATAATTGACCGTTCGCGTCGGCCCCTCATTGAGTCCTGTTTGCGGCCATGATTGATTGGCGGCCGACTGTCCGCGCTCGAAGCCGGGCGGCCCGCTTGCCGAGCTGGTTTTAAATCTGAGCGCCTTGGAGCTCCGCTGGCACCTGACTCGCCGAGCTCGATTATTTGTCGCCCGCTTGCCAAGCCACCAGCTTGGCAAGCTTTCGCCGCCCAATTCCAATTTGGCCGCCGATCGAGTTTCCAGACCCGGAGAAGCCATTGGGGTCGCCGGCTCTCCATTAGCGCGCATTGTTTTCGTCTTCCAACTGGGCGCTAGTTTTGCGCGTTGCTCGCTGGGCGTTTTCCGCCCAAAGGGGGGCTCCACTTAATTCAGGCCGCCGAACGTGATCGGCCTGCCAGCCGCCTGGCCGCCAAATCTGCATGAGCGCGGCCAGTGCGCGCGCGCGCGCGCCTTTGTTTCATCGGGCGCCCGGCAAGCTGGCTCACCTGCTCCAGCCTGGCGCGCCGATTAATATTCAACGCAAGCCGCCATTAGCGCCGGCCAAACGAGCGCGCGAGTTTAAAACCGACCGCAACCAACGGGCCCGCCTGGCCATCAATTAGTTGATTGAGAAATCTGGGCGTAGTTGGCGCCCAAACGAGCAGAGCCGCTGAACTGACCTCCCATCGCAATCCCCTCCCGTTGCCGCCGCCGCCGCCGCCGCCGCCGCCAACAGCAACAGCAGCAGCAACAGCAGCAGGCCAATCCGGCGGCGGCCCTAGCGGCGGCCATCGCGGCCTCCTCCATGAATCCCTTCATGGCGCCCGGCGCCTTCACACACAACTACGCCAGCCAGTACTCGGCGGCCATGGCTGCGGCTGCAGCGGCAGCGGCCGCCGCCGCGGCAACCTCGGCCGGCCAGCACCAATCACCGCCAGTGCCCACCTTTGCCTCGCCGGCAAGCGAGCCAGCGGGCCAGCATCAGCAGTCGACGCCGCCGCCGCCGCCGCCTCCACTCCAAGCTGCGCCCTCAAAGAGCATCCAGAACGGAACTGGCGTTGCAGCGGCGCCAAAGGGGCCGCAAACCATCAAGGCGCTTCCCACGCACTACGCCAGCGCCGGCCAGACGGCGGCCAGCGTGCAACCGGACCAACTGGTCGCATATTACATGACGCCCGCTGCCATGGCTGCGGCCGCCGCCGCCCTCCTCGGACCGCAAGCGGCCGCAATGGCCCCATACGCAATGGGCGCCTTCCTGCCGCCCACCGGCGGCCAAGTGGCGGCCGGCCGAGCGGAGCCCGGCGCAAACCACTACAGGTCGCTCCTGTCGGCCCTCTACGGGACTCAGGCGGCTGCAGCTGCGGCGGCGGCGGCAGCGGCGCCAGCGCAAGCAGCGGCCAGCCTCCTGGCGGCCAATCAGGCGCCACTCTACGCGGGCGCCCAGCCGGCAAAGTGGGGCCAGCCGGCCGAGTGGAGGGCTGGCCAGCCGCACTGGCCGTCGCCCTGCAAGGCAAAGGCCGAGTCAAGGGACGAGTGCGGCTCCCTTTGCGGGCGAGCCTCGCACGAAGAGCGCAGCTTGGCGCCGCAGGGCGCTGGCGAGCTGGCCGGCCAGTTGGAGGGCGCGAGCGAGCCAAACCCGGCCGGCCAAGTGAGCGCGACTGGCGCCACCAAAAGCAAGGAGCCAGTTGAGAAGGCGGAGGAGGATGCCAGCCAGCCAAGCAAGCGCCAGCACCTGGACCTGTCAGCCCCAAGCTCGCCCTCAGCCTCCAGCCTGTCCTGCGCAACCAGCGACACTGACGACCACCAGCACCACCAGCAAGAGACCGCCGGCTCGCCCGCACTGCCGAGGCCTGCGAGCGAGCGGGCCGCGTCGCCAGGAGCAACATCGCCAACAAGTGCTGGCCAGTCGGCGCACAAGGAGGGTAAGTGCGACTCTGGCGAGAGTGTGCGGTCCAGCTTTCGAGCTCGAAAATTAACGCGCCGCCGCCTCCAGCTTGCGCAAGGCTAGCGCAGTGTCCTCGCGCCACGACTAGAACGCAAATTAGCCCAGATCATGCGAGCGAGGCTGCTTGCTCGCGTGGTGGCCGAGCTGGCGGCCTTGGCCAGGGCGGCGAGTTTGCGCCCTCCGCGAGCAAGCTTGCCGGCCGCCCGCAGCGCGAGCGGCCACTCAAACGCGAGATTTGCCGCCAATTTTTGCGCAATTCCTGCAAGAGGCCCGCCATCGAGTGCAGGTTCCTCCACCTTGAGCCAGCAAGTGAGCTCGGCCATCACGTAAGGGTCTGCGTGGACTCCGTGAATGGCGAGCGCGCACGCACCCCTCTAGCCTGCAGGTAACTAGCCTCCCGCTTCCGCCAGCCAGCCAGCCAGCCGCCACTAACCGAGCCGCCAACAATCCAGGTTCCTCCGTCCTGTCGCCCATCTGCAATGTCAACTGAGCGGCCGGCGCGCTCGCGGCCAGGCGAGATTCAGGTAAGCAAGCGGGCGGAGTCCATCGGGCGGCCCTTTGTGCGAGCTCGGCAGTCTCAGCTTGGCCGCCTCTCCTCTTCACTCTCGCAGCCGCCCAAGTGGCGCCAGCGCGCAGCCCTCGTCCGCCTCGAAGCACTGACGGCCGGCGGACGCGTTCATCAAGTGACCGGCGCTTCCGTCGGCCAAGACGCCGCCGCGGCCAGGTGATTGACAGCCCCCGCCGCTCGGCTCGCTTTTTTAATTTAACTCGCGGCCTGCCGGAGGGGCGAAGAGGGAGAGAGAGAGAGGAGCGCCCAAATGATGAATGGCTGTCGAGGCCGAGCGGCCGCCCGTCCGCAAGACAAAGCAGTGGCTCAGAGCGCGCCAAACAATCATCCCTTGCGCCCCAAAGCTCGCGTTGTTTTCGCTTCCGGTCGGCTAGTTTGTCATCTCTGTTAAATTGCACGTATTAAATGGGCCAGAGATAAATGCGCTCCTGTGGCCGTGCGGACAGACGGAGAGTTTGCGGACGAGCGAGCGGGGAGGCCCTTTGCTGGGGCGAGCGCGGCGCCTTTGAGGAGCGCCAAGGCTAGCCGAGCTAAGCAGCTAGCCAGCCGACGGGCCAGACCAACCACGAGAGCATCCGAGAGCAGTGACAGGATTGAAAAACTTTCAAGCGGACGGAAGTTTATCTCGTCCACTCGAGCCCTCGTAGGCCCAGTTGGCGCTGCCTCAAATGGACTCCTAATGATTCTGACCGCTCGTTTTCGCTAGCTTTGTGCTCGCGCGGCCAAAGCTAAGCCGACCCAAGCCGGCGCCTCCCTTTTCGGCCACAAAGAGACGGCCGCCCGCTCGAGTTTTTGGGCCAAAGGGCGAGCTTCGGCCTGGCTAACGTGTAAGCCGTCACATCTAGTTGTAATCTTGGCGCAAACATCCATCCAACCGGTTGGCCCCCCTCGCGCTCGCTGGCAGGCCGCACTCGAGAGGCTCGCGCCCGTCCGGCCTCGTTGGCGCCGGCAAGCGCGACAAAGGCGCCCTCCTAACGCCTCACAGCTCCCTGGCCTCGCCGAGCTTCCGGCGAGGCCGCACGTAGCGCCCCTCTAATTGATTCGAATCACATCCGCGCCCGCAAACACACGATTAGTATCTTGGAGGGCGCGCGCGGCCGGATAGAGCCGCCCGCTCTTTATTAGCGCGCTCCGTTGGCCTGTGATGCGAATTATAAAGCCGCCGCCGCCGCCGCCGCCGCTGACTCGACTCTAGCGCAAAGTTTGCTCAGATGTAACTCGGCGCAAAGATGAGCGCAACCCTCATCGGGCAGGAATAATCGGCCACGAAGGCGGATGTATATCTCCGCGCTATGCTCAGGCAAACGTCAATTCATCAATTATTCATGTGCTGCGCGATGGATGCGAGGCGCCAGTGTCCTCTCGCTGGGCCGCGAGCTCTCCCATTGAAGCAGTGTTCAGCTCTCCCTTCAGGAGAGTGTTTAGTTTACCTTTTCTTTGCTTCATGTTTGCTCCTCCAGAATATTGAGCCTTCGAGAGGGAATTCTGTGCCGGGCGGCCAGGTGAGCGGGCGACCGCGATTGGCCAGCGCCAATCTGGCCACCGCTCGCCAGTCGCAAAATCACCTGCTCCACGCAAACTGTCCACAACTGATGCGCACTCGAGGACGCCTCTGGGAAAGTGGGCGAGTTAGCATTCGGCTGGCCGAGCGTCTTGAGGGCCACCAATTGGGCGCTCCAGGCTAGTTGTCGGCCGGAACCACTCAAGTTGGCGCAGTTGGCGCCTGTTTGCTCCAGGCGAGGATCGCCCCTGTTTTGGCGCCCGCGAGACAGCTTGTTTCTTTTGCTCCAAGAACGAGCCGAGCCGAGCCGGACGGAGGAGGGTGAGGCCGCCCACTGTCCCATCTATCGGCTAGAAGCACACTTGCCTGGCTCCAAAGAGGCGCCGCCCGAATGGATGACCGGGCTCATTACTTAAATAGATGGATCAGAGGAGCTAATGGTGGCGCCAGGAGCAGGCAGAGCCGACGGAGATATCATCTCGCCCACTCTCTGTTTGCGAGCCAAGCGCTGACTCGAACGTGCAAACCCTGAGAATGGGCCCCCGCTAGCGCCTGCAGGGGTGCAAGTTTTCAGCACTCTCCTGCGAAGTGGGCCCAGTTTGCATGAACTCTCTTCGCAAATGGAACCTTTCGCAGAGGCTGCCCCAACTAGCTTGCCAAGCCTGGCGCAACTGAAACAAGCCAGCTGGCCGCCCTCCGCTCGCCAGGTGAGTTTTCCGCCAGCTTGAGCCGGCCCTCAGCTGGCGGCCACTTGCGTCGCCGCCAGCCTCCACCTGACCAATGTCGTGAAATTCAATTCGATTAATGGGCTCGTCGGCGCAGAGCAAAGAGACTCGCCCAACTTCGGCTGGCCAATATAGCCGGGCGCCCAAACGCCGCCTCAATGGCCCGTCAACAAACAAGAGCCGCGCACGACTTTGTTGATTTGAGCCGGTCAATCCGGATCTCGAGTAGCAACTGGCCTCCTTTGCCTCCAGCTTGAACTCGAGCTCTCGTTTGAGGCAACACAAGGCAGCCACTTTGTCGCACTTAACCTGTCGATTGCACATGTTGATCGATAGGTTGATCAAGTCTCGATCTAGTATCGTGACGATTCATGACTCAGCAGTCTGTCAGATGCCTCTCCCGGCTTCAACCTGCCCGACCGCAGTGCCCGGCTTCAACTCGAGACATTCAAGGCGAACGGGGCCAAAGATTCGAAGACTCGTGCCATTCAGCTCCACTCGAGCGATGGTGATCGATTGATCCGACTTCGTTGACATTGCAAAGCAAGGGCCTGCTCGCTACCCTTCAACTCTCCCAGCTTTACAAGTCAACACTATGGCCTCTCTCTCTCTCTCTTCCGCAGCAACGAGGCTTCATGCGGAAGGAGGCCAAGTTGCGGCATCTTCCTCCAGCCAGCTGTTTTCTAAATTTGCGCAATCTAACTTGAGCTCCCGAAAGTGGGCACTCCCAGATGAGATGACCGACATCTAACAGATCTTCTCCCCAACCACCCATCTCAGAGCCCATCGACCAGCTCACTGATGGAGCCACAGACGATTAGCAAGCTACACATCCGATCCTGCGGCGAGTGGACAGCCTCGCCTCTTCTAGTCAAATTAAATGATTGCCATCCGAGTCCATTTGCTTGAGCTCACCTGTCGGCACCTGCTAGACTCGTTCAAGAGTTCACACAATAGCAGCGGCTTCAATTCAAATCTTTCAATAAAAATGCAAAACGAACCTCTTATTTGTTCTCGTCAAATGAGTCTCCAAATGTCCACCTGGTCTCACAGTTGATGCATCTGACGCTGCAAACTAGTGCGTGATTGGGTTACCCGGTCGCTAATGTTTTTATCCTACCTCAGCACACCCAGGTTATCAGCCTTAGTTGATCGCCTTAACCAAGTGAGATCCAGAAGATTCTTATGCGCTTTCCGGGGTCATCTGTCCAGAATTCTAGCCCACTGATCACATCCTTTAGGGTTGTAAAAGCGCCATCAGGTGGTAAAAGTGATCCATTGCAACCTCTTCCATGTCATAATGATGCCTCCGGCCTAGTTGGAGGAGGCCAACTCAATTGATTTATGGCCGTTAATGCCTTGACTTCGGTGCAGTTTGCCAAATAAAATTAGAAGCTCGTCACAGGAATCACACCACGCGCAGACCGGACTCGTCATAGCCTGAGATCTGACGTGAGCACGAGAGGTCCATGTGCGCCCCAAGTATTTGCATCCCGGGTAGGCGTTTTAACTTTCACCATGTTCACATTTGATAACTGACTACAGTTTATTATCATCATCAAAGGTGTAAAAATTTGTCGCAATTATGGTTCCCAGTCCGAGGGCTCATATTTTGAGATTGTCAGCGAATGCGGTTGGTCGTGTTGCCTCTACACCACATGCCAGGTTCAATAGCGTCGGGCGAATCTCTGATTGTCACGGGTTTCAGTTTGCGCCCATGATCACACATCATATCCATATATGCGCCTTCAACAATCTAAAACCTATCACAAACCCTCACTATCAAGGGAACCAGACTGACCTTTGCATCGGAACGAGGTGGATGCGACATCAGAGCACACAACCCGCACCAATCCCCGACGATAAACAAAAAGAGGTCCAGAAGAGAACCTTGACGAAAAGGATCGTTGACGAACTAAAGCACTATTACCACGGGTTTAGGTTACTCTTTATTGATCTTAGGATTTCTTCACGTTATGTTAGAAAGTTACTCAAGGGCGAACAGTTATCACGCCGCGAGCACCAACAACTTGTTCGTAGTACCTCGGATTTGTTTAGATTAGTTCCGTTTAGTGTCTTCATAATAGTGCCTTTTATGGAATTCCTATTGCCAGTCTTTCTAAAGTTCTTCCCCTCAATGTTGCCATCAACATTTCAGACCTCCCAGGACAAGGACGCAAAGATCAAGAGTCAGCTCAAGGTCAAGATTGACATGGCCAAATTTCTTCAGCAAACCTTGGATGAGATGGCCTTTCAAGCTAAAGGCGAATCACATTCTGACGAGGCTAAAAAGTTCGCCAAATTCTTCGAAGAAGTCCGCGCCTCTGGAGCTGGCGCCTCGAACGCCGATATATTGAAATACTCCAAACTGTTCGAGGACGAAATCACACTCGACTCTATGACTCGTCAACAACTAGTCGCATGTTGCAGATTATTAGAGTTAAAACCTTTAGGGACAAACGCCTTTCTCAGATTCCAACTCAAAATGCGTCTCAATGCTCTCAAAGCTGACGATCTGATGATTAAGACGGAAGGTATTCAAAGCCTCACGGTTTCAGAGTTGCAAGCAGCTTGTAGAGCTCGTGGTATGAGAGCTCTGGGTGTGCCAATAGAAAGACTTCAAGCCCAACTGTCGCAATGGCTGGAGCTCAGTCTTGATGCCAAGATTCCTCCATCATTGCTCCTGCTATCAAGAGCTTTATATGTTCCGGAGAACATACCTACCAGCGAACAACTTAAGGTCACCATACAATCCTTACCTGAGCTCGCCGGAACAGAAGTCAAGTACAACATAGGTGAGACAGAGGGTAAAATCGATAATAAGACCAAACTGGAATTCATCAAGCAAGAGGAGGAGGAAATCCAGCGTGAAGAGTTACAAGAATCTGTCGAGAGTTTCAAATCCAACTATGATGAGGTTCTGATCGATAAGGCCGAGGAAGTAATTGAACGGGCGGCTAAAATGAACCAGACAACCATACTGAAGGTCGTCAAAGAGAAAAGTGAGAAGAACGATCTAACGATGGAATTTCTCGAATCTGTTGAACACGATTTAGACAAATTATTGGGCGAAAACGAAGAGCATGAACCTGGTGTTGAGCATGCCGACGAAGAGTACGACCTACGTGAGCTCAAAGAAGAGATGGAAGATTATAGGGAAGAAATTAGCGAGAAAGAGCTGCAGCGCATTAAAGAATCAAAAGCAGCGCGACGCCTGAGCAAACGTGTTGATAAGATGATCATGAACTTGGACAAGCTTTTAGAGAAGATTGAAGAGCAAGAGAAGGAAGCCAAAGATCTTAGGAGGAGACAAAAGTTGATGGCTGACCTGGATGCCTCTGATTCAAAACAGGACAAGAGAGAACAAAAGCAATGATATGTTAATTAAATTCGGTTCGTCTTGTTGTTACGTTAGGCAGGCAAATGGGGGAGAATCTATAACAGATATTGCATTGCTTTTTCATCTGCGCTCTAACCAACACAACCCATGATGTTGATAGGCCTCCCATTGTACAAATCCCTTAGAGAACTCTCGATTTTCTCCTGTAGCTCTTTTGCGTTTACGATGCACCTTTTAAGGTGTAACTCTGTTTCTCGAATCTGGTTCCCTAGGTGCACAATATTTCTTTCTGACAATTCACTCTTCTCTTGGCACTCAGAGGCTTGTTTGAGCTTGCTAGCAAACTTCTCCTTGATATTGTCAATCATACTAGGACATTCATTCATTAAGAATAATATTTTGTTCTTGTCCTTATTTAACACAGCAAATATCTGTTGAATTGTAGTCATCACCAAGTCTATATCGGACTTCTGAAAGACATTGACCCTGGAAATCTCTTCGGCAAGAAATGTACCTGAATGATCATCTGCTTGAGCTTCTATCGAAAGTTGATTATAGAATGCTTCGAGTTCATGGAGATTGTTCAAATATTGATTGCGAGTTTTTAGAAACTCGAGGACGAGTTTTGCGTCGTCGCCACAAGCTATTCTGTCGCTTGCAACGCAGATTTGTTGAGTTTCGGGCTCCGTTTCATGTATGCTTGATCTATTGTAACTGCTTCTGTCTGGTGGGGCTAGTTCGGCTTCTTCCTCTACATCGATGTCAACAGATGGGCCCTTGATGTGAACAAAGCCATTCGAGGACTCACTACCAGGCAAATCATCTCCGAAATCTATCTCGTCACCGAGCTCTGTTTCGAATACTTCTGAAAAATTTGATGAGCTCGTCGCCTTTGTTGATATGCTAATGCTCTCTGGAGGGTAACCGTTCTTGTATTCGAAAACTGTTGTGTTACCATGCTCTATTAGATGCCCTATTAAAGGGAGAAACTTTCTCGAGTCTAGCTTGGTCGTGGAATGCGCGTAGTCGCGGTAGTAACATAAGCCTGGCTTCAATCCTCTAGTCAAGTCCTCTATCTCCTTCATGACAACTGGAAGTGTTTTGAACTCTTCATCGAATTCACCAACGACGTCAACACCCTTGATACCATAGGATTGTCCCAGCTTTTGATGCTCTGAAATGAAGAGTTGAGATTTCTTAAGCCAGTTTGAGCGTTCTTTTTCCGACTCGCCCTTCTCACGATTCAACCTTTGGATCACTTTCCTAATTCCAGGAATCTCGTAATTTGTCTCACGTATCAAGTCAGTTGCAATTTCGGCTAAATAGATGCAGTCTTTCTCGTATGAAGAGACTATGTCCTGCCATTCCCTCATTCGTTGTGAGGAATAATAACCAAAGATGTTCTTGGAGCTAGCCTCCGTTGTCCTAAGAATTTCGACAATTCTCTTGCTATTGAAATAGTCCAACTTGGACCCAACCAGGATTTGCTTGATCTCTTCGTTTTCGGGCATATCCTTCAGAGCGGATCGAATTTTACGTCGGATAGAGGACAAATTCTCGCCCCAATCTTTACGGCAGTGCCTATGTTGCACCAACCAATCAACCAATCTCGAGCAGTGGATATCTATCGGCGTGGTGGACATGTACATCGCGATCAATTACTTTGTCAAGGCAGATATGTATTATCGTATACTTGGTTGCAGAATAGTATTTTATTATTTTATTTCGATGAATCCGCGTCGCTACTAGTTGATTTAACCAGTTTTGTGACTAGTCTCAATCTTAACACCGATAAGTGATAATAACTGCGCAGCTGTTGAGGCTGCGCACGCCACGCAATCTCTTTAAATGTTTATTTTGTGTTTGCCTAACATGACTTCCTCGAGAAGAGAGTGCTTTGTCTGTAGTGACCCAGTGATGGTGTTTGGGTCTCTCGCCTCGACTGCCTATTGCACGCTATGTTCTCATACAAGACTTCGATGTCATTATCAACCTCAGCGTTGTTTGGGGTTGATTTTCTTGGAGCGTTTTTCACCTGTGATCTGGTGCTCGCTCCTGTTTCGCGACGGGCATTTGACTTGTGTTCTTCTCTACTCGGACCATTCTCTTGATGCGTGGGCACTGCAACACGGGCAGGTCTACCTGGTCGTCTCTTCTGTTGAGCTGAGCTCTGTGCTTTAGCATTCTCGTACAGTATGGCCTCACCAGCTGATTTAGGTTCACTAGAGACATGTGCAGCAGTCTGCTCGTCGGGGAATTTTCGCTTCAAGCTCACCCGTGGCGATTGTTGTAGGGCTGGCTGAGCCCGTGATAGCGCTCCATGGCTAGTTGAGGGGCGAGGTTGAGAGGAGTTCGCCTCTTTGCGCTGGACAGGTGTGCTAGCTTTTGGCTCGTCAGCCGTACCTTTACTAGATTCCGGCCGGTCGAGAGTATGACTCTTGCTTGTGGGGCATTTTTTGGTAAGGACGGCATCAGTGGGTTTCTTTAGAGAACTTGGGATCGTGTTGTTCCGAACAGGGCCACTAATTTCAGGCCTGGAAGATTCGCAAGTTGATACCGGGGTGACTATTGGCGGATTTACATGTTCCCTAGTCGACCCGTACATTCTTTGTTGCTCAGAGCTTTCTCTTTCAGCATTATCGAGCTCCTCCAGTTCGTCCACTAATAATTTCGTCTCTTCACAGATGAAGGTCTTAAGATGAACCTGTACCTCGTACCACTCGTAACTATCATTGACATCGACAACACATTTGAACATGGCCAACTCAATATCGGGTGTGTCTAAATCGTTCCACGATGTGGCAGAGAAGGGTAACACAACCTTGAGCTCCTCTCTTTTGGTGCGATCGCTAGAGCGGCCAAAGTACTTGAGTTTGTTGCTTATGACAAGCTGTGTAGCGAATCTTCTGTTTTGAACTCTATCCCATTGAAGGATGGTGTGTGTTTTTTCTGCTAGTGACTTGATGATGTCTACAAGAGTTTGTCTGTTGGCTGTGGGTCTTTTTGAGAACTGTATATCCTCCACTATTATGGGTTTGTTGGATACAGGTGCTTCATCTTCCGGAGGCAGGTGTTGGTTAAGGCAATGGTCGTTCATTTTATATAGAAATATGCTTATTTAGTGGATGCGAGGGATTGGGTTACGTTTTCCTCTATGGTCATGATAAACGTCCTGATTTATGGGGATGGTGCAATGCCCACGATCGGAAGCAGTTGATAATTAGACTTGCGGTTTGGTTACATCACCAACAGATACAAAAATAATTACTCACGTAAATCTGGATGCACAATAGAGCACTTCCGAGAAATAACGAGTAAATACAATCTGGCTTTTAATTTAATTTTGGTTTGCATTAATTTGTGCATCGGACCCAAGAGTAAGAACAAACAACTATTACATTTATCCAGCTCGCACCCATTCTAGTCATGAGTACTATCCTATACTCTGAAAGCTTGGAATGCAGAACAATGTACTGCGGACTAAAAGTAAATAAAAATGATCCGAAAAAAGCTTCGGAGCGAAGCACAGAAACATTTGCGCTTTATCTTAGGCTTGTGGCCCAGGTTAAATACTTTACTGATTTTAGCCATTCTAACCAAATGAAAGCTTGGCAGTTATCTGAGTCTGACCAAACCTGCCCCACTGACCGCAAGAATAGCATGTACTCATGACAAAAATAATCACCGCTTTTTTACTCATAACTAAAATAAGTAGAGACTTGAAACGTTTGCTTCGAACCAAATTTATCAGGTTCCCCGTAGTCTATCATCAGTCATTGGAGTGTCATCAATTTTCAGGATCCCTCATTAGACTATGACCCCGATAAATTTGGCTTACGTATTTAAAGATCTTGAAGCAAATAAATGATGTTGAGTCTTGGTCACATTCGCAAGAGACATATTAGGTTACACAAATATTCGGTGCAGTTTACCAAACCAAGAGCTGGCCTTCCCGTAATCATTAAAACGCTCTTCGATTCGGTCATGAAATATTAGAGGCCTATTTTAGTCTTGCAAACTAACAAGATTGATCAAGATAGACCAATCTGCCTTCTCACCCTCCAGATGTTCAAACCTCTGAGCTAACAAACCAAGGCGAAAGCAATAAGTTAGTCAAGTATGAGTGAGCGGAATAGACGGCAGTTTCAAAATCAACGGACACTCCAACTTTCCCAACCGCTCGACCAAAGTAGTCATCGTAACCGCTCTACACACCGAGACAGCTCACCTGATAATAATCCTATCGGCGACTATCGCCACCTATCAACCACGACGACCACAACCACGACCGATCCCTCCTCAATTGGAGACTCGTCCACTTCAGCGAACTGTGCGATCTCCATATGTTATTCGTACCTCATTGCAATAATCAGCTCTTTCCTGCTTGTATTAGGAATCTATTTATCATTGACAAGGTTCGATGTTCGCTTTCTATACATATCAATAATTGGCTTCCTGATAGAAGCAATCGGTGCCTGCATATATTGTGTTAGCAACATCCGCTCAAGCAAATTAGCTCGACGTAAGCAGAGAGTCAACTCCGACGAATACATCCTCAATGCTAGTGGCAACATAGTAACGAACGATAACGTTGACTCTGGTAATCATCAAATTACCACCATCACCCACATTCTCAGCAGCAGGGCCTTGGCGTCTGGCAACACATCGTCTTGCAGCAACCTTGATCGCTCCAATGAGAATGAGCCTCAGACAATATACGATCACACAAATGACTTACACCAAGAACAAACTCCCTCCAGCGCTAGGATGCCTGTTAATGAGATAGATTCGGCCGATCCAATAGAGGCTCCGATCTCCCCTACAAGTTTACCCGATGGATCCAAGTCTTCACATGGTGTGCCTTCAACTCCATTGGTTCTCGACCAGCCCTCAATGAATTTATTCTCAAACGATACCCCGGATCCGACTAGCGACGACTACCTTTCATCCGCTCATCTTCTAGGTGAACCACCGAAGCCAATTCAGCAAGTTGATTCTACAGCAGCTAACCCCGAAGCTAGCCTTGAGAGGGTTATTGTAGACAACTATGACAATCACAACGATTCCGACCTAGGATCTGATAGTCGTTTGATCAGCATTCCTCACGAGAGTCAAAATCTTACCAAAAACAGTGAAGACGTGCCTACTATGCATGATCAAAATCAAGTTGAAGTTGTGGTCATGAGGCCCGCATCTATCCTCCAAGAAAATCCGACGGTTTATACTTCACTCTCTAATTCCGCTCAGGCGAACATTGACACGAGCGATCTCATGAATCCACAGAGTCTGGACAACTTTCCCACTGAGGTTCAGGCTGCCCAAAAGAAACCTCCACAGAATCGGAATAGGACGCCAAATCTGCGCAGGACCTTAGTTATGGGATTAAGTGGTGAAGAGGAAATGATCGAGATCGACGAGGAGGATTTGGATAACATGTCCATTCTTCCCCCATCCTATGATTCGATAACGACACCTGACAGGGCGAAAACAGGTTAGGCCCTTGCTCTTTCCAAATGGTTGGAACTGATTTACAAATTAACAAACCAAACCAACCAAAAGGTAGCCATGTGATAAATTTTCAATCATGTTAATATTTCTGTAATAGAAATCAGCCACATTACAAGCCACCTCTCCAAACAAAGCCCCCTCATGAATGCTTGAATCGGATATTTCTGGGAAATTACACATTCATTATCAACATATCGAGCTTTTCGTACAACCCTAAAATGGCTGTTTCATTCAAAAGGAATCGATCCGTTCCATTGGTAGATGATTTAGACTGAACAAACCAAGTGTTGAGCTCAGCTTCTTGGAGGCAAGCTTCACGAGGATCGTACACTCCTTGGAATGAATTTCCTCCATCCCCAGTCCGTTACGACATCGGACAGATTCTCTTCATCTTTTTGGCGGAACTGTCCTGAACATCGTCGCAACAATCGAGTTCGGGAGATTAAGCGTTCGGTCCCAAAGTTCACCTGACGAGGGACGGCGATTTCGATCAACCTTATCCATGATCGGTCGTCCAGAATTTCATCCCGCTCGAACTCATATTTCCTGAACTCGGTGAGCCTCTCGGGAGGCCCAGGTTAAGTTGCAACGTCTCCGCTGATGATGGTAGTTTCGGGCTGAAATGGTAGAGTCTCCACGTGGAGCCCTAGTCAGTGTGTCAATCTTAAATGGTTGACCATATGATTGTTTTTGTTTATATGCCGCCGGCACCTCTCCTGTCCTGGACCAAGTTCCTTTGATCTTTTCCGCCTCGGAATCGCCGCTGCCGCCGCCGCCGCCGCCAAAAGGAATATGATGGCACCAACTCCTTGTAAAAGCCGCCATATTGCTTCGTCAAAGGCACTCACTTATGCTACTCCCATTAATTCTATAACTATCGTCCCATCGCCATCCAAGTCTTGCAGCCAGCCAAAGCCATCGGCAACAATGAAGCCCGAGGTCTACGGGGCAGCCTCGTCATCAGGCCGACGATTGGCACGGCCAGACAGTGGAAGCGCGTCAGGCTAGTAGAGTGAAGGACACGCCACTTCGAACTAGAATTACTTTCCTACTTCACTGAGATCCGGATAGACCAGAGGACTGGATCGAACCTATCTGTTCCCCCTGAAGGACTCATCGGGTCGAACGGAGGTGAGCAAACGCGCATCCAAGCAACGCGAACCAACTCGAGCTAACCTGTCAGCCAAACCACAATGGGGTCGCCCACAAGATCGAGCGCCAAAACCTTCCGAATTGCTCTCATAGCTCTCATGACCATTGAAGTAACTCAAACGCACCCCATTGGTGCCGGATATGATTCTGTGCAGATAAATCCAGCTCAAGATCAGTATGCGGCCAAGACGTCGAGTTTCAACATCAACAGGCAAACGGATTCGGTTATGCAAGTCCATAAACTGAGTTCAAGTGGCAATAACATCACTTGCAATGATGGCTCCCAGATTGGTTACTATAAAAGGCTGAACAATCATTCAAAGAGTTGGATCATCTACCTACAAGGCGGTGGCTTCTGCAACAGTCCAGCCAGCTGTCAGCAGCGCTGGCAGAGAACCCCTCATCTGATGTCCTCCAAGTTTTGGCCACCGACCAAATTGGGTAAGTTCCCCGCGAGAGCTAGCGATTCCCATGGGCTCCTCTCTCTCTCTCAATTCTATAGAGTTCGTGTCCCGGTAGCGCCACTTTGGCTATGGCGCCTGATGGAAGCGTTCCGCAGGCAGACAGGCTGGCGCCGATTTGCCTGGACATAAACTTTGAATTATCAGGTGTGCATCGCGCCATACACGCGCGTTTGTGTTCTGTGCGGGCGCACGACTCAAAGAATCACCATATTCACTACTACCTGCTGATTGCTAGTTCATGGGGCACTCCGATGCCCACCTGGGTTCGCGAATCGTCCAAATGGTAGCAGTGTAAACAATCAAGCAATTAACACTTTCGCTGTTGCTTCTTCGTCGATCGCACAGTTGACGGTATCCTCTCGAGTGACTCCAAAGAGAACCCCTACCTGTGGAACGCAAATCACATCTACGTGCCCTACTGCTCGAGCGATTCCTGGACCGGGTCGTCGCCGGGTCGCGCTGAGGCTTCCATTCACACAGAGACGCGCTCCTTCGCCTTCATGGGCTCCCAAATCCTCGAGCAAGTTTTCGACAGCCTCTACGAGGATTTACCTCGTGACTCTAGCCTGTACCGAGCAAAATTTATCCTTCTTGTTGGGGACTCGGCTGGAGCAACAGGTGTTATAATGAATCTCGACAGGATGAACAAATTCGTTGAGCGCAAGGCAGTGGGTTTGGGACAGGCTTGTGGGCAAGAATGCGAGAAGAAACAAGTGCCTGTGTTTAGGGGTCTGGCTGACTCTGGTTGGTTTCTTGATAACGAGCCCTATGAACTCGGTGTTTCAGATCCGGAAACTAGAAGACCATATGAAACTGATTGCGACCAGAACAAATGCTCCCCTCTAGAAACAGTCAAGCAAGCTATGGGCATGTGGAATGGACAGGTTCCTCCAGCGTGCGCTCTGCGACATCCGTCGGAACCTTGGCGATGCTATTTCGGCTACCGAGCTTATCGAACTCTCCAAACACCTCTGTTTGTTGTTCAATGGCTTTATGACGAGGCGCAACTGATGGCCGACAATATAGCCAGGCCAGATACAAATGGACAGTGGAATTACGTGAACAAGGTCGTGAACGAAATGAAAGCTTCTTTGGAGAATGTGACTGCCCTCTTTGCGCCCTCGTGTTTCTCTCATAGCCTGGTTCTTCGACCAACTTGGAGCCAGATCAATATCAATGGTCTCAAATTGCCCCAAGTGCTCAATAGTTGGGAGGAACAATCTCTACTCGAAATGAACACTGGGTCAAACTTCGGACGGATTGACAAAGCGGACGACAGTGTGCGATCAGCAGTCATGCACGAAAGTGCGGAGAACTCATCTGATGGTCAGCCAATTCATACTAGCCTAGCCAGGGTAAACTTCTCATATATGTCTATCTTAAATCAGCCGACATTTGAAACTGTGCCTATTGACCGTGAGCCGCTTAACCAGAGCAGAGATACCGGACAAAAGACCTTTGGCATCAATCATGAATATCGCCAAGGGGTTCTAAGATCTGTCCCCACGAATGGACGCGGACGAAATAGGAAACGTAAACGCAACAATCAGCAGCGCCTCAAACAAACACGGCAAAAATTAATCCCCACAACAGAAAACTATCATTCGATATCTGAAGGTTCCCCACCCCAAGCAATAACCAGAGATCCTGGCAACGCATCCATCCAAACTAATCCTTTGCACGACTTAGTTCCCTTGATCGATAGATCTCTCGCATCGGCGGAATTCGCAACCATCCAACTTAATGATGAAATGCTGCATCTTGGTTCCAACACTGGCCGTTCAGGACGCTCTACACTGATCGACGATGCTACTTTGATGCTTAGCAACAACGTACCTGAGGATAGCAATACAAATCAAATGTCGATCTTTGCCAGAGACAACCAAGGTGACATCAGGCGTCCTGGAAGCTTTGATCACCATACAAAGCCTCTGAGTACGCGACTCATCCCGCCAACGAAGCATGAAAGTGTTTCTAGGTTTAGATTAATAGATTTATGCGGCTGGCCCCAATGCAACAGAGACTGTCCTGTCATGGAGTCTGACCTTACGAGTAGTTTCTCTCTCACCTGAAATAAACACTCTACTTTATGACTCAAGAGTCTATGTGCAAAAGGAGACTAAGAGTAGGCAGCCAATAAGTGATTTAACAATGTTTACATAATTTCACAAGATCGGTATCATGTGGGCCTCAGTATTGAATACGTAGTTATTCAATAGAGTTCCGACAATGTGTCTATCATCACAGAATATTAAATATAAATATTTGAGCGTTTCCCCTAGCCAGAAGGATTCCATTCTGTCGGGAGCGTTCTTATAAAGCCACTCGTTCAGATCTGCTCCGGCTGGCGGCTTTTGGCGGACATCTGAGATCGGCGTATATCCAGAGGGAATTCTTGAATACTTTTCGAAGGCGTCAAAAACGAGACTTGCTTGTTTTCTATAAATGGGTAAGCCTGTTATGTGGTACAGGTAAAATAAGGATTCAACAAATTCCGGGCGGAGGAGGTTGTGAGCTGCAGTTGATTGCACCTGTAACTCAGGTTGATTTTGAACTAGTGGATCGTCATTTTGACTATGGACAAATGTGGCTATCTCGGGTGCCAAACCAGTGCCCATTTTGCTGTACATGTGATAACAAGTTCTTCCTAAAACTTGGGCCATTTTGAGATGCCCATTATATCGTGGATTGATCTTAGGCTGAGGAGTCTCTAGGTTATATTTGAGACGATATTCAGCAGCTAAGGGACTGAAATGGTAGTAACCTAGGATCAAAGTTCCAGGTAAGAAGCAGACAAGGTGGTCCATCTTGTTGAAGTGTTTGATGTCCTCGGTATCGTTAGTTGTCTTATAAATTTGCATCTCCGCAACGTACGTATAATTGTCCGCGCCATCGGTGTGCCTGAGGAGATCTCTCGCGACTTCGTCGATACAATCCAAGTAATCGTCCTCTAGCCACTTTACGCCCCTCTGTAAGTATTGTTTCAAAAGGTATTCGTAATACGAATCGGTACGAGCGCCCAGGGTAATGATGGAATCTTCTAACTGACCAGTATTGGGATTTAAGTACATAGGGAGCAGTTTGCGCCGTCTACTGGTCGTCAAGTTGTGAAGATGAACACTCGTCTTGAAAGATATTTGCTCGTATGATATATTTCCGCTTATTTGTGATAGATACCTAAATTCGAGCTGTAGGCTGGCCACTTCACTAAGAGAAGATAGAGGGTTCCATTGAGGTGGATGGGCACGACGGGTGTTGAGATCTATATCACTGTAAGGGATGACCTTCGACTCGGTGTTGTAACAATGCATCAAGATATCACCCATTTGTACAGCCTGGTACTTAAGCTTGTTTCGTGTTGTCAAATGATACACCGACAGAATCCCTGCGAGAATTCTGATGGTCATCTCAAAACAATTTGAGTTTTCGTTATTACTTGTGAAATTCAAGTCATTCTCTATCCAGTCGATCGCCAAGTTCGCTTCGTTCGTCAGGCCCATCATAACCAAAGTGTCCGCTGCATCCACAATAGTCAGGCCGAGATCGAACCAATGATCCGGTTCTTTGGATCGTGGCTTCAGCATATCTTTGCCCCATGCATAGCGTCTGTAGTTGTCCCAGGAATGTTTCATTGCTTCACGAATTCTCACTTGCATCACATTAATGTTCTTCATTTTATAGAAATCTCCCATGGTCAAGAAGAACGTAAGATTATTCACTAGAGTGGATTGATCGGTTAAATCCGAATGTTCGAATTGAGGTGAAATTGTCAAGTGAGGAATCTTTGTGCTTCGAGCAATCGTTTTAAGTTTGTCAGTAAATCCGATGCCCGCCATAGATTGGCCATCGGCCAGATTGGTATCCTCTTGTAATGAGTTCGATTCATCCACATGATTGTCGAGAGTTACTGGACTTGGCTTAAGTAGGAAAAACAATATCAGGAAGGTCAACATTAAAGCCATGTAGAACTTGAGGTATTTCAATCGTCGAATGCAAAGCGTGCGACTGATATACGCCACCAGGTTGAATTTGCGGTTGTTGATGGTACTTCGCCTCGGAGGGTGATCAAAATTTTGTTGGATACCTGGCAAATCATTTAAATCAACTAATAAGTTATAACTCATACTAATTGATGTATGTCGTCTCAGTCTTAACGACCGACAGTCATCAAGACTTTATGAACATTAGATGTGGTAAAGAACAAGATTAGTTCGTTTCAAGGATGAGTCCGATGAACACAAAAAAACCGGTTGCGTAATGGTGAGTCTGAATTTACTTTTCAAGTTATATTCTTTGGATACTCATCATGGTCTAGTTATCGTTGGATTTGGGAAGCCAAGAAAATATGTCCATGGCTTGCAGGATGGGCTAGGCGTTCTTTTCCAATTTTTCTTCGATTGTGTTTGTTTTCGACTCCCCTCAGAGATATTCTATAGAGTCGATTTGAGTATTTGATGCCGAAGTGAATCTCATGACTTGAATAGACTGGTCTATGTGCCATTTATCTCA
>Ga0209372_1000362_pt1 | contig 24587 bp, 15 predicted proteins | sample AgamicAtPe_FD_187170 | JGI IMG/M metagenome (GOLD analysis project Ga0209372, IMG submission 187170) | Agave microbial communities from Guanajuato, Mexico - At.P.e (SPAdes) (version 2) | ecosystem: Host-associated > Plants > Phyllosphere > Phylloplane/Leaf | place: Guanajuato, Mexico | collected... | reverse complement strand
GAGAGAGAGAGAGTTTATATTTTGTGTCTACTGTGGATAAGGTGAACTTGGTCAGGAGCCAAGAATAAATTTTGAACCACTGGCGCCGAGGGCGTGCAGCCTAGAGGCTCGCTAGCCCTCATGAATGAGCTTACCAACTTAGATTTGAATACGTGGTTGCATTTGCTCCACGCAAGATGCGGGCCTTCAAAGGTTCTCGAAATTTTCTACCTCGTCTGTTCAGGATGAGAGGAAACTCTTTGCTCCGCTTTGGGAGGGTTTGTCTGGCTTGAGTTGTGCATGGGAAAATCTGGGCAGCAAAAGCCTGTCGAAATTGGCTGGGAAATGCGATTGATTGTCTCGAAGTGGCCGCCAAAAATCCTCCCACTCACAATGCTACCCCTAACAAAACGTTTCCGCTGTATCATTTGCATCTACATGTACACCATTCGCTTCGATGTGGGCTCGTGTCAATTTTGACTATCAAATTTGGACTCCCAAGGCTAATGACCATCCCACAGAAAACTCGATCGCAACCCATCGAGTGGCGGCAAATCTGGGCCGTTTTATTGAGCCGCCGCCGCCGCCAAGAACTCTAACGGCCCTCGGTCAAGATAGGAATGGGCCCGCATATCGTGAACCAGCGAGCTCGTTAGATCCATCGAGCTCTCGGGGATCCCGCGAACGCAATCATGGCCAATCGCCGCGACTATAGTCCAATGTGCCCGCGCACAAACTATAGTCTGGCACCGCCATCTTGTCCGAAGGCTGAGCCGAAGCTGCAGATCAGCAAGCCTCCGCTCTGACCATAGAGTTCAGTGCAAATTCAATAGGATATGAGATACTCGGCGATCAATCCTGGGCCAGAACACCAAAAGCGCACAATTCAAATTAACGCGCGCTCAGACGGCGCGCATGTGTTGAGACGAGGATTCTGACTATGGAAAAAGCTGCAGCGAGTATGAAAGCTTCCGCTGTGTTTTACGGCATTCGGTTTACGGGACGCGCCGATGAGCACATGTAACACCTGAGTCGGCATGAACTCGGGTTCCAATTTGTTTCCTTTCGCCGGCCCACTCCAATATTCTGGAACCTCAACCTGGTTACAACAAAGCTAATTTAAGGGTATAGATAATTAGATTAACTGTTTGAACAAGGAGGACTCAAGATGCCTCCGAAGAAGGACGCAAAGAAGTCAGATAAGCCGGTGGCCAAGAAGAAGGAAGGATCTGGAGGAGGAAAGGCCAAGAAGAAGGTTAGTAGACCCCATTCGAACTGCCCTAATCTATCCCGTCAACTCTACCATTGTTTCACCAGATTAACCCTCTTCTCTCGCTCCGTTCACCTATGTTATCCTCCAACAAACATCAAACGTTCCACGAAATCGAACGAACGCCCCTGGAAAAATTAACTTGTGATGAGTAGAAGTGGTCGAAAGGAAAAGTGCGTGACAAGTTGAACAACTTGGTGCTATTCGACAATGCAACCTATGAAAAGACAATTAGCGAAGTTCCCAAGTATAAACTCATAACGCCATCGGTTGTCTCAGAGCGTATGAAGGTTCGAGCAAGTTTGGCCAAAAGGGTTCTCAGAGATTTGCACACCAAGGGCCTCATAAAACTTGTCGCCAAGCACGGCTCCCAGCTGATCTACACCCGAGCCACTGCTATCGAGGAGCCGTGAAAAGTGTCTTTATATAAATAAGAATTAAACAATATTTATATAAAGTATGTAAAATTTTTGACCAACTTCGATTGTCCGTGTCATCCAATTACCGACCATAAACCGTTACTGAGGTATTGCGATCGTGCGGACAGCTTATATCCTTTGATCTATGAAAATTACAACATAGACATGTGTTGTGTTAATTTCGGAAGTCAAAATTTGATGATATCGATGCATTTGATTTGTTATAATGGAAACCAAGCTGATAACAAACAGCATCACAAGGTCGACTTGAGAGGGATGTGACAAAACGCGCGCTCAACTTTCATTAGAGTCCTGGCCGAGGCATCTGGTTAAATTACCAATGTTTCGCCTTTTACTAAACATTGCATGGTGTCTCGGTCACTCACGGGACACTAATCTGCAATTTTTCTGCCCCCAATCGGGGGCTCCTCTTCAAACTCTTTCTCAACAATGACCTAGGTCAAACAACAATATCTCGCTTACGACAGGTGGATCATAGCGGATCGTTTTTTATTATAATTTACAGGGCCCCTAGGCCACGTATGTGTAAGTTTTCCTATCAGAATCGGTTCTTGCCAGGTACTCGCGTTCTATGAGCGCTTCAATCCTTTTTTTGATTATCACAGGACTGGGCATGAACCTTGATCTTAGCTGCTCGGTCACTTCAGTCACGAGATTCGAGTGTGGCATTTGCTTCCTCGCTTTCATAATTCTGACAATCGCAGCCTCAATCTCGTGCTTCCTATCCTCGTCAACCTTGCTCCTAGTTTCCTTACGCTCAGGCTCGGATTCGCCACGACAAGCAATAGCCTGTATCTTTACGCGAATTAGTTTTGATGTAAACGAGTCGTTAATGGTGAAAATGTGGTCCGGTTCGATTTCCTTAGTTTTCGGCGTCTTGATAAGAATACGCTGGTTTTGCTTGCCCATGGCCAAGGACATGAGCGCTCTTAGTAGGTCTTTCTCGGGTATTTGAGTCCTAGTTGCCAGCTCCTGGCAGGAGAAAGAATCACGTTCATTGTACAGCATCAAGATGCACATTTGGTGGGTGGAGACGCTGATAATGTGCCGCCTTGGAGTCATTATGGGAAAGGTGTTGGTGCTAGGCTCTGCGCCAGGATCGTGTAAATACTTTGTGGTGGGCATTTGTATAGTTTGTGTTGGCTCGGGCTCCTCTCTCTTGACACCATAGAAGAATGCATTAAGATCTGCCCATCCCAATTGCGCTTGAAGGTTTAGTTGGCGGCCACTATGTTTAGCGAGATAGAATTTCTTAAACACATCAAATGCAGTGCGAGGAGCGCTAGGTAAGATGGTCTTGAATGGTGTTGACTGAGTTGGCCAGAATCCAGTTGTAAGAACGCGAACGCTAAGATCGACCCCGTGAAGATGGGCTCCCGCGTTGCCACAGAAAACTTTGAATTCGTCCATAGTTGAGTTAGAGATTGCCATATCCTTGAACATGCCCTCGAGTTTGGATGTGAACTGGCAACCGCATTCTGTTTTCAATTTTGAAATCATGTTCTTTTCAGAATCGTCAGAGACACTCTTGTTGAGCAATAGTCTTTTGGCTAGATGCTGCTTGTAGTAGCGCTCAAAAACATCCTTGTCTTGCAGATACCTGAATAATACCATGGTTTTCTCAAGAACTTGTTCTATTTCGGTCTCAGTCATTCCCTTGGCACCCTTTTTGAGTTTATCATCGATAAACAACGACAAATACTCGGGTGAGCGAGGGTTCAGATTAAGAAAGTATTCAAAATCTTTGGCTATCATCTTGAGAAATTCTTTATCGTTATTGAACGACCTGACCAAGAATATGTCAAATCTATCTTTAAGTTCCAATAGCTTTTGTATATATTGTACAGCATCACTTTTACCACCTTCCTCTTCGGTCACTAGACTCTTGCCTTGCTCCCTAAGATAGCTGCTAACACAGGCGATTATACATTGCAGTCCCGCTTGTACTCGACAGAAGAGCCTATATGCACAGTTAAGATCGTCAATCTTCTGATCTCTTAACATGTTGACGACACCAGAATTCTCCATTTCGACAATAGAAGTCATATGTTTGGTTATAAGCTCACCCTCGACAACGTGGACTATCTTAATCTCGGTGCCGGGATCTAAGTAACGCTGAGCCCGTTTCGATTCCTCCTCAATTCTTTGTTCGACCTCTCGGATGTAAGTGGAGGCACAATTTTCATTCAAATATCTCTGGCTTTCACTCCGATAAAACTCGGCAGATTGTTCCAAGAAGGGAACTTCAAATATCTCCTCGTAGACCGTCCTCCTATCGATACCTAGATCGACGAGCATCTTACATACATTCTTTATCCAGTGGGCCTCAATATATTCGCCTCGCCGTTCCATTGTAACTTGCGATAAGAGTGTATGCCTCAGATGATCTCTAATATTTGGATGATTTATAACATGATCACGAAATAGATTCAAGCCTACATTGTAAACGTTGTCAACACTACACTGTTGGACATAAATACGATCCATATACATCAATATATCTCTAATCATCATCATACTAGTCTGATGATCCGACCAAACCTGGTTGAGGACCTGAAGAAACTGGTTGTTGAGTGAATTGAGAACGTCGACGCGAATCTTCTCCTCCAAGTGCTCTCGAATTACCTCCTTGACGCCCTCATACAAGGTGTCGCCCTTCTTGTGGAGCACCAGAGTATAAGCGTTCCTATATAGTTCCTCAAAGCTGAGGCCACCATTGTTCTTCTTCTGAATCTCTTGAATGGCCGATTTGAGTGTCATCCAGATGCCATGAGACAGTCTGTCGTCTAAGTGAGCAGGAAACATTCGCATCCTCATTGATTTGGGTTGCGTTTTGAGCTTTGGCGTCGTTGGACTCCTGGCCGCTGCACTGGTGTTGGTGTTGCTATTTGAGATGCCACCATTACTGCCACTACTTGCGGCTGAGCTCCGATTTGGATTACCTCCAACGCTGCCGCCAGCGTTGCTGCTCATTTTGTGCCGCAATCAGGTATTTAATTTCCCTATTTGATGTGGACTCAATAAGAGAGGACTTTCGAATGAATAAATGAAGTCTCAAAGAGAGGACGTTTGATTCGACAAGAATAAGCCTAGAAAGGATCGGCCAAATCGTTGTCAGGTTGTATTGTTTGGTAGTGGAATTCCACGTACTTTCAATGGGTAGCCAGCCTTGAGAGAAACAAAATAAATAGCACAGACGGACGGACAGACAAACGAACACTCGCGCACACAGACAGATAATCATCGCTGTTGCGCTGGGAGCTGCGGGCGAGCTGGGCTCCTGCGGCCGCTATGCCCAATCCGATGCAATGTGAGAAAGATGAGCGTTTTGTGAAGCCACCGCGTCTGCAAGCAGCAGGCAGCTCCCGCAAGTCTCGTGAGCTTCATCAAACGTCGAAATCTTGGCCCGCCCAAAGCTCTCGCCCGAGAACGAGATTGCCTCTAGCTTTCAATTGCCAGCAACAACATCTCGCATGGATAGAGACCTAAAAATGTTGATGTTCAAGTGTTTGTGACGCAAAAGATGATGAACCAACAACATACAAAGCTTTATTAGCTCCATTACCAGGCGCATTTTGTATTTACATTTGGCTATCTTACACCGCCGCAACCAGTCGGCCCGTAACACCAGTAGGCAAGGCAACAGCTTTAGCGCAAAAATCAACAACCGGCAGCTAGTAGATGATCTGCTTGGTGGCCAAGTAGGTGTTTCCATTCCTGTCGCTGTTGACCTTGAGCGGGATTTCCACGCGTCCATTCCAAAGGACCCCATCAGAAACGTTGCTTGGATTGTGGTGCCTGATCCCCTTGCCCCGTTGGCTCTCACACTTCGGCCTGGCGCCGAGGGAAGCCGTCGTTTGCGTTATCTGCTTCAGGCCACCCGCGGCCAGCTTATGCGTGGAGAGGCCACTGTCGCGCTCACCTCCCACCAGGCTAGCGTTTGCACGCTGAATCTGGTCCAGATGCTCGCTTCCACTGTGGCCACTGTCGCTTCCGCCCCCATTGTCTGGCGAGCAATCCTTCCTGTCCGAAGCGGCGGCGACCAGCCTAGGCCGGCCAACATAACTCTCGGCCAGCTTCATGTCTGCGCCGCTTGGACTCGCGTTGATACTGATCCTGGTGAAATTTGCGCCCCTTCTCGCGCCCTCGGCCAATCGCATATCCTCGCGCGACGAGCACTTTGAGGATGGCGACGAGTTTGGCGAGCCGGCGCACATTGAGATTGAGCCAAGTCCAGAGGAGCTATTTGAACGCGAGCGCTGGATGCTCCCATCCTCCTCGTCGCGACTCCGGCCACTGCTCCTGGCGCTCCCGTTTCCGCCCGTCGTTGAAAGCTCCTGGCCGAGCAGTCCAGTGGGGCAGTCGAGTGGCGAGTGGCCGCTTGTTTCGTGAATTGTTAAGTTGCCCCTCGAGGATGGGGCCAATCTGTTTGCTGCCGGCCCAACAAGTTGCGGGTTGGTCGATCTTCTGAGCTCAATTCCGCTAAGCTTGCCCTGCTTCCTACTCATTGTGTCGTAATCCTTTGGCGGCAACAAGATCGGCCCCATCTTTGGGTCGCCAAGCTTAGCCTTGAGCTCTGCAGCAAGCGACTCGTACATTTGCGAAACGGCCGCAACCTCGTCAGACGCGCCAACAAGCTCGGCCGGCCCCATTGGCACCGCCTGCGCAGCCTGCAAACTGGCCACCCTCGAGCGGCCAGAGCAAGCCAGCTTGGTCCTAAGTGGCTCGTCTGAGTGCCCATTAATCAGTAGAAACTCATTAGCGGCCGTTGTCTGTCTCGGGAGGAGGTAATTTAGCAAGGGTTTTGGTTGCACAGGCGGCACATTGCGGTTGGAGGCCATTAGCGGCCGTTGTTGGTGCTGTCGGTCATGGCACGAGCTTGACCGATGAGCCGCGGGCGGTTTGTTGGCGAGCGTGGAACCATTAGCTTGGCACGAGTGGTGGTGGTGGTGGTGGTGCCGGCTGCTTTGGATGCGCGGCTGCCGCTCGTATCTGGCGCTCGCCTGCCCTGCTAGCTGTTGCTTTGAGGGTTGGCGAGTCTGATGTCGGCTCTGGTTCGTTTGAGTTGGCTCAGCGCAACATGACAACTCTACCAGGGAGCGCTGACAGGAGGCCGACCTGAGCGGCCGTTGCTCAAGCTCGTCCAGGTAGGCGGCCTCGTAGCAGCAGGGCTCGCGGCAAAGCGGCGCCGGGGGGCTGAGAGGCCGCGAGGAGCAACAGGCGACGCACTCGATGGGTCCCAGCTGCTCCTGTTGGAGGCCGAGCGAGGCTTTCTTTGAGGACGGATAGGAGGGAGTTTTGGCGGCTTGAATGGTGCGCCGGCTTGGCGACGACGAGGACGAGGGCGTGGACCTGGCTGATAGATGGCGCGAGTCGTGGCTGTAGTTGTGATGATGCTGCCGCGAGCTCGACAACTCCTGCATCAAGCTTGACCTGAGCTGCTGCTGTTTGAGCTTTCTCCTATCCGACTCCTGTTGCATTGGCGCCAGACTGTACTCGGCCGCGGCGCCAACGAGCGGATCTGCCTGGTACCTGGCCATGTGTCGCTGTTTTGCGCCCAAGCTCTCGCTTTCCGGCTGCAGCTGCCGAGTTTGCTCGCTCGAGCCCATGCAAGTTTCAACCAAACTCAAGGGCTGCTGTCCGTACTTGTCCTCCACCCTCACGCGAGCCTCGCCTCGCCTGCCTGGCTCCAGCTGGTAGTCGAAATCCTCCTCGGCTTGCTCGTGCTGGTAGACTCTGGTCACCCGTTTCGGTTTGTGTTGCTGCTGGATCATCCTATGCGAGCGTCTGCCCACAACTGGACCGGACACTTGCGAGTAGTCGATAGTTTGCAGGTGCACCGCTGAGCTTGGATGGCCCAAGTAGCCGGCTTGCTCCTGCGAGTGCTGTTGCGTCGTCATTGACTTCAACGGAAGCCGGCGGCCAATAACTTGCACTCCGCCGCCCTTGATGTGATCGTTGTTGACCAGCAGCACCACCTGGTCTTCGTTCAGGCACCTGGAGGCGCCGGTCGCTTGTTTGCTGGTCGGGCGCGCGCGCACAGGCCGCTCTGTGTGCGCGCTGGCTGCTGCGCCCATTGGCGAGCCCGCAATGCCGATGTCAAGTTGATGTGAGCGCGATGCTTTCGGGTTGCGACACTTGGGCACCGAGCTGATGATGGGCTGCGCCGTGCGGGCCGGAATCCGAACGACATTCTCATGCAGCAGCATGGCCTGTGGCTGCGGGCGGCGCGCGGGCGGCGAGCACTGGGCGGAGGCGTGTCCGAGTGAGTGCAACATGTGCAAACCAACGATTGGCGGTATGGCGGCTCAGGTGGAGCGGCCTTTGCCTTGGAACCTGTTGAAAGTTGGCCATGTTTAAGAGGAGGCGGAATGGGTCAGTAATAAAGCAAATTAGCTTGCTTCCGCGTGCCGGAAAGGCCAAAGAGTGGAGTCCCCCCCCTTCCGCTAAGACAGGCGTAGGGGGTGAGATTTGAGCTTGTGGAAGTGGGGGGGGGAGGAGAACATTGTGTTTCCCCAGCTCGCCGGATTATCGAGCCGAGTCAGCTTTGTCCGCTCGCTTCTGCCGTCCGTCCGCCCGCAAATCTGCCGGCTTAGATTGTGGGGCCGAGCCGGCCGAGCTGCGAGCGCGACTGGCGGAAGCCTGCGGAGGGCAGGTGAGGCTGGCAGCTGTTGCGAGTGGCGCCCGTTTGGCGGCGGCAGCGGGCCAGCAATTAGCGGACGGCGCACCCTCAACCCGCAAGACCTTTCAAAGGCCCTGCCTGAGTCAGGGTTGCCCTTTCAGCTGGATCAGCGTCTCGTCTTGGGCGCCCGACAAATCGACAGGTAACGCTGATTTGGTTGTAAAAGTCGACTCGATGGCTTGCTGGCTGGCTTTCTTGGCTCAAGCCGCCAACGGCTAATTAAAGCTCTGGGCGTCCGAGCTCGAGCTGGCGGCGGCGGCCAGTTGAGGGATGAATATTCAATCTGCTTGCTCGCAGTGAGAACACTGTCGCCGCTCAACAGGTGATAGAGGGGGCGTACGTCTTGATTTGCTCGCCAGCTCTGCAGTTCGAGCGGCTAGCTTCGTCTCGCATGCAAAACGCGCCCGCCCGCCCGCACTTAACTGCGGCCCATCAATATGTAATAGGCCAGCTCTCAATCTAATCGCCAGGCGCCAGGAAGCTGCCGGCCATAATTAGCCTTAGCGGGCTCGAGCCTTTGTTTGCCTGGAGCCAAGTTGGCCGACAGCCTCCAATGAACTCGGTGCAGCCGGCCGCTTGCGCTCGGCGGCCAAGTTAGCGAGTCGCTCTTGTGCCCGCCGATGGGCTCCCTGCTCGAGCAAGCCGAGGAGTGAGTCTCGGGCCAGCGCAAGCAAGCGGGTCTCGCGCCCGCCGAGATGTCAAAGCGGCCGAGCTCGAATGAGCGCCACTCTCGCTGGTTTTTTGGCAAGCCATTGGGCTGGCTATAAATTTTATCACCCCTCACGCTAATGGGCAAGAATCACGCTTTCAATTTTCTGGCTGCGTGCTGGTCTCGCCAGCTGCCAGCTGCTGCTCATCCGAGCAACTGCAACTGCAACTGCAAACCCAAACTCTCTCTCCCTGCTCGCCACTCTTTGCCCTCCACTCCGCTTTCCGCGCTCTGCGCCATCGAGCGCGAACTTGGCTGAGGGCGGCCATTGTTTTGTCCGCGCTCTGCCAAGCGCCGCCGGGGAGTCGCCATAGTCATCGGTGCCGCCGCGAGCGCCTAATTGAGATTCAATTTGGCTATTTTTAGTTGGCGAGCGAGCGAGCGAGCGAGTGGCCAGGAAGCTGGCAGATTGCAGCTGCGGGCCGCCCATGCTGTGCTTGCGGCCGGCGGCGACAGGCGGCGCTGAGCGAGCGGCAAGCTCGCCAGCGCAACAGGCGCCGGCTCGGTCACGGCGAGCTCTCGGCGGCGAGGGCCGGCCAAAACAATCATCAATCATATTGTTTGTCCCGCTGGCAGCGATTGTGCGAGAACAAGCAGCCGGAGATTTGCGCGCTCCGCTCGCCAGCGTGCGAACCGGCCACTTGAAATCGAAGGACAAAACAATATTTGCGCTCAAACTCTCTCACCTTGAACCAAGGCTGGCCCAATGTCGCCGTCGACAGGTGAGCCCGCCCGAGCGGCCAGTTCCCATCAGCAAACAACAAAGCTGAGTTCGGCGCGCGGCTTGCGGATGTCATTCGGGCTTCCCAATCGATTTGCGTGGCCGCCAGCCCGAGCTTTGCGGGTCCGGCGGGCCAGCATTTCTGAGCTTGCGGCCACTCTGCCAGCTCGGCTCGGCCAGGTACAGTAATTGCCGGCCAGACAAAGTGCGGCCGCTCGGTGGGAAGGGATCGCGATTAATTGCGCCGGCCGGCCGGCTGGTCGGCTGGTCGGCAGGTCGGCCACTCGGCGGCCGAGCGCCGGCTGCGGCCAAAATCGGATGTAAGCACGCACTTTTCAATATCACACCCGCTCGGCCTCACACTTCCAGGCTGGCTTTGTTTTCAAGCCAGCAAAGGCCAAGTGGGTTGCAAAACAAACCGAGCGGCCGGCTTGAGTGCTCGGCTCAGGTCGCGTTGGTTCCGCCGAGCGAGTGGATGTGCGCTGGTCAAGCGCTGGCCGGCTGGCGAGCACGACCAAATGGCAATGGCCGCCCGGCCGCAATTGACAATTGACGGCCAGCGAGAGCGCTTTGTCTTTGGCCGCTCTCGTTCGTGCGCGTCGAGAGCGGCCCATGCTCAGGCCGGCGCAAGCACAAGCGCGGCCCCCGCAAACGAGCGACCCGAGGGGAGGGTCTGTCATCGTGCTCGCCGGCCAGCCCATTGGGCCGCCCATTTGCATCCGCTCGCCGGCTCAATTGCGAGCGATCGGCGCGCATTGGGGTCGTGACTCATCCGCGCGACAACAACAAGCGCAAGCGGGCGTATAATTTTCCATAAATAACAACTGCGTGTGGCCGCCGGTGCATTGTGTTGCCCGGCGCTTGTCTCCTGTGGCCGCCGCCGCCGCCGCCCCCTTTCGTGGGTCAGCAAGCTCGCCGCGCCCAGATGGCGCCACCGTCGCCCCAAAAACTCATCGACAACCCCTGATTAGTGGATCGGCCGCAACGAGGACACCTGTTTGCGCTCGAGGCCGGCCGCCGTTGCAGCCGCTGCGCCGGGCAACTCTCGCGAGGAGCAAACAGGCGGCCGCTGACTTGCAATTGTCTGCTCTTTTCCGCTCGCCGAGTGAGCGTAAATTAAGTTGACTCTCGTTGCATCGCGTAATTTATTGCTACCTGCGCTCCAGGTGAGTTTTGAGGAAGGCCAGCCCGCGAGTTTGGAGCGAGATGGGCGCGCCGGCGCAGAGAGGGCGCGTCCGGCGCAAGCGGCCGCCGCTCGCCGGAACGAATGGCCGCCGATTAGCGCAATTACTGCGGCGCTAGCCGGCCAGCTCGGCCGGGAGACGGCCGCTCGAGCTGGCCGCCGAGTGATTGGCGGCGCCTTCGCGGGTTCATTTTCATACTCGAGCTCGGCTGGCCCGCCTGTTGCATAATCGCTCCATCTGCGCTCAGAGTGGAGAGGAGAGGAGTCGAGCTTTCGCTGAAAGAGTTTGCCCGATTGAAAGTTATCCTCGCGGACGAGCGCATCCGTCCGCCCGCTTGCCTAGCTGCCTACCTGGCCGGCCGGCCGCCCGCCTGGCGGGTTCACTCCACTTCCGGCACGCTCGCTGCCTCTCGCCTGCGCGCCGAGCTGAGCTGGCGGGGCAGCTTTACTGCCGCCGGCCAGCCTTTGCCTCCTTGTTATTATGTATTGTTTTATAATTGGTCGATAGTTTTCCCTCGCGCTCGCTCGCATCGAGAGCCCTCAGCGGCCGGCCGCCCGTCCGGCCGCTTCCAAGACAACAGCAACAGCAGCGGGCCGAGCGGATCCAGTCGAGGTTTGCGCGCGAGACCAAGACAATGGCCGCCGGTGGCTTGGCGGCGCGCGGCCAGCTCGCCTTGCGTGTGCCTTTGGGGTTGGCGCAAAGTGAATCGGCGTTCCCTTTCCCGCGCTGCATAATGGAGCCGCCAGTTGGGCCGAAGCTCACTAAAGCTCGACCCTCGCGCCTGGGCGCCCCACTTTGCGCCAGACTCTGTTTGGGCCGGCGAGTGCGCGCCAAACAGATGAACGATAAGCGAGCTCGGCGGCGCTCAGAGCGGCCGCTTAGCGAAACAAACGGCCGGCCCAAGATTGATGGCCGCATTCTAATGGAGGAGCCGCAGCAGCAGCAGCAGGCCAACGCCAAACGATCCCACAAGGAAAGCCAATCAGCGCCCATAACGCACGCAGCCTCATTGAGTGGTCAGCGGGTTGGCTTCAGCGGGCCTTGTTGGGCGCAAATTGGCCGCTAGCCGGGAAGTGAGGAGGCGAGAGGCTCACTTTCGCCCGGCAGCTCGCGCGCACGAAAGGCCCGCCGCTCCTCAGCCCTTGCGGCGCCCGACGCAGATCTGGGCGGCCAACGAGCGCTCGCCGCCTCGCCCACTTGATGCGGATCCTTGGCGCATTTTATGGCCAGCGCAAGCGGCTTGTTATTGTTCCCTTTCCGCCCGCTCGCCCCTCTTGGCCGGACGAGCATTCAAAGCTGGCGGCGGCGGCGGCGGCGCCATTATCTCGTCAGTGGCCGCCTCTCTGGCCGCAAAGGCTGCGGCCCGCCTGACATCGGCTAAAAATCCGGCCGGCGGCTAAGCCGGCCAACAGCCGCTCATACTCCTGAATCAAACTTTTTCATGCAAAATAATCATCCCCTTCGGCTGCGTGCAAAGGCCGCAGCAAACAGGTAGCGCCGCTTGAGTCTGATTGAGCGGCGGCTGCGGCGGCCGCGACGCAACTCAATCACGAGGCTCGAAAAAGCGTGAAGCAATTTGAAGCCGGCCGCTTTTTGCCCCGCCTGAGCCGGGCCACTTCCGCCGGCTGAGCGCGCTAATCGCGAGCCGGCAGCCCCGAGCTGGGCGGCAATTGCGAGCAGCGGAAACTGGCCGCCGCAGCCGCCGCCGCTCGGCCGGCCATTGACACGGCTCGGCCCCAGCCGGCCGGGCGCAATGTCAATGCTCCTCGGCGTCCGCTTCCTGGCGCCGGCTCGGCCGGAGGAAGGCGGATGCTCTCTGTTTGTCTTGGCTCGCTCGCCTCCCTTCCGCCGCCAGCGAGCAAGCCAGCAAGCCAGCCAGCCAGCCAGCCAGCCAGCCAGCCTTGCCTGCCGCCCGCCTGTCAAATTAGACATCTCACCTGGCGGGTGGCCCGCAGCCGGCCCGACTCCATGAGGAGCCGTCCATGGGGCGGGAGCGAGACAAAGCTTGCGCCCGCCGGCAGCCCGTCCAGCGCCGCCGAGTGCCCCTGGCCGAGTGGAAAGCGAGCCCAGCTGGCCGACGGGCGAAAGGGGAAGCCTTTGTTGGTTTTGCCATTAATTGTGCACTAAATCTTGCGGTTCAAGCGAGTTCGGCGGCGCAGAAGCAAGAGTTTGGGCCAAGCTGAAAATGGGCCGAGCCGACTAGAAAGGGAGAAGCCCGAGGTCAGTGGCTCATTGGGGGGGGGGAGGATTCCTCGAGCTGGCCATTCAATTTTGCGAGCGCATAAGCCGCCGCTCTTGCTCGCTTTGTTGCCCCTCAATCTCAGGCTCTGGCTTGAAAGGAGGAGATGAGAGGAGTTGAGAGGAGAATGGAGCAGAATGGGCGAGCTGAGCAAACTCTCGCTGGCTCCCAATTCGATTAGCTTGCGTGCAAAACTTCGTGCCATTCCTCTCGAAGCCAATCAGCAGAGCATCGGCCAACTCTGAGCGCCTGTGGCCAACTCGGCCCGCCGGCCGCAAGGTTAGCCGGCCGCAAGGTTTGTCAAAGTGGCCCAGTTTAGGGCAGAGCGAGCGTGTTGTTTGGTGCGCAAAACATGATGTTAGCGGCATTTGCATCACAAAGCGAGCCGAAGACAGAGGACTCCGCCGGCCGGGCAGCCTACCTGAGCCGCCTTCTTGGCCCTGTTAGCTCGCCCGTCAGCTGGAAACATCACTCGGGCTCGCTCTTTGTTTTAGCAGCTCGCTTTGTTGTCGCCCCGGAGCCGACAATTGGCGCTTTCGGCCTGCTCGAGTCGGACAAGCTGCCACTTGAGGCAAATGGAGACAACAAATGAACACAAATCATGGCTGCCAGGCGGCCGAGATCTCGAGTGAGTTGTTGCTGTTGCTGTTGTTGCCGCCGCTGCTGCTGGCGCCGCTCTCCTGCCGGCAACCTGCTTCGAACGCCAGCTACCTGTTCGCATTAGTCCAGTTCAGTTCAGTTCAGTTCAGTTCAGTTTGGTTCAGTCCGGCTCAGCTCGGCTCGCTTGGCTCCGTCTCGGCCGAAAGAGGTGAGCAATCTGCGAGGACGCCTTTTTGTCTCACTCCCTCGACGCCCAAAGTGGCGCCGCAGGCTGGCCAACGGCCGCCCGAGGCGCCAAACTCGCCCATCGGAGGCAAAGTGGCGCTTTTTCAACTTGGCCGCCGCTCGCCCACTCCTCTCCTTGGGCCGCAACAGCAGCCGCCGCAGTCGCCGCCATTGGCGCTCCTGGGCGAGCTCGAGCCTTGCAATCGATCGAGAGGCATCTCGGCCCTCGTGAGATGCAAAACTGTCGCCGCCTCGGGGGCGCCCGCTTCTCACGCGGTCATGGAAGCCAGCGCGGCGGCGGCCGCCGCAAGTGCAGCTCGCTCGACCGGAGCGAAGAGCGGCGCTCTCCCAACTCGCCCATCCTAGTCCGCCGAGCGGCCGACTTGGCGCCCAGCAAGCAGGTAATAATTCGCGAGCTTTCCAATCGCCGAGCTTCACCTCGAATAATGAAATTGACACTTGGCGGCGGGGCGGCCATTGTGGCGGCGACACTGGCGCCGGCAACGCTCACGACGCAACGCACACTCTTCCCCCGCCCGGCTCGGCCCACCAAACTGCCAGCCCAAACTCGGAAGTCGGCGAGAATAGGCAGAGCGAGAAGGTGAATGAGGGAGACACTCGTGGAGAGTGGCCGGCCAACAAAGGGCTCTCCAATCGGGCGCTTGGCTCTCGAGTGTTTGCAAGAGTTTGAATGCGACTCGAGTGGCGCTCTGTTTGCTCGACGTAACACGAGAGCCTTTGAGCGCTCTCCCCTAATTGCAGAGCCCAAAGGCTTTGCAAAGGCGCCTTCGTGCTCTGGCGGCCGCGCACGACCGAAAGGGTTGAGATGAGCCGGCCAGCTCACCTGTTACCTTTTAATCAATGCCGGCCGAGTTTGCCCGCCCGACTGCAATGCTAATTCTTGCAATTAACTCGCGCCAAAAGTGAACCAAATTTGAGAGTGGCAAAGTTGGGGAGAGGGAGGCTGATTTTGAGTGGGGCCGATAATTGCGCGCCTGGGGAGCCAGGCGGTGATAAATCAGCGGGCTTTGGGCCGTTGATTTGCACTGATCAGACGGCGGCGGCGGCGAGAGATCGATCAGCGGATGGGCAGGCGGCGCGATGGGATCCAGATTGTAGTGCGGCCTCAACTCGCTTACCTTCATTCAAATTAGCGAGCTCTTGCGTCCGCGCTCAAGGTGACGCGCGCTGCCAGCTGGCCGAGCGCTCGGGCCGCTAAGCTCGCGCGGAAAACCAGCTTGTTTGGCCCAGCTAGCGGCTGGGCGGCCAGAGTGAGCTTTGAGCGCTAACAAGGGCGAGCTTGTTTCATTCAATTTACAACCCTAAGGCACAAAAATCGGCGCCTGCAATGCGAGCATGGAGAGGAAATTAACCCTCTAAGTGGCCGGCGAGCTCGCGCGCCCGCCGCCACCTACTGGGCCAGCGAGTGTTGCCGCCGCCGCCGCCGCCGCCGCCACCAAAGTGATTGGCAACACTCAACACCTCTGGCTGGTTCCGCTCTCTCTCTCTCTCTCTCTCTCTCCTTCCGCTTCCAATCGAGCTGGCCGAGGGCTCGCTCTTGGGTCCCCGGCAGCAAAGCCGCTGCTGCTGCAGCTTCGGCCGGTGCAGCTGCGCCAGTCAGCTAGATTTGCGCAAATTGTATCGCAAACGCGAATCAATTCCAGCTTCGTCACGACTTTTAGAGTTTCATTTTGAAAGCAAACTCGAAATCATCATTCCGACGCCAATAATCGGAGGCGCGAGAAATCGATTTTTGTCCGCCCAGTTGGCCCTCTGGCGCCAAACGGCCGTTGCCGCCAACTCCAAACACCTGTGGCGTCATTAGCGCCACTTTCGGGCCGGAAGCGCCGCCGCCCTGATGGTCCGCGAGCCGCCAATTGGTGTCCATCATCTCCATGCGGCCAGTTTCGCGCTCGCTTGCCGGCGGCCGCCTCAAGGCGCCTTCGGGAGGGCCAACCAGCTGTTGGCCAGCCAGTTGGACTCTGCGCAAACAGGGCCAGCTTGTCGAGAGCGCACTCCAACCATTGGCCGGCCACTCAATTGAACAGGGCGGCCAAGTGCGCGCATCCTCCCAATACCAAGAGTCCACCTGGGCCAACAAACGGGAGGCGAGCCATCTATTAGCTTGAACGCCTTATCAGGAAGCTGGCCAGTGGCTGGCTCTACGATTACAATTGGAGCGGAACTCGTCCCTTGCGACAACAGGCCTCCAGTTTGCTCGGCTCCCCAACCAGCCGGCCTGGCTGCGAGCGCGAGGCCGGCCGCGCAATCGATCCAACCCCTCCGAGCCAATCCCAACGGTCGGCTTGAAAGCGTTTGTTTGCCAGCTTAGGCCACACAATCTGGGCCACACAATCTGCCACTGTTCATCCCGTCGATCGCCTGCCGCTGCCACTTTCAATTAGCCTCCTCCTCACTCTTCGCTCTGCTGAAGAGTTGCGTGGTTGCCGGAAGCGGCGAAAGTAGACCAACCTGGAGTGGCCAGCCCGGCGGGTGGGCGGTTTGGCCGCTTTGGTATTGCGCCAAACGCTAGCTCCACTCCTAACAGGTCGCCTTCAATGAGCCTCAAAACTTACCCTCTCCTTGCAGATTCAACGCTCGGCTAACCCGCCAGAGCGGCCAGTTCTTGGAGCCCAAACTCTCTCGTGGCTGGTCGCATGAATTCAGCGGCTTCACTGTTCGTCTTTGCTCTTCAGTTTCGGGGTTGGTTGCAGCTTCCGGATGCTGGACTGATGTCTAAACGATGGTTTGTTGTTGCGTTTGCTTAATGTTGGCCCTTCGAGCGACTGAACTGGAATGGAGCCAGTTTGAGTGGGCTCAGAATGGACAGGAGCGATCGGAATGGAGGAGCGAAAATAGAAGGGGCGGAGTCGGGAGAACAATCCAGTGTTTGCACCTGTAGACTCGAGTCGCCGCCTGGTGGCCAAGTGTTGCGCCCTCTCTCTCTCTTGTTAGCAAGAGTGAGTTGTTTCTGTTCAAAGAATCGGATAGATTGAGTTATATTCACTCGCTCGGTCTCGGCTAGAAACTCGAGACAGTGTGGTCAACACTCCTCTTTTAGCCAATTTTAAAGCCAACTATAAGTGCTAGACTCTAGACTTGATTCCCCTCCCAAAACAAAGTCGCTGGCCGCATTTATTCAATAGATTTGATAAGCTCAAGTTGGTTTGATATGACGAAAGGATGCACCTGCTAACAGCTCGTGGCCTTAACCTTTCACCTGCACTCGCTGTCCATTCGATTCATGGATCGCTAACTGGATTGCCAAATCTGAACTCGTCCCTCACTTTGCTCAGTTCTACTAGAACAAACTTACAAAAACAAAAATTTGAACGCTCCTCATTCAACGGTGACAGATTTGGCCAAGTTCCTTGGACAGTCGACGTTGCAGCCGCGCAAAACCGCTATGTGATAGGAGAGGAGCTGGAGAGGGATGACGGTCAGGACTCCCTGCAGGCAGTCGACTGTGTGAGGAACCTCGATCGACTTGAAGGCCATCGTTTGCGTTTCCTTGTCATCCTGCTCGCATATTACGATTGGCCGTCCATCTCGAGCGATAACCTAGTTTTGGTTGGGATTTGTTATAAACCTTGGGGTTAGTGCGAACCAAGCAAAATGAAAACACCATCCCAGTGCCGCTCAGACTTACCTGCTGCAGCGCGTTCATGCACTTGGGAAAGACTGGATCCCTCGTGATGACCATGATGACTGGCATCGCCTTGTCAACCAGGGCAAGCGGCCCATGTTTGAGCTCTCCGGCTAAAATTCCCTCAGAGTGCATGTAGGTCAGCTCCTTGATTTTAAGCGCGCCCTCCAAGCAGGTGCTGTGGTTGTAGCCGCGGCCCATTACAAGCAGCGACTTTTGCTTGTAAAGCTCTCTCGCGAGCATCAGCACCTCGTGGTCAAGCGCCAAAACCTGTTTAATGTGATCGGGCAACCGTCTAAGTCCGCTTATGATCTCCTGTCGTCTTGGGCCCATTGAGATGCGATCCTCGCTCATGACAAGGGCAAACATGACCAGCGAGAGGAACTGGCTCGTGTAGGCTTTTGTGCTCGCAACGCCGATCTCTGGCCCGGCATTTATGTGCACCCCACAGTGGCTCTCGCGACAGATGCTACTGCCAACAGTGTTTGTTATGCCCACGATTAGGGCACCTCTTTGCTTGCAATACCTGAGCGCAACCATTGTTTCGGCTGTCTCGCCAGATTGCGAGATGAAGAAACAGACGTCGTCGCGAAAAACGGGCGTGTTTCTGTCCAAAAAGTCGCTAGACAGCTCCACCATCACCGGTAGCTCGGTCAGTTCCTCCAGAATTTGGCGCGTTGCAATGGCGCTGTTGAAACTCGTCCCACAGCCAATCAAAAGTAACCGTCTGCAACGCATTATATCGCCAATGTAGTCCTTGATTCCGCCCAAAGTCACAGTGCCCGTCTTAAAATCAACCCGACCTCTCATGGTGTTTATAACGGATTCAGATTGTTCAAAGATCTCCTTTTGCATGAAGGAACTGTAGTTGCCCTTCATTATTTGTTGGATCTCCAACTTGAGAGTGGTTATCTCTCTCGTGAGCGAGAAGTTGCTGTCCCTCTTTCGGTTTATCCTGTGTATAGTCAAGCGGCCATTGAAGATCCAAGCGACATCGTCATCCTCGAGAAAGATAACCCTGTTTGTGTGCTCAATGATGGCGCTTGCATCTGAGGCGAAAAAGTACTCAACCGGCGATTTATCACCAAGCGGACTAAACTCGGTTGTTGAGGGTGAGCGGTGCATCTTCGTGAAGGCCCCCTTGTCAATGTCGGCGCCAGGTGAAGGGGCACCTCTGGCTGCTTCGCTTTTGGGCGATTCCTGGTCGCCATCTTCGACGGCGAGGCGTTCCCCTGGCCCATTCTCGCTGGAAACCTTGATAGGTATAAGCTTTTCGCCAATTTCCACAACATCGGGCCCAGTCTTTGAGGGCGAGAGCGCAGACTTGGCGCTTGGTCGATGGTTGTACTCCTTGTTTCGGCCAACAATGACTGGAATATAGTCGGTTGGCAGGCTCATTTTGGTCTTGATTCCAACCAAAAGGGGACTTCCGCGTCTGGTTGCAACGACCTGATTTGGGAACCTGCTTGACTTGAAAACAAGCGCAAACGCGCCCTCCAACTGCTGGATAACCTGCTCGACGATCTCCCTGAAGGACAAGTTTGGCAGAGTTTCATAGAGATGCTTGACCAACTTTGCTATTACCTCCGTGTCCGTGTCCGATTCAAATTGAAAGCCCTTCTTCTCAAGCAACTCCTTTAAATCCTTGTAGTTGGTTATGATTCCGTTGTGGACAACAACAAACTCGTTATCCTCGTCGCTCCTCTGCGGATGGCTGTTGATTGCGCTTGGAGCCCCATGAGTGGCCCATCTGGTGTGAGCAATTCCGACGTGGGTTTCAAATCGCTCGCTCAAATCAAAACTACTCTTGCTAGCCTTGGAGGTCGACCAAATCTCCTCCTCAAGCATGGCCACCTTACCCTGGCGCCGTACAATCCTGATGCAATCATTGTTGTTTAGCCTGTCGTCGACGGCGACACCTGCGAATTTGTTCAATGTAAGATGGCAACCTGTTGTAGCCAACTCTCATTTTCTTTTTGACTCTTGAGTGGGCGAATACCTCTACTTACCAGCAGAATCGTAACCCCGATACTCGAGCCTCCTTAGTCCCTGAATGAGACATTCGAGGATTTCGCGACGCGACTTTGGCTCCAAGTAATTCAGGTAGGCGAATATGCCTGAGTTTGGGGGGGGGCAGAGATGCGTCAATACGAGATTTGACAGCCGAGTGTTGCGCAACAACCGGGCATTATCATGGGGCAACAGCTCATTCTACTTACCACACATGCTTGCGAATCTTCTGACGACCTGCTTTCTCCTTTTTCAATGAGTAAACGAAATTATAGCTCAGGTTACTCAGATGAACAAGCCGCATATGTTGATTCCTGCAAAGTTGCGCCTTAACTGGCCAGCTTATTTGCGCTGGCGCCTTAGTGGCCTGTGGGAGTTCCGGTTCGCCTGTTGTTTTATTGGAGCACTCGCTATGATTTGGAGGAAACAAAACTTTGGTTGGAAAAAATTTATGCTAACTTGGGTCAAGCTTGTGGTGGTTTGCTCTCGCGCGCATTCAAACGAAAGCTCGAATGCAAAGGCACGAAAATTACGCTGCAGGCAAGGCAAATTGATAAGTCTGAGAATGATAATTCTCTCATCAGTTCTACCCTGGAACCGACAAAGTTAAACCTGTGGCGACGAATGAGAAACTTAAAAGGATGACGACGACGGCTGTAAGTATTGGATGGAGATAAAAGCAAGTTCATGTTTTTGTTGTTATTATTACAGGAGTTTAGTCGCTCCTCCTACCGCTGTTATCACTTCATTTCTTAGCGCGCAACCTGAGCCTGTTGATCAGTTACTCGTTCGTCTGCCCGTTCGTCCGACTGTTCGCTGGCTCGCTGGCTAACTCGAATCTAACCATCGAGCTCACCGTCAGTGCACTAAATAGCCGACAGGCTGGCTTACTTGCTTGCTCTCTCGCTTGCTGACCCTCACCAGGCTTGTCTATCCGATCTAACCTAATTGAATGCACTAGCCTTGTTGCAAACGAACAGCAGCTCCAGTTTTGAGAACGCCTGGATAATTTTGCCTTCGCTCTAAATGGACTCACATTCTCTACAGGTTCTTTTTGTGCTCTTGTTGTTTGATCTTTTTCATTATGTGAGCGCTTTCCAAGGCGATCTTACGTTTCCTACCTGGAGTATTTACTGCGTTGATATCAATCACATCAGAGATATCTCTGCCTGAAGTATCGGGCGTTGAATTGGTAACACTCTGTTCTAGAAGGTGGTCGTCAAAATTTGCCAATTCGGGCTTCACAGCTGCAAGCTGAGTCTTGATTGATTGAATCTCAAAATCTGTATTTGCCAAGTTAACCTTAATCTCGTACAAGAGCAATAGGTCACTCCTAAGTTCGTTGAAATTTTGACAAATAGATTCTGTTGGCATTGGAAATTGATCCAGACAGAGCTCCTGAATCATTTGTTCTAGGGCTTTGGTTTTCTTCGTTCCCAATGAAGTCGGTAATTTAAGTCTCTGACTTCGTAATGAGGTACCGCTGGTCTTGAAATCGGGGAATTTTATACCTAGTGTATTTGCGTCTAACAAGCTAGCTGCTGTTCCAGATAGATGAGGAGTCATAGAGCCGATAGAGTCTCTGCTTGGCCTACCAGCCCCTCGGCCTGGTCTCCTTCCAGGCATACCACGCATGCCAGAACCACTAGGCCTACCTACACTGGCCTGAACTGTTTCTGGTCGCTTCGTGCCAGGTACTGCTCTTCCAGCCGCATCAAGATTTCTTTGCAAATCTTGGGTCCTCTTTTCGCGCTCTCTCTTCTTGGCCTCGATTTTCTTAAGTTCTGCGATCAAATTACTCTCCTCCTCGATCTGCTCTTTGGTTCTATTGTACAAATTAACTAGCTGCTGTTTACGTTTCCGCTCATGCAATGAGTCGTACTCCTTAACTTTAGGGGGTTCCATAAAGGCTCTCGCCTTTGCCAACTGATTGTGTACAAAATAGTAGCGTTCTTTTAGATCCTCAACCGATCGATCTGTCGGAAATCGTTTCCTGTCCCACCGATCGTGGATGACAATGAATCTAAGGTCGAACCTCGTACACATTTCCATTAAATAATCCGTCTCTTCTTTTGTCCACTGATCGCATAATAATAGCATGTTATACTCTTTGTCGTCAAATTTCGGTATGTGAGTGTCAATACGCGTGTTGTATTTCGCGAATTGGTACTCCTTCGGTGGCTCATTCGGATCTGTAACTCTCCGCCAGTGGTACAATTGTAAATGATCTTTCCTAGCTGGATTTAAAAATGGGGTCCAGAGCCACTTCCTCGGTTTCTTGATACTGAGATTGGCTCTAACCTGCTTGTAGCACGTAGTTTGAGATGCTATGGCAAAGTCGGTAGGCAATAGAGGAGTATCCGAGTCGCTTGTGTTTAAAAGGGCAAAAAGCTCTCTATGCATCCCTTCAGGTTTACGACGTTGAATAGGAGCACTTTTAGGTGTTTTTGGCTTGGGGCCACGCCTGTTGGGTATAGGGGTGTCATCGACCACCGGACGGCTTGCATCGAGTATCTCGAGCACATCGGCCATCTTGTGGACGTGTTGTATCTATCCACGCGAATGTCGAGTTAGATTGATGATGGCCTCTTGAATGGGGAGCTCCGGAGTTTAACAATAAGATAAATGGTTAATTTATGGCGAAAGTCAGGGTATTCACTCTAGTTATAGCGCTTTTCATGTCAACAATGATTTTCATGAATTTCACTCAAGCACGCTGCTTGGATGAAAGGTTTTCACTTATAAACGTGCCGGCCCGTGCACAGACAAGTTAATGACATTTGTCTACAATCTGTGTAGTTTAAGGCCCGAGCTCCAAGTTGAGGCGGTTCGATAAACCCAGTTTATTGACCATCGTTCATCATGTGATCTATTGAATCTACGCAAACGACCATCCCAATGTAAAATGCGAGAGATCTCTTTTGTCAAGAGGCTGAGATTCAACTTCAGCGGGAGCGTTACCAAGAAGGCACTCGTAATCGGCGACGCAGACAACGACCAGGTAGCTATACAGACGATTCAAAACTGACTTGGATTGGCCAAGATTCTAATCAGCACTCCTACATGCTAGTACAACGAGCTTGTTTGCGCCAACTTACAAGGCCAACTTGCCATCTTTAAAGGTAGAGGTCCAGAGAGGTATGCCTATGCATCGGATTTGGGTATGGTAACTGCCTGTGTTGTGGGCGACATGACAAACTCAGGCAAGAATCATGTTGCAGCAATCAACACGGAAGGCTGGTTATTCATCTTCAGCATGGATCTCGTCAAGAATCCGACCGCCCCAACGACTTCGAGGCAAGGAGGTAGTACGACAGACGATGCGAGAACTCCGATGAGTTCGCCATCTGTGGATTCATCTGGTATCAAGTTGGAGGCTATTTACCAGCAAAGAATGCCAGCAAACTGTAAAGAACTTCTGCTGGCTGATCTAGATGGAGATGGACAGAATGAGGTAATTGTAGGTCTCACAGACAGAGTTCTGCGAACATATAAATGGATTAAGATTGGGCCAGATCGAGGTAAATTCGTCGGCTTATATAAATGGGAGTTTGCTGATCAAATAGGTGCTGTTTCGCTTAATCCTAGCCAGCATGAGAACTGCTTAGACATTATTGTTGCTCAACCAGGAGGCACTTACGCCAAGTTGGAGTGCTCTGATAAGAAACCGATTGTTGTCTCAGATTCCTCAAACAATGGTTCAAGCAAAGATAAAGTCAGGGAAGTTTCGGAGCAGGGTTCAGCGGAGAATCTGAACGATGACGACGACAATGTTAGGACTGAGTACATTAGTAAGCTCACGCCCGAGTATCATCAATTAGCCCTGACTCAAATGAGGAACCACCACATTAGTACGGAGGTTCTGGGTGGCATACGAGATGGCAAGAGCTCGAATTCTTTTTCACTGATTGTTATTGCAACTCTGGATGGGACACTTATGTTAGTCGATAAGGACCAAATCCTTTGGTCACTCCAGGTGGATCATCAATTGTTCGCGCTCGCAGTTTTGGAGTCCAAGATGAATCGCGTGCACTCACTGTCCCAGTCGGAATCCACCTGTACCATAGTGCCTGTATCAAACTCTGACTCCAACGATTTAAGAGACAGCAATCGTGATTATGCGAGACTAATCTCGCAGTATTTAGTAGTTTGTGCCTGGAATGGAAAGACGTATATTATCGATGAAGACAGAAACTATCTGAGATTCAAATTTGACGAGGCAGTATCAGCCTTTACAGCGGGGAACTATCATTTTGACGGCGTGGATCACGCCTCGTTGGTTTACGCCACGTTTAACAACCAGATTGTGCTATACTATGATGTTATCCATGACCATATTCGTCCAATGTACTTATTAGATGAGGTTTTGCACAACCAAGACAACGCTGATCTCCTAGCAAAGTTGGGCACCCTGACAGACATGCTTGAAAACCAAGGTGAACTGTTTCCTAGAGCTGATCTAAGTGGTCGCGTACGTGGAACTTTGCAGGATATTTTGTACAGCATAACTGACGAAGAACTTAAACAAGTCCAACCGGTGGAGTGACTTGTACGCATTCTTGAGGAGTTATCATGCATCCAGACTATACCCCGAAGCCGCTCAAGTGCCTTCATCGGACGACTCATCAAGTCCGAGCCAGAGATCGTTCTTCTTGATGCTAGCTCGTGTAGAGGAGGTTAAGGCCGCGGTTGATTGCTGTCGTCGGAGAGACTTCGAATCTGATTCCGGTGTTGTTGATTGCTCATCTCCCTTGTTAATGGAATCTGCCCGTGGCCTCTTGTTCGAACTCTCCTGACTAGTGGTGTCGTGTTGCCGTTTTTTCAAATTAATAATTCCTTTGTCCACAGCTGCCTCTATTATATCATTCAATTCTAACCGTCT
>Ga0209372_1000360_pt1 | contig 24600 bp, 18 predicted proteins | sample AgamicAtPe_FD_187170 | JGI IMG/M metagenome (GOLD analysis project Ga0209372, IMG submission 187170) | Agave microbial communities from Guanajuato, Mexico - At.P.e (SPAdes) (version 2) | ecosystem: Host-associated > Plants > Phyllosphere > Phylloplane/Leaf | place: Guanajuato, Mexico | collected... | reverse complement strand
CGCCGAAGCGTTGCTGCCTGAAGCTCGGGCGCCGGCTGAGCTGGGCTCCTGGCCGCCTTGACAAGATTTGCCTCGGATTTTCGCCGGTTGTTTGAGCGGTTTTCAGTTGTTGTGGCTGCTGCTGCTGGAGTTCATCTCGGACTCGATTCTGCTTCAATGGGCTAGACAGATTTTGGTCGATTTGAGCCACTGAACCGGAGCCAAGCGAGGCGACTGCCGTGGTCGCGCCCGATGTGGAAGCGGCTCCGGCGGCCGAAGCGGAGGCAGCTGCAATATGACTCATGGGCTCGATAAACGGAAACTGCGGCGGCACAGGTGCTGCTCTCACATGCCCGTCCTCGGCCAGCTGGGCGCCGGCTTGGCTCGATTGTTCGCCCGCTCGCTTCTTTCCGGCCTCCTCGAAAGTCTGGCCTAAAGGCCCTCTCAGTTGTCCGTCCGCCGTTGGACCCTCCTCCTCCAGGATGCTCTGGCGCCAGAGGACAGCCCTAACAGCGTCCAGAGTGCCGCTCAAGTACTTGAATCGACCCGAATTGAAGTCCACGTTTCCATCGGCCAAAATGATCTCGAGAATGCGACCTAGCTCGTACATTTCCTTAAGTTCTGCTTCGCTTAGTCTTGATTCGTTATCAATGAGATGTTTCAGAGTTGAGTCAAGCTCGGACAGCTCGTCAATTTCTCGCGAAACAGCTCCAGTTTCGCCCAAAGTTGGCTCCTGAATGCTAGGCTCAGGTTCAGGTTCAGGCGCGACGGGAGCTGTCGGCCGATTTGCATGGGCCAAGTTTAGTGCGTTTGCCATAAATTGCATAAAATGCTCCGCTTGCTCTAACCCAAAGTGAACCCTCTCGTCGGAGCCAACGAGCAAGTCGAGCTCGCTCGCCAATTGCGGATTCAACTCGGTCGCGTACTTCAAATCAAGATACCCGCTCACTAGATTTCCAACAAACTCTAGCTGACCACTCTGCGCATCAAGCAGACTTCTAAAGGCGGAAAATTTGCTCCTAAAATCGGAGTATATTTTGTCCAAATGGTCGCATTGCTCCTTCTTTCGTTGCTCGCTTTCGCGCACGTTCCTTCCCTTTGTAAGCTCAATGTATCTCATGTTTAGGTTGAACCAGCGGGCGCATTCGGCAATTGAGTCTGAGTGCTTGTTTTCAAGCTCCGTTAGCTGGCTCAGGATGGACTCGGCCTCTCGCGTTTGGTCGAGGGTTTGTTGTTTGCGCGGCCAGGCGGACCGTTTGGGGGCGCCACCGCTTCCGCTTGTCGCTTGGGCTCGAGCCATCAAGGAGCCGTTTGGACCATGGACAACGCTCGAGGCGGAACTGGTGGCGAAGGGTCTCGCAGCGGGCGCCACATGTGAATGGCTGGTCGCGAGCAGCGAGGCCAGATTTAACAAGCTGGTGGTTAGGAACAGGTAGCAGCATGCGCTGCGCTTCGTATGGAGGAAGCGGGCGTTCGTCTTGCTGGCGACCAAGCGGCGCCCTTGCTCGTTGGACATTTGCTTGTTGTTGGCGGGCGAGCTGTGGAGGGACAAACCAGGCTGTCAGTGTTCAGAGACAGGCTCTAGAAGGCGAGGTTGGTGACAGATTTGCAAGAGAGGCTTGTTGTGCTAGTTTTAGACAAAATTAATGTCTCGACTCCTTCTCACAGCTACCCAAATATACCCTCAACACTCTAATTCAAATTGGCTCTTAGCAAGTCAGAGAGTGAGGAGGCTCATTTGTTGGGTTAATTTTGTTGGCGCAGCAACGCGGCTCGCTGGTTTTATATTTAGACGGATGCTAAAAATAACGGCCCAAATGGGAGAGAGGCGCGAGCGTCAGCTTGGTCCCAAATTGGCGCTCGGCAACCAAATGGTTGGAAACGAGTAAGCAAGCAAACAACTGGCATTACAAGATCGATTGTGACTGTCTCGCGCCGGCCGATAGTTTGCTGTCTCAACGACCAATGGCTGCGTCGCCGTCATTGGTGGTTCCTTGTTGCGGTTTTGCTGGTTGAGCTGGTCTCATGTTCGCATCAGAGGTTGCGTCCGAGTGGAGTTGGATTTGCAAACATGACCGAGGGTGGGGAGAGATAATCAATTTCACGTGATTGTTTTTCCGGTTGGACCGTTCGATTTGCATAAGTTTGTTGCCGGCTGCCAGCGCTAACAGGTTGCACTGGCCCCGCCCGGCCGGCCGCCAACGCGCTCGCTCGCCCGCTCGCCGCCGAGCTGTCCACCTGGCCTGCAGGCCGTCTGGCCGGTCGATGTTCGGACAAGTGGCCGCCGCCAGCTGATTGTTGGGGGCACGTGGATGCTCGTCTGTGGCGGCGGCGGCGGCGGCGCCACCAGCAACAGGGCCAACGGCAGCGCCTGACGTGAGCGCCAATAAGGGCGCCCGATTTGGTGGGCGGCCAGCCGAAAAGAGCAGGCCGACACGCTCGCTTAGCAAACCGTTGGCCGACTTTGCTGGCCAGAGACACCGAAAGCTGGCCATAACTAACTGGCCACTTGTGAGGCAAATGATAACAATAACAACAATAAATAAGCAACCCTCAACGGCTAGCGACAAGTTTAATGCAAACAATTAAGCGGCCGCACATCTCCAGCTGCTGATGCTTCCAAAAAAGCAATCTCGAGCGAGCTCGCCAAACAATGGGATCACCTTTTTTGGTTTCTCATTGTTGGGCCAACAGCGCCAACATCGGGCTGGCTTCAACGTGGCGGCGAGGCAAAGTGGGCGGCCAAGTGGCCAAGTTGAGGGTCGTGTCGCTTGAAGGGCGTCGCTTGTTCCCAGGCCTCGCTCATCCTGGAGCAGGTAGCCGGCCAGCAGAGCCCGAACTCGCTCTCAGCCTCCTACCTCAACGAGCCCTCTTGGTTGAGCTTCAAATTGGTTGCCGGTCAAGCGGTTGGTCGGCGAGATTTCGGTTGCGCTCGCTGGCGGTCGATTCGTGACGAGAGAAGGAGAGCGATTTGCATAAATACGAGGCGCAGGTAGTAGTGAAAGCAGGCAGAGCTTGATCTCTGGCCGGCCGACTTGCTGGCTGACTCGCTGACTGACCAGCCGGCCGCCTCCCTCTTACGCTGGCCTTTCTAACGTGTCTCGCTTCATTTTAACTACTTTAGCTGCAGGCTGAGCTTTGCGGGCGCAACTCAGCGAGCCCGAGCCAGTTAGGCGGGCGGATGGAGACTATCGGCGCTTGTTGCGGCCGAGAGTTTTAGTTTGAGTTTGAGTATGAGTATGAATTGGAATTCGGATTTGGATGGAGGAGAAATTGAATCTGTTCCAGTGCGGCCGAGCGTCTGCGTGCAGGCCAACTGCGCCCGGAGCTCTTCGGCGCTCAAGCCTCCCTCGCTGAACCAGATCGGCGCTTAACCCAGATTTTCATCTAGCTCGCAGATCTCGCCCTCTGCCCGCCTTGGCCGCAGTAAGGGTAACAGCAACAGCAACAGGCTCGATCCTGCGCGCTGGCCTCGAGCGGGAAAAAACAATGCAAAAGAAGCAACTCCTCGCCCGTTCAAGCGCTGGCCATTTAACATTGCTACCTGTCCCTCCCGCTGCAACAGCAGCCCTCGATTCTGCTCGTTTTCCTTCTGCAATTTGCGGCTCAATCTGAATGATGCCTTAAGTGGCTCGAGAGGAAAATCTCAATCATTGGCCGAGAGGAGTGCAAAAGTTAAGCGTTCGGGTTGACAACAGAACTATCGATCAATGGCAAGCTGAGAGCTCCAACTAAAGGCCAATTTTTGTAGCCGCCCAATGGAGCCGCTTTGCGCCCGTTCCGATTGGCGAGGCCAAGCAGGCTGGCGGCGGCCGGAGAGGAGGGAGGGAGGGAGGAGAGTAAGAGGCCGGCTAGTCTCACACTCAGGTGAGAACGTCTTGCGCCGCTTGCAATAATATCGCTCGACCAGATTGGCCATCGAACGTCGTGTGGTTAGTGGATACATTCGTGACAGAGTTTGCGCCAACGAGGAGCAAGCCAGAGAGTCTAGACCGTCGACTCCATTATTCAATCTGGCTTGGTGGCGCCAATTTTCTCCCACTCTCGTCTCTCCATTTTCGGAATAAGGAGACGGACAGAGGCTGGGCGAATGGAGCCAGGTCGTCGTTGTCATCGTGGCGTCTGCTAGCGTTGTTGTCGCCGAGAGGCCAGCGTCAATAGCGTTCCACCATAAACTCTCGCCTGCGAGATGGCTGTAGCGGCCCTTTCCCAACTGAAGATAGGCGCACTCGAACATCCTCGCAATCGGCGCAAAGTCGACGAGTTGCTTGAAAGGGCCGCCAAGGAGACCATCATAGCGTTCGTCGTGTCCTCGAAAGCTGCTCTAGGAAGGCGCGAGAGAAAGGGGACAAGGAGAGGGAAGGAGGAGGAGGAGGAAAATGTTTATCATTCCTCAGTTAGCAGTTCCATAGACAACCGAAACCAATCCGCGCGGTAATTGAGGGCCGACAGGTTGGCTGGCCGACAGCGGCCGGCCGCTCACTGGGCAGAGCGGGGCCGGCGAGAGGGATAGAGTGCGCCGCTCCTGCACCTGTCCAATGGCGTTGGCCGCGCTCGCCAGCTGCTGACGCTCGGCGCCAGCTCGATTTGAGCGCCGATTGCCGGATTAGAGGGCCGAACTCGAGGTTTGTTTACACTTGCCGCCGTTGCCGCCGACAACAATACCCGCCGATACACTTTCAGCTCGCCCATCCACATCCATCTCCTCCTCTCGGCCGCCATCAACCGGCAACCTTGTTCAAACCCAACCAGCCAGCTAAATCTCCAGCCCTAAATCGAGTCGTCCCATTCAATTTAACCTTTTACCCGGTTTGCAATCAAATTTGCTTATTATAATGAAAGTTCTGTTTATCTTCACGCGAAGTCGCCGTGTTTGCCGCCCAAAACTTGAGCTTAAACTCTAGCTGCAATTGTGCTCCATCTAGAGTCCGAAGTCCCGCTGCTTGAACTTTCTGCCAGCGCCTCCCTCGGCAGAGCCGATGATGGACACGTTGATGACTCGGCTCATGCTCACGAGGATATAGCTACATCCTGATCATCGGCCGGCGAAGGAACACAAGTGGCGCTGGAAACAAGCAAACGGATGAGAGAAAAGGTGGACAGCTCGAGCTGGCAAGCGAGGGGCAGCGAAAAGTCGCTCGATCTCTGTGAGGCTTTGATTTATGGCTTGCCAGTCCGGCTTTACTTGGGCCGGACAGTGGAAAGTCGAGCAATTAGAGCGGACGAGAGATGCAAAAGCGACCTTAATGCGCGCAAACAAGCTCCCAACTATCCCACCTCTTGTTCCTGGCGTTGTTCTTGCTGCTGCTGCTGCAGCTTATAATGGTGGCTGCATTAGAGGCATTGGAAATTGGGCATCAGCCATTGGGAGATTCTCCTCCGTCGGTGCAGCTTTCAACGCTGCCAAGTCCGACCGATGAGCCGTTGAGCCTCAAGCTGAATGGAGTTCGAGCTCTGTGTTTAGCCCTCGGCGACTTGGCGGCGGCGGCAGCGGCAGCGGCAGCAGCGGTCAGATCGGCGGCAAGCGAGCTAGCGAGCAGGTAGGCAGGTAAGCAGGCAAGCAGGCAGATAGGTGGGCGAGTGAGCTGAGCGAATGGATGCGCTCGCTTATCTTGGCCTGCAATCGTCGGCACGCACACCAGCTCGTCGGATGGCTTGGCGGGCGGACGGACAGGCAACCTGTTGCCTGTGCAAAGTAGGCCATGAATCCGCACTGCAGATGGAGGGCTCAGCATCCCGCTAGGTCGCCTTGAGTAGCGGCCGCCAGCCCGTCCGCCGCCAGGGGGCGGCCAGCTTGTGAGTGAGTGTGTTAGCGCACAACGCAGTAAAAGCGCTCACGCACAGCCAAAGGTAGAGCGAGCGGGCCAAGAGGAGGGAAAGCCACTCTCGGGCGAGAGTTTCGAGCGCATCTGCGATTTCAGAGCACACCTGTCTTGAAGATCCAATGAGCGGGTTCAGTTGAGTTTGCGCCGCCAACAAGCGAAAATATCATCGTCATTTTAAATGTGTCAGCCGGGTGAGCTCAAATCTCATTGTGAGCAGCGAGTTTGTGTTCGTTAGTGTCACTGGCTTGCACTCAAAGTGCATTCGTTCAATGTAAACATTCAAAAACGTTACGATCCACTCGTAGGCTACTTATTCTATCAAGACGCAACCCTATCGTCTTGATTCCCTCTATTATCTCGACCGCTATCAAGCATCAAGCACTATTGTTCTATGAAGTTCAAAAATGAAATTTAAACTTACAGCCCTACTAATCGTTTTCACAATAGAATTTGCAAACTCAGCATCAAATAACTCCTGCCGAAATGTTTGGAGATTTCCGCCAAATTGCGATTCCATGTTTGGAAACTGTACTTATCAAGTCACCTGGCAATTCAAGCCCATCGATGACACAATCGAATTCATCGTCTCTTCGAACTACGCTCAACGTTGGACGGGCGTCGGCTTTTCCCAGGCCAGAAGTCTGGTCAACGTGGATGCCATTTTCGCCTGGATAGAGGAAAACAGTAGGTACGTCATGATGGACGCCTTCCTACCAACTTATGCTGAACCAATCGGCGACAAACAACAGAGCGTGTTCAACATTTCGGCTACCACTTCAAATCGTCTAGTCTCCTTCAGATTCACTAGAAAGCGAAACACTGGCGACAGCCAAGAGGATCTGGCCTTCGCCGACGAAAAGTGCCTCTATCTCATCTATCCAGTCGAGGGCGGTTCGGTGGATATTAAAAATCGGGTTGTTATTACAAGCGAGCATGTGCCAATAATTTCTGAACATCCGATCTGTATCAGAGCCTGCAACTATAAGTCACCGCAGAGCCAACAAGTGACCTCGTCGACACCCTCATCGACCAGTTCATCGCCGGCCACTGCTGTTGGGAGGCCCCAGCTCCACTTCCCGTCTCCATTCAGAACCTCAACTAGAAGCCAGACTTCGACCACAACAACAGCTTCACCTAGCACTCCAAGCTCGACCACTTCAGCTCCCACATCAACAACCACAAGCCCGACAACCACGAGCACAAGGGCACCAACCACAACGAGTAGCACGAGCACGACAAGTCGTCCAACTTTACCTAGCTCGACAACGACGACCACGACTACTACAACAACTACTACTACCACCACCACCCAAAGACCAACAACAACAACACCTGCTCCAGTAAGCAGCTCAACTAGAGCTAGCACGTCCACAACAAACCAGCCATCAACATCAACTGCCACATTTCAATCGCCGTCTTCAACGCCAGTAACTTCCGATTCTCCGAGAGTACAGTTTGATGGCTCAAATTCGCATGAGGTCGAAGCCAAACCCACGGACTCTGCGAATCTACAAGCTAGCATCAGTGCTTTGGAGCAGCAACAATGGTGCGTCGGTCGTTGGTCGTATCCGCCAAATTGCCGCTTTCAGGCCTCAACTTCGGCTGAAACTATAGCTTATTTGCAACAGCCAATCGATAGCTTGCTCAATATTAGACCGCTACCACTAGAGCTCAGTGACTGTTCCTATTTTGCTCAATGGCAGTATTTGGAGCCCACTGATTCGGTCGAATTCATTATACAAACCAAGACACGCAACAGGTGGACTGGAATTGGCTTTAGCAACTCAACAAAAATGCCCAACTCGGACGCCATCATTGGCCTCATCGAGGAGATAAGCGGGCGCCATTTTATTATGGATACCTGGTTAAGGGACCATGTGATGCCGGAAATAGACCAGCACCAAAACACAGAATCTACCTGGGGTAAGCGCGAAAATGGAACGACAACAGTGAAGTTCAGAAGGAAAAGAGTTACCGGCGATCAGTTAGATTTTCAATTCACCGATGATTCTTGCGCTTACTTCTTCTTCCCAACTCAAGGCGGATCTTTCAATGCCATAAGCAAGCGAATCCATAAGCATGAGACTGTACCTAGCGTCTCCAAGAATAGGATCTGTATAAAGAGTTGTACGAAAGTTCCAGCATCGCCAACAACAACTACAACGCCTGCAGACAAGAGCGGCGGAAAAGAGCCCGGCGAGCCCTCCACTACTAGTCAGCCAGATATTTCCGATACTAGTTCCTCTAGCTCCAGCAGCCAGGCACCAAATTTGTTCCTTCTATCTTCCTCAGTCCCGACTAGCGGCTCAACATCGCAACCAACCACAGTGATTCCTGTCTCAGCGGCACCGCCAGAGAAGAATTTGGACTCCACAAGCAATGTACACTTGTCGCCTCCGAATGATCTCAATGCCGAACTTGATAGCTCATCAACTTCATCGACCTCGGCCTCAAGTGGGCCGAATTCGAACCCCTTCGCAAAGCTGGCCTTTCTATCGGAGCCCAGTTTACGATGGTTAGCTGGTATTGGTTGTGTTGCCACGCTACTCGCGATGATAGTCTTTCAAGCTTGTTTCACTGTTTACAAGAACAAGCAAGCCTACAAACAAAACTTGTATAGACAGAGCGCCTTTAAACAAAACACCTACCTGCATAATGCCTATATAACAGACGCGCACCACCAGCCTTCAACAGGTAGCGAGGAGACGCAGACGGCAAGTCTCCACAATTCAGTGCACAAGGTCCCGGCGACCCAGCCTCCTCCAACCAGATCTCGTCCACAGCAGAACAGGCCTTTCCAGCCGCACGTGCATCCCCATCAAGTGAATCCATTTGCAGTTCCAGCCACTCGCGCTGCCTATGACGGTTTCGCAACCCCTTCGGCAACAGAGTCAAGTGAGCAGGATGAGGAGGAAGAGGAGGAGTTAGATGGAGTGGATGAGGAGGAAGACTATGATGACGACCTAATGATGGAGGATTCTTTTGATCAGAGCCACCAGCGGGCTTTTCACCCGCGTGCCCATACTCATCACCGGCACCCCTTCCAAGCGCAACCTATGCACCATACTCACCACAGCCACCATCCCGGCATGAATGCGTCCTCGCCACACCACCCCAACCCTTTGCATAAAGCCTATCACCACCAGAGTCGTGGTCACTCGCACTATAGGCCCACTGGGGGCCAGCATCACCCCTCAGCTATGCAGCATCATGTCACTAGCCATGCACTTCAAGCAAACTTGCACCGCGCTCACCAACCCTCAAGATCTCAGCCGCATCAACTAATGGGCGGCCATCAGCCGCCACATCAAACCAGGCCAGATTCTTATTTTCTGCCATCGCAGCGTCGTTACTAGGTGCCAATGCCATTTCGGCGGCGAATGAATCAATAAAGCATACATTGACGGTACGATCCCAAACTTGCCCTCTAAATCACCAGGTATTACACCTAATGCTGGTACATAAACTGGTGTGCGTATTTTACTCGTTAGGTTCTAGCCTCTGATCTAGGCCATTCATCAGTCCTACCACCAAGTTGGCAAACTGATGGAATCGAATCTGCCGACTTGGTTGGTTGAATTGAATTTCGGCAGGCAGATTCGAGAAATTGTCATCGCTGCAGTTTGCAGTTTCCCGCCGTGCAGGCGCGCAAACTCAGATTGTAAGGCGCCCATTTTTTTTGTTTCAACTGTATTAAACTTTCGACTACATTCCCAGTATCGATCGCTCACCCTCGATTCTGAAAACTAGATTTGGTTTGTTTATTTCATGCACGTTACGGCCCAGATTCTGCTCTAAGCGAAATCTTGTCAATTCCAGTTGGCAGGATGAATCCACAGAAGAAGATGATTAAAGGTAGCAACACTACTGCTAGTAATAACACCAACTTCGCTCGAAAGCCACGGCGATCTATCAAAGCCGAGGGTAATTGTCTTAACGGTATGTTAAGAGAGGGATGCGCCAAAGTGATTGATGCCAGCAAATTAGGCAAACGATTGAGCAGCGAGATATGGAACAGTTTCGGAGCCATACAAGTCGAAGATAATTTTACCTACCCATCGATTGATACAAAGACTGTCGCGGATGGATCCTCGACACTAAAGATATGTCAGTTTTTCGTCGCGTGTAGTAAATGTTTTAGTGTCTTCAAATACGATGGTCATGCATATGGTACGACCGGATTAGTTAAGCATGTCAAAATTTGTCAAGGAACAAATCAGAGGGGAAACACGAATCAAGGATACACAACTAATGCAACTATTGATCACAACATAGACACGCACACATCATCCGTCCCCAACAATACCACCACAACCACCACCATAAATGGACCTGTCACAACAAGACGCAGAAGAGAGCCAACAACCTCTAGAGCCCGTGTAACACAACCCTCACTTAGGTATCTAGCTAAAGTCGTCGAAGAATTAAGATGCGAACAGGTAGAACTCAAACAGAAGATTCATGAGATGATTAACATGATGAGTGGGACAAGTTACGTCGGCCAAATCCAAATTATATCTAATGAAGGGGAGAAAGTTGAGGACGAGTTGCAAAAAACTGAACAATAAACTATATTGTAGTTTCAAGTTTGAGATCAACAGTATTCATACCTTCCAAGCGAAGCACTTCCGACAATTGGCTGGGCTTAAATAGACTCCCGAAAGTTTCTAGCCCCAACCATGGGTGTGTCCAATATGCTCAAAACAAAATTACAGCCATCTTTGTTTTCCGTGGTATTTGCCTGTGGTTTTAACCTAAATATCATGAGTTTACTGTGCTAATCATTCAAGTCTCAGTGTGCATCGAGTCTGATCTGAAGAAATAGTTAACGGGCATCATTCGTAGGTTCTACACCGAGCCTATCCTTATCAACATTGACTATTATAAGGCTACTGAGAGAGAAACATATCCCATGCCAGACTTCAATCAAGCCAGCTTTCTATGTCTGACCTATTGACTATACTCTTTTGCTTCATGAGCACCTGATGCGTGAGGATGATCCCTTCTCCGAAGATTTCGACTGCTTTGTTATATTGTATTCCCAAGCAACCTTAGTCATTACTATGAACTCAACTTCATCTTACATATGCTGCTATCTCTTGATTGGGCTTTTCATGGCACAATTGAGACATCCATTGTGTCTTTAAATGGTCTAACCGGAAATGTACTCATCATCCACTGAGTTATCAAATGCATTCGATATTCGATAGTGTAGTTCAAATGGGTCGTTTTCAGCTCAGCCCATTCTGCGCCTCTTGAAGTCGACTCATAACACTCCTGGTGATAAACTCGATGTGAGCCTAAATCGAATACTGCATACTGATTGACTAATTGGGAGGTAGCAACAGGTTTGTGATGCCATGGCCCACAAAAATATCATTAAACTCGACTGGACAGTTTATGAAATACTCATGAATTAGCTTAGCCAATTACCGAACTAAGTTGGTCTGAGACACCTCAATTCTAGCCCGGGATGGCTGAGGATCTACAAGCAATCGCACCTCAATCTCCGGATAACCTAATGTTGGTGAAACCTAATGATCGCCCAGTGAGATCATTGTTTGATCAGTTTGTTGTCGTTAAATTTGCTCGCTTACATCGCCATAGTCATATTTTGGATTGCCTATCCAAGTTCAACCATGATTGGATTGTGAGAGTAAGTCAGTGGGATGGCTAAAAATGCAGTTGCATGATAGCTGTGAACTATGGGTAGATGGATTTCAATGAGGCCTAAGAGTTCAGCTGAGTTTCAATGGCCTATTCAGAACCTATGCTTCGATCCAGCCTTCTTTTCATACAGGCCTGTTTGGGTCAAAGCCAAATGGTGAAACTTCCCCCTCGACAAGTATAACCAGGAAACAGTACCAGCCAGGTTGCGATTTCGACAAAACGAACTCGAGTTTCTGAGTGGGAGTACAGCCTCAGAACTCGACTCAAGCTGGAGTTCGCCTGGTATTCCGGTCCACTCTCGGCCCCGATTGGAGCCAAAATTTGGAACGATAGTTTAACTGAGGACCGTGCTGTGGACAAAACTCTAGTTTCGTTACGCTCAACTCCGGACAGGAGAGTGGGGAAGTCATCACTGTTTAAAAGGAGAGACTGCTAGACACAAGACAGACGGACCGAGTCCGGGCTTTGGTAGGGCTTCACGCAAGCTCGTAGTGTAATGCCCCGACTACGGTGAGCTTTTGCTGAAAAAATTCGTCGTACCTTTCACAGCTCGGTCTTTGTTGGCAAACACACTGGCCAAAGCCTGTCCGTTTGCGAACCAGCCTTTCTACTAGACTCTACCTATTGGCTAGAAATTGGCGTTTAAACTTACGCAGATTCGGATCCAGAGCCAAAACTAAGGCCAAAATAAATATTAGGCTCGTATCCCAAACTCTATGCGATATCTTGTGCGTTTCCATCGAAAGATATTCTAGACTTTCGCTCTTGTGTATCGCGAACTCCATCACAGTTTTGCCTTGCTGTTGTTATCATGGCTCCGACAGGACCATTTATCGCCTTATTAAACTCATATCTCAACATATTCTACCAACACTATTTGGAGTTTATCCTTTAGTTTCCAGATCGTCAAAGCTTACGATTTATTGCAACAAAATCACAATCATCAACCGAATTGAAGCCAACTAAAAAACAGATCTCTTAGAGCGAATATTCGAAATTAGAAGATAAGTTCGGAGACGCGAATCGTTGGAATTCGAGCCATATTATTTTGTTCAGAAAGGTAACAATTTATCCCATTCCGTATTTTCATAGTTCCATACTCTATTGTAGCTCAGAGATTTAAAGATTTAAATATTTAACGAACACACCACCTTGAAATGCTCAGAGTCCACTACTGAAAATATACGAGCAACAAGTGTTTCAGCAAACATTCATATATAGAGAAAGAGAGGAAGGGATAGAGAACCAGCATGCTCAAGTAGGAAAAATTAGTGTGCTATCAATCTTTAGAGAGACCTTTCGGGATTATGTCGGCTAATGGTGTAAAACGTATTGATTTCTATTCAAGTTTAGGATAATGAATTACTGGAAACGTAGCGAGCAAATCAAAAAAAAGCAACCAAAACTTCTAACGTCGGATTCTAGACACGAAACACCTAGGCAGTCAATCACTCCTAGCTAAACTAAACTCAGACTGTTCTCTAGCATAAGGTTCCCATCCAACATTCTGTCCATCTCGAAACAGGAATAGTGATTTGGAGTACTTGCTCACTCATTTAGAAGATCATTTCATCAACCTCAGCCTACCTCTGTTATCATTCGAAAACTTGCCATTCATTTTCAAACTCAAAAAGCTTAGTGTACAAAATAAGCATTCAAAAGTGATATTTAGCTATCCTAAGATACACAGGACTTAATACAAATTATCGTTATTTGTACGACTAATCTTAGGAATCTTCAGTGAAATCCAGATCAGAATTAACAAGTGTAGGAGAAAAACTAAAAAATTGCAATGGCCTACCATGATATACGAGTTGGTGGCCGCTATAGGGTCGGCCGCCGTATCGGTTCAGGATCGTTTGGCGAAATTCACGTCGGTACTGACCTCCAGACTGGCGAGGAGGTGGCCATTAAGATTGAGAATAGTTCTACCAAACACCCTCAACTGCATCTCGAGTCCAAGTTGCTCCATCAACTCTCTTCCGGCGTTGGTATCCCAAAAGTGAGATACAGTGGCAACGAAGGCGGATACAACGTCATGGTTATGGATTTGCTCGGCCCGAGCTTGGAAGATCTCTTCAATTTCTGTTCGAGAAAGTTCACGTTGAAGACTGTTCTCCTATTGGCGGAGCAGATGCTGGCTCGCATAGAGTTTATTCATCACCAAAATTATATTCATCGTGACATCAAACCGGATAACTTTCTCATGGGCTTAGGCAAGCAGGGAAATTTGGTCTATCTTATTGATTTTGGATTGGCCAAACAGTATTGTGAGCCTGTTACCAGAAAACACATACCATATAGAGAAAACAAGAGCCTGACTGGCACTGCTAGGTATGCAAGCGTCAACACCCATCAAGGCATCGAACAAAGCCGGCGAGACGATCTAGAATCCCTGGGATATGTTCTCATGTATTTTAATCGCGGCTCATTGCCATGGCAGGGCTTGAAGGCTGTCAACAAACGGCAAAAATACGAGAAAATTCGTGAGAAAAAGCTCGCCACATCAATTGAAGAGCTATGTCAAGGCTACCCCATAGAATTTGCGAACTACATCAACATATGTAGGGGATACAGATTCGACGAATCTCCCAACTACGATATTCTCAGGGCTCTCATTAAGGGTCTGTTCAGGAGCTCAGGTTATTCATACGACTTTGTTTTCGATTGGAATATGCGTTACACTTCCATCAACTTGCGAGACCAGCAATGCATCAGCACTGGCGCTGGAGTTCATGCGGAACCTATCATACACTAATGGCAGCGAAAACCAATCAGAATCAGTGTCCATTGGTCCTTGTGAATATCATTAAAATTAATCAGATGGATTTTGTAATACTCGTAAGTCGAACTGACTCAATCACCCTAGCGTACTAAATCGTCATTTCCGCTTCCGCCTTAAATCGGAAACAAGTCTATGACACAGTATATCCAACGACATACAATTTCAATCTGATGATGTAGAATATCTAGATTTTATGGTTCATCTCCGAGTTATGCCTTCAAGCCCTGTACCATAGAGATTGTGTGATATCGGTTGCCGCCTCCTTAGTATCGTATAACCACTATTATCAACCTAATAACCTGGCTTCTGCTTTGAGCGAGGACAGTTTTTGAACTTTAGCAATCTAAGGATTGGTAGCTTTCTATCTAATCGTAGATAAGTCGTATCGACCATCATATCAATCCGAACTCAGAGTTATCCATAAATACTGAGGATCTTCGCCTGTCCACGTGTCATCGCTGTTTCTGTGCCAGTTACCGCGAAATAGACGATAACAGCATCCCTAGTCTTTGTTTGATATTTCCCTCTTGGCGGTCAAGTCGTGAGACAAGAGGCATTTATACGTCATGCGTTTATCATCATATTTATGGGGGGCATCATCAGACTGGTTCATCGCTCCTCTTACCTGACGAGAGGCGACGCTTGTGAAATTTGAGCTAAGTGGATTCAATCTCACTCTCTCTCTCTCTTCTCATGGCATTCAGTTGCCATGAGAAGCAGTATTTGAGGACACTCGGTAGGCAATCGAGGTTGTGCAAATGATCATAAAATGCTAACTTTCCCGCCAGGTCTAACGATAAACGAGACGATGTGCATTTGACTTGTACCTTTATTATCAACTCTCCTCTGCACACTCCTTTCGTACATTAAAGTATGGGAATATGCTCAACTGAAGTTTTTCTGATTCAGTTCATGTGCAAAGACCGATAAGAGATGGGAGCCTCCATGCATTCATCTCCTCTCTGCCCAGACCAACGAGATCCCGCACAACGGGACTAGTAAGTCCGTGGTGGGCGAGAATCTTAAACAACAGCTCCATAAGAAATAATGACGATATGTCCAGACTGAGCATTGATCGCCAGACCAGAGCTTTCAAAGTGCACCTGGTTGATGGCTACCCTCATTCCCCCCACAACTGCTCAAGCGCTTTTCGTGGAGATTCGTGGCCTGCTCTTCCGGCAGAGGTGATTAAGGAAGACTAGTTGTCTAGATAGCTGGCATTGTTTGGGAAATACGAAGCGTACGTGGACTTGGTGGGCATTAAAAGTAAGCTCCTGTTGGCTTCCGATAACAGCGAAGCGAACTCAAGAGCTCAAGCTGAGACGAGAATACCACCAATAGCTTTCAACTGAAAACAACAATTAGCTAATGATATCAATTATGGTTTAATGCACCTGGCAGATGATCGATTTGCTTCCGTTCTGCTAAGAGTTCAGGGGGCGACCGATTGACGATTCGTAACGCGCCAAGCTGACCCAGTGGAAGTGCTCGCCTCTTGCTCAACAGGTAGAAAAGTTGTGGTCAGAAGGCTTGCGGGCGCCATCGAACCGACTTACTGGCAGTGTGGCCGGCAATAAGTGGGCGTCCATGCAAGTATTTGGTTGGTTGGCGAGCGTTGCATCTCGCATCAATCACTAGCTGGAGAGTCCCGATAGGAAATGGCTACTCTAGCGCAGCTTGAATGCTGATCGGCTGCAGTGCCAGCCTCTATCGGAGAACAATTTGCCTTCATCTGTTCAGGTGTAGCCAGACGACAAAAGTCCCTCTCGCCAGCTAGCCAGACTCTGGCAGGTAGGCCAGACAGGTGCCTGGCCGAAATTGCGGCGCCGACTCCTACGCTCGCAATGTCTCATAGTTGGCGCATTAAGTCGGCGGCCGCACAATCTTGGTTGTGATTTTGGCTCGAACTCGAGTTCCAGCTGCCCCAAGCCTAGCCCGGTCCTGCTCGCCAACCATCAAAATTCCAACCATCCAGCCAACTCACAACGAGAGCCGAAATAAATAAGCTTATTTCGTTCTTAATCTGGATACAATTTAGCACTGTTTCTCTCAGAGTTCTCGAGGGCGGGCAAACAATGGCGCGTTCATCGCCACATTATATGATGGTCAGAAATCTAAGGCAAGTGCGATGAATTATTACCATTATGGGTTGCAAACTGTCTGCCTACCCTCTTGTTGCTCGAACTCCATCCCGCTAACTTGCAAGGCTTATTATTATTGCTTGTAAGCTAATGTTTCGCTTAAACTTCCGCTCATTATTCGTTGCTCTATCTTTCTCTCTCTCTCTCTCGAACTATCCTTCATTTGCTTATCTGCTTGCTCGGCTCTTCACGAGAAGGAAAGGAGGAGGAGGAGGCGAAGTTGGCGAGTCTAGCTTAGCTAATCAGCTGGTTCTTTTTATCAATTTGTTAATTTGCTGTTAATTTCATAAAAGCAAAGCTGGTAAAGCCGCAGCGGTTCCACTAATTAATTCAACAACCGAGCGTCCACTAGACTGGATCTCTTAATTCAGCTTGCAAGCTTGACGCAGTCTCACTGTCCAGAGCTCGGGATGCTAGGGCGCGTTTCACTCTCACTCTTGGTAGCCAAACCCTCGTCGGGACTCCTTGCAACAAGGCTGGCTTGCCTGTCGTGTTGCAGCCAAGCAAGCTGGATTTGGCTTTACATTTTTAACACCAGCAAGAACAAAAATAAACACAATGCTTGCGTTGTGTCAATTGGAGGATAGTCGGCGATTTTCGCTCTCGATCATTCGTACGGAGGCAAGCAAACTAACAGGTTGCGAGCGATCAAGTTGAATAAAGTAAAGTCTCAGGTCAAAAGGTAGATTTGATGGAGCTTTGGGATGGTGATGGAAATGGAAAAAATCTCATTAGGTTTGCATGGATTCGAGCGAGAAACGGCTGCTGAGCTGAAGCCAGAAACGAGTTTGCATTGGCCGGCCAAAGACAAAGGGGCTTCTCGTTGCAGCCAGCTTAGCCTCGGCTTCTTTGCCTCCAACTCAAATTCAGACTCCATCCCCACCAACATGGAAGCTTGTAGTTGGAATCGAGCGAGAGCCAATGAGCAAATAGACTCGCCGGAAGAAACAATGATTAAACGCTCTCTGATATTGTTGGCATCTCAAATTAGATTGCGCTAATTCGCCAGCCACTAACCCAATCTAGCGGCCGAGTCTTGTTTTGGACTCGAGTAGGCCGACTTTGCGTTGCTAGCTCCGCCCAAAAGCGGCGCAAACCCCCCTCAAGCTCGGCCAGCCCTTTCCTTGCTCTTGCAAAGCCTCACTCCTCCGCCACTTTCTCGACCAGCTAGCCCCAATTGGTCGGCTGGAATGAGCTCGCGCAACGAGCGGCCGATCGAAATCCTCGCCGCTCAATATCAAGAGCAGACCCGAGAGCTTGAGATTGGCCGACGCTAGAGAGTTGCATGCCAGTTGGTCATTCGCGATTCGTATTGTACGGACGCAATATCAATTAGTGCTCGCTGGCCTTTTCAGTGGCTGCTTTTTGGTCCAGAAGTTGAGAGGGCCAGTTGCGGGTATAATAGACGACCTATTGGCCAGTTTGAAATAGCGGGCGAGCGAAACACTGAGAGGCCGAGTCGTCGAGGAAGATAAATCAAACGATCTGATGAAAAGTCAGATCTCAACTTCCGGACTCCAGAGATAACAGAGAAACAAAAACGTTCAAACGCTTCAAGAGCTCTCGTCCAATTGTTTGCAAAAGTCAAAAAACTCATCAACTAGTTTGATCAAAAGTCATCCGCTAGAGTTGGCGAGTGTTATTGTTGTTGTTGTTGATGTTGTTTACGTGCAAACTAGAACGAGAAAGGAAAATCAATCGGTTTAGAGGGAAGCTCACAATCAAGCGCATCATCGCCGAGCTGCAAGTTCGAATTCAGCTGAACTGGACAAGCTTCGAATGAGGTAGGACGAAGGGCAGTTGTGTTGAGCTTGCAGAATTGGCCGCAATTTTTCGAAAGCGCTCAGACGAAGAAACTCGCATCAACATCCAAGCGCATTCGCCGCAACAGATCACAATCCAGGCTAACGAATACCTGTTGGTTTGAGCCAACATTGATCAACGCTACGTAAGCGACGAGAGATGAGCTCGTTCAAGAGAACAGTCAACTTCCGTTCGCGTTTCAAGTCCAGCGACCGAAGTGGGCCGCTTACACTTGTTTGCGAGTCTAGGAGTCGGGCGATGAAACGACACTTGCTATCAAGATCCAGGTTACTTCTAGTTGCGCTCATCCAATTTGAGTGCTTCAATCGCTCGTGCCAAACAACTAGCAACAATGTTCCATTCAAAACAAGCTTTGTCTCCTCGAGCGACTATCCAATGCGCCGAACTAACGCCCTCATCTCAATGCCGCTCTCAAATGTTGAGACGCAACATCAACCGGATGCGATTATTAGCGGGCCCAGTTTTGAGCCGAGTGCAGACGAGCAAAGTTTTGCGCTTAGAAGCTTGTTCAGAGACGACATTAGCTTCGGGGAGTTCCAATCAGAGCAAAGCTCCATCAGTAATCAGCACGAATCACTTAGGAGGCGCCAATCGAGCAGACAAAATCAGCCGGTTGCTAGCGAGACAAGCAGCGATCCGGGCCCGTTCAGGGCGCTGAGTCAAACAAGCAGTGGCGAAGACTTGCTTGCAGCTCCATCGGCTCAATCTAGTGTTCCAGAATCTCAAAATTCGAAGAACAAATCGAGTGCGCAAAACAGCACAGGCTTGGTTGAGGCCCCACAAATAACACTAAACGTAACCATCGAGCTGAACGCGGGTGAGGCAAATCAGACGAAGGCAACGGGTTTAGACGACCAGCGGCCAACAACGCCTCCTCCAACCCAATTCAATCAACAAACAACGCTGAACCAGACGGCCAACCCAACTACAACCGCGCCCACGCAGCCTCAATCGACGACGATCGCGACCACCACAACCAAGGTGGCACCGACAGTGCCCGCCACAACCACCACCACCAGCAGCACCACCACCAGCACTGTACCTCCCACTTCCCTGCAGACAACACTGCCGACTATTACGGTGAATGCAAGCTACGAATCTACCACTGATGGCCGAGAAGCCCGACCAAGCAGAACCACAGTCTATGCAAACACAACCTCCCTCTTGCAACCGCCTGATTCCACCACAATCAAGGCCGATCTTCCAACTGCCTTGCCAGCATCAACTGCCTCCTACCAGGCGAGCGAATCGACTGCAGTCAACGTGAATCGCACGCAAAACAAGCAAACTCAAACGAGAGCCGAGGGGGGCCGGACGGAAGGGTCCCAGCGCAAAGCAGACCAACCGTCAGTCGACATGGAAAGTGAGCTCGCTCGCTTGGTCGGCAAACCGCTCGAATGGTTCTCATCAGATTGGAGCAGATTTGGCAATATCAGTTCCGGCTGCAGTGCTGGTCGACAAAACTGTAGCTATCTGGTGGCAAGCGTGCCAGTTTTAGGAGGAACAGCTGGGCAAAGCTCAGGGAATAAGACGCAAGTCGTCAATGAGTTTGTTTTTGTGCCGGAGGACTCGGGATTGAGCTTTGAGGAGTCGGCCTACTCTACCAGGAGGCCTGACAAAGAGTTGGATTCTGCAACTATGAACGCCGAGCACAGAACAATCGATAGTAGTGGCGATGGGCCGTCGATAACCGACGACATTGAATTGGATTACATAAGCTCAGATACGGAGTCCAACAAGAATGAGCCCATCAGCTGGCCGCGAACAGAGAGTGACGTGAACGCTTCCAGGTCGAAACCTTCAACTACAACGACAGCGAGCGCGCCGACTCAATCAAGAGATAGCTTTACCACCTCGACCCCCGAAGCGTTGGGATCGATGCATAGAAATTCAATTGTAAGCTTGAATCATACAGGCAAACCTGAGTTGCTAGAGAACGCAACCAGCCGATCGTCGCAAGCTCCTCCAACCACAACCTCAAAACCACCAACAAGGACCAGCCAGTCTACTTCATTTACTGTACGCGTGATGCCGGAGAGGACAGTGGCCCCGATCCACTTGAGGCTGACAAAAAGTAACCCACAAACAACACCCCATCCAGCCCCTACAACGACCTCAACTTCATCACCATCGACAACGGCCCGTCGAGCACTGGCAACTCGATTGAACCAGAAAATATTGCGAATTAACGAGTCCACTCCAACGCGCCAAGCCGAGGCGAATCAAGGCGAGACAAGGGCAGCGAGTAGTGTAAATTTCAGCCCTACAACAAGGCGACCAATCTCTAGAGAGCCGACCAAACGACAGAGGGTGGCGAAGCAGAGCAGGCAATTTTATGAGGAGCATACTGGAGATCTGAGAAGAAGCCAGCCACTCGCAAAGAGCCCAAACACAGAGGAGCATGAGAGGAAGGTTTTGTCACGTAATACAATTGCGTCACAGCTAGCGCGCATATCTGCAGCCCTAGCAGATGGACAGGCAGCAAGCGAACGCCAGCAGAAGCCATTGGACGCACGAAGAACGGTTAAACCAGAGTCGCGCCAATCGACTTTCGCTTGGCAAGACTCAATGCGTCAAACAAACCAAACAACAACTGAGGCGTCACTAATGTTGGCCAGGTTTTCACCATCTGGAACTGGGAAACCGTTCGACGGGCAACAGACGAAAAACCATCAACTCTTACCCTCGCAAGCAGGTGAACAAAGGCTTATGGCGCGGGTTTCGCAACCGGAAACGAGGAAGGAGCACCAAATGAGCGGTGCAAATGGAGCACCAAGTGGGAGTTTGAATGCAAACAGCCAATCTCAAACTATCTCGCCCAGTAATGGATCAGTTTCAGTCTTGGAGCTGCAACTTCTGCCGCGTCCGCAACGCCAAATAAACCAGACAGACCTAGCAGTTCAAAACCTCTCGCTAGTGCAGAGCACGTTGGCGGATAGTCCTAGCCGAGAGAGTGGATCTAATCAGGTCAATGCCGTGAACTTAAGCCGAATCACAGAGACGGAAACAAACGAATCGCCTGTGACTTCAAACAAGAGTTTGAGCTCAAATCAAACCGTAGGTCAGCAAGCTATCACGACGAGCTTGCTGCACACGAGGTCGGCTGGAGGGGATCCAACCGTGGTGGCGTCTCAAAAACCAGACGACTCTAGCAATGAGCCTATCGGGCTGCAAGGCGAGTTCATGACATTGATTGCAAGCACAGCGACATCGGGCGGCAGACAGGAGAGGCCCGCCCTGCCTTTGGATGGCCTAGACAAAGCTCGGACAGCAAGCCAACTGCCGCGGACAGCTACCACGTCGGATGTTAAGGCCGAAGAGGTGGGCACGCAGAGAGGCAAAGTCCTGCCAATGGTGCCGTATTCAAGGCACACAGAGGTGGAGTTGGATGAGTACGAGGGGAGCGTTGAGGATCAACTGGCTAAAGACGCCCTACACAGTAATACGGCTAGATCTGAGCTAAAGAAGACGACCGCCTACACTAGGCTGAGCTCGAGAGCCAAACAACAAGCGCAAGCAACAGTAACGGATTCGTCCGGCCAAGATTCAGGTAAATGGCAGCCAGGCCCTGAAGAGCTCACAGGGCCGAGCGAGGACACCGCACCAGCCAATCTGCTGCCAGGCCGACCAGGCCTCGACTATCCAATCCACTGGCAAGTGCCTAAAACTTCGTTTGACTGTCGCAACTACGAGCAAAGTGGCTTCTACGCGGACGTTGAAAGTGATTGCCAAGCTTATCATAGCTGCCACAAGGGTCGAGGCGGTAGGCATACTTTTCTGTGCCCAAATGGAACCCTCTTCTCCCAGGAACTACTAACTTGTGATTGGTGGTACAATGTCGAATGCTCAGCTTCGAGGCTGTACCTGAAGGCTGAAAGATCGGAGACTTGACAACTTCTGGTGAGCAACTGTAATTAGCTTTTATCTGGTGATCCTTCGAGATTCGCCATGTTTTCAGACAAAACTTTCTGCTAGATACACCTGTGACTACATCGTCTTACGGTTAACTGATTGTCATACTCCATCGGTGATCACTGGATGTGAAGAGAGCCTCCCTGATGTATTTAAACTCTATTCGATTATCATATCGCCGATGCCAATCTCGCACTTGCATCGTAGCTCGCACTGTAACTTTTGAATTCGTATTTACTCTGTGGATTGCACTAAAACTTTTTACACGAGCCGGCAATTAAGGTTGCGATATTCCCTGACTATGGATACTACCTTCCGGTGCGCACTGGAGCCCGGAGATCGAAGGAATAAACGAGATTCAACAAAGTAAGGGAATTTCAAGTTTTCGGGGATTTTTAAGAGAGAAACTCGAAACGGTAACAAAATAAAAGAATCCACCCTAGCCTACACCCATTAGGCGGGCAGTAGAGGTGGGTGGGTCAACACCCGCCAGTGCCATACGGGACTTGTGCGGCACGGATCGAAGACCCGAGGTCATATAAAAGTCTAATTTGAGTACCGAAATGTGTGTATTGGATTCACGGAGTTAAATGCGGGAGCGGGCAGTCGGCGCGCCTTCGCTTGGGGGATCAAATGCATCCGACGTTGCCGCGCACTACAGAGCAAAGCCGCGGGTAGTCCGGCTAGCTCCGGGTAAAAATCCCTCATTTGGATGCTGTGGGCAGCGATGTGGGAAATTCTATATCCCCCAATACAGCCTTACATGTGTACACTCCCGAGCACAATTTTTTGCACACCCCCTTTTCGGGCGCTGTACGCCTAGATAGCGCGCGAATCCCGCATAGTAAAATTTTTTCAGTTTGCGCATGCGCCGAGTGCCGACTACAACGTGGTCTGGTGGAAAATCGAGCAACACACCTCGCACAACGAGCGAAAATCACTTTCAACGAGTGCATAATTTTTTGCACACTTAGATCATTTGTGGCACATATCATCAAATTAGCTATCTTTCTTCTGAACAAGCAATAATTTACCGCCAATTCATCTTTTGAATCCATTTAAGAGCCAAAAACACGACAGAAAAATGATAACCAAAGAGATAAGAAAATTGGTCATTCGGCTGAATAAAAATGGTGATAGCTATCGCAATATCGCAAAAACTGTAGGAATCGCACCCAACTCAGTGAGAAATATAATTCTAGGACGTAATAAGAAGGTCAAGGATAAAAGAGGACCAAAGAATAAGCTGACAAAAGATCAAACTCTCGCAATAAAGCGATCCATTGGAAAAACAAATGAAGATGGGAAGCAAGTAACTGCCAAACAGGTCATGAAAAGCTGCAATATCGACAACGTCAGTGTATGGACAGTTCGGAGGAAGCTGGGAGCCCTCGGGTACAAGTACAAAAAGGCTGAAAAAGCGATCGTTCTAACCAACGAGCAGAAGAAAAAACGGGTTGAGTTAGCAAGATATTGGATCGACCAAATGTGGCCCTGGAACAGAGTTATATGGACTGATGAGAAGAGATTCAGCCTTGATGGGCCTGACTCATGGGCGTCCTGGATGCGAGAGGGCCAGCACATACAGAGAAATCGTCGACAGCAAGGAGGAAAGTCTATCCAAATCTGGGGTATGATTTTGCCAAACGGAAAACTTATAATCAAGGAGTTACATCAGTGGAGCAAGTCGGAGGACTATATTGAATTGCTGGAGACCTTTGTTAAACCAATTTTGGACCTTGAGGTCGGAGAAAATTACATCTTTCAACAGGATAATGCCTCCATACATGTGTCGAAAAAAACTTTAACCTGGATGGATGAAGCAAAGTTCAATTTTATGGATTGGCCTGCAAGGAGCCCGGACCTTAATCCGATAGAAAATGTCTGGTCACTTCTCTCCCAGGTCATTTATAACGGCCCGCAGTTCCAGAATGCAAGAGATCTAAGAGAGGCAATATTCACAGCCGTCGACCAACTTAACAGTGAAAAAAAGGCAGAAATAGTGAAAATACGTAATTCAATCCAGTCCAGATTGAGGAAAGTGATCGAATCGAAGGGGAAGAGATTGGATTATTGATTGTAAGTCAGAATATAGTATAAATAAAGCATAAAATACACTTTATAACCAAACTAAATTTTGTGTGCAAAAAAATGTGCTCCTTCATTTTCAAGTTTTTCACAGTTAGTTCTATCTATTTTGTCAACTCCCGACCGAAGTGCAGTTCGAGCGAGATTAGCAGCCCCAGCGGATGCGATAAATATTTTAGCGTGAGGATTTAAGCTGGATTCAGACGCACAGCGCCCGAAAAGGGGGTGTGCAAAAAATTATGCTCGGGAGTGTACAAGGCTCGTGGCTGGCGCTCGTGGCGAATGTGCTTTAGTTCTACACCTTTGAGTTGGTATTTATTCCTGTAACGGGTAAACAAAAATGTTTATTTACCGATATAGTAATTGATTCCTAACT
>Ga0209372_1000356_pt1 | contig 24913 bp, 23 predicted proteins | sample AgamicAtPe_FD_187170 | JGI IMG/M metagenome (GOLD analysis project Ga0209372, IMG submission 187170) | Agave microbial communities from Guanajuato, Mexico - At.P.e (SPAdes) (version 2) | ecosystem: Host-associated > Plants > Phyllosphere > Phylloplane/Leaf | place: Guanajuato, Mexico | collected... | reverse complement strand
GATTTCCTCGGCCGTGCAACCTCCGTCGGTGAGGTCGGCAAACTCGCTGACTGTTGGCGGCCGGATCTCCTCGAATTTGGCCGCCAAGAAGAGACAGGTGGTCCCAATGAGCTGGAGCTGAAGCCTTCCAACGTTCGACTGAGCTGTCAGGTATCTGTCAATGAAATCAAGGGCAAGGTGGTAAGTTTCTCGATGGAACTTGCATTCGTGGGATACTTCGCTAAGCCAATCGAATAGGATAGTCCTGAAGGAGTCGACTAGGGCTGGGTGACGCTCGAGCATCTTCTCGTTGCGGAGCTTCGAGTAATGAGAATCCTTCTCCAGCATACAATTCCAAACTTCAGCTCCATTGGCCCAGCTGAAGGAGGGCAGTGGGGTACGCATGATTCGAGTTCCCAAGTTAGTGGGTTCTCACAATGCGCTGACCACTCCTGTTGCTGGCGGACGACGAATGCTCTCCTGTTGCTACGGCTATGTTTGTAAGTGAATGTCAACTACCGGACAACTTGAAGGGCGGCGAATGGCTTGGTATATTTGATGCTGCCACTTGGACGGGCGGATGGGGAATATGGACAGAATTATACCCAGACGGCATCGACAAGTTGCTGCCGAGAGGTTGGCCTGATCCGCGACTGGAGCCAATGTTGTGGTTGCGCGCTCTATCCCCTGTTGTCTGCTCGCCTAGGACCGTTCGATGTTCGCTCTCGCTGTGGCGCTAAAGTGAAAGAGAAGCGCGCTTTCAGCTTGCTGAACGTGCGCAAGAGAGTTGCAGTCTTTTTGGGTTTGTTTACATGCAAGTCTGTGCCGAAGTTTTCGCTACGAAGGGAAACCCATGCAGGCTGGCCGGCGCACAAGGACGCTCATCTATCAGCTGATTTGGCGGCCCTCGCACAGCTCACGCACAGGGAGCGCAAACGGTGGTGCTGCGTTGGGCGGGCGCCCAGTCTGTGCCGCCTGTATGCTGCGTTTTGGGAGCAATGGAGACGGAGAGCGCGAGCGGCGGTCGAATGATGGAATTTAGCGGGCAACCGGAGAGTGCGCCAGATTTGCGCGCCGTCGCCGCTCAGCGCGCTCGCCGCCGCCGCCGCCGCCGCCGCCACTCACCATTCAGCCTGAGGGCGCCCAAAATTTGCCTGGCCCAGCAACCGTGGCGCCCAACCCGCCGCCAGCTGATTGCAGCGACTGTCCCATCTGGTTCACTGACAACCCAGCGCTCGGCCAGTTGGCGCCATCGGCCCACAACACGGAGGTTCCGCGGGTGGACGGACGGCGGCGACTGCGGACAATCAGGTGGTTGCATAATAGGCGCCGGGCGGCGGATGGCGCGCCAGCCAGGTTCCGCCAACCGAGTCGGCCGGCAAGCTGAATGGGCCGCCGACCCGCTCTCGTCTGCCAAAACAAAGGCCGAGCGCGCGCAACAAGTCCCCAACAAAGAACCAAAGGAGCGGATTTTATACCTGTTCGAGGAGCCAGCCTATGCTCGCGCGGAGGAGCAAACGTTTGCCAGTCGGCCTGTTTGCTTGCTTGTGCCGAAGGGGACAATTTTGGGTTGGTGAGGGCGAGAGTGGCCAGGTAAACAGACGAATGCTCGCATGAACCCTCCCTCTTGGCATTGTTGCTGAAAGCGCTCATTGCGATCCTCCTACATTGCAAGCACTCCGATCGCGCCAAATGCAAGGGGGACAGAGAGTGAAAGTGGACACTAGGCGCCAGATCGCCCGCTCGACGACCTGCCATGGCCCAACACGGTATTGTTAGCCGCCGCCTCCGTGGCCACATGATTGCTTTTAGCGCCCTTGCAGCTAGGAGCTCTGGGAACTCTTTTATTCTGGAGGGCGCCAAAAATGTCTTTATAATCAGGCAACACAATGAGCCCTCCTGATGCTCCACCCTGTCCCCGCCCCTGGTGGCCAATTTTAGCGCGGTGGCGCGAGCTAACGAGACACTAAAGTGGCGCCAGAGACAGTAAGCGTGGCTTCCACCACGATGTCCGGATCCGAGCTCAGGGATCGAATGGGGAGCCTGTCCGTCCCAAGTACCTGTTCGCTTTAAGATAGCACTCAATCACAACGCCACTCTGGTGTAACGAAAGCCTCGTCAAACCCAACGCGGTCGCTCCATTCGTTCTCTTTTCTCATAAACCCTTTCGTCCAGTTCGGCCAATGTGTTGCAATAGACCCTTCAAATTTCACTCCACAAGTCGATTTTCTCACCTGGTTAGTTGCTTTGGATGATGTCGACAGACAAGAGCTCAAGCCCACGAAATGCAAGCTTCTGTTTGTTTGTAGAGATTGAGGTAGCTTTTCACAATAATTTCCACTCTCGGCCTGGTCAGCATCTCTAAATCTCCCGCTTGAGACCACAGTGGTACCACCTCCGCTTGTGTTTCTCTTGATCTCTGTCTTGGAGCTGTAACAATCGAATTGATCGACGGCCTTGCAACTGGTGTAATACTGATGATGGCGATGAAAGGGACTTGTAAACACCTGCAAATACAAGACTATGACAATGGTCACTGAGCTCTTTCTCTCAGCCAAGAGTACCATGGCGTAACAATTCGATCTTTTGCCCCCGGAGTCATGTCGTCGCTAGGCTCTTTGCACCTAGGAGGAGAATGCTAGTGAGGCCAAGCTATCGATGCTTGCTGCCTCTTCGGCTTGTTGACGATTCAAGTTGAGGACGAAAACAACAACATCATTGGGATCGTAGCAGGAATGTCATAGGACTAGCTCGATGGAGAAAGCACAGGAACTAGCCAGCTTCTTAGGGCAGCAGTGTTCTTCATGCTAATATCGCCAGATTTGGAGTCAAGCCAAATTGGAATGAACTCAAAACTTGGTCACCAGCTGGCTGCCGAGGGCTTAAAACTTGTCGACAGAGTTTGCCCGGTCGACCATATTGCCAGCGAGACTCTGAGGCTCGCTCACCTCCGACTAGATAAATGGAGTTCGATCATTGACTCCGATATTATTGGAGGTTGGCCGGCGATTGAGGATTGTCGCCATCAGGAAAGGTCACCGGAGGGCGCACTGGTGACATCTCACGGATGAGAACTCAACCTCTCTCGCTGGAGCAGCTGTTTCCCCCTTTGTCGAATCAGATGTGCGGAAGGATCCGTCTGGGTGCATAGCTCAGTGGCAGAGCAATCGACTGCAGATCGATAGGTCGTTGGTTCAAATCCGACTGCGCCCTAACCATTTTTACCCGTCGAGATTCGCCCTCTTTGGCTCTCTCAAGGTCACTGGGCGCCACATTTGAGGGTTCCAAGCGTCGAGTTCAAAACAAGAGCGACCCTCTACCCTTAGTACGACTAATGGGATGTATAATCTGACTCAATGAGTGTCTCTGGCGCTAGTCGGCTCGCTGGCCGAGTTTGATTCTCCTCTAAAATTGCGACCCAACTCTCGCTCTCTGCTCAACTTGATTATGGCCAGCATCGGTGGCAATAAAATCCTTATCAATGGGCAAGACTGGAGGCCCAGAAGCTAAGGCCGAGTTGCCATTCATCGCCACGCTCACTTTTAAGCTCCATAAACCAGGAAGAAAGGGAGCAGGCAAGCTGGCGCCTCTGGGCCGGCAATTGGCGCCAAGTTGAACTATCCGTGGCCATAGTCCTGTTCATGGCCAGTTTGCGCGCTCTCGCTAATGAGACGATGGAACTCTGGCGCAAGTTTGCGGCTTTTCCGGCGACAATAAAAAGTCAGCCCAACTTTGAGCCGCAGAGGACTGGATTGAAAGAGGGAGGCTCGCGCGGCCACCATAGTGATTCTAAACAGCTCCCAGCTTCCGGCTGAGCTGGTTCGCTCGTCTGCACGAGCTTCTGTCAGTGTCAAACTGGCTTACGTTTGCGCGCCCCTTCCGTTGCCTAATTTGCGCAACCAACCAACCAGTTTGCTCACAATTGGCACCAGGAGTCAGGCAAACAAACGGGCGGCGGCGGCGGCGTCGTCGTCATTATAAATATATATCTCTCGTTGGAAGTTGACAATTTTATGTCTTTTACGACCAATCAAAATGGCGTTTCCATTTCCATATTATCGCTCGCTCGGCCCTCTGGCTGCCAAGTCTGGTTTAGTGCGCTAACTAGTTTAGAGGCCAGACAAGCAGTGGCCTCTAAGTCTGGTTTGGCCGCCGGCTCTGTTCGCGAGCGGAGCCTCAGCGCTGGAGGAGCCACAGGCGGCCGAGCTAGGCGCTGCTTGCATCGCATCGCATCGCATTTAGGCAAGGGCGTGTCCATCAGTGGGCTGGACTTAGTGCTACCCATCCAGCATTGAGCTCCTCTTCGGAGGAGCCTCTTTGGAGGTATTAAACGCGACCAAGCGGCGCCCACTTGGCCAGGTTATTTATGGAGCTCGGAGCGGAAATTTTAAACTCTTCACTTTAATTGCGGGCGCTCTTTTGCGCCCACATTGCGCAAACAATGGCCGGCGCCTGCTGTCCGTTATTAGGCCGGCGCCAGCTTGGCCGCCGGTCAACTTGGCCCCCTCCTCGTTCCAGGTTCTTGGGGGTTGAGCGAGAAATTTAGCGCGTAATTTATGTGCGACTCACGCGTCTCTCCATGTGCCGCCAAGTTCAGGGGATGGCAACAGTCTGCTAGGATGGCGGGCGCGGCCAGCTGATTGCTCGGCCGCGTCCAGATTCATTGCAATTGTTTGAGCTTGGACAATTGCGCCAGACTTCCGGGCCAAGTTGGCCCAATGGATCAGCTGGGAATAGAGTTGCCCGCGGGTTTGCCAACCCGAGTCTCTCTCTGTCGCCCTCTTATGCAACGGCGAGCGAGGTCCAGTTATTTACACTTGGTGCTTATTTCGCCGGCCACCAGTGGGAGCTCGTTTGGGGCCAACGAGCGGCCTAGGCTCATTAGGGCGGCTGACTCACTTGGCGGCCCGTCGCCAGGCGGAAGGAGACTCGCTCGGGCCCCTTTTTGAGGGGATGCAAGTTTTGTCTAAAACTTTGCTGAACTGAAACTAGAACTAGAACGCGGCCGGCTCACGCAGTTGGAGGAAAAACAGCGTGCTGATTGATAATAATTGGCGATTGATTCCGCCATCGGATGGAAAGCACGCGTTAGTTGGTTACAATTCGAGCTGAAGCCATGGAAACTAAATGATGGCCAAATTCAAATGGCCAACTCTCGTCCCATTTGCTCCATTGGAAGCGCGAGTTGGCCCGCAACTCGGCCAGCCCGTCTCCTACCTCTCGTGCTGCAGCGCTTGCTTGTGGCCGGCGCAGGCCAGACACGGACAGCCCATTGGCGCAACCATCGCCGCCGGCCCACTTTCGGGGGGCGGCTCAGTTTCCAAATTAAGGCGCACCAGCGCGTTGCCCAATGCAAGCGGCCGTGATTGACACTTGGGACGGCGCCAACTAGGCGCCAGATTGTCGCAAACCTCATTGCTCGCCCTCGTTGTGAGCGCCCGCCGGCCCCAATGTCCATTTGGTTGGCCGGCTCAATAATGAACGAACGCGCCACTGAAAGGGAAGGCAATGATTGACATTAGGCCCTTAGAGCGCGTGAGAGTCAATGGAACTTGCACGCCGTTGGCCAGTCTAGTGTCTCGAGCCAGCTGGACCGGCGGCGCGCTGGCAAGCCGCCCCAACTGGCGGCCCTGTTGACTGAGCGAGCCCGCGGACACCACTTGGAGCTCCTGTTTGCTTGTGCTGCAGGTTAGCCGTCTGTTTGTGCAGATATTGATCGATAGGGAGAGAGAGAGGCTCTCGGGTGTCCGGCGGGCGAGCGAAATGGGATGAGTTTATTTTGCAGGCACTATTTGCTCACTCGACTTCCGCTTGCACATCAGATGCCGCCAGAGCCACAGATGCTTCGCCTGCTGCAGCCGCCGCCGCTGTTCCTGTTTGAGATCCATTATTTTGGCCATCGATTTGTAGCTGGTCTAGTCACCTAGTCGGTGTTTATCCTGCGCCAACTCTGGCCAAGCCGAGAATGGGAGAGCCACTTTCGAGCGGGCGGAAATGAGAGTCCCTCAAATCATGACAACAACATTGGCTCAATGATCGGTGATTCTGCGGCCGGGCCAACTGCTCGGCGGCTTCCGGCCAATCTCGTCGGCAAAGCTGGCCGAGTGGTTGGATTCAGGTTTGCTGGCCCATCCAACGAGGCCACTCGAGCGCAGCCGCTCGAATGGGCCCCCTGTGTTGTTTCCAGCTTGGCCCACCAGGTTGCGCGTCGAGTCGGGCGATTGCGGCGCATGCGCGCGAGCCTCCGAGTGGCCGCAACCCCAAGGATTCGGGCGGCCAACGCTCGCCATTTATCATTCGCAGGTCGATACGTTTGGATCAAGTTAGCTCTGCAAGCTTGGGGGATCGAAAAGTTTGGCCAGGTGAGGGAGGACGAGAGAGTGCGAACGCAAACTCAAGCGGCCAACTCGGAGGCTCCAGTCTCTTGACAACCAAGCGGAAGCAAGGACAATGTAAGAGGCAGAAGCGAGCACGAGCTCTCTTGGGTCCAAAAACGGAATTCTCGGCAAGCGGAATAATCGAGCGAGATGATCGACGCAAGTTGCAACAATCCTTTTAGTCAACATCAAGCCCTCAAATTACCATGCCGACGGATGGCGCAAGCAGCTTGCCTGTCACTAGTTCTCGCGAGCGTTTTGCTAGTTGGTTGGAACATTTGGGAGGAGCCAGGTAAGTTTTGTGTGCGTGTTTTCGCGCACCAGAATCATTAGCGGAGGAATTAGATTTGTTGGGTTCGAGAGCGGACAGGTGGGGGGCGAGTTTCCGTGTTCGCATGACAGTGTTGGAGAGGTGGAATTGGCACAAACGCGCTCACACATACGAGGTCAGCGCGGCGACACGGCCGGGCGCAGTGGTCGCCATGTTGCTGGGGCCCAATGCGAGCGGATCCCGATGGGAACGCGGCGGCTCGATACGCAATGATTCAACATCAATGATCTCACGGCTGCTGCGATTTCCTTCCTCGCCAAACCTATGGCCACTCGAGCTGCCCACTCTCGAGCGAGCAGTAGAGTAAGTGGCTTTCGAGCCGGCGCCTCAGCAGAGTGCCGTCGCCTCGCCAAAAGTTGCCGCCGCCCCCCCCCCTTCGGCCAGTCCATTCAGGCAACATTACCGCACGATTGCGATTGCTGCGATTCCGATTTAGATCATTAAAATTTAGTTATTAGACGATCTAAATGGATTTGTAAGCGCGCGCGCAGATTCCCCATCGGCCGGCGAGAGGAAGCAAATTTGCCAAGCTCACTCACTACGGCTTTGTTGGACAATTTTCCCTGTTAGAGCTGCCCGATGTGGCAGTTTGATTCCGTGGAACAACCATTGTGGCGCCTAGTTGAGTCTGCCAGCTTTCAAGAGTCGAGTCAACAACTTGAGTCGAGTTGACTGGCCCACTCTCTGGGCTCGTAAGGGAGCTGCCGTTCATTAGTTGCAGCATTTTAAATGGTGCAAAACTAATAACTTTGATTATTTATTAAGAGGCCTTTGGTTGGCCAAGTTGAGTTTAGCGGTCGTTTTAGGGGGCGACTCAAGGGCTGGGCGCCGCTGGAGAGCAGGTGAGCTGGCGGCATTAATTTGCACAAACGCCCACTCGGCCAGAGAGAGCCGAGAGAGTTCAATTGTTCGCTTGCTTGCTCGACTTAAAACGCGAGGATCCTCAGGAGACCAGCCCAGCTGGTTGCCAGCCAGCCAGCCAGCCAGCTAGCTCGCCCGCTTGCATTGAATGCCAGAGTCTAAGGGGCGAGCACTAGCCTCCTCTCCCCAGAGAAACCAGCCCCGGCTACCTGCCGCCTCTGGTCGCCAGTCAGAATGGCTCACAAACCCAAAATAACTTGCACTCGTATTGTTTAGCTCTGTTGCGAAAGCGAGGGGAGGTGAATGAGTGTGCTTGATTTATTAGAGCTCCGGCTGTTTGTTTGTTTTTAGAGGCTCTGTCGAGGAGCATGAATGGACGCCACTTCAACACCAATCATTCATGGCGCCTTCCTTTCGTTTGGCCGAGCTAAACCGAAAGCGGTTTGCAACATGCAAATTAGGCCTTCAAAACTTGGAGTCATGTGGCTGAGACATTGGCAGCGGCGCCCCCAACAATGGCGCGTGGGCGGCGTTGACATGATTCGCGCCACCGACAAGCTCTGGATACATTCGAGCGCTTGCGAGATGCAGTCAACAGTTGAAATGGCCGCCTGCTTACGTAAACAACTCGCACTTCTTCCGCCCCCTCAACATCCGACTGGCTACCATTTGCCTCCTTGGCCATTTAATGTCCCTCATTGGACTCCTAATGAATCGGTGCTTTGGGCTAAATTTTGTTTCAAACGAATGAGTGATGGTTTTCTGCGACATTTGACGCGAGAATTGCGCAGAAATCTAGAAAATTTTCCCCACTCTTCGTAGGGGCCGCTCGCCGCTCCCAATGGCCGAGTTGAATGGAAAATTTGCATACAAACAGCGCAAGATGCGCCAACCTTAAGCGGAAAGAGATGTAATGCTGTGGCCAGATTCAAGAGGCCACAAGTCGAGTTGGCAGACTGGAGCTTGATCCTCAGGGCCACAACTAGCGAGCCATTGGAGTGAAATTAAATTCGAGTCACATAGACGCCAGCGGGCTCGCTCAAAAGTGGCCAGCCTGGCGTCTTTGTTCGAGGCCGGAAACGAATTCCACTACAACAAGGGGGCCACACCGGCCGGCCATCCTTGATCGACCACAAGAGCTGATGCCCCGCGAGGCCGCTCGCTAAGGTGGTTCGAGGCGGGGGGGGGGCGCAACGTAAGCATGGCTCTCGTGGCGAGTGGTGCACCGACTTGTAAGTGGAGCCTCCCTCCAACTTAATGGTGGCGCACTTTTTGAGTAATGTCACGAGGGCGCCGGATGGGAGCGCGCGGCCACTTCCAGGCCTCAGCGCCCGCTAGCGACCAACTGGGCGCGCATTGTTTTCGAGCCAGTTGGAAGTCTTGCGCTCTCAGGAGGAGGCGTCCGGTGTTGGGGGCTAGCTGAATCGGAAGTGCGTTGAAACGCGATAAAAATCGTTTCGCTTCGACAGGGAACGCGAACCGAGAGGAAGGGTTGCAACTGGCTCCATTTTTTCCTCCTCAAGCTCAAAGTTCATTCATCATGAGTCAACAATGGCGCCAGACGAGCCGGCTTCGGCGCGCAACTTTGTGCCGTTGTTGGCGCCAACTTCCGGGCGCCAACCAATGGCCTTCGATTCTTTGTTAGCTGGCATAATTTCGCGAATGAATGGATAATTTTCGCCCCATTGGCAAACAGATTTGCCCCCGCAAGTTCATCTGGCACCCTAGTGTTAAAGCTCGCCCATCCTTCGTTCTGATGCGCCAGACTGGCTCCGGTTGGCCTTGTAGAGGAGCCGAAGCGGCTTCGCTTTTGGCCATTGGCGAGGGCTGTCCGCTTTGCAATTTCGGCTGCCTGCCGCGCCATAATGTGAAACAATTAACACTATTCTCAGCCGCCGAACCATCCAATGGGAATGGCGAGCGGATAAAGGGAAACGTTTTTGGCCAACCCACCTCTGGTATCGATCATCGCAACCACTTGTTTCGAGTGCACGCGAGTGGGCGGCGGCGGCGGCGGCCATCTCGTCGGCCAACCAGCAACTTTTAGTGGCCTCTCACTCAGCGAGCGACCAATAAAATCGACAACTCATGTAATAGAATCCGCCCAGACTTGTCCGCTCACCTTTGATCGCCTTCAAGCCGATTGGCCGAGACGCTGGTCGGCCAACCTTCGTCTCGTCATCTAATCTTCTTTGTGAGCGGGCGCTTATTTCTTGAGTCCGCGAGCACAGGTGAGCCCGTTGATTAATTGATCGGCGCCAATTACGCGTGAGCCTCTCGCCTGTGGGGCCTTCGCTCGTTTACCTTCATTCTTGCCGCCGCCGCCGCCGCCGCCTGGAGAGCACCCGAAGGCCAGTGGGCCGATTGTTTGCGAGCCGCAAATAAGCCGTCGAGTGGACGCGAGCCCACATGTATTCATTCACCTGGCGCCAAATCTCGCCACTCGAATCTCAGGCAGACCAAATACCAAAGGCCCATCGAAATCTAGTGCGGATTCCAATTGGAATCGATCCATTTTGCTATTCTAATCGCTCCAGGCGATCGATTGAATTCCTCTGCCGCCGCCGCCGCCGCCGCCACTCACTGCCCATTGGACGGTGGAGGCGAGTTAAGCGGCAAGGCGCTAAAACTCGACCAGGCGCATGATTTCTAGCTCCAATTGTTGTTGTCTGCCAGGCTAAGACGCCCGCGGCCATCAGCCTGTGGTGGCGCCCTGATATTGATATCCGCAATTGGCTCAATCCAAGCGCAATAAGCACTCAGTTTTGCGAGTGCCAGAAACAGAAATAAATCTTCCCATCCTATCCTGTCGCTCTCGAGTGAATTTGGGCGCCGCCAGTTGTCAAGAGGCATCGGCCACTGGCTTCACTCTCCCCCTCTCGAGCTGGGCAAAACATATTCCTCTCGCCCCTAGCGAGTCGCTCACAATACAACCATCAAGTTGGCTGAGCTACATCCATTCAATGTGGAAGCCGCATGGGGGTTGGGTTTGGGCGAAAGATCTCGTGCCTTGATAAGAGCGGCCTTTCACTCAGTTGAGGCGTCTTGCTCGAACGGAATCGTTAGCGGATTTAGATCTAATTGTGCGCTTGACTCGCAACTTCCGGCCCGTTCCTACACGAGGCAAAGGGGCCAGTTTTGAATGGTTCCAGTGGATTTCCGCTCGTGCCTTGTCAGTTAGCTAGAGCAAGAGAGTGGCAGCGAGAATCAGAGTTGGCCAAATATGTAGATAGTATCTGGGTGCGCCGCTCATGATGACGGACTCCTCAGCTAGGATGTGAGTTTTAGGTTGTGCTAGCCAAAATGTTGTCATCCTGATAGCAAACTAATCGATTCAGCAGAATTGGAGCATCTGAGATTCGTATTCCTGTCAAAAACATGCCTCCGACTAAGCGTGAATTTAATCACACAGACTGAATCACTCATGCCGCTCGTGCGCTTGATATGTCGGCCAACATTAGAACGGCTTCGCTCGCATCCTCAAAGCGTATCCCTTTGCATCCGTGTTGTCGTGGTAGCCACTTGACAGGTGAATAGAGTGTCTAAATAGAACTGACAAGTCTTCTAGATTTGCGGTGGAAAGTTTGCGGGCGAAGAAGATGTCCATGCTTGAGTTGGGCGGGCTAAGTGACAATAATTGATTCAATGTGCACTATCTACTCGGTTGTGTTCATGACAGAAACTTGGCTCGCTCGATCCAGCATCCTGTCCTAAACTATTCACTGTGGGCCGCCCTCGGAGGGCCGTTCGCCTGCAATTGGCTGAGAAATTGGCGTTAGACACGCGATAACTCTGAGAGGTATCGCGTCCACTTTCTATAGTTGTACCTGCAACTCTGAGCTCGTTTTGAATCCAGAACGGAGCGCACAACTCGGACCAGCCCCATTCTCATGGTCAATTTGGCGGTAAGTGTGTATCAACGTGCAGCATGGTTGGTCTTTGGGTCCCGCAACTCGCTAGATTGCATGACCTGCTCCAACAGATAGGCAATAAAGATTCGATTGGTGAAACAATTATCGTTTGCTACGAATGATGCGCTGGTAGCACCACAAGGCAGTGATAGCTCCTCCCTTGGAACCGCCAAATGCATCCATCTATCTTTCTCCGCAGGCTGTAACCTCGCGAGAGTTTCCTCATACACTCTAACCTCGTGTAGATATCAGGTGAGACTAGATTCTGGCAGCGAGGGTCTCGTATGACTGATGGTCAAGAAAATTGCATTGCGAGTTCGCTTACCCCAATGAGTTCCAGCAAGGTCGTGCAGGTTTCGAGGTTGCAATCGAGCCGGTCAAGCTCCAGAGTCAAATGGCCAATCTTGACTTGTGCGCTCGCTCCTTGCACGCCAAAGGGGCGCCACTTTGGGCTTGATTGCAAACTGACAAGTGATCTACGAGCAGAGTGCCCCTTAATTTCCTTCTGCTTCTCGCTTTAAATGATCCGATTGGTTAATGAGACACTGGCAACACAAGATCAGACTCTGCCCGATTCATGGTGAAGCTGATGCTAAGCGGTTATGGCAATCAAGCCCCAATAGAGATGGTCGCCGACTCCCCCAACTGGAATACTGGCAGTCCACTGTGAGATTCTTCCTTGCTGAGAGTGGGATGCACCAATTACGCAATCCGAGACTAGAGGCAACGAGACTTAAACTAGTTAGCCTAATGAGAGGCACTAATTAACCTAGCCCATTGTTATGTTGCTCTAGTTGGAGCAGATTTTGCAAAGCTCGCGTACGGACGAGCTAGCTCAACCCCGCGCTTCCATATTCCCTGCGGCCGGTGAGCGTGATTCAAGTAATGCGCCCGGAACCTGAACTAACTGGATTCAACTATGCTGTTGTTGGGCGCAATTTTGCGGTCTCGGCAGAAAGGCTGAACTGGTCATTGGATAAACTTGCGTTAGGGAAAACTCTTGCCGACGACTGAGGATGGTTTTGAACGATTTGTTGTGCAGGCGTTGGATTTTGTCACTTCCGCTCGTCTGATTCGCCTCCGCAAGCAAACGATGAATGCTTTAAAACACAAACCCGCTCGTTTGTGTCCGTTGGTCGCCCTAGTTTTGGGTGAACAAATTTAAATTTAATTAATCAGAGCGGAACTTCAATCTCTCGTCACTGTTGGCGCGAGTGAGCTTTGCCTTTCGGTTGCGAGCCACTTCCGTTTCAGTTGTCACGTCGACGCCGATGCGTGGCGCCTGCAAAGCGGAAGTTGAATTGTATCAAAAAGGGCCCCTTCGCTCGTCAGCTGGTGGAGCCAGTTTTATCTCGGGGCTGGTAGATTTCTTAATTGGACTAGCTGGATCTCTGGGATGCAATTTCCGTTTCAGCGCGTGTTATTGCAAACATTTCATCATCTGCCAGTGGGGTTAGTTTTGCCCCTCAGATCAAAGCAACTGTCCGTCAGATTGTTGAGTGAAGCCAGCCGGAGGGAGAATTTTGGGTAAAACTTGTTTGCGCTCGCCAGCTAGCGGAGGATGTTTGTGTGATATCAACGCGGACCATGAGGGGGGGGGCGCGCAAATGTTGCGGTTCAAAACAAGAGCGAATCTAGCCTAGACCAATCTCATTTGCATGCAACGAGTTCAAATGGTGCCGGAGTTTTCAAAATCAGACCTCCAACCAAACCAGCGGCCAGAATGCGCGCAAGTTAGATGGCTGGCCAGCTAGCTCGCTGCTTATCTGTAATTCGGCCCCACTGCCGCCGACAGGGGACCAAGCGCACGTATGCAAATTTGCATAACTCTCATTTGGTTCTCGCTTCCTGACCGCCGGCTAGACCGGCTAATTCATGCAGCGTGACTCGCGCTTCTAACAACTCCGCCGCCACTTGTTCAGTGAGGCCGATTGGGCGAGTTAGGCGCACTGAATTTGCATTGCCGCTTGGATCCCAATGGCGCGAATAGATTGATTACACTACGTGACACAAATCTCCCCAAGCAAAAGGCCAAGATTTCGAGCCAACCATCGGACTGCGAGCGAGAGCTTATTTGAACGGGACCCCTTGATCGAGTGGCTGGGCCGAAATGCCCGAGTTAGCGAGCTTTGCACAATCAGATTAATGGGCCAGCTTATCAGTCGAGTGAAAATGCTGGTGAATTAACAAAATCAACAGTCGCGGACGCGACTCTGGTTTGCCTCGTTGATTCCAACTCTCTGAACCGCACTTGTGTTTGTGGTGGGCCCGCCAATCACGCAATATTGGACCAATCGGTGCGCACTTCACCGCTACCTGCCGGACATCTCCGAGAGATGAAACTGGCAAAGGCGAGTCAGCCAACCAGCAGGTGCGCTAGCCTCACTCAAGGAGCCAGGTTCGAGTTAGCGAGCTGGATCGGATGCTGGCATTAGCCAGTTAGAGCACTCCGTTGATTTGGCCGCACCAACTAGTGATTCATCCAAGCCTGGCTTGCTTCAATTCGACTAGTTGTGGATGCTTTCCAAGTTTGCCTGCGAGAAGCTCGTTCGCAAAATCATAATCTAATTTGACAAGACTCGCGCGCGCCCTCAGATCAAGAGCCCTGCTGTTTGAGTTTGGCAACACTTCGATGATTGGGATAAATCGAGCAGGAAATTTCATTTTCCTTGCTACCAACCAAGCCTCCAATTTGCGTCAGGCAAAGAAATTCAAATTCTCGCTTCCTCTGCCTCACATCATGATGAGAAATTACGTTACTTTGGGATGGAAAATTGACGTCAACTTTGGCTAACTTGAATGGGAGAGGCCGGTCCTCTTTCAGAAACTTCAAGCGCTAATCTAATTTTGGCGCCGAAAGCTTGGTCAGCTCTGGCCTAGGTTGGCGCATCTTCTCCACGTTAATTGCATTCTACTTTGCTATCCAAGCGAGCGATAAATAGAGAGACACGATGGCCATGGCCTGCGATTCAGTCCACTTCTTGCTGCAAGTTCGGCTCGAGCTTGTGCGCGAACACTATGGCAACATGCATCCGCAATGTGCAATTTTGGCCATAGCCGCTAAGTCCTCCTCAAATACTTGATAATAATATTCCGGCATACTCGGACCTTACTCAGCAGCGAGAGAGCGCGCGAGCTAGAATAGACTCACTCACCATTGAGGGCCAAAAAGCCTGGATAAGCAGCCAGGTTCAGTATGGACGCACCGCATTTGCCCTGCCGCCGGCATGAGACAAAGCATGAGGCAGGAATCTGCGCCACTAAAACCCGCTTGGCTGACTTAAGGCTACGCAACTTATCCATCTTACTTCCGTCGTTGTCGGAATTATTTTAGCTGCTGTATTTAGTCACGTGCTTCACGTCTTTTCAATCCGATTCAGGATTGCAAGCAGGCGTGCACGCTCACTATGGTTTCGAGTCCAACTCAAGCCGGCAACCAGAACCCCGGCTAAACTCCAATTCATCCAACCCCGGCTATGGTTTTGCGTCCACTCATCCTCGCCTCTCTAGACCAGTCAAAAGATTTGCACTAGTCAAAAATGATGCTCAGCGGTGGTGCCTCTGGCGCAGCCGTGGTGCCTGATCGATGACCGGCTCTCGCGTATTCTCGCGAGACATGATTGGTGTGCCATTGGCAGGCACGAGTATGCGCCTGTGTGTCTCCTTCCTCTTCCTCTCTCATCGCAATTCGCGACTGGCTCCCCTGTGGGCGTTGACGTAGGCCATGGGTGGAGCTGCTGGCGGCCAAGTGCCAACATGGTTGCAGCATTTTCCTGCCATAAGGCTCATTTGATTGATTGATTCGGCTGCTCTGGATTCAGTTGGCCATGATAGCCATCCAATTTCCGATCCCCGCAGTAACCAGCCGTCCAGCTGCTTGATCGGCTGGATGCCAGGGAACGTGTGCAACCCTTCTCAGGCTAATTATTCCATGCAAATTCTCTCCAGCTTCTGGCCCACCACTCGTGGGCAAATTAGTGCGGCGAGCGGGCCCCCCGTTTTTGTGCCTGCGCCTCCCGCCGCAATCGGTGTCCAGAAGGTAACCAATGCGCCAAAGCTTCGATTGCAATCGAGCAGTGAGAATCTATCCACCAAGTTGGGCGCCTGTCCATCGAGCAAATGGTCGCGCCTTGTTCCATTCGCAAGTGACAGAGTCCGCTGCCGATTTTTCCCTGGCAATTTATTGTCATAAGAACCGGCTGCTTGCCGTGGTCAAGTCCCTATTCCAAAAGATGGCGACCAGCCCCTGAGCCTCTCAGAAAGCTCAGGGAGTTGGATGGTTGTTGATATGCGAATCGCGTGATCGCTTTGTCGGTTGTTCGTGGCCAAAATTTGTTGCGAGGGCGTCCAGTGTACACATGCTGTAGGGCAAATGGCTGGGGATCATCACGAGCTCCAATTCAACGCGAACGAATACCTTGCTCTGCCACTCGAATTGAGCCAATCCGCCCATGGTCGATTTTGTTGCTATTAGCCGATGGCCGGCCGAGATCTGGGGGCAGGAGTTTTGAGACTTATTGAATTATCCAGCTTCCATTTTGGCTCCAATTTTCGAAACCTCTCTCCTCTTTCCTCTCTTCTCGCGCGTCCATTATCCAACCTTCTCTCAGGATTATCATTTCCGCCAAGTCTAGACTCGGGAAACCAACTAGTCGCCGAGTAGGGGTGACAGGAGTAGTCACTGTGCCTCTCGCCCCAACGTTCGCAGAGAAATTGATCGTTTGTTATTAGATTGTGCTACGAGGGGAATTGTCACTATGCCCAATCCAGACAAGCCAACCACTTGAGCTAAATCTGGAGCCATTTTCAATCTGAGTGCTCCTGCCTATTGTTGGATGGATTTAGATTGGAGACTCTTGGGTTGGTTTGACTTTTGTCGAGATAAAGAATCTGGTTCTGGTGAAGTTTGGTCTGATGGGGTCAATATTTTTCCCTAGCAAACCAGCTCCAGATAAAGTCCATTGCCTCATCCCAAGGTTCGTGGCGAATTTTGGCAGAGTTTTCCCCACTTGGGGGGAAAGCATGGTCTTGCAATCGTTTGGATTGCAGTACCTTTAGCGCACAAACAGCGGGGAAATGTTGTGTGAGGCGGCGAAAGATTGGTGCTATCGCGAGCACTGGTTACGGACTGGCGAGAAGTTTCGCTGACACAAGAGTCCAATTTGCATCAGAATGAGAGCAAACTATTATATGTAAATGCAAAATCAACATCCGCAAAGCCTCATTCTCAGAATCTGGCTGAGGCAAAAGTTTACCTGCGTCGATGAATATAAATTGCTCTTTGATCTACGCAAACCATTTAAATACACCCAAAAATAGGAAGCTTTCTCCAATCTCAAAAAGCGTCGGCGAAGGAATGGTATTCAAATGAGCTGGGGGATGATTGATTTTGAATCCTGTCGTCGAATAGTTATCATTATTCCACCTTCTAAACTGTTCAGTTAGCGGCCCAAAAGCAACTGGAGCTCTTCTCGCCTCACCAGCTGCCACCAAGGGGCCTAGAATGAATTGATGGATCCAAACTCATCTGGCCTGGCGCGAGCTGCTCTAGTTTCCCAGATGCTTGGTCCGGCTAGCTTATTAAATCTCGGGGGCTCGGCCAAGCTGTCTCTATTATCCTAGCGCATTCTCGTCGGCATCGTCACTTGCTAGCAACGAGTCCCACCCACTGGCTCAATCTGCCAACAATAAACTCTACCTGAATAGATGGTCTGCTGCGCACTACTTGACACTTGATTGGTCCCGAGAGGAGCTGGTTCGGGCGGGGGGTGGGCAGGTCGCCTAGTGGACCGGAAACTGCGTAACTCTCCCAACTCGAGCGCGAATTAAATAGTGGTGGACCTGATGGAGCCCTTAGATCAGCGCGTGAGTCATTGCCTGGCTCTTGCAAGTCCGCAATTTAGTCGCGAACCCAGCCCATTCAGTCCGCCTCCAGGAGCAAATCAAAAACCAATTTTAAATGCTGTCGCTTTAACCAGGCGCCGGCGCTCGGGCAGCTATTTGAAGCATTAGCGCTTCTCTGCTGAGTTGATCCCAACAACCCCTCGCAACTCTTCCTAAATCTCAGAGGGAAAGAGGAAGAGGGAGGGAGAGCGTTCTCAGTCCACGGACTGAATCTGGAGGGCGGAGTTCGAACAATGATGGCCCATTTTCTCCCATAGAACCCCAACAACAATAGACAATGCAACTCCCAACTCTCGTGGGCGCCCAGCTTTCGGCTAATCGGCCGATATGCAAATTGGATGCTCACCGAGAAGGGCAATCGTCGCTTATCTATTCAACTATCGAGAGCGTTATAGTTGCTCTTCCAGACTTAACCTTTTAGGTGGACGTCCAGTCAAATCTGGCCACCCACCCATTATCTGTGCACACTGCATGAATTGAATGGTTTGGTCAAGAGAAATAGTAGAAACTTGCTTTTCGCACCTCCACTGGCCTCTATCTACCTGCCAAGCTACAGTTTGCCACCTCGCAGCCCCGCTGCAGGTCAAGCATCAGTGTAATCGCAACTTAGTAAACTGAAATACTCACACTCATAACGCTTCCCTCCCTCTAGCAGCCCTTCATGGAGGCACACTCCTTCCCATGGCTGAGGCGGTCAGTGTTCAGAGGCTGAACGTGCCAGACTTGGTCGTCATTGATCAGCTCAATCAGCCGCAACTACCGAATCAGCATCCCGGCAGACAATCGTCAGAGCAGAACAAGACCCAGAACATCAATCCACCGAACTCGAAAAATGGGCCCGAAGCTGCCAGCTTGATCAACGGCCACGATCTCAGCGCCAATGAAGCCCAATCGCAAATTGTGTTCGAGTGCCTAATTAGTTTCGATAAAAGGAAAGACAAGAATCTAATTGTCAAATGGCATCACGACGATAGAATTGAACCCATTTACCAATGGATTCCAGAACTGAACAAACGTTCTATTGCGCCCCAATATCGAGCCTACATAGCGCCCGTTGCACCAAATCCGCAGCAAGCCACACGCACCCTCGATGCTCAAGCCGGATCGAACCAGAACAGTTCCACGAGCTCAAATCAAACTCAGTTGCTCGAAGCCGGTTTTAGGCTTGTGCGTCCCACCAAGGAACTTGGAGGTAAGTTGGTTGCTGGTAATTCAACGGAAGTGCGAAAGCCGCTATAATCTAAGGAATGCGCATGAAGATAATCTAATCTTTCGGCGCTCCTCTAGAGAGGATTTGGCTTACTCTCATCCGGCCAAGAGTTCAGAATATTCTCTTAGGGTCAAAGCAAGCTTAGCAGGATAGATAATTTGATTCTCGCTGAGTTTTGCTCTTATTCTGCCCAAAGTTCAAACTGGTTCAGTGGCGTAAACTCATTGTATCGCACAATTCTTCCTCAAACAGATTGATTCTCTATACTTTGATCATCGCCCCACAGACTCATGGAAGTGGCGCCCCCTAGACATGTATAACACTCTCACACTCTATCCGCCCCCAACTCTCGTGTCTTCAATTAAACAAATAGGAAAATACACTTGCTCTGCAATATCAACGCAAAACGACGATTCCAAATGGAAAAAGATGATTGTTTTCAGTAAGTGCATTCAAAGAGATCTTTGTTTCGACATTAGAATGAAGATAACAAGCTTTCACCCCATTGAGCCGCGACCATGTGGATCGAGATTTGTCTCTGCAATCCAACCGCTGATACGATTGAACCGGCTTCCAATGTGATTATCGATGGCGAGAGGCTCTTGACTCAATCCAGTGTTTCCGTCCGATAAATTCATTTGAGTGGGCTTTTTGGACTTCCGGCTCCAAAACTAACATTGTTCCCCCATCCTATTCTCTCTGATTGCGCACGATAAAAATAAAACTCCAAGCTCCTCCACGTAGTTTCAGGTTCAATGCTTCTAGAACTGATATTGGAGTTCAATTGGCCAGTCAACGCGAACGTCTTATACAGTTAACTCAACCAGTTATGATTGGGCCGTCCGCTTCCACGATATCCTCCGCCCACCAACTTCCCTTGGCCTATCGAATGAGGGGCTTCGAAAGCCACCAGGGTCCAACGACAATCTCGCCGCAAATGTATGGCACAATCGACTACGTTAATGTCAACCAGCAGCGGACTAGACAGTCAGCCTCGCCCACGCCCCCTTGGCTTAGCCAGTCTTCAAGTCCTTTTCCGTCGCGTTTAGATGGAGCTCTTGCTGGTCAACCAACTGGTCATACGATTAACCGGTCAAGCAAGCAACAGAACGGCGTTAAATTGGTCTGTGATATTGATCAAGTCTTTCCTGTACCAGAAGTAAGCATTTATAGATTAGGTAGACTGGATGGTTCTAATCCAGAAAAGTTGGCAAAGTTGGACACCAGGATTGAGAGAAACTCGCTCACGGGTTTATATCATGTCCAAGTGATAAGCATTCTAGAGGATGATGAGCTACAGATGAAATATGGCTCAGATGAGCCAGTATATTTCGAGTGTCTCATAGCATTAACAAACTTGGAGCTAAGCAAATATGCCGACAATAAACGGAGCATAGTTTACCGGCCAGGTAAGTGCTTTCAAAGGAAGAATTATTAATCGCCTCTTTTATGGTCAGCTTAAGTTTGGGCGCCTGTTGCAATTATAACTGATCATTGAAATTTTCTCGTTTGATATCTATCTCACCTCTCAGGTTCGTTAGCCAACAGTTTGCAAGGAACACAGACAAGTGAAGATATCAAATTAGAACAAGTTAGAAGTTCGGCCTACTCCACAAGCCACATAGAGTCTCCAAGCATTCTCTTCGTTCTCCTTGCATCCTGGTTGGTACGTTCTATATTGCTGTGTACCAGTTCAATCTCTCACTTTTAGGTGTTCACTTGGACAAAGAGTCGAGAAGGACCAAACAAGCCGAACAGATAGCTGGTCAACGAGGCTTCACCAGGACTTATTGGAAAATATGTGAAAGCTAGGGGATTTGCTATGAGCTAATGTAAACTGCTGCAGATGGAACATTGTAATTTATCGTTGATGTTATCTAATAAAACTAGAGTTATAACATATACATTCCAGCGGGATGGTGATTTTCGAAGGAACTTGGGTTGACCCAACCTGGCGATTTTATTGGCGCCAAATTGACAGGAACTAAAAGGAAGATTTTGTTAGCTTGTCTAAGCGAGGATGAAGTTCAGATTGAATCGAACACGAATGAGACCGACAGAAAGAGAGAGAGAGAGAGAGAGAGAGCAATCCTGAATTCTGCTGGGACGTTGGGAGCGGACGGGATTTATAGCCTTCTGCTCAGTTTATCTTATACCTGTTCAGCCATCCAGCGATTCAATAAACACCTGTCCAGAGGGCAGGCACCTTTTTACTGTGAAGGCACCTGATTCGGGGTGCATATATTCAAGTTAAATGGTCGCGACTCCCATACTAATGCGCAATTTGATTGCGGAGCTGGAATGCTGTTGATTTCTTCTCATCACTAGCCTGGTCATATACATATACCCCTACAACCAGCAAAATCAACAGCCATCACTGGAGCCATGGAGAAAGGTGATAATGTCTGGTCTTCTGGATCGCATTTAAAATGACTACTAGGGTAGCTGTTGCATGCACAGCTCATCGCCTTCCCACCAGTTCAGAGACACTAAATATACTCCATGATCTCTTGGAAGGAGGACTCGCAGATGCTCTCCTATCATCGTTCATCATCCTTATCTTTCAACGTTGGTGGCCTGGCAAATTCAGAAACTTTTAAGTTACACTAACGACGACAGCCATGGCGATGGCGAGACTATTTGTTGAGACGGAATTGAAAACAAAAAAAATCACGTTGATCTGCAGCAAATTTGAGTCCAAGGTTACAAGTTTTAGACTTCGAAATTTGATTTGCATCATCTTTGATTTCGAATCTTCAGCGTTCCCTCTTACCTGTTCGCTCAATCATGGTGAATCCGGAGTCTGAGAGAATGTCGCTTGCTCGTCGGACAGATTTGAAAACCACGCCCACTCTCTGTGCTTAAATGCCCGAAAACAGCTGATCAAGCAGCATGAGATCTGGAAGGAAGATGGAGGGAGAGATCAGGCAAAGCCTCATTGTTTTCCGGGAACTTTTAGTAAATTCACTCCGGACTAAAATAAATAACAGATGTAACATTTTCTCGAAAATTATTGTATAATCAATCGATGCCTATTTTTATCAACCTTTACCTCGCTAGTCTACAAATCTCATGGGCGGCAAACAAAGTAGCTGACCACGCACCAAGTGCGTAAATTCGCCACCATAAATGATTTAGGAACGTTTCTAGGTATTTGTCTAGACATTAAGTGAAATATTTGTAACTAATTAGATAAAAGATTATCTGTTGATAGTTATACACATAATTGATGATAATTTAACCAACATTTGAACGTACCTGTAATTAATTAACATTGTGAGATTAATGGATCAAATTGGATTATTTTTCAAGTGTCAATCTTGCTCAGACTATGTGTTAACTAGTAACATCCAGTGTCCAAGCGGACACCAAGTATGCCAAGCATGTTTCGAGAATCTAAGCCATTGTCCAACCTGCCATCAGAGAGTTGCACCTTCGACAAGGATACCGTTTCTACTGACCACCAACGTGGATCCAATTCTGAATGTCGGCGACTCATTCGACCTGCTACTGCCTAGTTTGTTGCGCGTTGCTCCAGCTTTACATCCTTGCACAGCAGACGAAATGATCTTCACGGGTAAGCCAACGGACTTGACCATTAACTCCTCGGATGGAGACTCGAGTATGCAAAAGAACAACTGTCTCGCGGATCAGCTCCTGGTAGCAAATAGCTGCGAGGTGGATGAAACTCTCTCGAGACTTATGATGCTCGCCTCCATATCACCAGGACCAAAATCACCGACACCAAACTCAGTAAGTGAGCCGGCGCCACCTCCTGGTTTAGTCAATTCATCGACGCCATTACCAACTGCCAATCAGTCAATAAGCATAGCTAATCACCAACAGCAGGTTGAAGGTGCATTCAACGATTTCTAGAGGATAATTGACACAAACTTGGAGCATTCAATAGTTTCAGGTAATATTAATATATTTATGCAATACAATTTAGTCAGAGGGCAGGAGTATGATATCAGTTAGTCAAATCAATGATTGTGCGAGATATACATCCAATATATACTCTTATCGCCATCTATATGGTCTCGGCTTTCTAGTAGAACTATCGACACTTCTTTAAACATTCCGAAAATTTGGGTCTTTGCCCCCTATTGGTCTAATCCATGCATTTTGGGTTTTGATCAGGGCTACGTCAGGCACCAAGAATTTGAATAACTGAACTGGTGCTCCAATCTCATAGTGGCGATTCACAGCTCGACACCCTGCTTGCTAAACCTGAGTCGGGCAAACTGTACAGGAGGCCAGCGTAGACTCAAAATTAGAAACGAATATCAGTTGTATGAGGCACTTCTCACGCGGCAACCCATCTCCCTTGTCAAACAGTAGGCATCTGCAAACAACCGAGCCCTGATCTACTCGTTCCTAATTTTTCCTGTGACGTCGAGTTAACATTTTGATTGACTTCCTAACAAATTCAAGTTACTTTGAGCTGGTTTATGGCTCTAAGTGCATGTTCTATGCGTGATATATGTGGGCTTGTGAGCTTATCAAATGACATGAGATCTAAAGAATGGTAACAAGATCAATAGAACGATTCTGTTGACCTGATAAAATTCACCATCAGGAGAGGGATGTCAATCAGACCCTGAACTCGAACCTCCAGATATGGGTTGATTTGGATAGTTCCGGAAGTAAATTGATCTAAAGAACAGATATTTAACTGAGTTTATTGTCCCTCGAGTAGGTGAAAGCGATACGTCCCGATAGCGTGGCAAATCGACGATTTTAGGCCACTATGTCGCAGTTAATCAGCTCAGAGGGATACGACCATTATTTGAAGCATCTAGATTAAAATTCTTCAAACAAATGCGCTGCTATTAAATGACCAAAAATCGGTCAACGCAATCGATCAGGCGTTCAATGTTAGATATTGTCGGGCCATCGAAACAGCATCGACGGAAAGCTTTTGCGATAGCAGAGTCTCAGACTCGGCTCTGAATTGTCCGTTCACGACCTCAAGACGATTCAATGACTGGTTCCTCAAAGTTTTGGAACACAACGGATTATGAAGTTCTCAGTGAGCGGTGAGCTCGGAATAAGTCTGGTCCAGTTCATCTGACATATGCTGATACTTTCCGCGCTCACTCAAAAGTGCATCCTCTAACCTATCGACTTCCTTCTGCAACTTTTGAACGGTTCTATCGGCAGACTCAGCCCGTGATTCAGCCTCATGCAATCTTTGCTTGGCCACCTTTATAGCTAGCTCATATGCCTGCTGGTTTTGTAACGATTTCTCCTCTTTCAACTCGAGTGTGCGCAAATTATTTCCAATTATCTTGAGCTCTTCCTCCAGCTCCCCCTTCTTCTTCTCAGCCAATCTTGCTCGCTCCTCAGCCCGCTCGAAACTTGCCTCGGCCAGTGCGAGCTTGCGCGCAACCTCATCATACTTCCGATCCGAGTCCTCTGCCAACAATCGAGCCTCTTGCAAAGATTTCTCTAGCACCTCCATCTTTTCGCTGTCCACAGTTGCCCGATGCTCCAGCATCTTGCGCATCCTCTCGCTTTCGTCGGCGACCTGCGTCACTTCGTCTAACTTGAGTGTAGAAATTTTTAGCCGCTCCTCAGATCTTTCCAAATCCTCCTCCAGCAATTGGATTCTACGGCTCAAGGCCGAAACTTCACTTTCAGCCTTGTCAGCACGGGCTTTGTGCTCCTTAAGCTGAAGTTCCGATCTCTCAGCCCTATCTATTGCAGCCTCGAGCTCGTCTTTGTAGGATATCAAGCGTTTCTTTATTACTTCCATCGTGGGCGAGCAATTTGATTCCACTAAATTGATATCTCCCACAAATTTGCTCGCAGTAAAAAATCAACCGAATGCCGAGGAACGAGTGTAACCGCTTGATCGACTTACTTGGACTTGGTCGTAATTTATCGTCAAACAACCTGAAATTACTAACCACCAACCCGATCGAGTCTCAATATCATAAGGCGCCGATTCTTCTGTTAGTTAATATGTATTTTCAGTCTAGACTACATATCACGCCCTCTGGAATATTGTTTACATGGTTAACGTGAGACGAAAAAACACCTTGCACAGCATCCGAATGAAGGGTGGGTCCCAACGATGGCTTGCAAGTTGCAACCACTTTGTCGAGCATATCATGTTAAGCTTGTTTCTTACATGGCTTCATTCTCTGTACGAGCTGTCTCGCATTCTGATCTTACAGGCGCGCAGCCATACGATCGGCGACTGTAAAGTAGAGTGGTCGCACGAAAGCGGCCCGAAAGCGGCCCGAATGCATGCGGCCCCCGTTTTACCCCTTCGTGCGATTTTCGGGCATTCGGGCCAAATTCTGCTCATTCGTGCTCTTCGTGCCGTTCGGGC
>Ga0209372_1000354_pt1 | contig 24991 bp, 17 predicted proteins | sample AgamicAtPe_FD_187170 | JGI IMG/M metagenome (GOLD analysis project Ga0209372, IMG submission 187170) | Agave microbial communities from Guanajuato, Mexico - At.P.e (SPAdes) (version 2) | ecosystem: Host-associated > Plants > Phyllosphere > Phylloplane/Leaf | place: Guanajuato, Mexico | collected... | reverse complement strand
AAAATATCCACCATGAGGCCTCTACCAACGAACAAATAGCAGGTACTAAATCTAGCCTACTTTTATAACAGTTCTGAGTCGAAACCTCGTTGACAGAAAGCTCTCATACATATTTCAGACTGCCCCAGGTAGTTTCATTCTTGTCATTATTGATTCTATCCGGCGACTGTAAGACCCGTTACAGAAATAAATACTTGAGCTCAGAAATCGAAGCGATCACTTGCTTTTATTTATGTTCAACGCTGTACAGTCGCCGACCGTGAATATGATAGCTACAAAAATAAATATAAGAATCGATATATTTATTTTTGTAGCTATCATATTCACGTTGGAATTAGAGTGATCTTGCCAAAACTTCATAGCACTGTGGATGACAGTAAGTCAAAGACGCTCACCGACGGAGTGGATTTCTCGTATACTGGTGATTCGACTGTGTAATTTTCATGGTCTCACTGTCGTCAGAATCCTATTATGAGCTCAGGCCATAGCATCGATAATGGTGCATGGGCAATAAAATTAACATCTTGGGAGTGAACTCCAAGAGGCCTCAGTTTTGCGAGCTCAAGTTTTGCTCTCTTATTTTCCCGACAAGTGATTGATCAGGCGATCTTTAGGATTCTCAACACAATCCAGGGCTCTAGCAAAAGTAGATGCCGGGAGATTTAAGAGGCTGAGAGAGCATGGAAGATAGCAAGCAAGTTTCCAAATACCCGCTTCAAATTGTGCCCCTCCGACTTCTGAATTCAACTTAGAATCGCCAATTTGCATTAACAACATCAGCAGTCGATCAGTAGACAATCCCTGACACAAATGTCGGATTGGCTTAGTTGGATTCTACCAAGAGGTGCTATAGGCGCGACTAATAAGTTAGTTTAGGCCGATTTGGCTCATGCGCCACTTTGACTATGGGGAGTTAAATCAACAAACTAGCCGATATTAGCCCTGGTTATAGGTGCGTCGCAGAGTTGGATCGGTTGATTGGTTTGATAACATCTTACAGCGGACAGGCCTTGTGATTGTATCAGCTAGTAGCGAAAGCACACTGATGTACATGCTCACCGACTAGAGTCCAAATCTTGTCTCACTATTGGTCGGCCCTTGGTATGAGTGAACAAATCATTCTTGATTCTATCAGTATTTGGACAACGATATTAATTCTATTAATCCCTCGAAATCAGTTCACTTGAAATGGATCTGTCCTCTCGGATGGTAGGATTGTTTCTGGTTACTTTTGTAGTGAGTTTGTGCACTAGAGGGGCCCATGCGCAAAACAGAACCTGGCGACCCTTTGGAGTCCAGAGATCATATAGCGACCCTAATTTCAATAGAAACAACACCAGCTTCCACCGACATTCTTCATTCTCGCGGCGCGACCACTGCACTACAAATTACAAGTTTGATTTTGTCAAATTGAGTCTCCTATGGGCCCCAGGTGATTGCTCGACGAGCCCGCAAGAATGTAAGCGCGAAGTCAATACACACATGACAGTGCATGGCATGTGGCCGACAATCAATGGAAGAGAGGGCCCCAATGATTGTTGTTTCGATAACGTCTTCGATTACAGAGCAATCCAACCGTTGTTACCACTCTTGAACGAATACTGGTTCTCTTACTATGATTCAAGTGATAATCGTAGGTTTTGGTCGCACGAATGGCTGAAACATGGGACTTGTGCCAGAGATATACCGACCCTGAGAGGGGAGCTCAACTATTTCGGCACTACTGTCAAATTAGCTAAGCAGATGCCAATTCTTGATATCTTGAAGAAGTCTAACATTGTCCCGAACAATACTAAAGCCTATGATAGCAAGGATATAATCGCGGCCTTAAACCCTTTAGCTCAAGGAAAGACGTTCCAGATTGACTGTGATTACGAACACAGTCAACCAATCCCTGTCCTTAAAGGTCTTAACTTCTGTTTCGATGTCAACATCAAACCAACTGATTGTCCTGAGATGAAACGCAGATGTCAACGACAGGTCATTATTCCTGTATCCTCGAAACGAACTTCCATCCTGTGGTTTGTTTAAATTTGATGAGGTATACAGAAGTTTACAATTGAGATCTACATTGGGTCAAAGTATCATTTGACAATCACAGAGGTTGACAACATAATTAGTCAAGTATTTTTAAAAAACTAGTTAAAATGAAGTTAATTTAACTAAATTTACACCTTTAGTCTAACATCTACAGTGATATAATTTTTATAAAAAAGTTGCTGGCTCAAGCACTGAAGATGAACCTTAGGGCCCACGGGCTGGTTTGTGGCTAGTTCTTTAGACTACCTCACATGTATGATAGGTTAAATCTGCTCATGGATTGAGGTAAACTAGATATGATTGGCCCATAACCTTGCGCGTTGTCATAAAGCTCGAATAATGGTGCGGCAACAAGCTTATAGTTTTTGGGTACGGCAAAGAGTGCGTTCTCTGGCAATGTTATGAGAAATAAACGCTTATGTTCTTTTGGTTTTGTCACATGAGGTGGTACATATGGATACTGAGGGGGCTCGAAATTAGGCCTCCACCAATTTCCGATGTTTTCTCCGATAGCCCAATCATCCTTACTTCCATCCTTCTTGCCTAATGTTTCATTCATGAGCCTCTTCAAGCCCTCTATTTCATCTTCGCCTGGTTGTAGCTCGCCACCGGGCAATTTGAAGAACGTTGTGCCTAATTGAAGGAGGAGAACATGTGGAAGCCTATGCTCATGAACTAATAAAACTCCCTCCACCGACCGTCTCATGCCTATCCGCGCGAACTCGTCACGCATCCTCTGGAACCTCGCTGGTACAGAGGGGTCCTTTTCGAAGAGGGCATCTTTTGTGCCGAAAGTGTAGTTCGTGAGGGGATGTAGCTGAATTGTGCTGTTACCGTTGTTATAACCGGTGTTGCCGTTGTTCAACGAAGACATTAGTGTATTTTGAGCCAATGTCCTTTGTACAATATCTTGGTCAAATTACTTGAGAGTGTATTATAAATTGTGATATAATTGCTCTCGATTCAGATCATAGCTTGGTCTGTAATTATAAGCCAGTTCCTATTGGAAAATAGAGTATAGTTTTGCCACTAATTATTGTCGCATCTGTGAAGTATCCCAATTCTTCCAATAAATAAAATTAAGTTTTGTCACGATTATCAATTTTACCGGGAGCGCGCACGTTACAGAAGCGTTGCTGTGGCCCTCCTTTCCCAGAGAAAGTTCTCCATGTTGGGTTCAGCGCAAGCATAGCACAGTTGTGTGGTCATTTTATGAATCTCAAAGTGTCTCTGAACATCTAATTCATAGTCTGTCAAAACTTGTATCACTGGTATAACATGCAGGTGGCGAAAAAACACCGGCTCCAATCTAATAGTTGCTGTGAGTATGGTATGATGGGAATCTAAGTTCAGATTCAACAAGGATGGGCTTCCTATCTCGTGAGACCGGATTTAAACTTTGCATCCGTTTTGAGATTTAGATCTCTCTTCAGAGAATCAAAATTTGTCTGATGAAAGACTTGATATCTCCGCTAAGCCGTTATATAAGTTGTTTGCTGGAAAGTAAACCTTTACTTCTATAACAATGAAATCGAAGCTGAAGACTCTTGAGGGTACGCCAATTCTGATACTAGGAGTACGCTAAGACGTTGGAATTTATTAACTAATGGAACTTTTACAGTTGCGAAAACTTCCCGTCGATTCCAATCCAGGAAGGTGAATCAACCGTCATTTGCAAGAGACCATCGATCGGGAGGTCTCCTCTTGGACGTCTTCTCGGTACGGTACAACTTTTCTCAGAAGCTCACTGACGGCCTGGTTCACTGTTTTTGCATAGTTTGAGTAGGCATAGTGACCTCCTGCTTTGAAAACCATCACGCGAATCCAGTCTTTCGTGTTTGATTCTGAATATTCCAGGCGAGTTGTCGGTCATGTGGACAACAGAGAGAGGTTAGATAAGAGACCCGAGCGATCAAGGAGAGTATATAAGTGGTGAGACCAGTTTGTACTTACGTGATAGCTCTATGTCACCATCATTGTTAAATACATCGAAATTTTTATGATCCAATTTCATGAATTGAGTCATCTCGTAGAAGATCTCCTTCTCAATAAGTTTATCATTCTCACTAAATACTAATAATGTGGGCAATTTCATCTGACTCAACTGTTCTAGTTGGTTCACAACTCGTTGGCACCTGCTGTTGCGCATTACAGTGGCGGACAACATTACATTGTCCATGTTGTCCACTCGAACGGGAACCCCGATGACCGTCAGAAAGGAGGGTCCCAATTTTCTAAACAACGATCTACCTAACTTGTGCTGATAAACTCTCACCGAGCCGCATTTAAACCAAGTTGGCTTCATTGATTTTGGCAGTCTGTGTCCGGCTGGATTGAATAAAGCGACAGCCTTGATTTCTATTGGCTGCTCGAATTCCACTATAACATCGTTGCCTCGTATTCTATTGCCCCTACGCCTCCTCTTGGCCACGAGCTCTGCCTTATCCTCCACTCCTTGGCAGGTTGCAGTTTGTTTCTTGACTTCTTGGTTGTTGTTGTTGTTGTTGTTGTCCAATTCAGCTTGAGCATCCTCAAACTTCTCTGCCGATTCCTCATCCTCATCTTGTTGGTCGTCGTCATTGAAGCAGCCTGACTCCTCGCGCTCCTCCCTATCCTCGTCCCAGGCAACCTTATTCTCTTTGCCGCAATGTCCATCCTGTTTCGCATTTATCCGTTCGCTGTTTGTTTGCGCAACAAGCTTTGCATTGTCTTTGCGACAAAGTTGGCGCCTCGAAATGGCCTCATTGTTTGCGTTCAACAATATTAATAGAGTTGGAAAAATAGCACTACTGTGCGAGACTAGAAGATCAATCTTATTCACGTTAATTGCTTTTAAAAAGTCCCTCAAATAAGCTGCCTTTTCGTCAGCCGAATGACGGAATAGGACATTTGTTTTGACCGTTGCAACGTATTCGGGAAAGTTTGGCGCAATAATGCGCACGTTCTGCTGAGATAAATGGTGTATGAGCAAGGTAAAGTCATGATACGAACCTGGGGCTCCATGCAAGGCTAGCGCAATTGGGGCAGTGGCGCGCTTTTCCTCGCTGAGCGCCAAGCCAGTGTCAATGTAATCAACTTGAAACTCAACGCCATCCTTTGGGGCCTTCTTGTAGAGACGCTTGTAGGCTCGCCAGTAATTGTAGACGTCCGAGCAGGTTTTGAACTTAACCTGGCGCCGCTGGTAGAATCTTTGGTCGAGCTGGCCGAGCCTCTTGTCTGGTGATACTGACTCGAGCATCTCGTTGTTTCTGTCGTTCCTGCTTCCGAGGCCGGCAGCTGTTGGGAGTCTTTTGCTATCTATCTAGCTAGTTGGTTAGTAAACTCTGGCTTCTTTGCGTAGGCATGCGTTTAGCTAAACTTTGAGGAAACCGGCGCTCGTTCGCTCCTCTTTTTTGCCTACCCCTTGGCGGTGTTGATCCGAGCGCGGCTGAACGCGAATGAGGTGATGTAGCCGAGAGGGATCCAGGTGAACTTGGAGGAAGGAGTGCTGTGAACAACAATCACAACACTGACTGCCGGAGCGACGATGGCGGCGGCGGCTGCAGCGGCGTGAACTAAACCTCTCTCTCTCTCTCTCTCTCTCTATCTCCCTCCCTCCCCGTTGTCCTGTCGATCCGAGAGAGTCTACTCAACCCGCTCGGCACTGGCGATGATGGCGGCGCCGGCAACGGTGCAATGAACACAAAGCTCTGACTCATAGTCGCCGTGAAAGTTCTAAAGGAAGCCAGCAGCCGAGCGGTGGGTCTGAGTCAGCGTTGGCGCCTCCAGGCTTCCACTCGTCGGCAGGTAGCAGCTCTACTCTAAATCCCGCCCACTTCCACTAGCAACGCACTGAGTTGGCTCGGGATGGCGAGCACCGTGTTGCTCCACTGGCAAACAGGCAGTGCGGTCATCCGTTCGGCTCAGAGGGCTCACCGTTTGTAATTAGCCTCAAGCGAGACTCAAGTCAGTTGCGAGCAGTGGCCTGGCCACCAGCCAGCCAGCCAGCCTGCTGCCTGCCAGCCACTCTGTTGGCCGCACAGTCCTTGGCCGGACCAGATTTGCGCGCCCAGTTTTGCTCTAGCAAAGGTTGGCCAAAGCCAGAGCAACAGGTGAGCAGAGTTTGGCTAACGGAAAAGTCCAACTTTTCCACCCGAACGGCTCAATATTGGGCGCGCAGGACTCAAAGGGAGGACAAAGTCTGCGAGGCAAGTTGGGCGAACCAACTGGCTGGGGCTAGAATCTGATAGGATGTAACTCTTAGATTTGGCCCTTTAGTCGCAATTAAGTCTCATCTGAGCGCCGGCAGCTGGCTTCATCTGGCAACAAAGAGCTAGTTTTGCACTGAGCCAGCTCAACTGGCTGCACTAGCTCATTTAAATGAATCTAGCTCGCCTTTTCTGGGGGAGGGAGGGGCGGCGGCAGGGAGGCCTTGCTCGCGCGCGCCCCTCTACCTTTGGCTCCTTGTCGAGCAAGACGCTTGAGAGAAAACAACGCAGCCAGGTTGCGTTTGCACGAGCCTGGCTAATGATCGAGTTGAGGGGGCGGCGAGGGGGCCTCAGCTGGCGGCCAGCTGACCGAGCTTTGGACGAGAAGCTGCCGCTTGGAGCTTGCGCGCTCGGTTGCTAAACTCTGATGGCTACCCTGCTAGTCCGTTCGTCTGCGCCTCTATCAAACTAGACCTGTTGGCGCTGAGTTGCGTTTGAAGAAATTGGGCCGATTGGCATCGGCCGGCCGCTGTCAGGCTCGAGCCTCACTGAGATGGTTGAACTCGCACGTCCAAGGCGCCAAGCCGGCCGCCAAGTGTTTTCCAACGATCGCATATCCGCGGCCAGGAGTGGCTGAGGCTGCGCCGCATCACGATCATCATACCTGCAGCTGCAAGCGAGTGAGCGGCGAGGGAAATTTCCGCAAACGTTTCGTCATAGGAGCGAGTATCGATTTTTTGAAGGGGAAATCCAAGTGAGCAAACTGGAAACCTCATTTGCTCCTTGGTTCTGTTTCAGCGAGCTAGCTTGTTTTTGGTCATAGTTTTAAGCTTCGCGGCTTCATTGTTTTTACGTCAGGGACGCGCATGTTGATTTGCTGGTCGGTTTTCTTGCGAGCGGGCGAACGAGTTGGCTGGCCGGCGCCGCCGCCGCCGCCGCCGACCCGACAGCAGCTTGTTCCTGACCCGAGCAAGTGCGCCCACTTTGAGCAGCCCCTCTCGCCTGGACGAGCGCCGCCAGAGCCGCTTGGAACTCTGCTGAACCTATTGGCTTTCCGCCGCCAGCCAAGGCACGGCAGCCTGAGCGCGCCGTGCCAGTTTGGGCCGAGCGCAAACAAGTTGCGTAACCCGATTGCAGGCTGAACTGGCGCCGGTCTTCCGATGACGAGCTCAAATTGGGCTAGCTCAGCCAGAGTGGCTGCTCGCGAGCGAACGGGACCGAACGGCGGCGCCACAATCTGATCCCATTGCTGGCGGCAACCGTTGAACCTGCTCACACTCGTGCCTTATAATTAAGGCAATCAACTTGTCTCTCCTCTCCTCTCTTCTCTCCCCTCTGCGCGGCCAAACAGAAACAAGGCGCCCCAAGGAGAGACGGGCCAAGGGTTTAGCTCGCAAGCTACCTGTGCAAACTTTCTCCTCTCGCTAACACGACCGAGTTTAGCCGGGCGCGAGTTGCGAGAGTGGCAAATGTCGGCCCGACGAGCTGGCGATCGGGCGAGCAAACCAGCCAGCAACAGGTAGGTGGACGCACTAAGCCTGCCGCTCGCCTTGGCTCGAAAGAGTGGCCGCCCGCTCGCCTTTCCTCGTTCGCGCAGCCAAAACTGCGAGCGCCGAGGATGGAAGGGATCCGCCGGACTGCCTTTGTCGCCTTAGTTTGGCAACCAGCAAGCAGTTTGCCAAACCTGAATGTCCCAATTGGCCGCGCTGGCCGAGAGCAAAGTGGCGCGAGCTCGCTTGCAACACGAGAGCCAAGCCAGCAACTCGCCATTCATCACAGTTGGCCGCCCGCTTGAAAACAAGCGCCGACCTCTGACGCAAGGAGCTCGCTTGCCGGCCGACAGAGCCTGTTTGTGTCGGCGACCTCTGCGGCGTCGGTCCCACGCTCTCGCCATCCTCCGCTCGGCCGAGCGAGAGTCGTTGCCAGCCGCATCAGCCCGTCAGCTCGAGCCATGCGCTAACCTCGCCGGCGCCAGGTGCTCGCCTTTGTTGCGGCGCCCGCAACACAGGGCCAGCCAGTGCGGCGGCGCCGGCCGAGACAGGAAACGCGGCGCCCCTCAGGCGCGCGCACAAAGAGCCGCCGAGCTCCTCCGCTTCCTCCCAACTTCCTAATGCTGCGTCCGCCCGTCCGCCCGTCCGTCCGTCCGCCCGCCCGCCAGTCGCCAGCAAGACAAACAAGGACGAGCTGCTCTTGCTCCTACTGCCGCCTAAGGAGCTCGCTTCGAGAAGAGAGTTGCCCGCCGAGCATCAGATTGGTCCTGGCTCGAAGGCTCCACTGGCTCCAATTCCAGGCGCAAGCAGAGCGGCCAGCCAGGACGAGCAAGTCTCCAAATGAGATGAGAGCCAAACAATCCATTGGCGATCTGCTGGCTGATTGGGAGGGACGCTCTGCAGTTGGCGGCGCTTGCTCGCCACTTTTATCGCTTGAATCCCCCCTCGTCTTCGGCCCGGAGAGATCAGATCAATGGATGTTTACTCCACCAAAGGCGCCCGCTTGGCGCTAAGCTCGCCGCTTGCTGCTCGCGACGCCCAGCCTTGCGCAGCCTCCCGCCTGTTGCTCCACTTGGTCCATCTGGGCTGTGCGGACAAAGGGTCCATTTGAGTCCCATTGATGCAAGCTCAAGCTCGCGCACAGTTGCCAACCCGCAAGCCAGCAACGACGAGGATGTCAGCGCAGCCGCGGGCGCCATTGCAAGTGCGCGCTCCCCTCTCCATTAGCTTGCTGGCTGCTCGCTACTTAGGTGCTGGAATTAGGCAACAACACTGGCGCGCTTGTTGACATTGTCTCTCCATCTTGTGTCGCTCGCTCGCTTTGCTCCAGATATAGTGCACCTCTTTCTCGCACAACCACCCGCTAGGTTGAGCCAGCGGAGCCAGTTTGAGCAAAGCCTCCTCCTTCTTCCTCCCGCAGCCAAGATGTCCACCACCTTCTGAGCTTGCCAGCGATTCGCTGAACTTTTTGAGGAGAGCCACTTGGCGCGCCTGGCCAGCCTGTTGCAGTGAGCCTCGGCCTCTCGAGCAGGAACCACCACACTGAAGCGCCTCGAGGGGAGCAGTTGCAAATCTTGCAGACAGAGGCGAGGAGGAGAGGAGAGATCAGCTTGAAGGGAGTTGTGAGGGCGCCGTCCATCCTTTGGCCGACCTGTTGGGGCTGCTTGGGGCGCGGATGTCGTTTTGATGATTCACATTTCGCAGGAGGAGCTATTGAAGAAGATCGAGCAAGAGCACAAGCAGCTGTTTGAGAGCGAGCAAACAAGCAGCGAGCAGGAGCCCAAGGTGGCTCGCCGGCCGCAAGAGGAGGCCCAAATGTCGTCAATCTTGCCCGCCACCTGCGGCAGCCTGAGAGATAGAAACAACAACTCTATCAGCAGCGACGAGGACGAAATTCAGGCCGTTTTAATCACAGGTAAGCGCCCATTTGTCTATGACTAGATGCAAGAAATTCTCCTCTCAGCTCAACCTTAAGCTAACGAGCAAGGAACACGACCTGCGCTTAGGATGCGGCTCCAAAATAGGGCGCAACATTGCAGTTGCAATGGCTCGAATGGGCCTCAAAGTGGCTCTGGTCGACTTCAACGACCAGCAAACGGACTCGGTGGCCAGAGAGTGCGAGGAGCAGTCGCCGAAGAATTGGCCCGTAAGTAGGATTCCAACCAACCCCGCTATGGGCCGAAACTCGAACAAGGGGTCGGCCCCTCATCCGCCAGCTCGCTGCTCGGTCGGCTCCAGAAGCAGGCAGGACCAGTGCGGCCAACCAACTCAAAACTAACCAAACCTTCGCAGCCACTCCAAATTGTGGCCGACATTTCTCAGCTAGACGAAGCCCACAAAGTTATAGATAGGACAATCAAGGAGTTTGGCCGGCTCGACGTGCTGGTGAACACTGTAAATAACGCAAGCTTAATGGAGGCCAAGTTCAATGGGTCTGGCGACGACGATCCGCATGTGTTCGAGCAATATCACAAGATAATTGCAAACAACATGCACTCGGTCACTTACCTGTGCATCTCGGCTGCTCCCTACTTGCGAAAGACAAAGGGCTCCATAGTGAATGTGTCAAGCATTACAAACAACGAGACTGGCTCCTACAAGTTCGCCTACTGCATGTCCAAAGCGGGCATCTCAACGCTAACGAAGTGCCTGGCAACAGACCTTGCGCCAGACATAAAGGTTATCTGCGTAAGCCCAAAGAGCGACCAATGAGTTGAGTGCGCGCCGCCCCACCTGCCACCTGGACGCGCTCCCCCCAGAGTCCAATCGGCCGGCCGGCCTGGTTCAGATATAAATACATCCCATATATCTATATACATATTTTTAGAATTGCAAATGTAACAAGCGAGTCAAAGTAAATAACGTGCATGCACACAACAATTGCGCGCGATTGGCCGGCCGCAACGAGCGGCCAGCCGAAAGGGGTCGACTGAGCAACGTTTGCTTGAAACAACTCGCCGCCAAGTGGAAGCCGCAAACACTGACTGGCGGCCGCTGACTAGTGGCGAAAAGTGTCGGTTGGCCGGCGAGCAGAGCGGCCAATTCGCCCTGAGAAGGGGGAAAACTAGCGACAGGTGAGAGCCTAACGAGCGGCGGCCTTGCCCAAGGTTAACTGATTGGACTTATCCGCGCCACCTGTCCCGTGTGATGGGCGGGCGGGCGAGCGCCACTACTCGGCCGCTGCGATTAGGAGGGCGCGATAAGGCCGAGGAGGCCTGCCTGGCCTCCTCAGCCTCCAGCTCGGCCGCTTGCAGTGCCCAGACCAACGACTTTCGCCGCTTGGCGCCGACATCCATCAAGTGCGGCAAGCTTGATTGGCTGTCCCGCTCGGCCAGGCCGACTGGCCATTGATTGGTTCCGGCAGTGACAGGCTGGCCGAGCGGGCGGTTGGGACCCTTCGCATGACTGATTGGAAAGGAAGCGAGAGTGTCGCCAGCCAACCGTCGCTCGGTCGGTCCGTTCAAGCGGCCCTCGTGCTGGCTGGCCGCCCAAGAGGCCGCACGAAAGCAGCTAGCTCGACACTCCTGCGCCAGCCATTGCAGCTCCATTGCAGCGCTGGCTTGGCCGCCCGACCGAGACTGAGACCGAGATTTAGATTGAGGCTGCCCGCTCGCCTTGTGGCGGCAGACTGGCCAACCTGGCAGCCAGAACAATGAGTCGCGCACGCAAACCAAGCGAGATGTCCCCTCTCTCGTTTGCCAAAACGAGCTCACGCTGAAAGCCAACGAGACCTGTCGCTCGGTTGTCGTGTGCGAATTCGCCCATTGAACTTAAAGTGAAGTGTTGTCGCGAACAGTTCCCGTTAGCTAGCTTTGCTCGGCGCCACTCTGCTCGACCCGGGGCGAAATCGACGCTCAAAGGGTCGGCCGGTTGATGAAATCTGTCCGCCTGAACCAGCTTGGCTCTCATTGACACTCGCTTGCTCGAACTCAAGCTGTGTTCGTGTTCTCCTCAAAACGGCAGAGTCTCTCTAAGGATCTTGCTTGGCTAGATTGAGTTAGTCTCAGGCTTCGTGTGTCTTTCCATCGTTTAGCTTGCAACTTTCTCCCTGCTCTCCCTATCTGGCAGGCGAGCGCTCGCGGCCAAAGGCGGCTCGTTCGCGCCCCAGGCCACAAAGCGTGATAGTAGCGGCATCTGTGGGCTCTGGCCGCGTTCGTGGCCCGCCGATCATGAGTCAGCCCGCTCGGCGTGGGCGCCAAGAAAGCGCCGGCCGCCGATCTGGGTGGCTGGCGAGTAGCTAGCCCATCGGGCCGGATGTGCAGCCTGCTCGCTGGCGGGGGATTTGCTCAAAACGTGCAAACAAACAAGAGCGACGTGATTGGCTCCGGTCTACCAGCCTCCTCGGCCACGGCTGGTGTGGCGCCGAGCGAGACTCAAGGCTTTAGATAGGACGAGATTCAATCTGCTTGCTGTAACACTTCTCTGCCAAGATGCTATCGGCAGAGGGAAAAACGTGGCTGCACTTTTTAGAGTTGGCAGGTTAACCCGCCAACAAGTGGCCATTTCGACGGCAAGCAGCAGCCGAAATGCAGCCTTTTTGCTCTCAACTCCTTTAAAACACAGCCTGAGTTTAAAGCCTCGATACGGAGCGAAATGGATGCATTCGGCTGGAGCAATGCGCGACAACATGGCTGACTCGACCTATCCGGCAACAAGCAACTCGTCACCTTGATCTAAATGAGTCCCCCTCGAGCCACTTCAACCGCGGAACCTTTGCAGAGTCGGAACTCGCGCGCGGATTGAATCACTGTCACGTTGCCCAGCTAACCCTTTTTGCATTGGCTGAGTCTTGCCGGCTCGACCGGCCAAGCTCGTGGTTGAAAAAAGCTCGCTTGCACTCTGGTGCAGCCAGCGAGATTCATTCGCTCCAACCGGAGGATTCGAAGCTTCGAGCAGCTTTTACCTTTCCGTTGGCGGACAACTCGAGGGCGAAAAGTCTCCATCCGAATGCAGAAGTAGCTTGGCCAACATTGGATTGTCGCGGAAAGGGAAAGTCCGCTCTCCTGTCTTCCATCGTTGGTTTGATGTTAGCGGCTTCAACTCGGGCCGCTCCGGCTCTGCTCGCCTCGCAACTGCTGCTCGCTTGCCGTGCGGATTTGAAAGCAAATAAAGTGGAACGAGCGAGCGGAGTAGATTTGCGCGACCATTTTGCGAGCGGATCGTGAGTTGACTGCGAGATGTGGGAGTCGACAGGAACCAGTCGATGGGTCTGCCAGCTTCCACTTGAAGGTGAAGTATCTGCTCGAGTCCGTTTGGCTAGCAAGCAACGGTTTCCGCTGGCAAGCGAGCCGATACACTCCACTTGATGTTTGATGATTCAGAGTGAGCTTGTAATTTGTCGGTCGTCTTCAAAAATGGCGCTCACTTTGGCTGATCTTGGAACGAGATAGAGGCGGCTCAATCGGCGCTCGCTTTGTTTTATTCGGCTCCATTGCAAACCGACGCCTCCAACCAGAACTAGTCCATCCAAAAGCCTTCTCTTCATCCGACCAACATGACCCCAATCCCGCAAACCCGAGCGCTGGCCCCGCTACTGCTGCTGGTGGCGGCCATGGTTGCGCCCGATTTGGTTGTAGGCGCCGACGGGGTGCAGAAGATTCGGCTTGGCGTCTTCTACGAGAGCCGCTGTCCCGATAGCAAGCGCTTCTTTGTCCAGCAGCTTGCGCCCGCAATGAGAGAGTTGGGCTCCATTTTAAAACCCGAGCTCGTTGCGTTTGGACATGCGCGAGTTCTTGGCCCAAACAAGATGGTTTGCCAGCATGGGCCGAAGGAGTGCGAGGGCAACAGACTGATGGCCTGTGTCCAGTCGAGGGCAACAAGCGAGCTTGCAATGGTCGAAACGCTCGTCTGCCTCTTCGAAGGAGCCAGCAAAACCGACGACTGCATCAGCAAGCACCTGCCGGGAGTCTCGCCCGACGACATCAACAAGTGCAAGACTTCCGACGAGAGCTTCCAAATGATGGTCAAGAACGAAAAGTTGACCGGCAAGCTGGGCTATGTGCCGCACATCACCGTCGACGGCCAGACAAGCGAGGAGATCCAAACGGGCGCCGAGTGGAACTTGAAGCAGTTCCTCTGCAACTACTACAAAGGACCGAAGCCGGACAGTTGCAAGCAGCAGGCAAGCGTTTGAGGGTTGTTGGTTGGTCGAGTTGAATGCTGCAACAGCTTGCGATGGATCCCAGCGGATAGAGAGGAGGGTCGATGTTTCAGATGCGAACGGTGTAACACCAACAACACCAGCTCCCGGATGAGATTCGTGTTGTTATTCGTGTTGCGCCAGCGCGGATTGAGTGGCCGACTGACAGAGGTGAGCCCAGCAGAGGGTCTATCTTATGGGAACAGGTAAACTAGAGTGGATATAGCTCAATTTTGTGCATATTTTGCGCTTATCAACTCTGGCAAAACACATCACAACGAGCTGGGCTCATCGCGCAAAAAGTGGGTCAGCTTGTTTTGAGTAAACACTTGTCGCAATCTTCTCCTCTTGTCCTCTTGTCTTATCAGCCTAAACTCTCTCGCACTTCTCCAGGCTACACTTGCCCAACACTCGCGCGCTCAACACCAGTTTGCGCACCTCTGACGACACGCTCAACCCTTTGGCTTCATCTGACAAGAGCGCGCTAACTGTTCCACGCTTACTCGAGCTTCCCTCCACATTCAGGCCCTGTGGTGTCCGTGTTTGCGGAGTTTTATTCGAGCCTTGGAGATGGGCGAGCGAGCTAAGCATCTGAGAGCAGATCGAAACCGCAAAGAGGGAAGCCGAGCAAGACTAGTCCTGTCACCAGTTGGAGGTTGGGTGGACTCGCTGCTGCTGCCGCTCTTTCGGCGGTGCTCTTCTCCGACTCCTGCAAGCCACTGGACCGGATTGGTCCGTCCGTTTCATCACCATCTCGATGGAGCGATGCAGCCTCTCAGCTGCAGTTCACTCTCGCCTGCAAATCTCGCCTCTCGTCTACCTGGTGGTCCAGTCTCACTCCTTTGTCGCGCGTTATGATTAACGCCGGACAGTCTGGACGCTGGGACAGCCAACACTAATGCTCCTCCAAATGATCAGCGCAATGGTCCAGACTTGCGAGCATCTTGCTCGAGGCTGGCAGATCGAGTTGGCTGCTGACCGGCCGCAACTGTCAACAAACGGCAACCGCCGCGCCCCTTATGTAGGAGCCATCAAACTCATACTCCAACCAGCTCTCTCGGATGGAGCTCCAATTTACGGCTGCAAAGGCCTCTGGCCGCAGCAAGGAAATTACCGCCTCCGACTGAACCATCAGCTTGCTAGAGGGCGACCGCAGCCGACTTGGATGGAATATTCTCAATCGCATGACGTTTTTTCACTAGTTACAGTGTCGACCCAAGCGGTCAAGTCAGGAACCGCGTCTGGCTGCCCTGTTGAGCTTTTCCGCCTTTGCTCGTCCATTCGCAGGAGATCTCATCCACTCTCGCCTTTTGCCGCCCAACCTCCAGCCATCGGAAGTCGGCCAGCGGGCGAGGGGTCGTCGTGTCATCGAGCTAGACAGGCTTGCTGTCCCGTTCCAGCACAAATCCGCTCGCTCCAAAGAGCGGCCGCACTAGTCGCAAATTAAGTATTGATGCCCGCAACTCAAACGAGCCGTTTGGTGGCCAATGGCTGCCCGGCCAAACCAACTAAATCAGCCGGATCGTCTCAGATGTACACTTTGCATTCTGGCCCCGTTGCGAGCACCAACCAAAATGAGTGGTGCAAAGGACTCGCGGACTTCGAGTCCTAGCTCTCAAATCACAAAATTCAAGCACCTAAATGAACGGCAGACAAAAGTTGCTAGGCTCTGTATCCAAACGCTCGTTGCCCTAACACTCCTCCTCCTGCTCCTTAGCTCGGCTAGCCCAAGCGAGGGCAAGATTATAAAGCTCAAAAACCTCAAGAAGGCCAAGAAGTACCTCTACCTTTTGGCGCCCCAACGCAAGAAACTGTACGCAATCCCATTTCCCGTCCCATTGCCAGTGTTCGTAAAGCGCCAACACATTTACACTCAAATTCCTATCATCCCGCAGTACGTCCAGCAGCCATATTATGCAGCCCAGCCGAGCCACCAGGACGCCTACGAGGTCTATGGCTCCATGAGCGCGCCAGCACCAGAACTCTACTCAGCGCACCCACAGACAAGCCAGACACACAAGCCGATAGGGCCTTACAACCGGAAGTATTTGGCGCAAATTGCGGCCAACATGAGCAAGAAGCATCCAATGGTTGCGGCCGCAAGTAATCAGCGCGATCTGTTTGCAAAGCTCCTCTCAGGTCAGGCGAAAATCTTGACTCCGAGACCAATTCGCGTGGCAAACATTCTCACCGGCCTCAAGCAGCTCGACACTGAGGCCAACTCGCAGGAGACCCAAACAGGTGGCAATCGAAACCTGACCAGCCCGAGCAAGTCAGAGCCTAGCGATCAAGCTAGCACTAGCGAACGAGAGCCAAGCTCGTCGGGATCCTCGCTCAGAGCTCCGATTAGGGTCGGCCCAGTGTACGAGATTTCGCCGGCTATGCCACCATTTGCAGCCTACGCGCCAGGTCAAGCCACCCTGCCCCAGCTTCTCCAGCCTCAACCACTCGAGGGCGATTCCACGCAAGCGGTCGACCAGCAAGCGCTGACTGAGCTGCACCAACGGCTCGGGCTTCCCATAGGCCACCAATGGCTGCGAGCGCACTCTCCCCAGCCTCATGAGCTGTCGAGCTTTGCTGCCGCCGCCGCCGCCGCCGAGTACGAGCAGCCGGGAGAGGGAGGACAATCTCACCAAGGGCCAGTCTCCTCAGCGCTGACCTCCAAGATCATCCGGCTGCACCCACTCGCAGAGCATCAGCACCTGCAAACGGCCGGCAAAACAGACAACGCGCTCCAAGTTGCACGAGCAAACTCTCTCCTCCTCGAAATGCATCCACTCGCCATGCCCATCAGGCCTGATCATTTGCGGCTGGTCAACTACTAGGGCGAACGTGATGAGCCTGTTGCACCTACAGGCTCCTCAATCCAAACTTCCTCGCATCCCTAGATGCAACTTCCAAGAAAGTGACAATTCGCCCCCGAAGGCGGACGAATCTCCTCCCGGACGTCTGTAGAGTGGAGCCTGTCCAATGTATCGATTGGTCGAGTTAATTAAACAATCCTGACCGCTCTCGTCGGACTGAACTAGACATCTTCTGTGTTTATTTTTCTAAGGCTCACCAGTTGCAAGCAGCGACCATTGAATTCGGTCAATAGACTCTCCGTGCATGTAATCTGAACAGCCACCACAGATGTTTGTCGGGGGAAAAGTCCCTTCAACAGAATGGGATTGCCTGCCGCCTCTCGTGACTTTAACTGACACAGGGACGAGCGAGCCCAAGTTCGCGTTGAATGTCGCAATCAGGACCCCATTTAGGCTCCCCAAAGTCGAACGCTGGTGACTAGAGGCTTGATCGACTCTCACTCATCGCTCTTGCCCATCTTGCTTACTAGTATGCGGCTTAAATTACGATCTCACTCGCATTCGGCCGCAAATGTTAGCAGTTGGGGCCAATGGAGGCTCAAGAGTGCCAGTCCGGAGTGGCGCCACAGTGGCTGGTTAGTAGGAGCTCAAGCTTCTCAAAAATCGGACGACGCGAGTTGAGAGGCTGTAAGCCAAAGGCGAGCACCAGGCCTCAGAGGGCCGCGCAGCTGAGGCTCTGCTGGTGCTGAAGTCATTCGATCGAGATCCAAGCAAGCAAGTTATGGGTTTCTGAGGACTTGATGCCGTCGCAATGAGGCGTCGGTAGGAAGTTTATTTTCGCCACTGGTATCCCCTGGAAGTGCTCGAAGAATCGGGGATCAAGCAAACCAATTGGGGCCAAGCTACTGCTCGCGCTGGTTGACGATTTGCGTTTTCAACATTGAGGTTATTCGGTCTATTGAGTAAGAAACAACAATTGCTCACTGACTCCATTGGAGTCGCTTTAAAAGCGCCAACAACCCACTATTGCGCTCGTAGGGATCTCTGTACACTATTATTATCAACAATAGAACTTGAACGCCACCTGCCTACCTCTTCATATCCTTGACCATTGGAATGAACTTGAGGCCGCCAGATTTTGAGCTAATGAGCAAGACAATCTTCTTGTACTTGTAAGCGTCGCCGATGACAACGACAGACAAGCCATCCTTGTCTTGGCTATCCTTGATTTCGCTCAAGTTTTGCAGGCTCGAGACATCCAAGTGCTTGCTGTCCTTGCTTAAACCATGCGAGTCAAACTCCTTTGCCGACACAAAGGAATCGGTCGCTGTTGCTTGTTGCATTAGACTGGCGCCCTCCTCTGTGGAAAACTTCGACATGTCGGTGGGCCTAGGATGGTTCAGGTAGACGATGAGACTCTTCTTCCTCTTCGCCTCCAACACTGGAGCGGCCATTCTCTCGGCCTCCAACTTCCTGCCCTCGCTAAGCGTCTGAGTTTTGGCCAACGATCCATGCTCGTGCTCCTGGTTCGGGTTCTTGCCATATCCGCGTGGATCGACGACACTTGTTTGATCCTCGCTGCTGGCCAACTCTTTCATTGCCTCCTCGGCTTGCTTTGCGGGCGAGCTGAGCCTCTGCAATGTTTGTTCCGCCTGATGCGCGTACGATTTGCTTCCCCCTGCTTGCTGTCCGGCAAAATTGGGAGACTCGTGCTGGTATTGGATCTGCTGTTGTGGCACTTGCATGGGCAAGGGCACAACGGGATGCTCGGCCGTCATGAACTGACTTTGGATCGCCTCCAACTCGGTGCTGCTCAGGCTCTGCTCCATGCCCCCGTTTGAGCTGTACAGAGCATCGCCAAGCTGGTAGCTGGTTGCCATGAGCTCGCTATCTCCGGCTTCCGTTGGACTTTCAAAGTAATTGTAGCTAACGATTCTCGGTGGCTTCATGTCTGGCGCTTGAACTGGCGGCGCAATAAACTCAACTGCTCCTTTCTTCGGCTGCGTTGCTTGCGACTGATAACCAAGTCCGCTGGCCGGAACCTGGGACGCTGGACTAGGTGGGCTGTAGTTTCCGTAGATTTTGCTCGATAGTGGCGCCTCGTGGGCAGCAAATCGGTCTCGGTGTGATTCCAACTGATCACCTTTCTGTTCCGTGCCTCTGTTTGGCTCTGATTGGTTTTGTCTCGGAGTCTCTGAGGTCGCCTTTTGTGCTAAACTTGGAAGCTCTCTCGCCATCTCAGGCATGGCGTTCGCTCTGGCAGGAAGCTGGCTCAGCTGCGAACGTTGCATTTGAAAGTACCTGAACGACGTTGCGTCGCCCCTGTTCTTTCTTGTTGGCGCCGGCGCTTGCTCTAACCCATCGCTTGCTGTAGGTGCGCGTCTGTGCTCGTCCAAGCTCTCCACGTAGTCGCCGCCCAATGGGGTTCCGTTCGGAGAGTTCATGGGCGAGGACAAGTCGGCCAAGTTTTGTTGGCTCTTCGCGTACATGGGCTCTTGAAGATCCGTTGGTCTGGTTGTTGGGGGCACGAATGGATAGTCTTGGGCGTGGAAGCTTGATCCAAAAGCTGGCGGGGATTTCGCGTCTAGGATGGAAAACTTGGCATCAGCTTGACTTGTGAGAAACGATTTGGTTCCAATCAAGTCGCTCGGCGGCAAGAGTTGTTGCTGCTCCTCGGCCATCCTCTTGTCTTGTTGCTGCTCAAACCTGCTCGGCTCGGTCAAGCTAGCTGTGTTGTTGAATATCTGGTTGATCCTAGAGGGCGAAAGGAGAGGCCTGTTCGTGCTCTGTGTCTGCAGCATAGCTTGTTTTGAGCCATCATCAGGCTTGTTCAGGCTGCTTGTTGCATTGTTCAGTTGGTTCTGCTTGCTTTTGAGCACGTTTTTCAGAAATTCAATTGCAGCATCAGTCCTACTCATTGGAGTGTACGAGTCGCGACTTCCCCACTGGCCGGTCGATCGCTGTCCACCCATCTGGTTGACCGAGGAATCAGCACTTTGGCCGGCAACGCTGGCTGGCTCCATCTGCTGCTGGCCGTTGTTTGCGTAGCCTCTAGTCTCAGAATTGGCCGGCTGCCAGTCTCTCTCGAAAACTGGTGCCATCGACTTGCCAGTCTGATTGAAAATCTGCTCCAGCGGCTTTCCATAGGAGCTTTCGAACTGACCCTCGACCTGTTGTCTAGTCTTGAGTCCTCCGTTTTGCTCTCTCCGCTCGTGTTGGCGCTGGAAGTGATCGCGCGACTTTGAGATCTCCTCGCTCTCGTCATCCAGATCCTCGTCGCCTCTGGCGGCGCCCGATTGGAAGAGGTAATCAGCTAGCGGCCTCCTCTTGCCATGCTGCCGCCTCGAACTCTCCGACTGGCTGAACCTCTGTTCCTTTTCAAACGGGTATTCGCCATGTGATTCCGATCCCTTTGTTTTGTGTCTCAAGTCGCTAGATGCAGCCTGCGATGAGCTGTTCGCGAATGGTAGCTTCAAGGATTCCTGCTCGCCATCTGATGAGGCAAGTGCCACCATCTCGTCGCCCTGCTCTTGGTCGGTGAATGTCGGCTCAAGATTGTGCGCCATCCAAGAGTCTGAGCCTTCGAAATAGGAGGCCTGTTGTTGGCCATCACCTTTCATCATTCTCGCTTGGAATTTTGCGCCGCTCTGCTCTGGCTGATCGGCAGTGCGCCTTTGGATGGGCGCTCGCCGCGGGCTTCTGGCTTCCAAGGGTCTCGCCTCTTCTGGAGTTAGTTTCTGTTTCGAGATCTGTTGTTGGCCATCGGAGGTTGGCGCCGATTGGCCCGATTTGACTATCAGGAGGAGCAGATAAGAGGCGCCAAGCAGGTAGACTGAGGGGCCTCGCCTGTTGCTCTTGCTATTGGACATCTTGCGCGCGTTTTCCACTTTAGCGTTGTGCTCTATGACTAGAGAAACGAGAGCGTTTTGAACTCGTTGCAATTGTATTAGTCTGAGCTCATGGGTCGATATAATTTGTTGGTTCCACTAGTTGAGTGCACGAGAGACTGTTGGTCGCAGCTGAGACCACCGACGTGCTCATTGATATCTATCGAAAGAGAGAGAGAGAGAGAGAGAGAGAGAAACAATCTTCGCCTCTCACTTTTGGCGCTCGTCCCGCAACAACGCGAGCATCAATTCATTGCATCCATCAGAGGGCGGAGCTGTGGCCTTTTAGAGCGATAATGCTGTTATACAAGCTAGCAAATGGAGCCACTATGGAGCAAAGGTTTTGCTAGATCAAGCGAACAGGTTGAAGCTGGAGAGATAAACGATGAAAGTGGCGCCAGAAATGACGAAGACGATGAACCCAAGCGCTTCACTCGTCGGTTAGTGTAACTTGTTCGGCCAGTCAACTGGATGGAATTGGATGAGGCTAGGATGAGATGGGATGTCCTCCGATGGCGCGCTGTAAGGGCTTGCGTCAAAGTTGTGCAAGTTATTGTCAACGATCGATAAATGAGAGAAACGGGCGAAAGTAAAAGGCTAGCCAGGAGGAGGCAACTGGTTGGCTAGCCAAGCCCAAAAAAGGCGGAGAGAAACCTGTAAGCTGGCAATTGGATTCATTCCATCTCGCTAGCCGAGCGGCCAGAAGCGAGCCGCCTTCGCTCATGGAGCCCGCAACCTGCTCGCTGGCCAGAGATTAATAGCCGCTGGACAGGGCTCGCTAATCAGTTTCATGGGCTTCTCTCGGCGTGAACCTGGAGCCACTGTATAGCTCTTCGAGATTATGGCGCCAGCTCGGGCGGCCCTCTCACTCAGCTTGTCAAATGGGCTGCTGCTCCTGGGGGCTAACCTGGCGCCGGCTGGACGCGGCAAGGGACGAGAAGCTGGTTTTGGCCGGCCAGCCGTCCATCATAGAGTGGACGGAGACGGGGGCTAGACTTTGAGCGGAGGCGAAATAAACAAATCGACTGGAAATTAATACTCAGCGGCTCGAATCATAACAAGACGCCGGGCAGTTGGAAATATTCATCATAATCGTCCAGATTCGAGCTCCTCGGAAGGCCACCGAGCTACAGTTGGAGCCAATCCGCTGCTGCCATCGCTTGCTTGGGATTCAATTCAATTAGAGGCACTGCGCCGGTTGGTGTTGGTAGGTGAAGGAGAAGGAGAAGTGTTGCTCCGGGCGGCCGACAGAGGAGTCATCGAACTGGAGGTTGCTCGCCTTAGTGGCCGCTGCAAATCACTCTCAAACTTGTCCGTGGGCGCGAGTGTCCGCTACGATTTTAGTGGAGGCCGAGCAGCATAAGCAACCGAGACGAATCAGTATGCAGGTGAAATCAGCCGAACACTCTTACATCTCCCGTCCGCCTGAGCTCGCCATTCGACCAGCTAGACTCGGTTCATCCTTCCGCAAGGAGGATCAATCGCACGCTCCTTCGAAGCGGACGATCTTGCGACATCCCCACTCTTCAGGCCAACTCAATGGAAAGGAAGAGCTGAGCCGGATGTTGGCCAGCGGGGCGCCTGCGTTGCATTCGAGGGATAGAGCGATCAACGCCAAACAACTCCTCTAAGGCTTCCAAGGGAGACGAGATTACTAGTGACACCAATTCGGCCAAACCGTTGATCCGTTAGTTTCCTTTAAAAAGGAGCGACGAGACTGCTTTGCCAACTTGTGGCTGTTGAGTCCAAGTGGACCAAGATGGATGCTTGCGAGCAAGCATTGGCGCTTATCCCAAATATGAAATGGCTCTTGCCAACGAGCAACATCTTAGCTTGGCTGCCTGACTTGGCGGATGAACGGGAAGGAGGACGGACTGTGGGAGTGGAGCGGCAGTTTAGCGGGCAGACACTCATTGCTCGGTGCCAAAGAGAGAGAGAGAGAGAGAGAGAGAGTTAGATTCGCTGGCCATCGGCCTGGCTCCTGTCGAACGGAAGACAGTCCAACCCGATCAATATGATTGCAAACTATGATGCATTTTCATTGGCCAATAACCATAAGCCTGTCAGTGATTGGAGGCGTCAGCTTGGGTTTGATGCGGCGCAACAAGTTTTAGCGGAGGAATCGATTTACACTGTCGCTCGTCAGCTAGCTACATCGCTGGTTTGAAGGCGGCGACTCGTCTCAGGTAGCTAATCAGGAGGCATTGTGTTGGTTTGTTGTCGCGGCCTCCAGTGCGAGCAACTCGAAAGCTTCAAGTTGGGGTTCGTGGAGGAAGAGGAGGCTGCATCTGGCGCTCGCTTTGGCAGTAGAAGTGGTGCGGTCGTTGTTGCTGTTATAGTCATCGTTATTGCTATTATTATGCATCCAGCCACTTTCTCCCGCTCGGATGCAAACAAGTGGCTGAGTCTGCTTGGCCGAGCGCTCTGCAGCTGCGCCCAGCCAAGACACAAAACAGGGGCGACGCCAGCAAGCCAGCCGACTAGCCGACCGGCAAGCCAGCCAGCCAGACAGACAGATGGAAGGAGAAGGCGATGCATTAGGTAAATTAGCGAGGGCTGAGCAGGTCGGCGAACATGCAAGCCTTGGAGGGTGGCACTCGGAGCGACCTGCTTCGTGCCTCCCCGTCCGTACCTGCTCCCATCTGTAATGGCGCAACCTCTCCGCCAACTTCCCCTCTTCCCTTCTTTTCTCTTCTCTCCTCTTCTCTTCTCTCCTCTCCTCGCCTCTCTACTCCGCTTGTCTCCTTGTCGGCCATCGCGAGAGTGTGCCTGTTTGTCCGTATGCGTGTTTGGTTGCTCTGGACGAGGGTGATGGGGATGCTTCGAGTGGCTTAGGAGCGATTTTAATCGAGGGTCAGATTGAAGTAGTCCCTGTAGCGGACGAGACGGTGGAGAGAGTGGCCGATTCGACACAATAGGAAGCAAGGGAACAAAACAAACATGCGTCCTCAGCCAGCGCAAAACCCGCGGAACGTGCACGATAGGCACACTGGGCTTTGTCTCAGACGCAATGGTCCCGTATGCCTCTGGTTTGTTGCTTTAGTTGCTGTAATCGGCGCTAACCAGCCCATCGGCGGCCAATGTAGCCCGCAAGTTGGGCCTCCCGTCTCATGGATGACACAAGTGGCCGCATTATCGGGTAAGTTGCTAGTTCCAGAGCGATAGAGAGGGGAGGGCGTAATCTAGATTGGAAACTAGCACTAACCTTTGGGCGAAATTCCAACCACCTAGGCCAAGCGCCCAAGTTGAGCACAGCGCCGCTAGTTCAGCTTGATACTGGTTCAAAGTATTACAAGACCATGATTGACGGAATGATGTACAATTTCAAGCGGGCGGTGAACGTGGCCGGCGAGAGGGTATTCTCGCTTAGCAACGTAACCTCAAGCAAGCCAATCCAATTGATTGCACCTCTAGGCAACAACCAAGCCCAACAGCAGAGAGTTACATTAGAGGATCTACAAATCGAGGGTCTCAGCAATCCAAAGGTGTCAAATGTTTATGTGAATAAGAAGAACATGAAACTTCATATTACGTTTGCTTACAAGACCGTTAAAGTAAGCGGCAAGTGTTCGGTGAGCCCACAGAAGCCAACAGCGACGCAAACAGGAACTAAGGTTCTTCTTGAGGCGACCGGTTGGAACGTCTCTTGGTCGGCGAGTCTATTGCCAATGATCGGACGGGATCACTTCGACATGGATCGCGTTTACACTGGACACAGTCAGCAGAGATTGAGTTTGAACCTAAAGGAGTGTCCGGCAAGCATGCACGAAAAACTGAAGACAGCGCTCGTGGATCGAGTGAGGAGTAGCATAGATGGTAGGCTGGTCGAGATCATGGAGGCCGTAATGATGCAATCAGATTCAACCGGCGAAGACCCGACCCAAACGACGGCACAAATCGACCAGAAACCGAGAGGTAGAGGCAAGAGAGATAGTGAGGGACTTGGCCAATCAAAAAGGGTTAGGGCAAGCGCGATAAAGCCAAATCCGATCCTTGGAGCCAAGAACCAGCCACCAATGACGAAAGTGAAGCCAGCCAAAAAGTCGCAATCCAGGCAGACAAACAAGAGAGTGCTTAAGCGCACCAAACGTCAGACTCCCTGCCAGCAGGGCGAAGAGCTGGACGATTATGTAGACCAACTATTCAGGTTCGGCACGAGAATTGTTAGGGCCATGGAACCGATAACACTGCCAAATGCAACGATCGAGCTGCCAGACTACAACCTGAAGATATTCCTGTATGAGGGCAAGGGAACTAGAGCGTACAAGTTCAAGAGGGCCAAGTCTGCGTGGGTATTTTGTAGCAACGAAACGATCTCGCTGGGCTTGACAATCGAGGTTGAGGAGCTGAGGGTGGCCTACAAGTACCGCGTAATCAGCGGCTACAGGCTCCTCTTCGACGGCGACCTAGAGGCGCGCCTCTCGCCAAAGCTCCAGGCTCAGTT
>Ga0209372_1000353_pt1 | contig 25079 bp, 11 predicted proteins | sample AgamicAtPe_FD_187170 | JGI IMG/M metagenome (GOLD analysis project Ga0209372, IMG submission 187170) | Agave microbial communities from Guanajuato, Mexico - At.P.e (SPAdes) (version 2) | ecosystem: Host-associated > Plants > Phyllosphere > Phylloplane/Leaf | place: Guanajuato, Mexico | collected... | reverse complement strand
GCCGCTCGCCGCCCATTGGCCCGCTCGGCCATCCTCCAGCGTCTTAGCGGCGGCGGCGGCGGCGACAGCAATGGCGGCGCCAACAGTGGCAGGCAGGGCCAACGAGAGCCAAACAAGCGGACGCCTGCGAGCAGCGACGAGAGCTTTCGCCGGCCTTGCGATTATTGTCATTGTTGCGCTCGCTCTCTCTCTCCAACTGTCTGCGCTGGCCACCAGCGCCAATGCCAATGCCAGCGCAGACGGCCCCTCGCCTTGCTCGACTTTTCGCCCTCCGGCCAGCTGGCCGGCCCGCCGCCGTCTTCCTGGCGCCAGGCAGGGCCAGTCGGCGGGCGTCAAGTGTCAGCTCGCCCTCGGCGGATGTCGGTCGGCAACCGGCTAGCGAGCGCAGGTAAACAATGCAGACCGCAAGCCCGCCGCCCGGCTCCCCCTTCCGCCAGTCCGCCCACCATGCAAAGCGCACATCTGCGAGCTCCAGGCCAAATAATTGCGCCTGCCAAACTCTCTCCCTCTCGCTCTCGCTCTAACGTGAGCCCCCCCTCCAAGGCTCATGTCACGAAGACTTCCTTTCTTCCCCCCAAACGGCCTCCACCCAGCTTGGCGCGTAATGGTCGCCGGCGAGCAGCGCGCAATTCAAGACAATCGGCCGCCCTGGTTTGTTGTCGTAGTTGCTGTTGCTGTTGCTGCTGCTGTTGTCCCTTTGGACTGTTGCTCTTGCGCTCGGCCGATTAGTGGCTCGCTCGCCTGTCAGCCGCTCGCTAGGCCCTCGATGGGGGCAACATTCAATTATCTAATGAGCTCGAGCACATTCTCACTCAACTCGCAGCCCAACTCTGCCGGAAACTCGCAACGCCGGCCAGGTGTTATGCAAATAGGCTTGCGCCTTCAACCTCCCTCGCTCGCTCCCGTTTTGGCGAGTGCCCGCGGAGACAAAGCCGAGTCAATGTCAGCGCTCGCGACTAAAGCGGCGCCTTGGCCGCCCAATCGATTTGCTGCGGCGCCCTCGACTCGCTGCAACGGGCGCAGCTGCCTCCGATTGCGGGCACAGCCGAGCGGGAGCCCGAAGCAGGTGAGGCCTTGCGCGCGAACAATGGCCGACACTAATGGAGGTCCGGCGAGCCAGTTTGGCCGCAAGATTAAGCTCGCGGCTTCCGTTTCGGCTCCAATTCTCTCGCTCGGCTGAGGGCGCCCGAGTGGCCGGGTTAAAGTTGCCAGCAAGAGCAAGAGCAATAGCGACAGCAGCAGCAGCAACAGCAGCAACAGCGACAACAATGGCCCGCAACTGGAGCCAGAGTCGCGCTTGCCTGTTGCTGGCCGCTCGCCGCAAGCTCGCAATCCAGGGCCAGCGCAACGGAGCCACAATGGACTCCTGGCGACCATTGTGTTTTGGCGCCGGCTAATTTGCGCCCGCTTTCCGTCGGCGCCCGCGACTTTGACTCTGACGTTGGCCCTCCGGCGAGCGGGTGATTTGCCGTCTCCTCTCACCTGTCGCCCGTCGCCCGTCGCTCGTTGCCCGCCTTGCAAGCAAGCGGGCGCTGCCGAGCCTTCAAGTGGAGGCTTACTTGACGAGCAATTGGCGCTCGCCTCCTGTCGACGCCTCCAATTGGCGCTCCAATTGGTCGAAGCCCCTTCGCAACCAGCCGGCCGCCAGAGTGACAGCGAGCCAGTGCCACCCACGGCAAGGTAACCCAAGTGGGCTCGGCCGGCCAATTGCGGGTGCTGGTGGCGCCAACTCTGGCTGCCGCAGCTCATTGTTGTCGTTGTCGCTGTTTCTGCAATTGCGAGCAGAGTTCGCACTCTAAATCATGCAAACGGGCATGTCCATAGCGGCGGCGGCAGTTTGCGCGGAGTTGTTATCGCGCTTGCATTGCAGCAGTTTAAGGCAAGTGGAGCGGACAGGTAGCGGAGTTGGATGCAGCGGCCACCTGGGTTAGCGGCGCCAGCTGGCCGAGCCTCTAGCTGCTCGCCCATGACGCCAGCTCGGCAAACTAGAGCCAACTCAGCCAGCTGGCCCAGAGCGAGCCGCCGGCCAGCTTATCATCGGCCGGCCCGGCCGCTGCCAGGCGGAGGCGGCTCAGCTGAGCGCGGCCATTCATTCAATTACTCGGCGCTCGCGAGGGAACGCATAAGGCGCCGAGCCGGCTGCAACACTTTCAACAGCGCTCAGCCTCTCGGCTACAATGGCCACAAAACCGGCCGTTTACTGTGGAGCTGTCGCAGCTAGTCAAGCGGCGCATGGGCTCATGGCAAACGGGCGGCTCCAGGCAGCCGCCTGGGCAGCGAGCCAAAATGTGCAGAAAACTCCTTTCTTTCCGCCCGAAACTCTCGCTCTCGCTCTCGCTCTCCGTCCATTCAGCCGCTCGAGCTTGATGGGCCGAATGGAGGGTTTTGTTTGTCTGGCCGGCGCCGATTTGCTAGCGCCCGCAACCAGAGCGAGCGAGCGGCGCCACCGCCGCCGCCAACAGGTGACTCCATTTTGTGCGGCTAATTTGGGCCGAGCAAGCCGGCAAAGGAGCGGGCGGAACAGTCCGGCCGCAATGCAAATGACAACCAAAACGGGCGTTGCGGGCGAGTGGCGGCCGAGTCAAGCGCATCAAAAACTCTCACTTGTTCAGCGGCCGACCGACCGGCCACTTGTTGGTTGGCCCGTCAACTCTTGGTCGGCTCGCGTGCACGACCTCGGCCGGATTGGCGGCCGCGTTTCGTGGCCCCCGAGCTTGTAATTGGCCTAACAAGGTGATCTACCGGCCATGGGAGGCGGCGGCGGTGGCGCGCAGTCTCATTAGTTTGTTTGCTCGCCCGCTCGCTCGCGGCTACCTGCTCGAGCAAGGGCGGCGGATTTGTGGAGTTAGATAAGATTGTTGTTGTGGCCGCTCGGCGGCAGCAGTTGGCATCGCTTTGGGCCGGCCAAACGAGCGGCCAGCCTAAGATCGTGATCGATTCCCGCCGGCCAACCAAGCTCGCAGGGCTGCACTGTGAGCACATGCACACAAACACACGCATCACTCTCGCTTGTCGAGTGGCCAGCAAAATCTGGCCAATTTTCAGGTGTCACGAAGACACAATAGCGAGCGAGCGAGAGAGAGAGAGAGAGAGAGACAACAACAGCAACAACAACAAAAGCCCACAAACCAGATGATGATCGTCGTCTCCATCTCCCTCATTGGCATTATTATTAATATTGTGCTTGCGCTCGTTGTTTACTTTCGCCGCCCAATTCCTTTGTGGCCTCGCTGGCCGGCTCGCCTGGGGTTTGCGGGCCGCGAGCTTGATAATTGTCGGTGCCGCTTGCTTGCCAACAATTGGCCCATCCGCTCGCCCATTCGCGTCGGCAAAACTCGAGCTCGGCTCCATTGACACCAACGGGCAGGATTGCTTTGGCAACCGAAGCTATCATACCTGATGGAGGCGAGCGCAGCCATGATCGCGTCCACTTGCAAGCAAGGCAATGACACAACTCTTGTGCTCGCGTTTAAGCCAAACCAAAACTCGAGCGCTCCACTTCCGCGTCTAAACGCTAACAGCAAAACGCACTTCTCTCCCCTCACTTGCGCCCTCTATTCACGCAGGAGTTGGACTGGTTCTCGTGGCAATAAGCTGGATTGCCCTACGAATAACCATCAAGACTTACAAGGGCAACGCTCGGCCATCGAGCTTGCGCGCCCAATTGGCGCCCTCGCAACCAGCGCTGCCAGCTCTCATGCAAACTCAGATGGGCAGACTCCTCAGGCCCGCAAACCAGCGCCAAGTGGGCGCAAACTGCCCGGCAAGTCTCCACCGAAATCTCCTAAACGAGCGCCTCTACATGATGGCCGCGGCTGCGAGCGCGGCCGCCCTAATCACAAGACAATCGGCGCCAACTGAGAGCCAGCAAGCGGCAGAGCAACGAATCTCGATGGAGGAGGCCACCAGGCGGCGGGCCAGTCTCATGAGCAGTATCAAGCAGCGACTTCCGCGCCGGCTAGTCAGTCTCATCAGTCCGAACACTCTTTCGGCCGGCCCCTCCGCTCAGGAGGCGCAACTGCTCGCAACGCCCTCAAACCGGCTCAGAGCAGCAGCGCAACCGGCTGAACTGCAACACCAGCAACTGAACCCAAACGCACTCGCAAACCTCGACCAGAGCGGCCCAAACTCGAGCCCGGCCACTGCAATGGCCGCGGCCGCACTACTCCACCAATACCAAACCACCCTCCTGCCGCCCCACCACCCGGCCTTCGTGTTTCCGCCGCCCGCTCACCTGTTCGGCTTCGGCTCGCTCGCGGGCAGCGACTTCCCCTTCCGGCCGCCGCCGCCCTCCTACAGCGCCGCCATGCAGGACCATCGCTTCAGGATGCTGCTGCAGGAGCGAAGCGCACTCCAGCACCTTAGCTCAATGTTTCCCAGCGCAAACGTAGCGCCCCAATTGCCACAGGCGGCGCCCCAATCCCATCAGCCGGCGAGCCAGGCGGCGGCGGCGGCCAATCCATCCGAGCCAAGTTCGGATGGGTATTTGATTGAGGAGAACAGGCTTGTGCAGCACCAGACTGGCCAAGCGGGCGCACTCGGCCACCAGGAGGCCGGCCGAGCGATGGCTGGCCAGCAACCAAAGGCTGCCGAGCCCGAGAGCGGCGAGCTTGTTGGGCGCGCATATCAACCCGCTCGCTCCCTCAATTCGCCCCTCCATCTCAAGGGCGACGAGGGGCGCCGCTTGGAGGCGGCCGGCTCGCTCGCTGGCCCCTCGAGTCCAACGGGCGGCGCGCTCGTGACAAACGACATCTACGTGCCCTTGGGCGCAGCCGGCGACCTGGACAGGCAGGCCGCGGGGAGTCAGTTTGCGCGAGTTCAGGGGCGCCAGCGTGAGGCGAGCGCGCCGAAGCACTCCATTGGCTCCAACTCGGTGGCGCACAGCAACTCTACTATTGTCAACATTGGCCCAAATGCAACGACCATCGAACGATCGCAAGCTGGAAATCACAACAACACCATTGAGACCACCAAAACAAGCCAATTTTCGCCACGCAAATCGCAAGTCAAAATCCTCGGCTACCTGTGACAGTGAAGCGATACTGTCAACACCATTGTTATTCGTCCCAACTCATGAGACACTTAGAATTTTGCTTTAGCGTTGCTCGCGAGCGAACATTCTAGCGCAAACTACACAAAGTTCCTAATAATTTTGTTTGCAAGGCCCAATAAAGAGAGAGAGAGAAGCGTAAGATTTGAACTCTGATTTTCTTCCCCCCCCCTTCCATTAGCAAATATCGGCGCAAGCTTATTCCGGTGCGGATATGGGCGCCGCTCGAGCCCCTTCGAGCCATCCAATCGCATCGATGCGCTCGACAGCCGAGCTTGCCATGCTCGTTCTCCATTTGGCAAGGCGATCTCTCTCTACGCATGTGCATCGTTGCCACGAATGACAATGTGTTTCCCCCAGAGCCGCATTGACTCGTTTCAGCATAGCTGCACTCTGCGAGGCATCGCGCACTCGCTCGCGGCTTGCGAAGCGAGCAGCTCTCAGCCTCTAATGGTCTTGCCAAAAGTGCCTCGCCATCATGAGCACGAGCGACAACAAGCCAAGCTCGCTCCAGGAGGCTCCAATTTAGAGGCGTACATAGAGACTTTAGGCGCTAGCTTGCCGGAGGAGCGAGCTCTGAGGCGAGCATAGCTCAATGAGTGGACGTCGTACAATCAACTCCTTCACTCTGTTGCCACCTTTTGCCCCCCTTCAAACTCAAACCTTGCAATATTCCCACCTCTAAGATGCAACTAACCAGTTTGAGCTGTTATTGTCGCTGCTCGTGGTCATAGTTTCTCTTTGTTTAATTGTTAGCAAATTGCATCAAAATGTAGCACGAAAAGCATTGTGTAAGAGTGAGAGAGGAGGAGGAGACTTTTCGGCTAGGAAATCAATGGAAAGGAAACAGAATTGATCTCCAATCGCAAAGTCATGGATCAAGCGTATCAAATGAAAACAAAAGAGCCCCCTTTGAGTCCCTCTAATAGGGGCAACCAAAGAATAGGATCAATTTACTTATGGAGATTCAGTTACAGTTATTGTTCGTTGATTTTGTTGTTGACCATCATTCAAAACAACACAAACTTTTGCCACTCTGTTTTGCTCACCAATATTTATAGTAAAAAGTTGTCAGTTTTAACCGATTTCGCCCACAGATATCTTATTGTTCCAAACCCAGCGGCTTCAAACCGAATCGAGCCCCAAGCTCAGGTGGCGGGAGAATCAAGTAGCGAAAGTAGCAACCTAACTCCTTCACCACAAGCGGAGGCTTGGAAATCAAGTCCACAACAAACAATCCTACAAAACAAGGCAAAACTCTACCTTCAATCCAATGGAAGCCAACCAAACAGCGCCCAGCTCGATCCTGGCCGAGTGCCCGGCGAGCCCAATGTTCTCGAAGGCCTTTCAACCGAATTCCCCAACCCAAACATCAACAATCTCGGTCACGAGATTACAAAAATCCTGAAAAAGTTCTTCCTTCACGGTTACGACAAGAGAGTTAGGCCCAATTATTCGGGTCCTCCAGCGCTCGTAAATGTTAGCTTTCACATAATAGGAATTAGTTCAGTGGACGAAGTTCAGATGGATTTCACAACGGATTTTTATTTTCGCCAAAAGTGGTACGATCCAAGGCTCGTGTTTGATCCGGTTGGCGATATTGACGAGCTTTGTGTTGGGGCAGAGTTTGCAGAGAAAATATGGCTTCCAGATACGTTCTTTGCAAATGAAAAGACTGCAACTTTTCACAAGGCAACAACTGAGAACACTTTCATTCGGATTGCGCACACAGGTAGAGTTTATAGATCGATCAGACTGACAGTTACCTGCTCGTGCCCAATGGATTTACAATACTTTCCAATGGACAGACAACGTTGCAAAATTGAAATCGAGAGCTACGGTTACAATACGCGCGACATTGATTACAGATGGGAGAGGGGCGATGCGTCTGTTTCATTGAACGACAAGATAGAGCTTCCGCAATTCAAAATTCTTGGCTTCAAGATGGGCCAAGAGCTGCAAAATCTCTCCTCGGGTGATTACATTCGTCTCTACTGCGAGATCCATTTTGTCCGCTCGATGGGATACTACCTGATTCAAATCTACATACCAGCCAGCCTAATAGTTATGATCTCATGGGTCTCCTTCTGGCTTCATCGAAACGCAACCCCAGCTCGTGTTGCTCTAGGAGTGACAACTGTGCTAACTATGACCACACTCATGTCGAGCACCAACGCAGCCTTGCCGAAGATCTCGTACATCAAATCTATCGACGTTTTCCTTGGTACCTGTTTCGTCATGGTGTTTGCCTCGCTTTTGGAGTATGCTAGCGTCGGATACATAGGCAAAAGGATTGCCATGAAGAGGAAACGACTTCAGGATTTGCAACAAATGCAACAGCACCATCAAAAAGTTTGCGTTGCTGCCGCGGCCTCAGCTGCAACGGCAGCCGCAGCAGCAGTTCAAGATCCTAACCTGATGACGTCCAGATTTGCTCCAACCAATGGCAACAAAGATAGTCTGATCGTTACTCAGCTTCAGGTTCCCTTTGAGGGGGTTAATTCGGAATCTGCGACTTCGGGAAACTCTCAAACACTCCAAAGACGTTCCAATCCCATGAAACTCACGGATTCCAGTAAGAATATGCAAAGAGGACAGACCCCAAATGGAGGAGACTCACACATTGAAATGTTGAGGAACGAACCACCATATGGACAACGCTCTGCTATCAAGGTTATGCTGGACGGAAACCAGACCTCACAGACTCGTTATAGGGATTCTCCGGACAACAAGAAGGGCGATGATGGCAGGAAAGTGAGTTCACTTGGCCAGACGGAGCAAGCTAAGACTCCGTTATTAGCTGCCCGAGCAGCCATAGCTGCTGCAGCTGCCGTTAACCAGCCGTCTTCGAGTCAGGCCACAGAATTTGAGGTTAGCCAAACGCATGATATGATCAGGATATGCGGCCTGACACCAAGTGCTATCGATAAACATTCTCGGGTAGTGTTCCCGATTTGTTTTGTCTGCTTCAATCTCATGTACTGGATCATTTACGGACATATTAGCCAACAGATTGAAGACAAAGGCCCACCATTGATTCCTTTCATAAAGGGTTAGTAAGCAGTATGCTTGATCTGGAATAGTTCAATATGGTTGTGTGAGATACAAATTTCGATGGGGCGATATTACAAGTAGAATAAATGTTCTCAGTCGTACTCAGAATTACATTTGATTAGCGCGACAAAGTGCAACACTTAGTTACAACAACAACATTGGCAGCATGATTAATCTTTCTCCTTTTTGGCATCTGATATACCGTTAGTGGTAATAGCGAATGTTACTTCACCTTCTGGTAGACACGGTGAATCATAGATCTTGCAAATCCTGTTTTCTCCTTTGCCTTTTTTGAGATAGAGCCTTGTGGTGGATGCGTGAGCAATTATATTCCCTCCAATGGGCTTCCTCGGATCTGGATTGAACGCGCCACCGGCACCGTCGACCTGGGCAACAACCTGATTAGTAATAACACAGGCAACACCGTACACTTCCGCGATTCTTTGCAACATCCGTAAAAACCTTGCTAAATGCTGCTGACGGTTTGCCAATTCACCTCGACCTATGAAGTCGGTCCTGTATAAATGAGTGGCAGAGTCAACTATGATGAGAGAGTACCTGTGCTCTGACATCATGGCGGCGGCCTCGTGTAACAAGTTGGTTTGGTGATCAGTATTGAAACATTTTGCGACGGCGACATTACCTAGAACAGTACCCTCGTTAAGTTTGTAGTGTTTCGCTATCTCGACTAGCCTTTGCGGTCTAAAGGTACCCTCTGTATCAATGTAAAGACACTTGCCCTCCCCACCGCCTCGATCCACAGGTAGTTGGCAGGTAACCGCTAGAGTGTGACAAAGTTGAGATTTTCCAGTTCGAAACTCGCCGAATAGTTCAGTTATACTTCCGGATTCAATTCCTCCGTCGAGCAAAGAGTCGAGAGCCTTAGATCCAGTTGTCAATTGAATGAGATCCTCTCGCTTGGCCATGAACTCGAGGGCGTTTGTGAAGCCCATGCGGCAGTGGCGCATAGCCTCCTGTAGAAGTTTGTCAGCCTTTTGCTCGGATATTCCCTTCACCTCGCAGAGCATTTTTCTTGTTGCATAAGCAACCGATTCGACTGTGTGAAACCCAGAGGTTTGAAGATTCTTGACATCTCTTTCACTAATATCACTGTTCTCCAGAAGCTTTGAGATGGCTGTGGCCTCGAGCACCACACGGTCAGTCTCCTCCTCGGCTCCGTCCACCTCGATAACATCTGCCTCTTCCATGTTGGCTAATTAGTCGGTAGAACCTTCACAAAATCAAGAAATTGATTGGTGTGTTTAGAATAAGCTCGTAGAGTAGATTTTTGACTCGAATGATCCAAGTCAACGGACGTTGATATTTCAGGCAAAGTGATTGCGCGCCAAGAGAGCTCGCGAGTGAACTCGACCGAACAACCTGGAGCCCAGGGTCGGGGGTATTGGCGGTCAGCACGAGGCTTTGTTGTTGGTGCCGAAGAGAATTTGAGAGAGTTTCTCGTTACGAGATTGCATTTGGCGCGGGGGGATGGCAGCAACGGAGAAACCAATTGCAGATACAAATGCACGCACGGCCTAATAGTCTCTTTCCCGACCCCCACTTTCAAAATTTGCCGCTTATTCTCTACGTGGACAAGGTATCAGCTGCTTCGGATCTATCTTTCTCTATCGCCCTTTTCACTGGACTTCTCACTACCAATGAGAGGAAGATATTCACCATCCTTCCATGAACCCAACCAAATAGAGTATTTACACTGACGGCTGAAGCCAATATAGTATTGCAAATTTTCTAGATTCAACACCCAGCTAAACTCTTAGCTCAATCTCAGTTGGAGACGGCAGCTCCTTCTTCTCCGTCGGTTGCACCAACCCTGCGAAAACATGGAGTACAAGCCAGTGCCTATGGACCCTATTGATGAGTATCTAAGCAAACAATCTGGTCTCATCCAGTTGCCACCCGAGAAAACGTCATGCAAACATCGTGGCAAGGAAAGGTGCATCAACTGTCTACCTATTCAACCATTTGATCAAGCTTATCTGACAGAACAAAAGATCAAGCACATGTCTTTTCATGCCTACCTACGCAAACTAACACAAGGAGTAAACAAGGGCAAGTATGCTCCATTAGAGAACATTAGCTGCCGCGTCAAGCCTGGTTGTCCTGGACACAAACCGTGGCCGGAGGGTATCTGTACAAAATGTCAACCAAGTGCTATAACTCTTAATAGGCAACCATATCGTCACATAGACAATATAACCTTTGAAAACCCCTCTATAGTCGACAACTTTTTAGATTATTGGCGGACTAGCGGGCATCAGCGATGTGGTTTATTGTTTGGAAATTATGTGCCACACGATGGTGTCCCTCTTGGCATAAAAGCTAACGTTGTTGCCATTTATGAGCCACCTCAGCAAAACTCTGCCGACCATATTGAGATTCTACCTGATCCAAACTATGAGACTGTTAAAGAGGTTGCCAAGGATTTAGATCTAGTCTGTGTTGGGTGGATATTCACGGATTTAGTCGCAAAAGATATGCACAATGGAACTGTTGAACATATCAGGGGTCCAGATACCTATTTTTTGACTGCTCATGAATGTATCCAAGCAGGTTACTATCAAAACCAGCACCCAAACCCTTGTCAACTGTCCTCGGAGAACTTTTTTGGTTCGAAGTTTGGAACTGTCTGCGTAACTGGTGATAAAGAGAATAAGATTCATATGGAAGCTTACCAAGTATCCAACCAATGCATGGCCTTGGTACGCGATAACTGTATGGTGCCAACCATAGATGCCCCAGAATTAGGTTATATCAAGAAATCCTCTCCCACCCAATATGTGCCTGATGTTTATTATAAGATTATTGACGAGTATAAGAATGAGAAAACTCAACTAGCCCGCCCCTTGCCTATAGAGTATTTATTGGTTGATGTGCCAGTATCAACTCCTATGACTCCCACTAGGACGTTCAATCAAGTGAAGGATAAGAAGCCCTTTCCAATTGAGAATAGGGACCAACTAGACTTTAGTGCCCTTCAAACTTATCTGAGTCAATTCGATTTGAATTCAGAGTTCAAAGAAGCTATCAGTGACTTCCACCTATTGCTCTATCTGCGTCTTCAAGAGATAGTACCCCTCAAGGATGCAATCCGTCCCCTTTTGAAAGCTATCAGTGCCCAAGATGCTGTGCAGATAATAAACTGGAAAGAAAGCGAACAGTGGAGCACAATCGAGCAGCTAACTAACTGATAGCTCAATTCAAAGTCGTTTGCGCACATGCAAACATACTGTCCTCATTTTTGAGCTCAAGTTGGTTGAAAACGATTAAATAGCTGATACAAACCCGAGTAACATACTCCTCTCTATTATTTACGATTTAAATCAATAGAACTGACAAACAGAAACTCTATTGTTCAAAGATATCTAGGAGAGAGAAGACTGCTTGCGCATTTAAACTCGATCATACTGTTTTGAAAGCTCTTTACGAGGCTTCTGCCCTAGCTGGAGCTTTCAAGACAGATCTAATATTGGTGACGAACAGAACTGATTTTGCGTAGCCTTGTAATAAGATGATTGATCACCAACCAACCTAGCCGAGCAATGATTGCACAATTATCACACATCTGTCTGCGTATGGCTGATAATAAATCGTCTCTCAAGAGGACAGTTAGCGAGCACACAGTATAAGCGCTTTGTCATGGCAATTCAGATTTGCCCAAACAGTTGGCCGACTGCCTAAAGCGACGAAACGAGTCTGCGATTTTGGGGCGATGAGCTCTCGGCCATTATTCTGTAGAGCTCGTTCTGTCCCTTGTGGCAGAATTTCGAGCGAGCCCCTTTGAGAGGTATTCAGATAGAGAGATAGTGGCTCCAAAATTTGTGTGGAAGGCTTTATACGAGCTTATCTGCATTCTGCAGCCGACAGTCAAGGTGATCGAGAGCGGCATCTGAACCACGCGACCGACCAAATGAATCATTGACCATAGTTAGCTGATCAACTGCTAATAAATCAACATGTCCGCAACAAATTCAGCAGTTTGAGTTGGAAGACTCTTCCAGAAAGAACTAATGGTTTGGCTGTTATAAATTTGCTAGCTAGTTCGGCTCTCAGTGACCAAACTATAGAGCACTGACCAAAATCATGGTGCCCATTCGAATCGTGGTCAGTCGAAGAAGCCTTAGCAGGTAGATTCCATTTGAGCTTGACAGCGAAAGGCCGTACATTTTGATGCATTTGTTAGGTTGTTTATCTGACGATAGTTATAATCTGATTCTCCGCCTAAGTCGTAGTCCGTCTTTCAGCCTCTGTCTGCGCAAAATCGGGCAATCCATTATTTCTATGGTCACTGGCCTATTCGCCATCAGTGTCGTATCTGTGGATCGGTTCGCATCGAGAAGGAATCGATTCGTTCTTCGTATGAGAAGTCCCCTTTCTCCAAAGCCTGAGTCTGATCGTGTTTACTTCCAGCACGAGCGACCTTCAGAGCCAGTAGGATGAATTGTAGACAGAGAAAACCCATCTCTGAACTAGCAACTCTGTAACTTTTCTCGGTAACATTGTTGGTCTCGCAGGCGAACGTGATGGAATCTACAGCGACATATTCTCGATGGTACGTGCACAACGGTTTGTCGCCTTGCGAGAACCTCTTTCTAGCCTCGATTGTAACATGGTACTCAAAGGGCTTCCCGAAACGGCCAAAGTTTGGACTCGCTGAACTTTCAATTCAGCCTCCCATGGGGCTCGCAACGCGGGCGAGAACAGATATATGCACGGCTTCAGACCAAACGATAACGATAACTTTTTCCCTCGAAAGCGGCGGAATGATGACGATTCTCGCTAGCGATAGGTAAAATGAGCACAAATCCAAGCATAAATCGAGCTGAATCAGGCACGAATTCAAGCGATCCTGTTAGTTCTAAGGCGCTTGAGCTGTGAAGCTCCGTTGGGGCGACAGGCTGTGTGTGGCCTGAATCGGAGTCTAAGCGAGCCCAATCCAGCTTCACTTGGTCGGGCAGACCTGTCAAATCCAAACGCGTGAGAAATACTCCACTAGAGTAACCTCAGTCTGTGAACATCGTCTGGAAAACATCAGAAATCGCATACTTCGAACACTTAAAGCAGGTTGATCTCCAGTAGATGTGCAGTGCGACAAATTTTGTCAAAAACCAGCTTGCGGTTTGTGATGGGCATAAATTTTCGATTCTTATCACTCCTGCTGACGCTTGCCTTCATGTTTCAATTGAGGCCAAATCGAAACTCTCGTGCCCAATTCGTTCCAATGAACACCAAGCTGTCGATGTAGAAGTGCAATTAGTTTGAGCTTACGAAGGCTCAGATGGTGGGCTAGTTTCGCAAGGAGTTGGAAAGGCACTAGGGCGCCAAATGAAGTTTTCAAGCGCGAAAGCCTCTGACCGGTCAAGACGAAAATCGATCATTCGCGTCTGCCCCAATTCGGACAACTCGAACGCGAGAAACATGTTATCAGCGGAGTTTGTTATTACTGTTGGTGTTCCAGTTAGGTAGCCTTAGATTAGATTAGATTAGATTAGTGGTGAGCCTTTGCGCCGTTAGGAATTAGCATCTGCGTACAAGAGTCTTGCTCGAGCTCGCTCAAAATTGGATTGGATTGGATTGTATTGCGCTGCATTGCATTGGATACATTGATCAACAAAAAGGCCCCCAACTTCGAGCTACTCGTTTGAGCCAGGTTTGTTTACATAATTCGTGTGTTTATCTTATTTCTCGGCTCCATCATCAATCCATCGCCAGCTTAAGCTCACGGGGTCAGACGTCGGTCGGATCCTGGGCTGGCTCCATCTGAATCGCTTGTGGGCGCCGCAAATGACCTTGAAGACAGTCTGCTGGCATTGGAGTGAGCATGAGTGGAAGTGCCAGTGCAGCCAACTGCATCGAGCCGAGCTCGTCCGCAAACTGAGCCAACCTCTCAGCCAGCTAACAGCCAGTACCTTTGGCCTGTCGCTCGAGTTTACGATGATAGGATAGGCCGAGTTTCATTAACGTTTCCACCACTCCGCCATCGGCACCACAATTGGCCCCCAATCAAGGCAATTCCGGTGGGAACTTTATTTTGCCGGTTGAAATTAACCGGTGGCCAGCAAACTGGGCCAAAATAGCAAAAGCGAGCGCCAATTTGGTGAAACTGGCCCAGGGGCGAAAGCATAACCTAGTGGCCAAATACCAACTGCGACCAGATAAGTGGCCAGCTGGTGTCCATTTGGCTGGAGCGAGAGCCAAATAATTTATCCATTAGCGAACTCTCATTGGCGGTAAAAAGAGTGACCACTGGCGCTGCCAACGCTCACTCTGGGTGGGGGGTGGGGGGAGCCCTTGGGATTTGGCCGCCTGACTTCGGGGGCTCATCGGCGAAAAGTTGAAAAGAGCAATCGTGAGGTTTGGCGCGCTCAAGAAGTGGCCGACTCAAAAGCGGGCGCAATCGGCCAACCAAGCGACTGGAGGCCATCAAGGGTCCCAACTCTCGGACACCTGCAATCTCCGCTCTCAAGCTCGCATCCAGCTTGGAGAGGGACGCGCCTGCCTTGGGAATCGCAGCTGGCTTTGAAGGGGGCCAATGGGGCTTGTTGGCCAACAGCGTTGGAGCCCGCGGCGAGTCGGCGGGGGAAGGGGCGTAATCTTAGATTGACGGCTTGTTTGCGGGTCAGCAGCCTTGCGGGGACATCAGCCGGGCTTGGGCAGCCAGCGAGGCCCTTGCAGCGGCGACGCCAGGCCATTGTGTCGGCGGATACACTCCTCCCGTTTGCCACTCCCCCTTGCCCCTCGGCACCCTTGAAGTCTTGCGTCTAGCATTGATGAAGTTGCCTCTGATCGCGAACAAAGCATGATTTAAACGGCGTTGGAAGGGGAAAGAGGTTGGCTAGTTCAACTACACTGCTGCTCAATGAAGCGCGAGCGCACTTCTTTGGCTTTGCTCGCTTCAGGTTGCGCAAGCAAGCAACTCGGGGCCGTCCGGCGGGGCCAAGTGGAGCAGCAAGCTAGCTTGGCCGGCCGCCACCATTGGAGCTGCGCACTGGCTCCCCTGTTGACAAGGAAAGAGTCGCGAATTTCGCTATGCTCGCCTGCGCGCCGCCAGGCACAAATTTGCCGCCGGCGCCGCTGTGCTGAAGCCCTCGCCCGCTCGCTCGCTCGCTAGCGCACGCCAGCCCCTCTCTGTGGGCCCAAATCGCGCGTTAACCAGCCCAAAGTCGGGAGCTCCAACGCGTTAGCCGCCGCCGCCGCCGCCATGTGAGCGAGGGGCGCCCACTCAAAGCCAAACTTATAGGCACTCGAGAGTCCGGCTGTCGCAATTGATTTGCCCGTCGATGGTTCAAAACGAACCGGCCACTCTCCTCACTTCAAACTGGAGCTGTTTGCGTCGCTCTCCTCCAACTTGGCCACTTTCAGCCAAGCGAGCAATTGCGATTTCAAGCGCTGCAATTAGAAGCCGAGATCAATGCATCCTCATTGTCGGCTTCTGACCGAGTTCAGGTTCAGCCGGCCGACTGGCCGGCTGACGCACCAACGCTGCCCCCAGCCTCCTCGTATGGCGCTGATCTCTCAATGTCTGGCTGGCTCGCATGAATTGGATTCCATTGGCTTGCAACAGTGCAAGCGGATTGGATTGCTTGTTTGCAAGCCGCAGCGGCTGACTGAAGCCCGGCCGCCTGCACGAGCAGCAAAATGCGGCAGCGCCCAGAGGAGCCAGCTGAGTCTGCAGGAGGCAAGCAGCCAAGACTAGGAGGGCGAAATATTGCTAGGCACTTGCGTCGACCGGCGCGACCCTGGCGACTGCCAATGGAAGCCGCCTCGCTCGGATGGATAATCTTGGTGGCGTTTTATTTGATGCGCTTGTAGTAAGTGAGCGAGCGAGCTGGCGAGCCTGTGTGCGTACACACTGCACTCTGTCCGTTACGTATGCTTGTGTAAGTGCGCGCGCTAGAGCCGCTATGCGTCCCTCTGCCCTGTCTGCCTCCCATCGCTTCCATTGCCATCGCCTCAAATCTGCGCAGGTTTTCCGCTCTCTCTCTCTCAAAGCGGATGAATATCCTCGCTCAACGAGCGATGTGAAATTATTTCGCCGCCCAAACTTCCTGGATAGCTGATAAATCTTGAAGCTCGTGCAAAAGGCAGACAGGATGGGCGAACAAAACACTAGCCAGCCGGGCGAAGCTCTATTCCACTCAGTTGCGCTTGTGGCCAACAACAAGAGATAGTGGCTCGACAGAGAGGCAGCTTCCATCGATGAACCCCCGAGCGCTGCAACCTGGAGAGGAAACTTCCCGATATTGACAAACAATGTGGCCTCGCTCCTCGACGTTTGGCCTGTGCAAGTTTCAGCCATCATGAAATGAACTGGAATGGGCCAGATAAGCTTCCAAATTTGGCCACCAGCGGCAACAATATTTGGGCTCAAGGAATGAGAGATTGAAGAAGAGATGAGCGCCAGCGAGAAGAGGGCCACGCTGAGGAGTAGCGCAAGTGTTGAACCTTCGGATGGTAGAAAGGATATTAGGAGGCCAGGTGGAGTTTTGAACGAGCTTCCAGGATCGAACAGGGATGCGGCCGAGCAGGCGACGCGCCAGTCGTTTCTCAGCAAGCTAACCAGGGCGGACGCCAAAGGTTCTGGCGCGAGGGAGCCGCAGCAGGCGGCCAATGGGAGGAGGGCCGAAATTGAGAGTGAAACGGGGTTGGCCAGGCCAAGCGACTGCCAGGCAGCTCAATCCACCTCGCCCGCCTCAAAAATTGAGCTTTCGGCGAAGGAGGAGGAGGAGGATGTTTTTGAGCGAGCGAGGATTGCAGCTGGGGATAATAAAGTCGACACTGGCGCCAGTCAAGCTCGCAAAAGGATGGCCGCCAGTTCTGAGGGAATCGCATCGATGGGCGGCGATCGTTGCGCTCAGCTGGCGGACGAAAGGTGTGACCTTGACGGCGGCGGCGACGACGAGAATGATGGAACAAAGGAGAGCGACCAGGTGATTCCCTCTTGGCCAAGCAGAATCGAGGCGATCGCCTGCAAGCCAGAGCTAGTCCAGCACAAAGTCTACTCGCTCAAGGACTACTCGCAGGTTGCAAGTCCAACCGTTGACTCAAGCTCGAATCGCATCCAGTCAAGCTTGACCAGCTCGTCCAGTTCGGGTGGAAAGTTCTTGAAGAGCATGAGCCAGGATAGGAAGGTGAAGGTCGGATCAAAGCGCATGTCCGAGTGTCTCTATCCGGCCGACTTGGGCCCGAGCGGCCAGGCAACAGTGGCCAAGGGCTCCACCGCCACCGCCACCACCACCACCTCCAAGCACCAGGCTCAATCCGGCTCCAGCCACTCCACTTCGGCCAGCTTCTCCATGGGGCCAGCAAGTAGCGTCAACTCGCTGCTTCCGACCTCCAGACATGCGGCTCTGATGGGCGAGTCGCGCATCGATAGGATGCGAAAGTTGTTCGTCTCGCCCTTGTCCCTTAGAAGTGGGGGCGGCAAGGCTGCCGAGCATGGCGGCGGCCACCAGGCTAGCGCAGCGCCTCCGCGGCTAAGCTTTCAATCTGGAGCGAGCGTATTGAACAAGCCGCATCACCTGATGCACGCAGTCTATCGAAGTGGCGCCGCCGGCCATCACAATAGGCGTTCGCCAATGCGCCAAAAGCAGGCTAACGGCTTCAGGGTCTACGGATGTCCGCTTCAGTTGGCAAACAACATTTATCCAATCACTTGCTTTGGCCGGGCTGACATTTACAAGCAACAGTCGGTGCCTTACGTGTTGGCCCGACTTTGCAACTACATTGAGGAGAATTCATCGCAATTAACTCACGAGGGCATATTTAGAGTGAGCGGCAACGCGAGGTTGATGGAAAAGTTGCGCACTTTGTTTGATCATCTGGGCGACGCGCCCTTGGAGTCTGAATCTGTTGATGTTGCGACCTCCGCTTCAATGCTTAAAATGTACCTGAGAGAGTTGCCTGAGCCCCTAATTCCGACCAGAATGAACTATTACTTTATTACCTTGGCAAAGAAATACTCGCCCTTCCTATCGAGAGAGAATGTTTCCAACTACAAGCTTAAAGTTTCCTCAACAACAAGTGTCCCTGAGTTAACCGCCGAAAGTCTAGCCTCAAACGAGCGCCAAAGGTCGGCTTTCTCGAGAGATCTCACAAAATTGTTAAGAAAGTTGCCTATTGAAAATTATAACCTACTCAAGTATCTATCCTGTTTCCTGTACAGAATTTCGCTCAAGCAACAGTACAACAAGATGTGCGCTGAGGCGCTAGGTATTGTGTTTGGGCCAAATGTGTTTAGAATTAGAAGCGAGTCTTATAAGGGATTGAAGGAGCAAGAGTTGAGCAATCAAATCATGGCAAGCATTATAAGCAATTACAAGTACATATTTGATTCTGAAATTACTGATCCACTTGGAAATCTGATCGAAAGTGGAGAGGATCTGGATGTTGAGGGATTGTTGATAGGAGGGATGAAGGGGGGCAAGAAGGGAGAGTTTGGGCCCGCTAGCCAGGCGGCCGCTGACTCCGCCTTGAAAGCTTGCAAAACCTCGCCAAAGGTGAGCCCGATCCCCCTGGCCTCGACTTCGAGCGGTCCAGATTCGAGGCTCGACTTGGACGGGCGCCCCTGTTGTGAGCAACACTGTCAGGGCTATGCGGCGCCAATGGACGGGCAGGCGGTCGAGCAGGTAGAGAATGAGGAGGAGGGGGAGGAGGAGGAGGGAGAGCCCTTGCCAGGCCAGATCATTGAGCTCAGCGATAGCGAAGACGGAGACTGCGGCGAAGAGGAGGAATCGTACACGCCTAGCTCTGGAAGTGCGTCCTACTGCTCGTCGATGGATTCGGGCACATTGGAGTCATCGTATGAGGACGATGGACGATACCCACCGAGAAGAGCACGCAAAAACTTGGAAGACACGAGGGCAAACGTGAGCTCGAGCGAGTGCGCCTCAGATACCAGCTACACGCCAACCTCAAGTCACACCGACTCCGAGCAGCACGATGATGACGATGAGGTGGAGGAGTCTGTTTATGGCGAATCCTCCTCATACGAATCAAGCCCCTCGTTTGGAAAACTGATTGAATCTGGCGCTGGCGCTGGCGAGGGCAGACGGTGCGGACGATTGGAGAATCAGGAGTCTTGTCTTGTTTGCGAGAGGCGCGAGTCGTCAGCCGCTGCCAGACTTGCCGGCAAAACTAGTGAAATAAGTAAGCTCTGTGATACAAGAAAGCGAACAGGATCAAACCAAGACCTAGAAGGCGACGATGCTCAAGTCAAACAGATTGAATTGGCTAGCCACCTGGCTGAAGAGGAACCAGGTCAAGCTAACAGCCCAAAGCGAGATGAGGGCACTGGCGTAAAGACGAGCACTTTGAGCAACAATAAGCTTCCATTACCTAGCAGACTGTCGAGAAAACGACGCCTCGAACACGGACAGAGGACGCCCATGCCAGTAAATCTGGATGAGACTGATTCAACTCAAGCCAGCCCAAGCACAAAAGTTAGAGCCGGAAACAAGGCCAACGTAAAGACTCGAGCCTCGGATTCATGCAACAAGGGCCGACATTCCAGCAGGACGCCATCGCATAAGTTCGAATTTCTCGAGAGGCGATCATCGTCAGCTTCGTCCTTGAGCAGGATGAAACATAGGAGGGACCAAATTGCGGCCGCCCAAAGGAGAATTCAGCGAGACGAGCTACATCAGAGGGTTAAAACTTTTACCGATAGGCGACGTCCGCATTTCCAAGGAAATCAGTGCTCCTATTCGACGAGGAGAACTAGAAATCCATACTATTCTGGCCAAAATTTGGGTAGTGCAAGTGGGGCAACAGTTGTCAGTGAGCCAGCTCAAGCAAATACCCACTACAGTCCAGTGGAGGTGGCCAAGGATGTTGGCTTGCTTGCAGAGCTCGTCAAATCTGAGGGTTGTCTCGAAAAAGACACCTTCTCTCCCCTCCATCTAGCTGGCCAGGCTATCAAGGAGCCAGAATTGGACTTGGACTATCTGTCGGCCCAGTATCGTTTGGAGGAGCTTGAATGCGACAAGTGTTTCGTCTTACGCCCTTTCAGCTCTGACGAGACGTTGCTGAAATCAGTCAACTATTGCACAGAGTTTGCCAACCAGACTAACACGGAGCAGCAGCGACGATTTAGTGGACACGATTTTGGCGACAAGGTGAACCTAGTCCAAATTTGCCGACCTTGTGATAAGATATTCGAAGGCTGCGAGGGCGACGTTATGCTAGGATTACTTGAAAGCAATGCGCCAAGATTTCAGTCGATCGATTTTAACCGACTTCCAACATCAGGCGAACGTCTCATCGATCCAAACTTTGAAACCTCCTTTGTGAGCTTGATCGATAATCGACTGACTGGCTTCAGAAAGTCTGGATTATCCATCGATGAGGTTCCAAATAACCAGGATTCCATTCTGACTCAAATAAAGGCAACAAAGGAACTCATCAAAGCGCTCAGAAGGTTGCTTAAACATGGCTCTTCAAACGGTTACACGAGAGAGATGGAGCAACTTGTTGTAAGACTCACAGATGAACCCAACGTGCCAAGTAATAGTGACGATTGTTGTACATGTTTTGTTGACTACTTATCGGCCAAGAGTTTGACCAAACAGATCAATAGGATTCTTGAATGCGTCGAGAAAGTTGAGGAACCATCAAAAGTTGAACGATTGAACAGCCTGTTGAGCGTCAAGATATCTCTATTTAAACAGAGACACAACGATTTGAAAAATATCCGTGAACATTACATGAAAAATCACATCAACCAGACAGCGACCACCCAAAAGGATACAAATTCGCGCGTGAAACTTCCTAGGATGAGAAACCCGAGCAAGACCCACGGCAGCTTGGATACACTGAAATTAACCAAGGCCGCCGAACGAACGCTGCCCAGAGGCAGAAAAATGTCTGCCCCAAACAACCAAGTATTTCTCGATTCCAATTCAGAGATCCGTGCTAAATTAGAGGAACCAGAAAACTTGGGGAAAATCCTTCACAAAGACCTCTGTCCTTATCGAGTGACCGAGTCTCAGCTAGAATGTCCAAGAGAGCAAGTGATCTCATCAAGTTCGAGGTCAACTGAGGGCAAGGGATCGAGTTCAGAGAAGCAAGTGCGTTGCAAATTCGGATCCCTGTGTCCTGTTGAATTCGTATTCAATATTGAGAAACAACTTTCCTCTAAGCGAATTCAGGGCTCCAGAGTGACCAAATTGGGTGATATGACTTACGAGCAATTACAATGTGAGAAATTGGAACTTCAAAAGAATTTGTTGCGCTATGAGCACTGGTTTGGAAGGCCCATGACCAGGTTAGAATTCAGCTTGGTAGGTCACCTGTATGAGAGATACCGGACAGTGAAAGCCTTGAAGCAACTGAGGCAGCAACAGCTGGCTGCCGAATGATTCGCTTTGATAGCTTTCAAACGGGATATTGATTAAAACAAGCTTCGTTTCACATTCTATCTCTCTACACCAACTTGAGCTCTTGTTTCTGTGTGTTTCAGCCTGTAATGTATGTTGCTGATAGATCAGAATATCCGTCTCTTGTACGAATATTCTCAGGACTAAAATAAAATAAATCTATATCTAGACAACGGATACATGAAGAGATCTAGAAAGAGCGTTCTCGAGTACGCAACTGGGTCCGCTTTGGGCGAGGGGCAGGCAGCACAGAATTTGGTACGGCTGTAATTGCTCTTGCTATTGTGTAGGGCCATACTAGGTAGAAAGCACCGCTTCTCGTCAGCTCAGCGAAGTTAAGCTGCCTCAGGCCGGGTTAGTACTTGGGAGGGAGACCACCTGGGAACCCCCGGTGTCCTACACTTCTTTTTTTCCCCAAACTCCCCATTATTTCAGCTCTAAAACACGCAACCCTCTCTCAAATTCTAATAACTATGGTCCGATTTAATTGGCAGGTGCTTCCAAGTGGCCCAATTTCGCCCATTCACTTCGCCCGCATATCACACTCAAAACACAAACCATTTGCAGCTGCCGAACGAGTTGAATGGAAGTGCTCATTAATTAAGTCGAACGCGCCCACCGCCCACCAGATCGATGGGCGCGCTCTCCAGAAGCCGGAAGTGAAACGTGAGCCCCAGCAATCTGGGCGCCGTTTATGCCAGTCAGCAGGGAGCTTCGTTCGCGAGCTTTGTGGATGGAGGAATCTCGGCCGAACAATTAACGCAATATGATAAATCCCTTCAGCTTGGAGGCTGAAGTCCCGTTAAGTTGCGCCAAGTCGGTTGGCTGCCGAGTCAGCGCCCTTTTTATCTTGTCCCATGTCGGCCAGCTAGAAGGCTCGACAATGTATTCCTCCTTACGAGCCTATCAACGCCAGCTCGCAGGAGACGGCCGATGGGAGTGGAGACTCAGGAGTGGGCTGGTGACAGACATAGGAGAGGGGAGCGAGGCGGCGACGGCTTATGATCTCGGCCGCTCATTGTTTTCTTACACTTCCATTTGGCTGCTTTGCATCATAATTAAGCACAGCTTGCGGCCCATCCGACTTGAAGCGCCGGATCCGGTCCACTTTTGGCGCAGAGGAAACCGAAAGTTGACGGGATTGGAGGAAGGGTGGCGATGGCAATAACACTGACGATAATAGGGCTGGATAAGGAGGGGGAGGGTCTGGCCGGCGGGTGGACAGGCAGGCGGCGCTGGTCGGTCGGTCCATGGAGCCGACGGCTCCTCGCGGACGGGCTCGCGGAGAGGGACGAGCCAGCATTGTTTACACTCTTGTACAGCCAGTTGGAGGTGCAAGGGCTGTGAGGCGCTCGGATGCGAGGAGAGGAAGAGGCGACGGCATAAACCTGAGGGGTCCCACCCTAGCGGACGCATGCGCAACCCTCGCCGAGCTCGCTCTCGGGGGCCAATTTGTCTAGACTGCAGCTTGGCCGCCTGAGGCTGGGCTGCTCTCTGGCTGCAGCGGCGGCAGCAACATTTGTTGCGCGCTCATTTCAGCAGCCTGCTTGTGTCGGGCCCAAGGCTTTTGGGCGCAGCTTTTTCGAGGCCCGCAGAGACCGAAGTCAGTCGAAGCCGCAGACTCGCTCAGATTGGCGGAAAATTGGAAGTTAACTGGGAAGGAGGAAATTGCGACCACAAGAGAGCAGCGAGAGTAGCGGCAACAGCAGCGGGAGATTTGCGCCCGTCGATTTGAGAGAGCCTCTAGCGGAGAGAGAGAGAGTCTGCAGGTAGTGCGTGGGTTTTGCCTCCCCTTTGAGCCGCTGAATTTAGCGCTAGTTTGAGCTTCAATTCTGTGAAAAGACTTTCGGCTGTTGTTGGGAGGGGGCTTGTTTCTTTCAAATGTCATCAACCCTTTGAAAGTGAGGTCGGCGCCTAGCTCGGGCTGAGCGCATAGCGCTTTTAGGGGTCCAGTGCAACACATTGCGTGTTTACTCAGCGACGGACTTTCTCCATTGATGGCTCGCATTCAGCGCTCTAAGCCGCCGCCAGAGCAACAAGATGTCCCTCAAATTGGCCGCCCATTTCGGCTAGAGGAGGAGTGACAGCAACATTTGGACCACCAAAACAAACGTTGGCCGCGCGCGAGTAGCCGCCAACCAGCGAGCGAGAGATCCATCCTTAGGAGGCCAGTTCGTGGGGCCGGAATGGGACTAGAGAGAGAGAGAGAGCAGCGAGAAACGGGCTGGCAAATGGGAGGAGAGAGCAGGAACTTGATTCAACAATCCAACCCTAGAATGTGAAACCAGAATGCAGCGGACGAGCAGAAGGAGTGAGCAGCTCGGTGCCGCGGGTCCAAGAGTTGTGTCTGATATCCATCCAATTTGGTTTGTTGCTCTACTGACAGTGCAGCTAACCGCCGCAGGTGTTTGTCAATGTTTCTCAAGTAGCGAGCTCAACTTGGACAGTAGAAACCTAGCCTCAATTCCAAGCGAACTCATCTGCTCCCAGACGAGCGACTCCTCGTTGTCGCCTGTCAACGTGTTGTGAGTTTTCGTCCAAGTCTTCACATCTCATCCCCTTCTAAGGTGGCCAAATTAACCTGTTCAGATTGTATCATACGATAGGAGTCTCGCAAACAATCAACTCCGGCGCTTGGATCCGAACGCGTTCGAGTGCGCGGGTTCAGCTCTGAAAATCCTGTAAGTTTTGGTTACGCCACCAAAAAATCACCAACAAAAACCAGAGAGAGACAGGCGCTAAAGTTAAACCTCGCTCTCGAGCAGGATTCTCAGGTTCAACCAGCTGGAGAGGATCGCGGAGGATGCATTTGCGCACCTAAGATCGCTGCAGGTGCTGTAAGTTTGTTCCAAGATTACTAGCTCAACCAAGTAGACAATTCAGCCACAAACTAACCAAAATACCAACCAACAGCCTGCTCGACCACAATCTGCTCGATTCTGTTCCATCGAGAGCCGCGCTCGCTCCTTTGAGGCTACTTAGACACCTGTAAGTGGGGCTGCCAGGCAACTGATCGAGCCGAACCAACCAGCGCCCTCGTTCACGGCCGACTTGCGCTGGCGGCTCAGCAATCAACACTAACCCTTCAATTTGGCTCTCATGCAGAAACTTGGCTTACAACAGAATTGAGACGCTTGAATCGGGCGCCTTCAGTGAGGCGCAAGCAAACTTGATTTCATTGAACCTGCACGGCAATCCCATCCATCGAGTGTCCGCCGACGCTCTGTTTGGTCTAGCAAAGCTGAAGACTCTGTGAGTATCGACTTATCCATGCGGCTAACTTTCTCGCCGGCCGCCAGGCTGCCTGGCTCGTAAGCCATCCTCTCGAGCCCTTCGAGCGGCAGCAAGCTCGAGAGCTGCGTTGCCAACGCATAATTGAATTCCGTTGGCCGCCGACGCCGCCCACGCGATCGAGGCCCCAAGTCTGAACGGCAAATTGAATGTGGCACTCGAGGCTCGGCCAACGCGCAACCGCACCAGCCGCGAGCCAGGTGAACCCTGACCGGAAGTCGCCCCCCGCCCCCTCCTCACTTATCCACCCCTTTTGGCTCGCGAAACGTGTTGGCTGGCTGGCTGGCTGG
>Ga0209372_1000350_pt1 | contig 25160 bp, 9 predicted proteins | sample AgamicAtPe_FD_187170 | JGI IMG/M metagenome (GOLD analysis project Ga0209372, IMG submission 187170) | Agave microbial communities from Guanajuato, Mexico - At.P.e (SPAdes) (version 2) | ecosystem: Host-associated > Plants > Phyllosphere > Phylloplane/Leaf | place: Guanajuato, Mexico | collected... | reverse complement strand
TACGGCCGACTGTTCCTGAAAATAAAGCTCTGAGTGGGTTCATCGGAACTATTGGAAGTATTCGAGCGGTTTAGTCTCCTCTTGTCTGGTGAGAACTGCTGAGAGTTCTGGTTTGTTTGCAAAGTGTTTGTAGATGCGAACATGCATATGTGATTTTGTTCCATCTTTTTCAGTTGCAAGCACCTATTTGGAGTGCATTAATTCATCAGAAATAAGCTCGCTTGGTTCTGTAGAAGGATCAACGACCGCAACTTACCTTCACAAAGTAATTTGTACCTGCGACAGTTTGCTTTCTGAAGCTGATTGGCTCTAGCGATTCGAGCTCGATTTCGGCCATCTTCTCAATGTCCTCGCGCATTGAATTGACCAATTTCCTCACTTCCGCGTTCGCTGGTTGCTCATCGTGTAGACCGCCAACAGTTGGATGGGCACAAACCAAGGTTGTGGCCTGTTTCAAAGTTATGTTGGTATTGTGACAAAGATTTGGGGTCGTGATGAGTTTTGTGGGAGGGCGCGGATGCTACTTACACATATGCATAGGAGCGTCACTGCGAGCATTGCTCTGTCAACTCTGGAAGCCATTCTAATTTGAGTTTTCTGGTACTTCGCAACCTGGTGTTTGTCAAAGGGCTAAGCGAAACTGAGCTATGGTCAATCTCAAGGCTAGCCTCGCCTTATATACAAAGTTAGATTAGTTGCGGCAGCCGCTGATAGCGATATGGATAGAGTTTTTGGTTAAAGATCTTATCTTTCAGGCATATTAGCGGTTGAAAGTGAATGCTTCCCGAAAATTTGCGCCATTCGGATGAATCCGGACAGCGTGAGGTAAAAAGGCTGATACCACAAACCTGATTGGATCCGTTCATGTGAGCGTTTATGTCACCACTCAATGGCACCGCGTTTCAGGTTTGGATCATTTCTCGATCACCCTGTAGGAGGACTCTTGATTGGCTGCCTTTCCAGAAGCCGTACAGACCAAGCTTCTCTCATTCACCAACCAATAGTGCTATCATTGCGACTGACGATCATGGAAGGCCCGATACAATTTATGGCCTAACATTAGAGACATTCCTATGTTCATGGAGCCCTGGTCGCATTCAAACCGAGATTGCAAGTAAGATTAGTTGGTCTACGGCAAAAGTCTAAAGGCTCTTCCTTGCCTTGCCTTTCTGACAACAACAACCAACGCTGCTGATTTTCGTCAGAATAGCAAGCCTATGAGGATTTCATTGTTGTGAAACAGCAGATATACTTCGCGAATTGCGGGGTTGAGTCTCATTATCCAGGGACATCATATCTCCCTGATCTTGAACTTGCCATCTCCATTCCTTCTACTTAATGAAAACATTGGCTTGGCCTTGCGTTATTTATTGCATGACAGGAATCCTGTCTGTCCAACCTTAAGGTCGTTATTCAAACGATGTATTAGAGATTGGAGAGATCTTAGAATAGGTATCTGTGGAAAAGTTTCTCTCGTCGCAAATCGAATCATGATTCACATCTTGGTGCTCACTATGAGGTAAACCTTTGGGCAAAATTATGTCTGATCCATCAGAAGTTTATTGCACTTTATAGGCATACAGATGAATCTTCAAACCTGAACTCCTTCCTTCAAATGCGAATAAAGACCCTTTTTGAAGCCATATAGTGGGCGATGAGGAGCCAAACGAGGGTTGACCATGATAGACGCAACAGGAGCTGAAGGTGCGACGACTCGTCGACTGCAAAGTACCAGGGTAGCATCCCATCGAGCAGCGAGTGACCGACATAGAGGAAGATGGCGTTCTTGCCGGCCGATATCAGGAGGCGAAGAAAGAAGCCTCTTTGACATTGGTAAATGTCGAGGATCAGGTAGAGCGATGTGATGGTGATAAAGGCGCAGGCGCCTGTTACCGTCACGAAAGTCAATGACCATAGGCGTTTGTTGATTGGTATTAGAATGACTAAAATGCTCGCAAGAGCCAACAATACGATCCATTGCGAGAAAAATACCAATTTGACCCTTGGACCCTTGGAATAGATGAGAATTTTTCCACATTGCAGGCCGAGGAGGGTGAGCAAGATAGAGGTTGCGTAACCTTGAAAAGAGGATTAATCTTATGATCTTGTTGAGGATAGTTTTGGCCACAAAGTCACAATCAGTCATAGTAATTACCTAGCAGACCTTCAGGATCATGAGAAACTGGTGTCTTGAATACATGGCGCACTTCTGTGTCGTTATAGAGATGTTGCTCGCCAATGAGCGTCCTATCAAGCCAGGCCGCTGCTCCACCTGTACAATTTAGATTTTTGCCACCCTCCGTTTGTCCTCCCGGTCCAGTGTAACCCATCGGGCAGTTTTGGCTATAATTTAAATAGAACGTCACGTAGATGTAGATTGCGAGAAAGTTAACTGCGGCGAGAAATTCGAACAAAACGTTGAAGATTCTTGACAGGAAAGGTATTCTGTATAAGCTTTGTGCTTTGATCCATTTGTTCGTCATCACCTCGATTGTATAGATCAAAGCAACAATTAGATAAGAGCCAGCAAAACGTTGCAAGACTCCAGTCAGTCTTAGATAATTGAGGCTGCGACCGTTCAACCATTTGGAGTTCAGACAAAGGCCGAGGGCTAGTAGAGTGAGCGATCGGAGGCACACTTTTCGACAAATCTTGTCAAAAGACTTTCTCTGTTCAATCATCGATCTGGTGCTGATGGCAATACTGGCACCCATAGAGAATATAAAGAATGGAAAGACCAAATCTGCCAATGTCAATCCATCCCATGGTTTGTGCTCCAAGATCGAGTAGCCAGCACCGCCATAGTTAACCATTATCATGCCGGCTATCGTTAAACCTCTAAACGCATCCAGCGATACTACTCTCTTGCTCTGATTCTTCGTCTGACCATTGTTTGACTGGTGGGCTGTCTCGTTTGGTTGACCAACACCCCCTTGATGCTGTTGCTCTTCCTCCGACTCTTCGTCTTGGTGCGGCACCTCGCGATTGTCAACTGAGATTTTCCTCCCTTTGATCCGCCTTCGAAGTGCTACTCTCGAATAGAGTTTCTCGATGAGCGTTATGACAAAGATTAGCGATACCAATATAGCGATTGGACAAAATAAGCAATCGCCCTTCTCGAGCACAACCAGAGAGCAATCGTAGCTTCCGTTTGGAGGGCTTGCTTTAGCCACATCGAGTCGGTAGTGGCCATGATTATTCAAGTTAAGCTTTTCGAGCTTGCATATGTTGCTTGTGTTGTTTTGGCCTCTTAGCTCGAGTTTTACTCCATATTTGGTGCCAATTATAAAGTTACCGTCTGCATCTAGGCGCTCTAGCTTGTCCAATTTGCATCCGTAACATTCTTCAATTTGGTAATAAAGTTCCAGTGGCTCAACAATGGCAGACCTGTTGATGGAAATGAGTGCCTCGTCCAGCCCAAGCTTGTTCACCATCTTCCCTTCAATCGAAGCTACTGATTCGCGCTGTGTTGCACTTGCACATCACTCGCCGAAGTTCAAATGAATCTGAACTTGGTGGTGGTGAAATCTTCCAACTGCTGTCTGTTGACAGAGCTCTGTTTGGAAGAGCTTCGTTCGGATCAGGAGAGGATTAGATTGGAGCCGCTAGATTAGTAGAAGCCACCCGGCCTGCACCTGTCATCTTGTTAGATCAGGAATCACTAATGAGCAAAACCAAAAGTACAGTTAGCCACTGAACGTGAGCACTTGTATGTGCTTTTCATAACGTAACAATGGAGCATTAATTTGTGTCCACAATGAGCTGGCACGAACAACTTTCATTCAAACCCACGGATGCTGGTCACGCTGCTACCTAGCGCCATCTGCATGAGGGACGATCGGCGCATCTATTGTCATGGTTACGTGGCCAAGAAATGATTCGGTAGTTTTTCAAAAACGACCAAAAGTCACCTCGATATCGTATTTTCCAGTCGCACTTGTCTTCCCAGATAGCATGGATAAAATCTCAAAAAGTGGGCTGCTTGATGCCGATGAGGAAGTTGTTGATGAACACAAATCATCAAGCCTCAAGCACAACATAGCCCGATATTGTCCATCACGATGGCTTATGGCTCATCACGACCCTAAAGCAAACATTCACACCCTATCGAGTCACATGTGTTTGGCTGATCTGAACAACGAGGGCGAAAACTTGCTCGCCTTCGTGGACTTTAAGCGAAACTCGAAACAGGAACTGGAGGAAACCCCGCCACAGGCACCGAGCACCAAGCCTCCCTATGATTGTAGGCTGCGGGTTTACCGTGGACAACAATTAATTTACAACCATTTTCTCAATGATATACCTTCGTGCTTACTTGTCACAGCAACGAAATCGCCAATTGCAACTCAAAGCCAATCGTCCACAGCAGTGCCAAGCAGGATAGGCGAGTCAGATTTTGGTCAAGAGAGAATTTTACTGACGCTTGCCATCAACGAGGACATCTACTTTTACCACAAACTTCGACCGTTCCGTAAGCTATCGCTTGAAGACGATGAGTCCATTTTGGATAGTTTGAACAGGTCCGAGGTGGAGGCTTGGCAGATGGTTAAGCAGAACAAAGTGGACATAGAGGCCATGTGTGAGCTGCTCACCGGTCTGATTAGTGAGCTTGGTCCCCAAGAGCTGACTAGCCACTCGAATAGCTTTGTTGCATTGAATACAAATGATGACAGAAAAAATTATCTACTATCTTGGAGGCTGAAACGGCTCGATAATACCGGTGGTGAGCAAATTATGAGCATGGACACTGTTTGTTGTGCCGCAGCTCGTTTAAAATTCAAATCTGACATTATTCGACCTGGTGATTTGGGTTCCTCGAAAGCGTCAAAACCTTTTATCAATGAGCAAAGGTGGAATCAAATTTTAGATTTACAAAAAAACGGGTTCGTTTTAGGTACAGAGGATAGATGTCTACTTGTATATGAGCATAGATCTACACGACCTGTGCTTGAGTCATTCAACAGATTGCCCTCAACGCCTGACCATATCCTTGTGGAAACAAAATCGCCCGCTTGTTTCAAACCAACGAAAGATCTCAAGGGTCTAACATATAAAATACTCGTCTCCTGTCGTGATTGTCGCATATACTCGCTAGACCAACCCTACATAGTTAACAAGGACTCAAAGGTTGCGACAAAGGAGTTGCTTCGACTCAAATGCAATGTACTAGACATGCGCTGGATCGGCGATAGTTCATCTATGGTGGATGATGAGAGTCAGCCATGTTTTGTCGTTGCATGTCTTGATCGGCATGTCTACTGTTTCAACAGTTGTAATGGCCAGTGCAAATGGATGATGGAGCTTGAACTGCCAATAACTTGCCTTGTTTGCCTGAAAATACCGCGCGAAGGCTCCTCGAGGGACTCAGGCCTAGTTGGCGTAGCCTCTCAGACTGGTAGAATTGATTTTTACATGAGCATGACGGGACGCATAGTTGACTCCATTTACCTGAATGGCGATCACTGTAGGGCAATGGCATTCGGGCGCTTTGGTCGCGAAGACAACTGTTTGTGCCTTGCAACGAATCTGGGACACTTGTTGATTTTCATCCTTAAGAGGAAAGCTAAATTTGCGCATGGTCAGTGTCTCAGCTCGGCCGCATCCTTTGCGTCTGACTCACTGTCAAGCTGTAGCCAATATGCTAGACCACGTTTTGGGCCTCAAAAAGAGAAGGGACATCCTTCGCTCAAGCTCAACCAGGAGCAAAGTTTACCTACAGCGTTCGAGCTGACTAAATCACTTGTAGCTGATCCCGTCAAGAGGGCGCTCGATTTGCTACACACAGAACACAATTGTGACCAGGTAAAAGTGAGAAACACGCTGGAAGCCGAGCTGGTGGCGCCAAAACTACAGATTCCAAGCAAGAACCGCGACTTTGTTGATCAAATTGTAAGCCAAAGTAGGCACTCAATAGGTAAGTGCAAAACAGGCGAGTTCTTTGTTGTAGTCGCCAGCATGTCTACCTGTTTCAAACACTTCTCATACTCAATTTTGCGCCCAGAGAATTCAATTCATGGGAGGACCATTGCGAATTCGCCTTCCTCAGGTGGAATCGCACTTTCAATGATCCACTCTTACTTCTTCTCCAGAGAAGAACCAGGAAAGTGAATATAATTGAATCATCTTACGGGGATCAGGCTTTGAGTCCCTCTCTCGCCCTCTAAATTTTGCGAGGAAAATCTTGGCGCGCATCGGTCTCTTTGGTGGCAAAAGAATTATGGAATGTCCATCCCAGCTAATTGTATCGGATATTGTTCGTTTGATAAAACTAATCGTCCGTGATGGAGCTCATGCTGTCCGCAGAGCCAGTATCTGCTTGGTTTTGACTTTTCTCCAGAGATACTGGAGGTGATAGAAAAATGCTCCATTTGTCCAACAATGAGGCAAACATTCCTACGAGCTGCCGAGTCTGCAATGGAATCATAATTGATGGTAGGACATAGTTGAAATGAATTGATTCATTTGGACTTGTTTTGAATGAGTTCAGTTGGCAGTGAAGTCACTTATCATTGACTACTTCCAAGTTTTGATTTTGTTTAGGAGGCAAATTAAATTCTCCACCTAGGTGGAGTTTTCGCTCAAACAATGCGACATTATCCATCAATGGCTCATTGAACCCCGCTGGGTTTACCTGCGGTTTCATTGGCCGACCACCAATCGGTACGACACCTCATAAGGTCAAGTTTACCTTGCAACAGGCCCCACGCCGAAACCTTCAATGGTGGCCTGCACGCTCCCATTTATTGTCTCGCCTATCATTCTATGGTCAGTCCGAGCACGGTAATCTATTTATTCTTTCCAGGTGATATCGACAGTGATCCGTGCTCGTATTTGGCGGACAACTCTCTAGGATTGATCGTATTTTGCTTTTGAAGGAGACCACGTTCGGCAATCATCGTCGCTTTTACGATCACTACGGTTTCATGTCAATCGCATGCATTATCCAAGTACCGATTCCTTGTGGTTTTCATTCCAATGGCAGCTCTTGAACATATTCCACAATCGAAATTCGTTTCCCTCTTGAATCGACGATGGCTATAATATTATTTACAAACATGCATCGCCGGCGAAGACTTGGAAGCGAACCCTCCACCTACCTGATTTGCCTGTCGGTAATGTCTAAATTTGAACATCACATTCGTCTTTTGTTGACTAACCATAGCAGCACTCACCTGAGTTGTAAGGGATGAAATAGCAGCCAAATCTTTTTGGTATAAGGGCCACCGTATGTTGGAAACATGATATAGATCGTGCTATAGAATCCGACTCCGTCTATTCTGGTCATCTCTCTCTACGCTGAACGGTTAATGAGCATACTTGTTAGCATAGTGGCTGGCATTAGGTTTGTTTATTCGCTAAACAGGTTTGAATTTAATCCGATGCCTTGCGAATCTCTGATTTACACAATCTTGAGAATCTGTATTATCTCAACCTGGTAAACTTCATTCAAAGAGACTGGGAGGCTGAGTGGACATGGCAAACACGCAAGCAATTTTATTCCACCCATTTCAACAACTAATAAAACAATCAATAACCCAGGAATGACTCAGAAGTTTGCCAGACATATGGTCAAGCTCAAGGATAAAATCAAGTCAATTGCCGATCGCGATTCAAAGGTGGCCTCAAACTGTGGGGACGGAAGCAGGGCAACATTAATGAAAGTAAGTAATGGATCCTCTTCGAGTAGGATCAGTGAACTCTTCAAGAGCGTTCAAAATTTCTCTCTGACAGCCGCTCGTCATATTGGGTTCCCACGCAATTGGCAACTATTTTGAAAAATCATGATTGAGGTGGAAAGTTATTCGACCAATTGTTATTTGACTTCGGCCATTTAGTTAAGCAGCGGCAGCAACAACAGATTATAAACGAGAGTGTGGACAAGTGAATTCCTCTCACGCTGACCTCAACCTTCCATCTCCAAACTTGTTGTTGTTGTCGATTCAATAACCACTAAATACCAGGTCATAGGATTGGGTAACACGTATCAGGCGAGTTTGTCGTTGAGAATTAACCTGAAGCGATACATCGAGCGCCATCACCACCTGTTGAGTAGCAGTTGCGCCGGTGGAGAATATTTCGCCGGGGCACACGGTGATCAACAGGATTCCAAGGTCACTTTGTTGTCTAGCACAAGTAGACAAGAGAGTCTGGTGTCGGTGTTATTGTTCGTTGGTAACAAAAGCCAGCCTGAGTGCCAGGTGAAGCCGTTCAGATTTGAGCTTGCGGCTGACACCGTTGGAAATGAATTTGGCGAAGTGAACCACTGGATGTTAGAGAAAACAATCGAATTTAAGTTGCTGCTGAGCCCAACCTATGAGAATGATCGGCAGCAAGCGCGACTGCAGGTAGAAGAATTGGGATCAGTTTCAGTGGATGTAAGTTGGGAGCAGACTTTCTCTTGACTTTGTTTGTGCCAAGCAAACAAACTGGCTGTTTCAACTAACTCCCTCTCGTTTATCTATCCTCTCTTGCCCGCTCAAATGCTTATCTTCCACTATCCCCAGGTATATATCCTGCTTGGCGAGGCTATCTTAGGTGGAAAAAGATGCGACTCTGACGAACTACAGCGGCCAGTGTTCATTAGTTCAGTCAATATAGCAACTTGTTGACCGCTACAACACTTTAACCCAACCAAATGCGCTCACTATCACGCTTTCTGCTAGTCTCAAGAGCAGATCCCAAGGGAAAGGCACCTTTGATGCTGCATAGCTGGATCAGATCCGACCGAGTCTGAGCCCACTGACTTGGAGCAATTTAGTGACAAACGGACAGCTTTACTTTCATGAGGCTAATCAATTAGATTGTAGCCTTTCAAATGTAGAGCAAGCGGGAGCTTTCGAAGCCTCTTTTGAGCCGCTACTCACCAAACAACCCATCCCCCATTTTAGTCGCCCGGGAGTCAAGGATAGATTCACCAACCTGGATTCCTCACCTCCGGCCAGCACCAGAGTGACAGATTCCCACCTGGTTACTGGATCCTCGTTGGGCCCACTTACTAAGCGTTGGCGGCATCAGTCAAAAGGTGTTCCTACTTCTGTCTGAGCGCCAATGGAACCAACAAAAGTTGTTGGGCGACAACAACTCAATCGGCATGTCTGGTCGCTCTTTGACTTTTAGAATGCCACATACAACATTTCGCCGGTTAAACTAGCAGGCAACTATTGGCAAAATATTGCCGCGATTCCTCTCATCCGTTACGGATGCTTGCCGATAATCGATTCCAAGCAAACGCATTGTTGCTAGTTCAGGCGCTTTGTTCCGTCCGGCCGTCGCCGCCTGATCGCTTGCTCAGCCAGCTAGACTCGCGGGCGCCTTATTAGAGGCGGTGCACTTTGGCGCGTCCATAGAACACTATAGGAGCCCACCGGATCACCGCAGCCGGCGCTAATCTCATTGGAGCTCTACCGTCGTCGTCGTCGTCGTCGTCGTGGCCAAGGATAATCCATTAGACTGAGCACGGGCAAAAGAAGGGGCCCCCAATCGGTAAATCCGATAAGTACACACACAAACACGCGGACAAATTAATCTTGATCAGAGAGGCCAACCAAGTTGAGGGGAGGAAACGAGAAATTGGCTTGTTCAAGTCGGAGAGTCCACACGAGGCGGCTACACGAGTCAATTGGTGCTGTCTGCCTCAACTGGGATTGCCTCCACGATGTCTCAATTGCGCTTTACCCATTTCCTATGAGGCCAAACGGATTCGCCTTTTGCATAATTTGCCGTGACGACCACCAACGCCAATCTTGGCCATCGCCGCCGCGATGTTGCTCGCCTTGTTTAGTTGGCGGGCTCCAGCAAGTCTCACGCTAGCTCCATTTGCGACACCGCCAATACTAATGACGGCTGCTCTACGCGGAAAGTTTTCTCGCCTCAGATTGATTCCCAAATCCTCTAATCAATCTTCGGTCGGCTAGCTGGCTAGATGTGCGACAGCCCAATAAGCGGCAACGTGCAATAGGCCCAAATCTTAAATGGGAGGAGCAGGCAGATTAAGAGGTGGGTGCCTTTTGAGGGTTCGCGCTGTTCCCAATTGGAGGTCCTATATCGGCGCTTGGACTCAACCTTGTTTCAATCAACAATATCAATCTGTTGTCACCATATTTGTAAACTGTTTTGTCGCTCAAAAATGGACTAGAAACTAATGCGCACAAAGCCTGAACAATCTAAAACTGGTTAGCTGAAAACGGAGCATCCCATGTATTCATGGTCCAGTCCAATGCCGGCCAACAAGCCCACCGAAACCAACCAAGCGAGCAGCGTCCGTAGTCCGGCAATGGCCAACCGCTGGCACTTCCTGTGCAAGTATAATATCGGCACATTCAACGGTCGGCGCCTGGCGAGCAAGCTTGGGGGAGCAACAACACAAGCTGCGGTGTTTGAAGCATAATGAGCTCTAAATATGATGAAAATTGACCGCAAAAAGCAAGAGAGCAAGAGGAATCATTCATGGATATAAAATGGCTGAGCCGATTGTTCACTTTGTTGCCGGTTTGCTGCTTCACTGGTTAGTTGGAGCGGGGGAAGTTTGAAGGTGTCAACTGGTAATGCGGTTTTCCGCCGACCGACGCCAATCTATCATCAGACCGCGGGTGTCTTGTACCTATTTGTAGTCCCGTGGCGCCGGTAGTAGCTGGGATGGGGGAAATATTTCCAATTGGCCGCTTGCCAGTGCGAAGAACAAGCAAGCGTGCTACATTGTAGACAGCAGGAGGAAGGATCGGTTTGAGAGCTTCCTCCATTCGTGATGAGCAAATTAGAACTATCAGATGGATCTAGGGTCGAGCCGATAGCCAAAAATTGGCCGAACGCTTGCTTTGGGATCTTGCTGTTTAGGCTCCATTTTTCGTTTGCTAAAGCACCAGAAGCTATTACTTGCACAATTCTCTAACGTGCTTCAGCTGAGCTTGGATTTTCTCCCGATTTGAGGGCAAAATTTGGAAGAAATAGGATCATTAAGTGGCACTTCCGAGTTTAGTTGCCAGTAATCCCCTATAAAGGAAGAGCCTTTGTTCCTGTCAGCCTAAATCTTACAATTATTAATCGGTTTCTCTCTCCTGTTTATCGTCAACCTTTAAATTCTCCCATTCAAGACATTGCAACTTCATTATTTAGGCTACAATCGTGTTCAGTTGAACTAAAATAACACATAACGTAATTGTTCTTTACCAAAGGCACAAGCATGTAATTTTCGTCTAAATCCTATATGGATGTCTGAATTAGTCCCACACTCTTTTGGTTTATTTGCCGCCCACCGTTGGCAAACTGGCTGCTAGATTTAGAGATTTGTGATCGTAATTGAGGCCTTAGTTTTGGTGTCTGTCCGCGTGCGCTTGCGTTCACCAAAAAACAGGGCCCCACAGGATAGAGGCGCCTCTTTAGTTCAGCAAGGGAAATCCTCGTTATCTAAGCGCTAAAATCGGTTAGTCCAATTGTTTCGTCCCTTAAACTCATATTACAAATCGCCACGAGAGTGGTGACAATGGCCCTCTTCGCGCGGCTTGAGTGGCTCGAGATTTCATTGTTGAATCGCGTCAAATGGACAACAATTGTGGTTTCAGGCTCCAGCTCCCGTTTAGCTGCGGTTTTTCGTGTTCTTCTGGCTAAATTTGAATCTTTAAATTTGTATATGGCCAATGTTTATCGCGATAATCAAAATTAGCATCGCCCAATCCAGAGCAGTAAAATTCCCGGCTACAAGGACTAGTCCCCCTCCAAAGATTGTCGGTTCGCTCACTTTGAAGCCGCTACCGATTTGTGAAGTTCGATCAGTTTATGCAAGAACTCTCTACCTGATTTTTCCTCTAGTTCCACTGGAAAGCGAACATTCACGCTGGTAAAACTGGCACAATGATTGGCCATTTGTCACCAAAACAATGCTCTGATCATGATTGATCTGTCACCCCTCGGTTTGTTCGCCGCCTAGAACCAATCAATCCAACCTCGAAGCCTCTTAGTTAGCCATGGGCCCCAGGCGAACGATAAACATCTTCTTCTTAGGCGCCATTGTTGTGCAATCGGCAACATGCATCACTCCCACCTCCTGAACAGCATGCCTCTTGCAAGGGACTAGCAGACGGACGTTTGCGCACGACTGGCAACCTTTGTAAGCAGCATGATCAACCAACATTTGCATGTACGATCAAATCGGTAGCTCTCTGCCAAAGCTAATCATGATAAATGAGCCTCTGTTACGAATTTGATCCCCTCAAAGAACGACCGCGATAATATATAGGCTCTAGGAGTGGGCTGGCGTTCAAGTAAACATGTTGGACGCCAATTGATCGATGACTGAAGGCCGACAGAAGCTTCGCGCCGATCCTGGCTACAGCAGCTGATTGTCCACGTTAAGTCTTGCGAATCTATCAGTGTTGCAGATATGCAATGATTTGTACTGCCAATGATTTGTACAGTGAATAGGACTCAACCGCCAGTTGTTCAGAGCTCGACGCGACTCGGGCTACGATGCTCATTATAACCTGTAATCGTTATCTGCGTAGACTGAAACAAGTTGCTCGCCATTTTACAATTACAAATCTATCGCTTTCTGTATCCTTTCGAGCATTAAGCTGCTTTCTATCCTGGCAAATCGATAGGTACAATCAATGCACCTCCAATATCTAGCATGAATTGGAACACACCCTGACAATCGACAATTTAAAAGCCCAGCAGGTAAGTACGCAAATAAATCATAGTTCACCGCGCAAGTCCCTACAGTCTGGGATCGATTCCGACAGGAACGACCCGCAAACATGGTCCATAATTCAATTGAATGCCCTGCAAATGACAACAACAATGATAATCGTTAAATCCGCTTTATTTCCTCGTTCAGCTTTAAGCGCTCGCGCCCACCTATGCTCGTATGGAAGCCGACACTGAGAGTCAGCATCCTGCCGCTCCAACAGGTTAGATATCGTTTCAATTTATTGCTACCGCACTCGATCATGCTCTTTCAGGCTTTTTACACTTAAACTAAATCCTTGGTAGGATAAGGATTCTCTTTCGTGCGAAACATTTACATACAAACTCATGCGTTCTGCTCTGATCCTCTCAGGTGTCGCTAGCACATGTCGTCATTAATAATTCTTTTACACCTGCCCACCTCCCACCGGACCACTTGTAGCTCAAGATACTGGGCAAATTTAATCTCTCACATTTTTTAAATGATAATAATAACAAATGACTCGCGAAAAATATTTACGTAATTCCCTTTGCACTCGCAAACCAGAGATCGCTTACATGCATTGAATCCAGATCACCAGAACCAAACTATGATCGTAACCTCAGCTCTTGAAACTTCTGCATAGAGAGAGAGCAAATTTGATGCTATCGGGAAATTCCGCTACCAGGTGAACTAGTAGCTGAGTCTGTTCGTTCACTCTAGGAATCAACATTTCAGGTCGTTTACCTGTTTGCAGAGCGTTTAGTTGGCTCTTTTGCCGGTTGTTGCATCAAAATCACTCTTACGTCAAGGTATTATTTACAGTAAATATTGACTTGTTTCCAGGGATCGAGATCTCGATATTTAAATATTTGTCTACCTCGGCTATTGCTGTCTCTCTAACAAAGAAATCTTTGGTAGTTCAGGAGGTCCCCGATTCCTCACTTCAGTTTCTCTAGTCGACCTAATGACATGTTTGCAACAAAGGCTAATTGCTAAGGCCGCGAACACCCACCACTCAGCTCTGGTGGTCTAGAGCTCTAGCAGGGGGCAACCGGGCGTGCAGACTAGGGTGCTAATTGTTGTTTGTCGCTTGGATTGACTTGAGGCCCTCAATTAGGGTTAGTAGCGTAGATTTGGCCAATTCACTTTACAGCACTGATACTCGTTGTATAAGTCAACCATACGAATGACAACTAACTTGCTCGTTTACACTCAGAGTCCAAGTTTTCGTTGAGTTCGCCATTAAGAAATTGCCAAACGAATCAGCTTAGCAGGGCAAAGTCATCGTTGTTTCCTCTCACTTCACCGGACAGATAGTCGACCTGTCATTTGGATGCCTCGGTGCAATGGATGTCAGTGTATATGTGTGATCTCATGCGGTGAACTGCCGTAATCTAAAACTGTAAGACAGTTGGCCAATCTCAAGTAAGTGTGAAGTTGAACGGACTGAAATATGCCCCCCGTGCCCAAAATTGGCCCGTCTACCCATGGACTGCGATGAAAAGGTGCGAGGAAATTCAACGCTCACTGGGTAGCCAACTTGTGTGAGGAATCTGAGCCTGACCTACTAGCTGTGTTGTTCTCATCCATATCATTCAAGTGTCATAGTTTGACTTTTTGTATAACTCCAACAAGTCCACTTGATGGATCCACACGCAATAGGAGTCTGCAAATGTTAACAGTTGGCCCCATTGTAAGGGTCAGCATCCAAAATGGCGGCTCTAGTGTGTTTACAGGCCATGCACAACGATATTCGAGCTGGAAATGGTAGTAGATGGGCCATTTTGTTGCAGAGTGTCATTCAGATCACCTGATTTTTGAGCCGAAATTTTAAATTAAAACGGCTCCTCAAAGTCTGGGTCTCCAGTTGGCGGTAGAGCGCTCGCTTTGCTGCATTTAAACTCTGCATGCGAGCACAGCTTGAATTAGTTAGAAATTGAATTTCGAAATATTATCTCGGACAAAGAGTCCCAATAATCAGGTGAGCTACCAGCCGGCGCGCGACCGATACCAGAAAAGTCGTGATCTATCATTCGCAGTTGCATAATAGAGCCTCAAACTGAATATATGGGCTTGCGTGGAGGGACGGTCGGTCTCTCTATAGAGTTTTGTCCAAAAGTGGGCGGCAGCCCAATTTCAGCCGCAGAAACAAAGTTGATTTGCCGCGTTGGTTTAGTTTTGCCAGCTTTGAATTTGATTAGTTCGCAAAAGCGCAGCCGCACACGGCACACAGCGAGTTGGGCGCTCTTTTCAAGTTGGCCTCCTCGTTCGCGGCTGCAACTTGTGCAACTTATCACTATCCCATGGGCTCAGCAGCTAACAAATGATCGAGTATGATTGGGACAAATGGAAAACAGAGACTACATGTGACAGTGTTGCCTCACACGGCCTCCAGTAACCATACAAGTGAGTCTATATTTGAACGGCGAGATAGGAAAACATTAGTCTAGATTATATGGTCAAAACGATGACATGTCACCCGCGAATCCCATGTCACGAGAGCGCGACCTCGACACATTTCACACACCCACGCACCATCGGGATCTAGCCCACTATGGTTGCAAATAGCTACGAACACGATTGACTGGCGCCTAATTGTTGTTCGCCGCTAAATTTTGATAAATTCTAGGCACCAAATTGCCCTCGATCCACTAGAATCAGCTCGCGGATGTTCGAACAAGCAGCTGAGGTGGCGACGACAATGACTCTCGTGAGGCCAAAGAGGGAGAGAGTGACGCTTTTTGGGGGAAACAAAGGACACGATTTGGGTAACATTTGTTATGCGGCCGCCGACGGTTTTACATCGTGCAAACAACAATTGACACTCGTCGCAAGCTCGACCGTCGCCGCTTGAACCATTTCAACTCGTTTAAGTGGCTCGTTTAATTTGCACTGCGGTGAAGCCAAACTGGCAGGATGTTGTTTTGCTCCAGTTCAATCACGAGCAGCATACACATTTTGACGTCCGTTTTTAAATCAGCGGCTCACTTTCTGGAATCTAGCGGCCGGCATGGAGAGGGCAAGCGGTTTTAGCGAAAGAGGCAGAGAGAGAGAGAGGGAGGACCGGCTCAAAGTTGGCACATCCAACAAAGTGCGCAAAGCGGATCGAGAGCGAAATTGAAACCAATAAATTGACACATACATCTAAATTCGCCCAAAAGGCTCCATTTGCGGCAAACGACAACTCGTGTCGCTTTGTACCGGCGCGACGGTATGGAAATGATGGAAATCGGAACAACACAAACACATAGCCTAGAGATGGTCAATCACGAGAGGCAGCCCATAAACCACAGGCCGCTTGTTGGCGGCCCTGTCGCCTTTGGTTGGTGCTGTTTTCTCTACTATCGCTCTCGGGTTAGCGGCCATTGTTCTCAGGCGGCTGGATGAGACAAAACATAAGCAGCCTCCAGCAAAGCAAACCGACGCCTCCCTGCCGCCAATGGGCTTCCCCTGTCGCCGTTGGGACCGACACTCTGCCGCCCCCTGAACGCTTCTATGCTGGCCAATCGCGGGCCATTTACAAATGAGCAATCATTAGTGCCAATTTGGGGCCCTTGTCGGCCCGCAGCAACCACAAACGGGCGACACTCGAGAGGGAGTCGGCTCAAGCCGGAGGAGGAAGCGGCAAAACCTGAGCAAGCGTCAACCAATAGACGCTTGCTCATACTCAAGGTGTGCGCTCCATTGACCAGAAACTCGGAACTCGCGCTCACCAACAGAGGGCCAACCTATTTCAGGCCGGACGTAGGCAAACTGAGAAGTGGAGGTGCCGAAGTTAGAACACAACAAGGAGGCTCTGAGACAGGAGCAGCGAAGCTCAAATCCGCAATCATGTTCCTTACTTGTCAACTTAACACTCGAGTAAGCTGAAGTGACTCGGAGAAGCCTGGCGTTTAATGATTACTTAACTAGTGTTTCTTGGCCCCCTCGCCGCGAGCCCATCTGGCTACGAGTGAACGCTACCTCCTCTCCTCCACCTTTGCTTGCTCGAATATGGAGCTTGTAATTTAGTTCAGCAGCTTGTCTATGGCAAACGAGAGGAGCTGTCCTGACGAGGAACCTGTTGGCCTTTTCGTGGCTAGAGTTTGGTCGGCGGCACTTGTTGAGCTCGTTAGAAGCCAATGCAACTCGTTTGCAGGCGCCGGAATTGGCGCTCTTTTTGATTGATCCAACCTAGCCGAGCTGCATGAAAGTTTGTCCCCCTCCTCCTCCTCCTCTGCAGAGTCGAGCGGCGAGTTCAGTCTTCCAACTTCAAGCTCACCGTCGGCTTCCTCATCTTCCTCTTCATCCTCCTCCTCCGCCTCTGCCTCCACCTCCTCTTCATCCTCCAGCTTCTTTGCTACAGGCGAACTCGGAATCACTCGCTCAAATCCCGAGTTTGAGCTCATATTTGCTGGGCTAAGCTGCGAAATCTTGGAGTGCGGCTGCTTCTCAACAAGATCCTGCTCGTCTCGGCGATCTCCGAACGCTTGAAGCCTAACCTGCTGCTCAAGCTGCTGCTGCTGGCTTTCGTGTTGTGATCGATGCCGCTGGTGTTGTTCTTGCTTTTGGCGTTGCAAATGCTGCTGGTATTGCTGTTGAAAGTGTTGAAGATGGAGTTGGAATTGTTGGCTGAATAAACTTGCATAGTGCTGTTGGATTGCAATCTGTTGCTGGACTTCTGGGCCAGCTGGCTGGTGGGCAAGCTGACGTTGTTGGTGTTGTTGAGCGGCTTGTATTGCTGTCTGGTGGGAGTGCTGAAATTGGTTACGGGCTGAAGCTGCCTGCTGTTGGGTTGCCGCTAGTTGAGCTAGCGGACCAAAGGAGGTTACAGCTCCTGTTGGCACTATCCTGAGCGGTTGCCCAAGTAGCGGATGGAAATCCGGTCGAGCTGAGACTTGAGCCAAGGCGTTTGCAAGATGGACCGGCCTCACCAGGACAGGGGAGTTAGTTTGGCTCGTTGGATTAGCTCGCAGGTTTGCCGGTTGGTTTGGCTGCTGATGAATGGCTCGCACTGTCATTAGAGGCATCTGCGCTGGGCCACCTTGTGACGGTACTCTTGCACCTGGTTGTTGGTGGTTTGAGGGAGCTGGATGCGCTTGAATTGGCAAAAGTTGGCCACTTAGGGGACCCAAGTGCTGATTGCCAACGTTGAGGCCAAGATTCATAAGGAGCGATCGCCTGTAGGCAGCAGCAAGTCGATTCCTCGAGGAGGAAGTGTTTTTGCGTCTTAGTTTACCTGTTGTGCCACCGATAAAAACTTCCTCGGAGGCGCAAGGATCCAGCATCCAATAGTTACCCTTTCCAGGGTCATCATAATGCCTAGCAACCTTAACAAAGCACTTATTTAGGCTGAGATTGTGCCTAATCGAATTTTGCCAGCCTTGCTTGTTGTCCCGATAGTAGGGATAGTTTTTCATTATATACTCATATATTCCATTCAAAGTTAACCGCTTGTTTGGTGCCGCCTTAATTGCCATCATAATCAGAGCGTTGTAACTAAACGATGGCTTCTCAAACTTCACCCGTTTTCTTCTGCTTCCGGTGGCTGGCTGGCTAAACGGGCCACTTGAAGGCTTGTCGACTACACGCTCCGACTCATCCTTAGAGGTAGCAACTGATGTACAACTTTGGGCTGAGCTAGTTTGTGCAAACCTCTTGCCAACCATCAGCTTGCCGCTATTTGATTCATCTACTTCACTACCGACTTGCTCTGAGGACATCCTGTCACAAAACTTGAAAACGCCCGATTGAATTGTCATTGGTTGCAAGCTTCAGACCAGAAGCTTGGTGGTGAGATCACTTCGAGAGTTGGAAGGTAAATGGTGCATTTGGAACTTGATTTTATTCGACTCCCGATTTGAGCCAACTTCCTCAGCCCCCACGCAAACCTCGTTTGAGTGCTGGATGTAAATGTTTTCATAATATTGTTTCCCCGTTTCCAAAATAAACTCGACAGCTGGTGCGAACCTATAGCGCACCGTTTGAAACTACGAACGATTGAGATTGCGCAGTAGGGTTCGAGGGTTGATTTTGCAGTAATTCAATTCAATGGAAGCCATGTTTCAAGTTTGGAACTACCATGATAAACTAGGGTCGTCATGCCACCTGGTGGTCAGTAACAGAAGATTGCTCTGAGCACCACAAGAGGGCCTTTGACTGTCAAAGTTTGACATTTGTTGCTCAAGGATCCAAGGAGGGTGGGTTCAACCCAAATCGTGTGTCGCCGACCGCCCGTTTTCGAAATGAGACATGAATCTCTGGAGGCTATCTAGTATGACGACGTGCGAGGGATCTCAGAAACTTTGATTTAACATGATTTTGAATTAAGCCTAATCGTCAAAACTGAGTCGGCGGGGGACACTCAATCGGTTGATTCTAAGTAGTCAAGTAGCATATTGGTCGATCTATAACATTATCAGATAAACTGGTGACCAGTTTATCTAACTTTAGGCTTTATTATGTCGGGTGTATAATTTGCCAAATTTTGCCATATATATCCTAACAAAATCTTCAACTTTTCGTTTGACTTGTTTATTGCATTCAAGCCGTTCGCAGCCCTTCCTGTTGAGTTCTTTTTCCAACACAGCAAGCGTCAATTTTCTGGCTAAAAAGACAAAGTCCTCTTTGCTGGTTATCCTCGCTACTTGAGAGTCAGGTTTGTAATATTCGCTCAGCGCATCTTTTATGAACTTACTCACTCCGTGTTCGAACATCTTCTTCTTGATTTTATCCGGCAATTTGTCGTTGGTATTGTTGGCATTGGGAGATTCTGTAATTGTGTCGGTAGAGAATGGGGCTTGGTTCGTGATTGCTGTTTGGGTTGTTATAGTGTTTATGGTAGTGGTATTTATGACTGGCTCCTCGTTACTAACGTGCAAGCCTTGAGTGATGGATGGTTGTTTATAGGGTGAAGTTATTTGCGACTGATCGGCCTCAGATCTAACTTGTAAATTAAGTATCACAGTGCGGGGTTGCTGAGTTTTTCTGTCAAGAGTGACTGTAGCAAACCATATTTCGCCACTCGGTGTCGTGTAGTAAGAGCCCGGATAAGGGTATGAATCGTCGATGACATCATCAACGCTCAAGGGCTTATCTCTAATTGTATAATACTCGTCGTAATCACATATACTGAATGCTAACTCGTCATCAATTGTGTGGGCTGGCTCGATGGAGTTGTTGGCCAGAACGATCAAGGTAGGCATGTTCGTTGGCTCAGGCTTCACAGTTTCAACCGTATCATCATAAAAAGCCGACATAGATGCAGCACATTCCTGTTCTACTTCTCTATGATACGCGTATGGATCATGGTAAGAGTCGTCACTGAATTCCCTTCCATTCATCTGATAGGCGATGTTTATATCCTGCTGACCGTTAATTTGTATGTGCGATGTCAGATGATAACTATTCACCGCAGGCGGGATAGTGGGTGGGACAACGATTGGAGGTGGATAACGATTCTCTGTTTCTAGGGGTACGCTGGGGTATAAAAAGTGGTGATTGGGGGTCTGATTTGAAACTGCGGCAACTGCTGCGGCTGGTGGGATAATAGACGACGGTTGTTGAGATTGGGCGACTAGTAGGGGGGTTGGAATAGGTGGTGTGATGCTGTTCGCCAGATATGCAAGATTCTGACCTGGAACCGGAGGGTAGGGTAACGGCAAGCTGTTGATAGAATTGTAAGCGCGCTGGCTAAGCTTGATCTGTTCAGCAGCCGCAGCACCATAATGCTTCTCTATTGTGTCATAGTAGTCTTTCAATCTAACATGCATCTCAAATTGCTGCCGATGCTCCTCTTTGCTTATTTTGGGGGCGGGTGTTAGGTCGATATTGTTGGTTGTTAGAGAGTCGAATTTTCTCTTAACTGGTAGTATGTTAGTCTTGAGGGTTGCGTTGCCGACTAAGCCGTTCAATGCGGTAGATTTAAAATAACTTCTAGCAAAAGGGTTCTTTTGTTCGAGAGCTAACTTATCAGCTTGATCGTCGCTAGTGACCTCTTCTTCCATCTTCTTCTCGATTTCGATACGCTGAAGTCGATTGAGTCTCGGAATTTTGAAGCCTGGACTTAATGCCTGAAACTTTTTCAATAATTTGTTAGCGAGAGCTTTGATATTTGGAGAGGTATGAGTCTGAACTGGCAGTAGAGTATTCATTGATTGCGCACTTTTAGTAGGAGTGCTAGGGTGCGTTTGTCGGCCGTTGAAGTTCTCATCTGCCTCATCTGACCCCAGAGCTTCTTGAGGGTTCCTGTCATCATCGTCCTCACCGTCATCCCTATTTCGTTGATTGGTTGCATTTTGAACAGAATTAGAGATACCGGTCACTTGTACCTGTTGTTGTTGGGCTACTGGTTGAGACTTAGGTTCTTCAGTTGCCCATCTCTCAATCATTCGGTAGACGTTGCTTTCTAACACTTTGGTCTTGTTGGGGATAGGTAATCGTTCCAGTATATCTATTATGGTGGCTTTAAAATCACAGTCAGCTTGAGGGTCGCGCATCCACACACAAAGTATCTCAAGACCGTGATAGTCAACAAAGAGTCTGAGTGAAATTTCAGATTTTGTTGATCTGATAATATCCAAGAGCTTTCTTCTATCACTAACTTCTTCGGCTTTGATGGATAGACTCGCTAAAGCTATAACCTGATCCTTAGTCTTTAAGCCTTGTGCGGCATCCTCTGCTAGAGTGTTGATCTTGTCCTCGAGGTTGAGGTCAAGAAGAACGTGCTTGTGAGATTTCTTGTGTGCCTTGTTCTCGTTGAGCTGCGGTGAAGAGTTACCATTGAGTGAGAAAGTTTGCTCATTACCTCCGATATACCCTCGACATGATGGGGCTTCGCAATAACACTTTTGTGCCTTTCTACCGTATCTCTGGAACTGGTAGTCGAAGGTTATCTCATCGCCAGGTTGTAAATTTTTGATTGTAAAGAAACCTATTCTCAAGTCACCATTAACAGTCCACTTTTGCGTCTCACAATTTGGCTCGCAACTGTGATTGATAAAACGTGTTAGATTGCCTTTGACAGTTGCATCGATAATTTCATCACTCCTAAGAGCCATAAAGTAGTGATGCTTTATCTTCTGCTTGGTGTACTTTTTCACTCGGCTCCTAAATTCTTTTGATCGAACCACTTCACCTACATATTCCATGATGAAAGAGTTGATTGGCAATTCGGTCGTTGTTCTCAAGCCCCAACCCTTTTTTCGAGTTTTGAATACCTCAACCTTGGCCGATTGCAACTTTTGGAACCTCTTATTAAGACAGTGATCGCCTAGCGTGCATTTAGAGCCACATTCAATCATAAGCATTCGATTTAAGCAATCATCAAGACAGCCCATAACTCCTCGCGCTCTCTCCTCCTTTGTAAGGATACAATCGCACACCATTGAGCGAGCATCCTTTCTACTCCTGCTATGTTCATTTCTTCTTTTATCTAAATACAAATTTTCTAATAAGGGCTCGTAAGTAGGTGGCACTGAATGTTTGTGATGATGCCTATGGTGGTGGTTGTTGCTGTTATTGTTGTTGCTGTTACTGTTGATATTATTGTGATGATGATTATGTTCTAAGCCATGGTTGATATTGTTATGATTGCTGTTATAATTTATATTATTAGACTTTGAACTACTATATCCACCTGCATCGCTGTTATCATCTTTGGCGTCGCTATTGATAATATCGCCTTCTAAATAGTTTTTCCTCCATCTAGATTTGATTTTCTCCATCGTTTCAGATGCCTATCAATATAAGGTAGCTGGTAACAAAATTGGCGTTCGAATTGAACATTTAGGATTCAACATTTACACGGACAAGGGAGGGGAGAGATTGCGAGCAGTTTGATAAGTGGGCTGAAAATATGGGTATGATGTTGGTGAGCACTGGTGATGTGTATGTATATTTATATAAATGAGACAGATTTGGATGATGTTGGCGAAACATGCGAAAACGGATAGTAGATAGTTATATGTATAAATGTTGGTAGTTATATGTCGATGTGATCGTGGTGAAGTAGAAGTAAATGAAGGCGAGCAAGCGAGTGTGCAAGTGAGCAGGGATCGAGCGAGAGAAAGAAGAGTGCCAGAGTGAACAAGCAAGCGGGCGCACAGAAATATAGTTGGAGCGAGTGAGAGATGGAGATACGACGAAGACGAATACGAAAAACAACAATATGATGGGGAGAATCAGAGACAGAGCGCACAATCGTACAATCTCAGAGTTTATTTTGTCGCCCTTCTGCCGCTGAGTCGTCGCCAGCTTTTACCTCAGGCGCCGCCTTTAAATTTTAACCACAAAATCAGCGCTCGTACACTTGCACTGGCTTGCAAGCGCTGCGTACTGTGCAATTGGCTACCACAAAACCCGACCTGCTCGCCTGGCCAATCTGTGCGAATCGCACACACTTCGTTCCATCGTGCATAGAAAAAGTTCACGATGGGTTCCCACCAATTTGGGCGAGCAGTGAAACTCGCTTGCACGCTCACATAAAATGTCTGGATTCTCTGGGAGCGATGAGAGCGCGAGAGAGCGGCGGCTGCGGGCGGGCGTCACGCCCAGCTGCTCGACCACCACCCGGCCGCCCGTCCCGAAAATTCACTCTCGACTGTTCAAGTTTGGTTTTGGCGCCCCGGAAGAGATAAAGGTCTAGCGGCGCAGGCGCAGCGCGCGCCTCCTTGGTGCGCCAACCCGGGCAAAGAAGGGGGCGAAATTTTCCCTTTCTTCACTGCAGTAAAGAGGAGATTTTGGTCCTGCTTGGAACCCTGGTTAGTCCGCCGCTCCATTCCCAATGACCAAACCGAATGCGAGCCAGGCAGAGCGAAAGCCATGGGGCTTGCAACCAGCGCTATCAAGTTGGGTTATCCTCTCCTACCCCTCTGTTGGCGTGCCAGTAATCGGCCGGTTTGCGCAGTTCCCCACTTCGCGAGCACCAGTCCCGCCGAGTCTGACGCTTGTTGAGAGATTGTGCAAGCCAGCGTGCGGTCGCACCAACGGTGGCGAACGAGCCCATTGCGCCAGCCTGGCCCAGCAACCGCACAGGCCGCTCCTTGGTTATACCCTCTTCCCTCCGGCGCTCATGCCGCTCGAACACATGCATTTCCCATTGGACGCACGCTGCCGCCGCTGTCTGGGCCGGCTATGCAGTGTCGAGTACTGGCTACAGCGGTATCCTCTCGTAGGCGCTGATGCCGCCGCCGCAGCTCCTGCCGCTTCTAACCTCACAACTCAGGCACCATATCTCTAATTCTGACAAACGAGCCTTTTATTTTCCTCCCTTGTGGAAGACGACGTACGACAAAGATCAATAAGCTTAGCGTTACACGGTAAATTATTATTATCTATCGCTCTCAACCCTTAAAATCAATCGATTTATACTATTGTATACACTTAGAGTCACTCCTTAGAGAACTCTGGATACAACAAAACCCTCATTCATTACACAAAACTCCAGCTATACATTGGGCACCTATTGAACACCTACAACAACATGGCTTACAACAATTCCGATGGAGGAGCCAATCAACCGAACGCTGCCGAAGAATCGCGAAACAAAGAGATGGACCCAGATGGCGTTATAGTATCAACTTGGGACGAAGTTGTTAATAGCTTTGAAGATATGAATCTAAACAACGACTTGCTTCGTGGTGTCTTTGCATACGGTTTTGAGAGACCATCGGCCATTCAGCAGCGTGCTATCGCGCCCTGCATTCAAGGACATGATGTCATTGCGCAGGCTCAATCTGGTACAGGTAAGACGGCCACCTTCTCGATAGCTGTATTACAAAATATCGATACGACTATTCCAGAGTGTCAGGCTCTCATATTGGCGCCTACACGCGAATTAGCGCAACAGATCCAAAAGGTTGTCATCGCACTGGGTGACCATCTCAAAGTCAAGTGTCATGCTTGTGTTGGTGGTACAAATGTCGGAACTGATCTGAGCAAACTGGAAGAGGGAGTTCAGGTCATTGTCGGAACGCCCGGTCGTGTTTACGATATGATTCAGCGTCAAGCCCTGAGGCCAGACAAAATCAAAATGTTTGTTCTGGACGAGGCTGATGAAATGTTGTCAAGAGGTTTCAAGGACCAAATCTATGATGTTTTCAAGATGCTTCCTAATGACATGCAGGTCATCTTGCTTTCCGCTACTATGCCAGTTGAAGTGCTCGAAGTCACAACACGATTTATGAGAAACCCAATCAACATTTTGGTCAGGAAAGAGGAGCTCACCTTAGAGGGTATCAAGCAGTTTTATATCTCTATCCAGAAAGAAGAGTGGAAATTTGATACACTCTGCGATCTTTATGAGACGTTGACGATTACACAAGCAGTCATTTTCTGTAATACTAGGAGAAAAGTCGACTGGTTGGCAAGACAAATGAGCCTCAGAGACTTCACAGTATCCTCAATGGTAAGTGACCAAATCAGTATACTTAGATTCGAAATACCAGTCTCCACAAAAGCGCTCGCATCAGTCCTTTCAACCTGATGATGTGGGGTCGTCGCAGTTGGAGTAAAGCAATCG
>Ga0209372_1000347_pt1 | contig 25493 bp, 19 predicted proteins | sample AgamicAtPe_FD_187170 | JGI IMG/M metagenome (GOLD analysis project Ga0209372, IMG submission 187170) | Agave microbial communities from Guanajuato, Mexico - At.P.e (SPAdes) (version 2) | ecosystem: Host-associated > Plants > Phyllosphere > Phylloplane/Leaf | place: Guanajuato, Mexico | collected... | reverse complement strand
GTGGCCGCAACGCTGAAGGGGAATCGGCACATTATAGTTGCTATAGACAGCTTCACCAAGTTCATCGAAGCGAAGCCTGTCCCAGACGTTACAGCGTCTGTATTTGTGGATTTCCTGGCAGATTATTGCGGGCGCTTCGGGGTCCCAAGGACGATCCTAACCGACAACGCTCCGACATTCACGGCCACCATAGCTAAAGAGCTGATGAATGTCTTTCGCATCAAGCATCTCACGGCGGCCCCAAAGCATTCAAAGGGCAATGCTACGGTAGAGCGGGCCATACAAACATTGCAGGAGAAGGTAGCGTTGATGGCCCATGACCGCGAGAACGCGAGCGAGTGGGATCTGGTTATTCCTGTGGTGGTATTGAGCATAAATAATACAAAACACAGATCCACGGGCTGTACCCCATTTGAACTGACATTTGGCCGAAGGCCACCTTTAAACTTCGACCAGATGTCAGCGGCGCCAGCTACATCACAGGATCTGTACGCTAAGCTGATAGGGGCACATCTGGAAGAATGCCGAGCCAAAGCGATCGAGCACCACTCGAACGCCAACGCGGCCTCTCGCCAGAGATACCTGGCAGGGCGCAAACCAGCAGATTTCGAAGTCGGCCAGATGGTCCTGATTAGGATTCCAGATCGTGGCCGTCAAAAGTTTGCACCGAGGTATGAAGGCCCCTACGAAATAGTCTCGAGAGAGAGGGATATATGTAAGCTAAAAAGCAGAGCCACCGGCCAGACTAAAATCAGGCACGTGAGCGCGCTGAAGGCTTACCACGAGAGTCGCGAATTAGATAGAGCAGAAGAAGTCAGGGAGGTACGTGACATAGTAGACCAAGGGGATTCCCACCACGTCAACTTGATCCAGAACAGCACCACGATGAACAAGGGCTGGAGCAATCCCTGGACAATTATTCTTTTTCTAGGTCTAGTGGTTCTTATTGATGCGTTCATTTTTGAACGGGCATCTCCGATTGTATGGACTAGGACCGGGAACTATGTTGACAAAGGGCTAACCCGTTTCAGAGTCGAGGTACGCTACATCAACCCGTGCCTAGGACTGAGAAGCCTGAAAACCCAAAATGTCGTGAACACACAAAAAGCAGAAAACCACTGCAACGCATTATATGAAGAATTGATACCCAAAGTTATCGATGATATGGTTAGGTTCGCGAAAACACTGGAGTTCGTCCAGACGGCCAACCGTCGTGGGAAACGGTTTATCGCCGAGTTTCTCACCGGGATGTTCTTCTCAAATATCCTCAAGACCTACGTCGACAAGATATGGCCGGACAAGGAGGATGGCGAACTCCGCGAAAGGCAGAAGGCGGTTGCGGATAAACTAACCGAACTCAATCGGAACTTAAACGCTACAGAGTTGCTAGCCACAGCGATGGCGGACAGTCTGCAACACGTGCATGAGGTCATACGGCGAACAAACGAGAAATTGAACCTAGTAGCCATCGAAGCTCCGGACATCGCAGTGACTGCCTCTTATATCGTAAGTAAGATCATGATGAAGTCATCATTGTTGGCTAAAATTCGCTACTCCTTTAAGAACCAAAGAATAGATTTGCAAGCGCTGAGCGAGCTGCTGGAGACAGACTGGCTATCCGACATCCATGAAGGCAGCGTAATAGCCAGAAACATGGACAGCCAAGGGAGTGGGATATTAAGGATAGAGTTTTCCGGACGACGCGAGGCGAAGAACACAGGAATCTATCGAGTCGACCCATTTCGTTATTGGGCCAACCTTACAGGTTCACCCACCCTTATGGAATACATTGGGGAGCGATATTTGATGTTCAACACCTCGGCCAACTGTATCAAGGCCATAAATGAGCCTTCACAGCCATTTGTGTCAGGTGTATGCGATACCAAGGACTTCGAGGACCCTAGGTTAGCCCAATGGCGGAAGATCTTTACGGTGGACAATCTGAGTAACCAACAGATCAACACGACTATGAAGGAGAGCTACCCTTATCTATTCGTCTATTGCATCAATCAGCACATAACGATCCAAGGACAAACACAACGCTGCCCACCGTATGTGTTCCGAATTAATGCTACCTTTGCATGGAATACCACGGACTATCGGTACACTCCGCTTAGTGAGGAATTCGAAATCGAAGACACCTACGCGAAGATGGAATCGAATGTCCACCAAGTCCACTTTAGGAACCATGAGGACATGGTCGACGAGAACGTTGCGATCGATAAAATTGCGGAGCTCCGCCAGAACTTGGAGGAAGCGAGGAGCCACGCAATTGCGATCGCTTTACCTACCGAAGGTGGAGGACTGTCGTATGCGGCAGCGACCAAGGGATTGGTTTTCCTTTTCGCAGCCTTGACAGTCGTGGTGATTGCTATGGCTGTGCATGGATGCCGTACCGGCAAGGTCCGACACGAGCGTGTCCTCAAAACGGTTATGGACGGCCTTCACGGGGAAGGAACGTACGATACCGTCAGGTCAAGGAAAGGATCAACCTCGACATTGCACACAAGTGTATCATCGAGCCCTAATGTTGTTAATGTTAATCTGAGAGATTTTGTTTCCCGCATCATCGGCCGCGAGGACTCGTGCTGAGCGCAAGCTGGCGAGGGGGATGTCGGGATAGAGAGAGGCACCGCGTCACGCCTTTGTGGGTCGTCGGGAAAGTGTCCCGACGACCGTATATAAGGCCGTGCGCGGCCAATAAAGAACACACAGTTCACCAAAGCATAACATGCCTGCCACACTGTGCCGTCGGCTAACTCAAAGCTAGTGATCGCGATTCGCGATAGCTGCATGCACTGTAGTTGCACTACAGTCACACTTGATCTCCATAAATGAGCACTAGAACTTTGCACAGACGCTCGGGGCCCTAAGGAACGCCCGCTCGCTTCCGTTCTACACCTTCCCGTGAGCCCGACGGCATGGTCGGATATTCGAATTTCGAACCGACGCGAGGTCGCGCTGAAATGGCCCACTCACGCGATAACCGCAAGAACTAAAGTTAGATTAGGTTAGCCATTCCGAGCTACAACATCGAATTCCCGTCCGTCTGCGAAACTCAAAACCAAAAATAAATACAAATTAAGCCATCTCACGCACTACAGCATACTCGGTGGCCGTGCGTATTTGAAAACAAATAAAAATGAAATGAACGAGGAATAGAGACGCGACTGAGAATCGAACCTCAGTCCGAAGAACCGAGGGCGAATCTAAGAAGGAATACGATGTCTTTTAGAATCGGTGGCTCGAATACAGTATCGACAATCCCTCACTTGATCGACAAACTCAAATCGGTATCTTTTGGAGGGTCTGAGCCACGTTTCAGTCGATCGCAAATCATGGCTTGGCGACGTTTCCGCCTTGATCTTGATCTGGATCGACAGATGAGCACTTTCGCGTGAACCAATTGCCGAGAGAGCTTTCCCAGCCGAGGCCAACATTTGAGTCCGCGACTTGCCTGCAGTAGCCATTGCAAACAGACAGGTGATGCCTCCGTGCATAGTTCTTATTTTTTTGTGATTGTCTTTTAAGCAACAGTTGCGTCATATATATTCACGACGAAAATAAGTAATACTCGACTCAATAGCGTATTGTGGATGATATCGATTCAGACTATAGCACGAGTTAGGTCCTTCCACCTCAGGCTGTAGATACCCAAGGTGAAGCCTCCGTCTCCAACAAACGCCAAATTCGGGTGAGAACTCCACATTTAAACATTCGACTCACCCCCCCCCTCTCGGGTGCCCCTCACAATTTAGACGGGCCGGCGATGGCGATTACAATTGCGAACAAAATGAAATATGTGCGACTCGATGTTGGCTCGACTCTGCACCTTTGCCATCGGGACACACTGCTGATGTATCCAGACTCCGCCCTAGCCAAGTACGTCGCTCCTGAGTTCGATCGACGAGAGTCGGAGAACGACTTTATCATCATTGACCGCGACGGAAAACACTTCGGTGCCATCTTGAACTACATGCGCGATCCAAGCTCGCTCGGCCTGAAACTCTGGCAGTCAGCTGACCTTAGGGAGTTGAAGAGCGAAGCTGACTTCTACTGTCTAACTGAGCTTCTGGAAGAAGTCGAACGAGAATTGGATGTCAAGGAGTCAGACAACTACAAGGCGCCCCAAAGATTCCAAATAACAACTCTTGTAAGAGAGGAGGATGTTGAGACATTCGTCAGGCTGTCTCAGAAGCCAACTTTCCTGGTAAACTCGAGAGCAATTGTTAAGATCAAAGGTTTCGATGCGGGCAATTTTGTTGAGCATGTTGATCAGGACAGATTCAACCTAATATTTACTCCTTGTCCGATAAGATTTGACAAGTGTGGAGACTCTAGCATACTGATATTGTGCATTCTTAGCGGTGGAATAAGGACGGATGAGTTTTATCCCCCAATGCGCGGATCCTTGGGTGATATATATAGTTACATACTCCGTTGTCAAGTGAGCGACATTCCTCAGAACTTGTCCAAGACATGAGTTTAGGGTTGGTGAGAAAGTCTGATGAATTCAGCTACTGGACGCCGGCCTGGCATGTCAATCCTCCTAACTTCCCGCTTTATTAGTAATGGCATCACCGACTTTCTGGGGCTATATTCGTGCGCCTACCTGTCTATGATCTCAGTCTCGACCACTCTAGCCTCTGTGGCATTCACGTAGATCTGCGCATTGATGCTCGTGCTCCTGATGTTGTTTCTTAAATACAAAAACGTTATTGTCTTCACAAAAACCGATAATTTGTACAGAATACCAAGTTTCATTCACCGATGCAATACAATATTTAATAACAGTGGCTAATTCCCCTGTCTTGTTCGAAATCATACTATGATGTAGCTTTTTTCGGGCGACCTATCGATGATTTGTGGTTTCCCAATCAAAGATCTTCGAATGTAACTTGTTGCTGAACCCAGTATCCTCAGTTCAAGTGCCGATTTCATGAAAGGTGAGAGTCAATAACATTGGCTGGTGAGGCCATCTTGAAAAGGCGCCTGTGCGCATGTCATTTGGCGAACTTATGGGATGAGCTTGATTGAAAGTTCTCAGCTCCAGGTGACTGACTGTCCTAGTTCATTGATACGAAACTCATGAATTCATCATGGACAGCTCAAGAAGGAGCTGTAGCTCGTCAAGAGAATCGTCTATTGTGTTTGATCCCTTCGCGATTGGAGATTCACACAATTCCCATGCAAATTCAACAAGTATCGTCAAGTTGGATGAGTCTGGTAAAGTGTTTTGTCCATTATGTTTGGAGAATGCACCCTTGAAAGAGATTGGCAAGGCTAAAGATGACACCTATGATCAATACATAAGAAATCTATTTGAATCCCTTGACCAGCAAAGCGAGGCTCCACAGGTTAGAAAAGTTGTTCTAATCTTACTCGAGCTATTATTGAAGCGACGGACCATCATCATAAAGAGTGACTATGATTTCCATAATATATTGCGCACCCTATATAAGGTTATGGGCAGCAAAAATTACAACTCAAATGAATTTTCACAATTGGCCCAGATACTGGCAGCATTATCGCAAGGATTAGTTAGCTCTAGCCATGTATCGCTAATTCCACTGCGTAAAGCCTCTCAAAAAATGCTAGATTATGCAAAGACACAACTTACAAACATGTCAATTGAATTTGAGCCTCACCTTCACTCCAACACATGCAAATTCATCGGCGGTTTGTCGCTTATCATCACAACCTACCTAGGTCTGTTGGCCCAATATACAATCGATGAGGTATCAGATATAATATTACCTTTAGGAGACAACGACTTACCCTCAATTCACTGCAGGAAGTACTACAAACAGAGTCAGCACGAGTACCTAGAATCCGTGTCGAAAGTGTTAATTCCAAACCTTTGGGACTCTCTCATCAATTTGCAACGATCTCTAACAGTCCAAGAAATCTTGATGGCAACTAAATTTTTCGATTCTCTTTTACACAGCCTATGTACGGCTATCCGCTTAGAAAGGATGGACTTTATTGAGACCATCAAAGAGAAGGACTGCTTACAACTCGCGCACTCGCTCATTTACCGGAACACGGATCCCGATCTAAGACAAAGTATCCGGAAATTTTTACACCGATACGTGACCTTTTTCATCAATTTATATTTTGGAGATGATGAAACGTTTAAGCAATATCTCAAATCGAAAGATATTGTTGAGACTAATCACAAGAACGCGCTAACCTTCTTCTCAGATGCATCGAGGTACAAGCGATCAATATTCTACATTCTAGTCAACTGTGTTGCGGCGAAACATAAATCGAAATACTTCAATTCCACAAGACTCTCGAAAGTTATCAAAATAATCGAACCGCAATCACTCAATTTGATAGCGTCGAATGTACTGATGAAATCATACCTATATGCAGCCTCAGCAGCTACTCGTCAAGTCTCCCAATTTGATAGCGTCGAAACTTTTGTTAAGCGGGTTTGGAAAAGGATTGTAGAGCACTCAGACTATGACCAACTGAATGAACTATTCTGTTTCAGCTATCAAGTTTTTCGGTGGGTCTGTGATAACCCGGAATTCATCAGCACAGCCAGAGTCAATATGGTCAAGTTTGTCTTTGAACAAGGGTCATCAAGAGAAGAACTTGGACTTTTCTTTAGAGTCTTCGCAAAGCATAAGAGTTACAAAATTCTCTTGTTAGAGTTTCTAAAAGGAGAGGATTCAGCAATGACCATGGTGCGCAAATTCGTTGGTGCGGTAGAAGACCCAGGACATAGGTACGCGCACGAACTCAACAAGACTGTAGACACAGAAATCCCTACCCTATGCAACATTGTAATGGGGTTGTTTCACAAATCGATCCATGAATGCACTAACGAAAACAACAATTATTCGAATCTAGATTCAGTTCATAGATTGAGCGATATGGTTGTGACCATAGCAAGGGATAACCGTGGATACCAAATAACCCTTGACGAGCAATTCGTCAACGATCTAAGCAATTTTATGCTGAGATTATACGACTTACCTTCCTCTGATAGATCTGAAAGGATTCTTGTGCTAATCAACGAGCTTATCGTCACATTGATACGTGACAATCATCCATGTTTGATGACCGTTCTGAAGCGAGTAAGTTTCGACCTCTTCGGAATCATGTTGGACCGGTTAGCCGATTATACTAGAGGCGATCGGCTAGCTGAGAGTATAGCTAACCTTCTGGTATCTTACGATGAGTTGGACTATCCTTTGAATTACAATGTTCGTGCGAGTTTAGGTTCAATGGCGCTTAGTGCCTTTAGTTGGATGCTCTCTTCAGATCCGAATCTACATATCCTCTCGATTATGGTTGCCCTGGAGGCATTTGTCAAAGAAACTCATAGGTCAACACGAGCTTGTCTGGCTACCGGCTTGATCCACATGTTAATCAAGAATCCTAAACTAGCACAAGATAGGATCCATATACGAAGCTTCTTGTCAGTCTTGTACGTCGAGGAACTTAGATACAACCCGCTCATTAAGAAATTGCAGGGTGTCGTGACCAATTCGGTATGGAACGAAATACAAAAAATCATATCCATCACAGACGAGCGGCCACCAACTCCTCCGCTCTCTTTCTCATCCATCGATTCAAATGAATTTGAGGCGGACAACGAGTCGATCTCTATCATTTTAACTCAGCTCCAGGAAGAGGATGTTACAGAGACCGCAGGCGATCTCTGTAGAGTACCCGACAGTTTGTTTGTGTCCAAATCGGTGACGGACCAGCACTTCAATTCTGACAATAATTCAGAATGGCTGATGACGGCCCACCAAGCTACTCAAATGAACCCTTAGGATATGCAACAGAATCTTCGTAGGCCCAGGTTAAACATTTGTAGTTTGGACTTGAGTTGAAGTTGAAAAAGAGATCGGCTGAGGATGAGATTTGAACCAGCTCGGTAAGGCGGGGACACTGTCGTGATCGCACCCAGTCGGTGACTGTATGGACTTGGAAATAAATAATGCTTGTGTCTTTCTGTCTCTCTCAGGGCTTTTGTTATCCTCGATTAGAAAAATAAATGGCCAAGACATAATGATTTCATCTGCGAATTGATACAATCACGCTCCCAGTGATTACTGTACCCAATTGAACTCCGAATATCAAGTTGTTGAATTTTATGTATCAGACGTAATGAGAGCTGCGGTGGACAGAATCTCTCAGCATACTATTAAATCAACGCTTGCTGGTTGTACATATTCACCGAGTCTTGGCAAAACTGCCGATGCGAATCTAACGTTTATCGTAAGACTCTGTTCAACAAGACCAGCCGAAGTTAGCAGCTTAGAAATCAAGCAACCAGACAATGAGTGTCAGCCAGCGAATCAGGCATTACATAGAAGGATTCTTGGATGCCGAGGTGACATGCTGTTTCCTTGGATGGCAAAAGTGCATGATATTGATGTGAAAAAGCATTACCAAGACTCTTCCTCGTTCTCAACAACGGTTGGCGGCAGTACTGGCCCAGTAGGACCTGACGAAGGCTCAACCTCAAACACTACCACAGGCGGCAGTGGTAGCAACACAAATTCAGGTAGTAAAGGTGGGGGTTCATCGAGTTCTCTCACTTGCCCTAAATGTGGAAATGTTTGCTCCAAAGTCGATACTGCTACCACGAATACTCGCTTTGTGAAATGTGAGAAATGTCAACATTTCTTCATTGCCTTGTCCGAAAAGAAGGCTCATTGTAACAAGGATGCCCAACACAAAAATGCAACCGCTGATAAGTTCAACGCCTCACCTGTAATCCCCACAATGAAGGCTTTGCCACCTCCGAAGAAAATCTATGGCTATCTCAATAGATTTGTCATCGGGCAGGACTATGCCAAAAAAGTCCTCTCGGTCGCTGTTTACAACCATTATAAACGCATCAACAACAACATAATGAGCAATCTATTGCAAGCTTCAGAGAGTGCAACTGCCTCAGCCACGAAAGGCCAGAGCTCACAGATATTCAGTTCCCAGGACGGTACTGACGGCATACAAAATCCATCCTCGGATTTCTCAAGCTATAAAAGCACTCCTCTAGGAGTGACAATTCAAAGGGATGGCCACCCGCCACAAAGATTAGAGCATTATACAGGGACTATAGACCAGGGAGACGGCCTCGGCGGGTACAGTGCAGAGGCGCATGCAAATCCTGGACGGAATGCCTTCTTGACTTCCCAAGCCCAGAGCCGAGGGTCAGAGATACTTGACGGCTCAAACAACGATATGAGACTAGACAAGTCTAACATTCTTCTACTTGGGCCAACTGGCAGCGGTAAAACACTACTAGCTCAAACAGTTGCCCGCTGCTTGGACGTCCCATTTGCAATTTGTGATTGTACAACTCTCACTCAAGCCGGATATGTTGGCGAGGACATAGAGTCTGTAATATCTAAACTGCTACAAGATGCCAATTTTAATGTTGACAAAGCCCAACAAGGAATTGTTTTTTTAGATGAAGTAGATAAGATTGGTGCCGTTCCAGGTATACATCAACTGCGGGATGTTGGGGGCGAGGGCGTTCAGCAAGGCATGCTGAGACTGTTAGAGGGTACTCTAGTCAGCGTGCCAGAGAAAAATTCCCGTAAACTTCGGGGAGAAACTGTAGTGGTAGATACCACGAACATACTTTTCGTGGCCTCTGGTGCCTTCAATGGATTAGATAGAATCGTTAGCCGCAGAAAGAACCATCGCTTTCTAGGCTTTGCTCTCCCATCCGAGAAGTCAGAAGGAAGAAGGGCAGCCTCCGCAGCGGATTTAGCGGATAATTACTCATCAACAGCATCAGATGCAGCCCAAGAGATCGCGGAGAAAGACGTCCTCTTGAAAGCAGTTGAGGCTCGTGATCTCGTTGAATTTGGAATGATTCCCGAATTTGTTGGTAGGTTTCCTGTTGTTGTTCCCTTCCATTCCTTGACAGAACCAATGCTGGTGGATATTCTGACAAAACCGCAGAACGCCTTGGTACCCCAATACAAAAAGCTGTTCGATATGGATCAGGTGTCGTTGGATTTTCAAACTGAGGCACTTATTACAATAGCACGACAAGCTATGGAGAGGAAGACTGGTGCAAGAGGGTTGAGAGCAATCATGGAAACGATTCTGTTAGATCCCATGTTTGACGTTCCTGAGTCCGACATCGAACGCGTTCTAGTCACTGAAGATGTCGTTTTAGGTAAGAAAGGAGCACATTACGCTTACAAGAGCAAGAAAGATAGAAAGACAACTCAAAGGGACGTTCATTTGAATAGTGATTATAATGGAGATCAGAACGACAAGGAGGATCAAGAGAGAGCCATCAACACGTGATACTTTTCTCAGTAGTCATGGAGGTAAGATTTGTGTAACCTCCAAGCCGGCATCTTGTAAATTGATATAAAACAATAGGAATTGCAACCCGAATGTCTATACAGTCATGGGTATCGATTCCGAATCTATTCACCAAAAATTCCGGTTGTCCTCTATTGTTTTTGATGATGAATAACGACATTACTGTTCGCAGGTCAAGTCAGATAAATTTAATGCAACAATTCCACAACGTTGAACTTAAACTACTTCTAATTGAGTCGTCATCAACTCTATTGTATCATGCAAAGACTTGGTCATTATTTTTCTTATTCTATCAATCGAGCCCTCTGGCAACCAGCCATCCTTCTCGGAGCATTTCGCTGGCTCTTTTCCATCATTACTATGGACTATCGCCTGAACTTCATCTAATTCTATGTCTTTCAAGTGATAACTTAACTGGCGCGCCGCTGGCACCAAGTCCTTTCGGAATTTACACATGGCCTCGGTGATTGGTAAACCTCTTGCTCCAGTGAGAGAGTCATCGATTGATTCGTCGAAATTCCTTGGTGCGTTAGCACTGGTTATAATCGATTTTAAATCAAGTTGTTGTTTGCTGCGAGTTGTTTCGGCGTTCTTCCTCAAGGGCAGTTGGTACTGGTGGATAGAACGTCGCGAATACTCTTGATGATCGTGAGGGCTTTTCACTCTAAAATCGAGAGTTTGTAGTGTCTTACTAGAAGGATCTTTGTGCGGATCATATCCATACCTAACCCACATCGTTCTATATGGTCCATTAAGATAGTGGTAGGCAATTAGGGGTAGTATGTATTTTATATCAAGAGTGGAACAATTGAGCTCATAACATAATGAAGCTTTTGACCAAACCCTCTGTCGGTTAAAACATTTCTCGAGTTTTGGGACCAGACTCCGTTCTAGTGCTGATAGCATTGACCTCTCCTTCATTAACTTCTCGGGTGCCCTATCTGGTACGGTGTCACCAAAATTTAGCAGATAAGACATGGTTGACCGCTTTTTTCGAGTTCTACCAATTATAGATAGGCTCTGCTGTCTTTCGAATTCTTCGCGCATTTCTTTGCTTCTAAACTTTGGATGGGGCTGATGAATCTCGCGGGGTGTGTCGAATCTTGAGAAAACGGCTGGAAGTATGAGCAGGGGCGCATCAGGGTTAAAGTTTTGTAGTTCATTATTGAATGGATTCCTAATCGGGAGGACTTCATCGAGGATGGAAGTGTATATTGGGTTGAGAGACTCTGGTGATCGCTTGATGGTCACTCCAGTATGTAGTTCGTTCGATTTTATTGGCTCGACCATGTTAGTTCTTTGCATAGGTAGCCATTGAAACTCTGCTAGAGTGTCAAATCTATACGCGCTCTGAACTTTACCAACAACTGTCAAATCAAAAACTGTCCCACCAGAATTCTGTGAGCTGGACTTTTTTATTCTCAGAACGAGACTTTTCTTTGGTACCTTATCTCCGTAAACCGGATGAGCTAGGGGGTCGGCCTTCCTGAATTTGAGCTCCAATCGATCTTTCTGAGACTCAAAAACTTTTGCGATTGAGTCCATTCCGCCCAAAGTGTGCAGGGCTTTGTCGAGATTCTTGATAAATCCAGGATATTCAATCATGACTAGTTGCTTGAGATCATTGGGACAAACGCACTGGCTTGTCATGGTTGGACTTCTAATTGTGACCAACCGGGTAAGAAATTTGTAGAGTAATACGGAATAATGTGGGTCCAATTGAATCTAGAGGGCCTTTTCTGGATAAAAGCTATTTTGACTGGTGTTTTCCCGACTCCATGTGTTTGCACCGCGGCGACGCACCAGGTGGCACCCGTGTTCCACGGGCTATCTCGTGATCTGCGAGAGGAAGTCAGGAACCATTTTAGTATCACAGCTGAAGCGGTTGGCCCTCTTGACGATGCCCATAAGAGTAATAATCTAAACTTTGTACGATCACCTGGTGTTTCAGGTTGAGCTTAAGCCTAGGAGTTGAATTGATTTTGAAGCTCGGAGTGAGTATCTAAGGACACCAACATTCGGGGCGGCAACAGCAAGAGTGTAATTGATAGGCCGCATAAATCAGTTTGGTATTCCAGATAACTGGCTTCCCAGGTGAACTCGGGCCAGTTGATGACATTAATTAAGTCATGCTAGTTGGTTGTTTAAAGACTGAACTGATGCTCGTTGTTTGGTAGAGCGTTTGCAGCGGCGGCAGCAAACTGGTGAATCAAAAAGTAGCGAGATTCTAAGCGTCAGCGGCACAAGTTTCGCCTCTCACCTGGAAGTGTATTTTGGTTTCGCTTTTTCGTTCTGCATTCATGTTGACAAGTAAGAAATAAATGGGCCAATTTGAGTTTTTGTTTTGTCAGCGGGATTGAGAGCGAGAATTTGGCCACATCAACAACTTTATTAGCACTGCTTGAGCCTGAATTTCAGGTAATAATCTCGAGCCGAGCATAAGAGCGAGGAGGGCCGCGCGTCAATTAGTTATGCGGCCGCTCCAGCGCGAAGCTCCTTCGCTCTCCACAGGAAGTGGCCCCCATCCTCAGGCAAGAAGCGGGAGGCGGGTTTGAGGAAGCAGTCAGGGGGATCATAAAGAGGCTTTATTGTTGCGTATTATTGTTGTTGCCAATTGGACCAACAGGTTTGTTTTTCGGGCCTGAGTGAGCGGCTGGCCAGCCGGCCGGCCCGAGTGGCGGGTGGTCGGTGGGCGGATATAGTGCAAGTGAGGCATGTGTATCATTGCAAGGCCAAATGCCTCCGGCGGTGAGAGTCTCCGCTGTGTCGGATTTGAACCAGTTGGAGGGAAGAGGCCGAGAAGGTTGATTTTTGGCGCTTGCGCTGCGTGTGGCCAGCGCAGGGCTCGCCGGCGGCCAGGTAGGCAGTTGGGAAGGGCAGGGGGCTTAGCGCTCTCGTTCGCTCCAAACACTCTGCGTCCGTCTTCCTCGGCTCGAGGAATTACGGAGAGAATTGGACGGTTGAGTAGGAAATTTATTTGATATCTAAACAGGGACCAGCAGGGCCAGGAGAACGCAACGAGCACCGCGAGTGAGTTGAAGTGCGCCGAAAGAGGGAGAGAGATGAGGGCCGAACGCAACAGGTGCCGCGTGTTGACAGCCGCCGAGAGGGCTGAACCCTGCCGGCTAATTGTCGGCACTAAAGCTGGCTCACATCAATCCGGCTGGCGGCGAGACCCGTCCGGCCGAGAGAGCGAGAGAGGCGCCCGCTGTGTCTCGTGCCAAACTGATTAGCGTGGCCGTATGGGCAACGAGAGGAGTTCGAGCGGGACCCTCCTCGCTCGCTCTGGTCCCCTGGCGGCCACTTCATGCCCCTAGATGCACGCTCCAATTGCTTGCGGCGCCAAGACTTTTTGCTCGGGGCCCTCGGCCGGCGCCATCTGGTTCGGTCGGCTAAGTTTGGGCGACAAAAGCGAGCGCTCGCTGGGCCGCAAATGGAAGCCATGCTCAATGGTTGCGGCTTCCTCGACTCCCAGAGCCCAGAGACGGAGATGGAGGCGGCGGCGGCAACAACAAATAAACACACACACGCACACAGCCCACTGTTATCGCTGGGCCATGATCGCAACATCCATATCTTATCGCGAGTCGGCTTCGGCTTGAGCTCGTTGTATAATAGTCGGCTCTTTCTTCCTCCCTCTGAAGGTCAATAATCGGATATAAACTTTATGACGTTCGAGCGCCAGTTTTGGGCCAGCAACAATCAATGGGCAACGAGGAGCGAGGCGAAGGAAGAAGTCTTCATCGCTCGCTTGAGACTCTCAAAAAGCTGGCTCTCCTTCTCTCTGCTCGGCCGAGTTCAAGCCAAACTGGCCGCCCTTGATACAGCTCATCTGAGTGTGCAAATTTTCATTTAGTTAGTTAGCTGCTCATTAAGTTTATTTAGTAAACATGTTAGACAAACAAGTGAGTCAATGGGCGGCTGGCATGAATGAAATGGAGGCGGGCGCAGCGGCAAGCACTCGGCGCCCGGCGGCTTGAACTTGATGACGCATGACAGGCGACAACGGGGACCCCAGTTGGCCGCTTTGCTGGTTTGCTCCTTGGCTGCTTGGCTGGTTGGCTGGTTGGCGGCTGGCGGCTGGACATCGACACCGCCGCTCGCTGGTCGAGGGGATCCGTTTAGGCGGCGGCGGCGGCGGCGGCGGAGGGAAAGTTAATTAAGGCACCGGCGAAGCGGTGTCAGCGGCCGGCTTTGCAAACTCTGTGTTCAAGTCGCTCAAATTGGCGCCAAATTTGTTTACGGCTAAGCGCAAACTGTCTGACGCAAGCGAGCCGGCCGCATCTGGGGCCGCCTATAGCCGGCTAAGCGTCGAGCAAATTGGCCCAATTTGGGCCCCCAATCTCCACCCTTATCGGCCCACATTATCTCTCGCCGGCTTTCGCCCCTCAAGTGGGCCAATTTTTCCGCTTCTCTGCAGGCGGCTGGCGGCCGAGAGTGGGCCCCAGACGAGGGGATAATTCGCAAACTTTTCCAATAGGTGGGATCAAAGCAAATGTGATCTAGGGCCGCTACTCTAGCTGGCGGCGCACAACAGTAGCGGCAGCAGAGCGGGCAGACAGAAGCGGCAGCGGCAGCAGAAACAACAACAACAACAACAACAAGCGAGATGACAGCAGATGACGCTTTGATGGGCGTCAATCATAAGAGGAGAGCGCGCGTTCCGATCTGGCTTCATTTGGCTGCTCAAATGGGGCTCATCATGTCGCTCGAGTGTCCCCTTTCAGGGACTTTATCTTTGTCTCTGTCAGCGCGTCTCCCATTTCGCTTCATTTGATCGGAAATGGGAGCCCAGCGGAGCGGCGCTCTGGGGCGGCCGGCCGGTCAGCTGTCGGCGGGGGGAGGCGCGCGGGCAGAGGCGCGGGCAGGGCCAGACGCGAGCGCAAAACAAACAAACAAGCTCGCGGGCCCCACAGGCTCACGCCTCTGCCGGCCGCCGGGCCAGCGGAGGTGGACCCAAGTTTGGGCTGGTGGGCGCGGCGGCGGGGTTCGCTTATAGAGCCGCGCGCGCCGGAAACGAGCGCGGCCGCCGCAAATTGCTTATCACGCGGCCTCCATCGCCGGGCCCAGCTGCCCGGCCGCCAGCAACTCAGTGGGCCGACGAGCCAGCCAGCCAGCCAGCCAGCAACCTGGGTCGGCGGCGCCAGTTCCGCCCACCGGCCATCACGCCCTCCGGCCGAGCAAGCGCCGACCACCAGCTGGGCCCGTGGAGCTCGTAAAGCGGCCCGCGCTAACCCACGGGGCAAGAGTTATCTCTTCATCGTGCCACCGGCTCCTGCTTGTGGCCGCCGCCGCCGCCGCTGCCTCCGCGCTGGCATTTGCATAACTCGGTCGGCTCGAGCGGCCATTCGAGCGCATTGTTGTGCGCCGCCCAGCTGAGCAGCCCCCCTTTACGAGCCCAATGAGTTACGAGCCCGCTCGGCCGGCCACTCTAATCGGATCAACAGGTTGAGGCTGCCAGCCCGGCTCGGCTTGGCTCGGCTCGGCTCGGTTCGGTTCGGTTTGGTTTGGGGCCGAAGGAGGAGCGCGGAGTGGCACTTTGGGCGGCGGTCGGTGCAGGAAGTCAGGTGAGATAATTGAGTGTTGAAATGGAAACTGCAGGCCGGCGAGCGCTCGTTGGGCGGCTGCAAACGAGCTACAAACGAGAGAGAGAGGGAGAGAGCGAGCGGGCCGCTTGAGGGAGGCGCCACCGGTGGGCGTTCCCCGCGAGCTAGTTTCATAATCGCTGGCGCCGGTGAGAGCGGCGCCGGCCGTCGCCAGCTCAATTACACGACTTCCCCTCCATAGGCGGCCACTGAGACGGCGGCGGCGGCGGCGCTGGCGCTGGCGCCACCACCAGCCGCGACTAGTGCGTGTGTGGCGCCTCCATTGGAACCCCCGAATGGGCTGCTAAGTGGCCCGGCCGAGGCTGTGTTTGTTTTAGTCCATTGGTGGCCGAATAATCACGAGCTCGAGCTCTGGCCGGCCGGCGCCAAACTCGGCCGGCCGGCGCCGACCCGAGCAAGCCGCCGGAGCTCCACTTTCCTGCTCAGCCCTGACAAGCCGCCGCCCAGTTGAGCCGCGAGTGCCGCCGCTGCCACTTCCAACTGCAACAAGTTACCTGCCCTAATGATGGATGATTAGTCTAATGGCAGCGCCAATAGGTCGGCGCCGTGAGCCGCCGCTCGCTTGCCAGCTAGAGTCGCCGCCACTTGGCTCAATGGAGCCAGACTTTTCCACCCCCCTCCAAGCGAAACTCAGCTCGACGGGATGAATTTGAATCGGGCGAAATCAGAGTTGAGCTCGAGGAGAAAACGAGACCGGAATTTGGGATCAGCAGAAGGAGTCGAAGTTTTAGTTTAACTTGGATGCGGATGCAAACACAAACTAGATCCACTTCCACATGAACCTCATCTCCATGCATCTCGGCGCCAGCTCCAAGCTCGCCGAAAACACAGCTAGCGAGCTCCGCTTTTGGCGAGCAAAGGTGGGAGCCAGTTTGCGCTTCCACCAGCTTCCATCAGCACGAATCCGGGGACTTGAATGGCAAACAATCTTGCAATGGGCAAGCCAACAATGAGCAAATTCAATTATAGAGCGAGCGAGCGGCAAGATTGTTGCTTTCTATTGCAAATTTGCGTGATAATTTATGCGCCCACTCGAGGCGCCCCTCCTGCGGGCCGCCCGCACCAGGTGGCGCTGGCGGCGGCGGCGGCAAGGCGCGCCGCTCGAAAGTGGGCCAGCCAGCCGGTTCCAGTGGCCGGGCTCATATAGAGCGCGCGCGAGCCGAGGGGCCCCCACAGCTTCTCACCTGTTGTTAAGTCTGCGCTCGGCTCCAGTCTGCCGAGGGTGCGCACTCAAGGGCTGGCAGAGAGAAGGCGTGCTACTCCGCGTGTGGTCTAGGCGAGTTTGGCGGCCGCTCGTTTGCGCGCCACAATTGGCACATCAGCGCACAGCCGCCGGCCTAGCCGCTGGCCCGCACTGCAGGCTGGGATTTGATTTGATCCGACAGTTCAAAGTCGTTGAAAGCTCTCCACTTGAGTTTTGGTTTGAGCCGCGAGATAGGCCAATTGGCTATGAATTTGAACCCTACGATACGGGGCAAATTTCAAGCGAGCAAAGCTGGCCAAAGGTAAGGTGAGCGAGCGAGCGCCTGTGTTCGCGTGATGATCGCTCGTCAGGATGAATAATTCAAAATTCAAAATAATCCAACAACGGCTCGCCTGTGGGGCCAAGGAGCGAGCGGACGATGCGAGAGATATCATTGGCCGGTGGACTTGATGGACGGGGGAGTCCAAATATCGGGCGTCGTTGGCAGCGCGTGATTCAATCCATCAGAGTTTATTTGTTTTTCTCGGCCTTGTTCAGGTTAGTTGTTTTGAATAATCAGCCAAAATCGGTTTGCGGCGGCCAGACAAGAGTTTGAGCTGCGTCCTCACCTAATTTGCATTCTTTTCCATCTGCCAAAAGGCTCGAACCTCGGAAAAGGCACCACTTCTTTCTGGCCCACATTTTGGCCAAAAAGAGCTGGCTAGCTGGCCGGCCGGCTCGGCTCGGCTCGCCACCAACGAACGCGCCTCCGCCCGCCCAGTGGCTTCCTCCTGGCGCTCCAGCTTAGGCTTCACCTGTGGCCGCAAATCCGCGCGCTTAGCCGCCACTCTCGCCGCTCTCGGCCGGCCTATTAATCTCGGCCGGCGCCTTTAATTGATGTTGCCCGCTTCCAGGGCGGCAATTACGGCCAACTGGCGCCCGCGCCTCCCCCTTGGACAGGTTTGCGCTTTGCCGGGAACCAGCAACGGTGGACAGGTGAGTGTGTGTGGCTTCCAGTTTCCGCCGGCGGCGTCCACTCCTCCCGAGTGTCGCCCTCCTTGAGCGCGCTTACGTTTGTTTTGCGGCGCAAGGAGCATGTTGTTGGCTCAGTATCAAGATGGCGCCGATTTGTTTACACAGCGGCCGCTTTGCGCCATAAATCAGCGGCCGATAGGTTTTGAGAGCGGAGAGATAAGCTCGCTCGGTCGCGCGGATAATGAGCTGGCAAAGAGGCTGCTGCTGCCGCTGCTTCTGCCTCTCCGCGGCCACTAAGCCAACTTCGGCCCAGACCAAGGCGGCGCCGCTCACCTGCTTCTCGGTTAGGAGCCGGCCAGGCCAAAGAGAAGCCAGTGCGAGCTGGCCAAACCAAACAAAACTCAACTCAACTCGCCGCAGATTCCTGCCGCTCCGGGGCCGCAAACCTGTCGGCCTTAGCAGGCTCGCCGGCGGCGGCCACTTGTTGCCGTTGTAACAAGTGGCCGCCGCAGCCGGATGCCATCGGATATTAGCCGGCCTGTCGAGCGGCTTAGCGCCAACATTTGCCGCTCTCCTCTCGTCGGCACCTTTGAGCGGCGCCAATCTTGAGCCCGATAATCAGATTATAATTTTTAGCCATTTTAGCCAGATTTTCATCTCCCCGGCGAGCTGGCCTAACTCTGTGGCCGCGCCATGGAGATGGACTCGCGGCCGTTAGGCTCCCATTGGCTTGCAAATTTCACACAAGCCGCCGCCGCCGCCGCCTGATGAGTGGCCGCTAAGTGGCGGCTGATTGATTCGCCATTGTGGCCAGTGGGCTGGCTCGCTGGCAAGCTCACACTTTGCGCCGGCTCGAAAGCGCCAGCCAGGGCGAGCAGGTGAAAGAGAGAGAGAGAGGGAAGTGGGGTCGAGTTTCGCGCGCATGCTATCCGGCAATACAGGCAGAGGCGGCCTCCGCGAACGGAAATTGGCCCTCGCCGGCCGGCCGAGCCGAGGGGACACACGCAAGCCGGGCCAGCCAGTGCGCCGGCCGGCGGCTGCTCGGTGGGAGCGAGCGAGCAGATGCAATTTGTACCTTCATAGCAATTACGTAATAGCAGTGGTAGTTTTATTGTTTATTGTTGCAGCGGCTGCGAGCGCTCGCTGCGACCAGCGCCGCCCGGCCGCTTGAACAAACAGGCTCTCACACACAAACGGGGCCAACGCCGGCCACCTGCCAAAGGGGCGGCCGCCCCATTATTATAGGTTCCTGTGGGAGAGGGCTGGCTCGTTTGCAGGCTCTTTATTGATAAATCGGCTCCATTGAGGAGGCCATTGCGTGGCTCGCCCATTTCGCCAGAGAGTGGGCCATTGAGTGGCGGCTTGTAATCGAGTTAGCGGAGGGGGAAGGGGCGCCCGAGGCCGCCAGGCGGCGCCAGAGTAGCCGGCCGGCAGCGGGCGCTTCCGGCGTCGCCGCTCTGCCGCCGCCGCCGCCGCCGCCGAGACGCCAGTGACAAGTGAGCCGGCCGACAGTACAAAGTGGGGAGGCGAGCTGCCCAATTGGCTCTGTGCGAGGCGGGCGCGGCGCAACGGGCGGTCGGCCTGTCTGCTGGGCGAGCTTCGCATCCGTCAAGCTGAAATTGCGCTCGCCGGCGAGCCGAGTAGATCTGGGCCGAAATTTGCAACGCGAGCCAGCGCGGCCGCCGCCGCCGCCGCCCAGCTTCCATCCGATTGGCTCAAGTTGCGCCTCGCTCGAGTCCAATTGGCGGCCGGCGCCATTCAGCGAGCGCATGAATACTAATGAGGAGTGTGGCTTTTTATATTTATTTACATGGACGGCCGCAATGCGTCGTGGCTGGCGCAAGCATAATCAGGGCTTCGGCCGAGAAGCCAGGCCGAGCTTGGCCGGCTGAGTGGTGGTGCGGCGGCCTTGGCAGCTCGGGCCAGCCAAGCGAGTGGAGGCGGCTTGAGTGGCGGCGAAAGTGTGCGACAAGCCGGCTGGCCGCCGCCTATAAGCGGGCGGCGCGCTCAAATGGAGCTTGACAGGCCTCCCTTGGGGCCGGAGTGCGAGTTTGGCCGCGAGGGGGCCCTATAAGGGGGCCGGGCGCGCCTATAGGGCGTCGGCGGGGCGCGTCAAGTTTGTCAAGTGCTCGCTGGAGGGCCTCGGCGCGGCTCGGCCCGGGGAGCTAGGCGCCTGGGCGGGCGAGCGCGACGCCACGCCGAGCGCAACTGCGCCAAAAACAACGAGCGCTTGCGGGGCCCAAGGAGGCGCCTCTGAGTGGCGGCGGCGGCGGCGGCGGCGGCTCGCGTGCTCTCGTTAGCCCACTTGGACTCGGCGCTTTTGGCAACAAATTGTTACAACATCATTAGGAGTGGCGCCCGCTTTGGCCAGGTTGGCGCCAGTTTTGTGTAAATGCAAATTAGTTCACTTGCACAACGAGGAACCAAACGGCGGCGGCGGCGGCGGCGACAAGGGCAGCGCGCCGACTACGCGCCAACAAATTGATACGTCGCTCTGATGCGCGGCCAGCGCGAGACAGGCGGGCGGGCGGGCGGAGACGCGCGCGCCGCAGCGAGCAAGCCAACGGGCCCAAAGTAAACAGCCCGCCGGCCACGCCCAGCCGGCGGCCGCCCGCCAATGAAGTTGTAAGGCCGCGCGGGTTGCCAAGTCAACCGGCCGGCAGTTTTGCGCCGTCACCAGGCGACACAGGCAGGCGGCCGACTTATGCTAACGGCGCGCCCGTTCCCACTGGCCGGCCGGCCGAGCTAGCCGCCGCCGCCAGCGCTCTCTGCTCTTTGCGCCCTCCTCGCGGCTCGCCTATGCGCTCTGCACGTTGTGGCCCCCGTTCCACTCGCCGGTGCAGCGCAATTTTTCGCAACTTTAGTGCCAGTTAATTTATTATCTCCCGCTCGCAATTATATACAAATGAAAATCACTAGCGAGCGAGCGGGCGAGCCGGCCGGCCGGCCGGCCAGCCAGCCAGTTAGAGCGCAAGCAGCCGACAATGGGATCTGCACGCTCCATTTGAAGGCCCTGACTTTGGCCGTCGGCCGGCGCCGCCGCAGGTCGCGCGCGGAGGGGCCCCATTGCGGCCAGTTCATGGGAATCCGGCCGGCGTGTCGGCCGCTCAGTTTGGCCGCCCTCTGGATCAAGTTGTTGCCACTGGAGCCGCCTCTCTGTGGCCAGAATTTGTCAACAATCTGGGCGGCCAGTGTGGCCGCTGTTGTTGTCATTGTTTCGCTGGGACGCGCAGCCATAATCAAGCGGCGCTCGCTCGCATCCGCCGAGCAAGCGGAGTCGGCGCTTCCGGCAGCCCGAGCAGCGGCGGCGGCGGCGGCGGCCACGTGCAACGGCGAGCGCGCTGACTCCTGGCGGCCAGTCGGATTTGGCCGCCGCTTCCGGGCCAACTCGGGCCGCGCTGGCGCTGACAGGCGCGCTGCTCGCTGGCGCGGAAGTGGGCGCTGTTGCGCAGAGGCAGCTCTCGGTTGTTGTTGTTGTTGTTGCTGTCGCTGCTGCTGCTCGGCGGCGAGCGGGGCGCCCGGCTAACTGGGCGGCCATCATTAGGCTTGCGGGCGAGCGCTTGGAGCCAATGGAGGAGAAAGCTCGCTTTGGGCAAATTGAATTGAAGTTGGCGCGCGAACAAGTGCAACCCTCTTTTTAGCAAACAAATTGGGCAACCGCGAGCAAGACCCAGCGAGCGACCATTTATTTCCATTCCAATCGCAATGGCAGAGCCGCCAATGGAGACGCAAGCAGGCCAGCCAGCCCGCCCAGCGGCCGCCTAGACTCGAGCCGAAAGGGAGTCCAATGTTTACACTTGATTTGCTTAAGCGGCGGCCGCCGCAAACCAACCGCCAAACTTTGATCCCAATTCTAAAACAAAACAACAACACAACTCGTGCAACAAAACAATGCTGCCCCCTTCCGCTCGAAGTGCGCGCGGCCAACCTGTAACTCGATTAGGAGTTGCGGCCAAGTTTGGCGCAAATTGTCCGCCCGGCGCCAGCTTAACGAGCCCGGCGCCCGCAATAATTGAAGCGTCGCCCGCCGGCCGGCCGGCCAAAGTGGGCGCCCAAGCGAGCGAGCGGGCGAGCAAACAAACAGACAAACGGAGGCTCGTAAAAAGTGATGGCCACTTGGCTCGCTCGCTCGCTCGCCTCCATTGATGGACTTGTTCCGCCTCTCGCCCGCCAAACTTGGGCTCACTTTCACCTGTCCTCCGCTTCGAGGGGCCGATAATTAAACGTTGCGCTCGAGTTTGGGTTCCCTCTCGGCGGCCGGGGCGGCTTGAGCTGAGTCTGGAGGCGGCGGCCGCTAATTGGATCTTGGCGCCAGCGGCCGTCGTGCAGCTCGTTAGGCGCCCGGCTTGCAGCTCAATGGGCAGCCAGCGGGGGGAGAGACGAGCTGAGACGAGCTGAGGGGAGAGCCGAGAACAAAACCAGAACCAAAACCAAAGGCAGCCGGCGCGAAAGAGGCGACGCGCTAACGAGCGAGCAAGCCGAGCGGCGCGCATTCCAACCTGGCGCCGCCAACTTAGCCCACCTGTCCGCCAGGGGGCGCGCGCCGGCCCGACTCGTCACGTCGCGCCTGGCGCCTGGCGCCAGACGCAAGCTCGCAACTGAAGCTCGCGCCTTGCTCGGGCACAAAACAACCCTCCCCCCTTCGCAAAAACTCATCACCTCCGCAATCCGTCGTTCCAATTCCAGGCCCAAACTCGAGCGGCCGCAGACTAGGGGCCAGCGTTAACACCTCGCCGTAGTCCACCTGTTCGCAAGTGCGGCCGTTTGTTTGTTTGCTTGCTTGCTTGTCCGTCGCTCGTGCGCTTGTTTGCATAGGCTGGATCGTGATTCAAACCCGACAAAAGGCAGACCAACGACAAGAGCGGCCAGCAAGAGCCGGACGAGCGAGCAGCAACAACAAAAGCGGGCGCAACCAAAACTGAGCCCGCAACCTGAACAAGAGCGACAACAATAATGATTGTAATTGAAGCTCAGCGATGAATGATCGATGCGGCCAGAGTAGGGAAAGCCAACTCAAGTATCAATTTCAATTGTGCGCTCGGGGAGCCAACGCAAATCGCGGAGCCAGATAATTGATGAGCTTTGCCACTTGTCGTCGGCTTGCTCTCGCTCTTACGCAAGCGCTTGGGCTTGCGAAGCGGCCGGCCTAAAACTACAACAGGACACTCGAGCGCGACATGACAGCGACAAGAGCGCGGCGAGAGGGGGCCTTTGTTTGTTTGGCTGGGAGGGCGCCGCTCGGATTTGCGCGGCGCAGCGCCGTGCAGCGCAATGCATGGGCGGCAGAGCGCGGGCTAGACTCGGCAAGCCTGTGGCCGCCTATGGGGGCGGCCGGCGCTGCTCGCCGTGGCAGCGCAACCACAAAGGCTTGCTCACGGCGGCCTACCTGCACTCGAGGCCGACGAACGCCCACCAGTCGCAGGCGCCGCCAGCACAGGGCGCCCGCGGCTCCTGATTGCAATCTGGCCGCCTGCATCTCGTTTGCCGCTATCGCGCTCGCATCGGCCGGCCTAAGTAACCTTTGGCCGCCACTCAAAGCGACCATGCAACAGCCTTATCGGCCGCTCACCCGCGCGCGCCGCCGCCGCCGCCGCCGCCGCCAACTCGAAGCGGCCACTCTCGTCCATCCGAGCTCCTTGCCTCTCGAGCCAGAGTGCGGCTGTCAATAAAAGCTCATCTAATTAATTTGGAAGCGAGAGGTGAGCCTAAGTGGAGCGAGCGCCCAGCTCTGGCGCAATCGGCCAAAGCGCGCTGGCCGCCAACTGTCAACACAAGCGCAAACAGCGCCGACAACACAAGCCAGTCAGTCAGCCGCTTGGAGGCTCCAGCGCCAGCGAAAGGTGAGGGCAAAGAGGAGGCAGCGGCGGCGACAACAACATGAGGCAGCGAAAACATTTTTAAGTGTCCCCCATTTTATCACTCAATTTATCTCGCCCGCCGATGACTGGCAGCCGGCCAGCAGCGCCAGCCACTCGCTCGGCTCGCTCGTCAAAAGATAATAAAATTTGTTAGATTCATATCATCACCTGGCTCGATGATAATTTAAAATCGGCCGCCCCTTCCAGCGGCTGCGAGCGAGCGGCCGACACTTGGCGCTGGCCGCCAGCCAAAACAAACAGGCACAGGTGACTCCAACTGCAAGCCAATTTAACGACCATTAGCACCCAAGGGCCATTAGCCGCGCTCCTCTGGCGCCGGATCTCCGTTTGAGACAGATCGTCGTCGTCGTCGTCATCATCATGGTTGCCACTAGGACGCGAAATTGGAGTCAGAGTTGAGAGAGAGAGAGAACAGAATGGACTCACGAACTCGCCGGCCGGGCAGCCGATCCTTGCGCAAATTAGCGCGCCATCTCACCGGCATACGCATCTGCAGAGGCGCACTAAATTAAGAAAACTCGCAACGAGCCTCCAAGCAGACAATCGGCGCCGTTTGTCATTATACCTCCACTCTTTGGGCCGGCCAATGACGTGCTGGCTCGTTAGCGACGAAAGCGGCGACCAAACTGGCGCCGCTCGCAAGCCAAGAGAGGGAGCCAAAAGAGAGATGGAGACAAGGTGAGCTCAGATTTGCTCGCTCGGCCACTGCGAGCGGCCGAGCGGGCTAATTACAACTACTAATTAAGTGTCCATGTTTACCTGCGAGCGTCTGTTTGTTTGTTTGTTTGTCCCTCTCGTCGGCGGTTGCTGTTCAGGCTGCTGCCGCCGCCGCCTCTGCTGCGACTAAACTGGCAGCCAGTTTCAGTTGCCCATCCGGCCGCCCAGCTGGAGTGGAAGGTGATGAAAGAAGTACTCGCTTGTCGTTGTTTTCGTCATCGTAATTATGAGCCAAAGCCGCATCCCTTGGGCCGCCTACTGAAGGCCGGATTTGCGCTCGCACCATTGGAGGCGGCGCCGGCGACAGGAAGCCGAGATTGGCGTTCGCAAGCCGAAGCGCGAAGCCGAGAGTTGTTTGCGTGTGTGTGTGTGTGTGTGTGACATTGGCGCCTATAAGCGGGCGGGCTGGCGGGCCGAGCGGGAGTGGGAGTGGCGGGCGTGTTTGTTTCGCAGCCGGCTGAGCTGCGGCGCCGGCGGCGGCCGAGTTAGCCAAGTGGTCATTAGCTTGGCTGGCCGAGCAGCGATGGACGGAGAGAGGTGGGTTGTGTTTTGTTTCGCTTTGTTTTGCGCGGCCAACCTCCGTGCTGCTCGCTCGCGCACTCAAGCCGTGAGCGCAGTTGCAACTGCAACCCGCCGACAGCCCTACCTGGCCATTCATCCCTCGCTCGTCCGTCCGTCCGTCCGTCCGTCCGTCCGTCCGTCCGTCGTGAGCAGCCTCGCTCGTCCGCTCGCCGGAGAGGAAAACAAACAAACGAGCGCAGGTGAGCGCCGCCGCTCGCCCCAGCAGGGCAAGCCAACTGCCGCGGCCGGACAGCTGAC
>Ga0209372_1000346_pt1 | contig 25570 bp, 15 predicted proteins | sample AgamicAtPe_FD_187170 | JGI IMG/M metagenome (GOLD analysis project Ga0209372, IMG submission 187170) | Agave microbial communities from Guanajuato, Mexico - At.P.e (SPAdes) (version 2) | ecosystem: Host-associated > Plants > Phyllosphere > Phylloplane/Leaf | place: Guanajuato, Mexico | collected... | reverse complement strand
AGCACGCGGAAGGCTGAACCAGTACAAGGAGTTGATCCAAATCGAGAGGATTGTAAGAGGACGCAAATTTTGCCACGTATTACCAACTATCCAACCAACTGGAATCCAATAGTGAGAATTGAGCACTCGGAAAAATGAATGAGATGACAGATCAGTCTGGACAATCCCCACGCTTCAAGTTCCGGAATTATGAACCTCAGACCGGTGCCCTAGAGGGGCTATACACCTTGAGGAGATCTGAGCTTAGCGAGCCAACTCTAATCTCTTCTCTCGTCCAGGACAAATTGGATCTGCTCGAGGATGACGCTGATGATAACAATCGCTACAGGGTTCACCCTAAATTTCTGGACCCAAAAAAATCTGATTGGGATCTGAAGCGGCGGATAGAGCCCAGATTAGAGAAATTAGAGAGGGTGACAAGGCGACAGATTGACAGATACCGAAGCAGCAAACCCAAGAAGCTATCTAATGATTCACAATAAATGCCCCACCCCTCCCTAGCTTTAACAGAGTTAAACCAATTTAGTCGGTTGACAACTCTCTTCATAGCCAGATATAATGAACGGTAGATAATTGAAATGGGAGGTTGGAATGTGTATTGTCGTTTTCTCAGTCCAGTTTGATGGCGAGAAGATCAGCTATGGCATGATGATGGATATATGTCCAAGTCACACGCTGAAGCACTTACGGTAGTAGGACTTCTAAAACTCTTGAGTTATGTGGAGAGTCATCGATCTAGTTTAGATAGGACTTTGAGAGAACGGAGAAAGGGGGGAGATCATTTGAATTATATCCGTGTAAGCTGTTAATTCCGATTATTGCAAGAAAACAAGAAAAGATTACATAGGTTGACACAGATAGTGAACCTCTCCTGGGTTCAAACCAGAGACGAACCTAACTTCATCGCGTGCCTCTTGAGTACAAGATTCAGGTCGACAAAGCCAGCCCATGTCTTGATACATATTCATACGGCTCTCAAATTCTTTCCGGGAGTAATTGGGAACATGAATGGGTATGAAGGGATCAAAGTGATTCCAGCCCTCGATTCCGAGAATTTGACGTGGAGTCTGATTTTGGCCATCTGATCTGTGACCTTCGCAAGAGGCTAATAGAATCCCGTTCCTGTGGGTGCCTTTGATCAACTTCTTGAGAGCTCTTGCGATGGTTATTTCGTCCACATACATTTTCTTATGGTCTTGATGCTTGAGCTTACCAGCCAGATCTTCGAAGAGATATCTCGTGCCATCGATGACAGAGGCTAGCTTAATTTTACCCCCATCAGCGGCCAATGCAAGCTCCTTAAAAAGGACGGCCACACAATCGGAGGCATGAATAACACGATTGACACCGTGTTCAGCAATATTTGCTATAGGTTCGCCAGCTTTTGTTACCTCACGCAAGCTCCAAGTGTAATCTTTGCTGCAGGTTAGATCGCCCCCAACGCGTTCGAGCAATTGAGCATTCTGGGTGAGAAACTGTTTCAGGAGTAAAGCGGCATCAAGTGGCGTGTCGATGCGCCCGGGGCGCGATGTAGAGGGTGCGATTTCTGAGGGACCTCGGACATACGGTGCAACTCGTCTGATATGTATAATGATGTGCTCTTGCTTCATATGAAGATAATGAACTAAGTGGGCAAGAGTGTGGGTTTTACCTCTTCCAAGATCACCATAGAATAAGAACCTCACACTAGGAAGCTGGTAATTAACTCTCTCGAGATAGTCCATTGTTGTTAAAGCCGGTTTGCGTACCATTATGGGGATCAAGCCAATGGCTTTGTAAAATATCGTGATTCTTTGTGTGAATGGGCTTGGGTAACCAAATATTTGAATCAATTGCTTCTCGTCAGGCAGTTGATAATGGAGCCCCTCGTGGGCGAGTGTATGTTTCCTTGGATCATCTTCATTTGTTCTCCAAACTAAACCCTCTCTCGGTATCACCTTTAGCTTCTCGAAGGCTGTCTGACTGATCCGTCTCACTTGACGCAATCCAATCATGGGATTCATCGTGTTGATGGCAATCTAAAGGCTAATAGCTCTCATGCCCGAGGAATCCATAAGGGCAAGACAATCGGATCCAAACTTTGAACACCATGTGACAAGGGTGAGCATGTGTTGACTTTCATCACGTAGACGTACAGGAACATTTCAGAGAAAATCTCCGAAGCTCAGGGATGAGCAGCGCTACGCGTTGTACATGTGTATTTGTCTCCTTGGAGGGAATTTAATAGAATGCGTGGAGAATGGATGAACGAAATTAATCCAGAGACAAAGGTATCGCCATTTTAACATTATTATAAATCTGACATTAACAACAACTCAACTTGATAAATGATCGAAAAAAACAAACTGCTCAAGGCTGTTTTGAAACGAAGTGTCCTACAAGTTTCGGATTGCATCATCGACGGTGAGGATCCTCTATTCAAGGATGACCATGGACGCACTTACCTTCACTTGAGCGTCTTTCTCAGATGCAACGATCTAGTTAAATTATTTATTGCTGAGGGACTTGACATCAATGAACCCGATAACGATGGTGTCACGGCTTTACATAGGGCTTGTCGCGCCGGTTGCGAGAGCATAGTTGAATTGCTACTATTACATGGCGCAGATGCTAACGCGGAGGCAAGAAATTCTATAACACCTCTTCATGTTGCGGCCGCATTTGGGAATAATCGTTGTGTTCAAGTTTTATGCTCAAAACCACAGCAAGTAGATGTGGACTGCACTGATGACCAAAACCATACGCCCCTCCATTATGCCGCCGCCGATGGTCACACCCTGGCGGCATCTAGTTTGATGATACACGGTTGTGATGTAAATGCAGAAAACAATGCCGGAAATCGTCCGCTACACTTTGCAGCCGCCTCAGGAACGGCCGAGTTGTGCCACAATCTAATTCAGGCCTCGGCCCAAATTGATGCTCAAAACTTTAAGGGCCAGACAGCCCTACACCTGGCGACTCAGGAGGCATGCATCGAAACTGTTATTTATCTTTCAAAAGCTGGAGCCGATCCGAACCTTAGGGATGCGAAAGGCAATACTTGCGCGCATTTAGCCATCAAAAACGGACATACAGAACTCGTGCAAATCTTGATGATGAACCCAAGAACTGATCCATCTATAAGCGACTATGAGGAAAACACAGTCTTACACGCAGCTCTAAAGCTTGGCCACTTCAATCTCATACCCATAATGTTACCCAGAGCGAGAGACTTAACTAGACAAGATGCAGCTGGTTGTTCGGTCATAATTGAGGCTATAAAGAATCAATTGGAGGATCTCGCGCTTGAAATGTTGAAAACTTGCCCGTCTCTGGTTCATACTGCGACCAAGGATCTTGTTACACCCCTTCACCTAGCAGCTGAACGTGGCATGAAGACATTGACTAAGCAACTACTTATTGCCGGTGCCCACGTAAATGCAGCAGACTCAAGCGGCCTGACGCCCTCACTGTATTGTGCCAAGAACGACTCTGTGCTTGAATGTTTGGCCATGATAGAAGACATAATGATGATCACAGATAATGATCTAGATGTCAACAACCAACAGGAATCAGCGAAAAGCAACAACTCGAAAATATCCCCAAGGATCTCATCGTAGATAGAGCTTAATAAAATTCATATATACTCACGATATGGGTAAGATGCAGAGGAACCAAGGAGATCCAAATTTTGCCACGTTTTACTAATCACGACACAACTAATCATACATTTCTAACTTAAACCGAATATTTTTTGAAACCATCGTATCTTCCTGCATAGTATTGAGGGTATTTCTTCCTTCTTTCCGATAAATCGTAGATGGGAGGTAGATCATTGATAAACTGGCCCATTACATAGTCACGATAGAAAACATTTGTATTGCATATGTTCTTTAGCTCCATTCGCTCCTCGTCGGTTTTTGGCTTGTGCCAGAAAAGTTTCCAGACGTATCCGTATTCTCCATACGCGAACACGGAGAAGAAAAGAAGGGGAAAAGTTGCGCGCTTTGCAAGGTATCTGGATCGTTCCACAAAATTCCTCTTATGAACATCCCATTTGATAACCTTCACCCATCTTGGGGCGTATCTGTTGTACAATGCTTTTGTGGTTTCGGTTGACATAAGGATTGGTTATTTAGTTAAATTCGTCTGATCTATCTCTGGTTATCAAGGCTCCAGAACATTACTACATAAATAGTTCCAGTCGTAGCAGGAGCAAATACTCTCACAACGAAAATGAAACAAAAATAATTGTTATGACTTTGACGAGTGTGCGCAAAAAAAAAACAAACGCAAGCTAAGATTTTGACCACCCTTAACATGTTCTGCCCCTCTAAATTCTTCCCGGTTCCAGTGCTCAATGACAGCGACGATAAGCTCGGTGACTCCGAATGAAAGGCATCAGGCCTGCCAATATGGACCTTTGAAATGAGGCCCCTAATCTAATCGTACCGTTTTCGCTAGCAATCCTGGCCCAACCTGCTGCAACTAGTGTACTATCGCCTCCGAATAGGCCACCAAACTCCCTCTATCTCACGCAACGAGCAATAAACCATCAAAGGCAACTACAAATCGACTCTTAAGGAGTCCAGATTTAACAGTGCATTAACCTTCCCCCCACTCACCACAACTCCAGCCACTGACAAAGCATCCGCAACCCATGAAATTACGTTGACGGTGATAATTCACGTGACTGTTATGGCTATTATATTCAGATTACGAGCGAACGATGGTTTGATGCAAAAGAGTTTGAGAGGTTTCGAACGTTCTTCTCGCGAACATAAAACTGGACTGCGATAGTCACTGTAGTAACTGTTAAGGATTGATCTTAATTTGAGGACAAAGTCTCTCGATAGCAGAAACAATCTCGCAACTAGCCTCTGGGGGTATCTCCAGTATCGAGATTTACAAATTCAAAGAGTTCGATCAGGATGATGTTCCACGTATTCACAATCATTGGAATGCTTTTCCTTCTAGCAACTCAGGTGGCGGCTGAAAGAGGACGTGGTTATTATAGTGAGGGACATGCACTCGGACGTGCATAGACTCGCCAGAAAGGTGCGCTTGAACGTATCTTCGCACGCAGAAAACGAGGTTTAGACCAAACGTCAAGGCCTCAGCCTTGACGCTTGGTCTGATGGAAGTGTCAGCGCAAAAATTCGATTGCGAAGTATCAGCCACCGGTTTGGGGAGGGAGGGGGACCTTCCACACCTCATGTTGCTAAGAAACAAGCATGCGCTCAGACGACCATCGATCATCGCCATAGGCCAACCAGTGAGCCAGTTTCATCACTCGAGTTCCGGTTAGACGGCTGCTTGGGGCTAACTGATCGCACCTTCAAACTGCATAACAATCGCAGCTAAATAAACCGTTGAAACTTGACCAAAATTATCACTGTTGCTCGATCCCTCTAAAACTAGACAGCCCGTTGTCTATTGTCGCTTGCAAACAAGATCATTGTTGTTGTCTCTCATGATAATTTGAGAGCATCCAGAGGCCCACTCAAGTTGATACTTGCTCTAAATGTCACGATGCCAGCCTCCAGTTTATTTCATTCGATGGAGTTTCAACGATAGAGAGTCCACAAGATTTGGCCTGATTCATTGGAGTAGTTATCATTCTAACATTCATAACTCTTTCGATAAATCATGGGCTGTGGTTTTAATGAGGGTCAGATGCACAGGTGATAGGTTGAGGTATCATCGATCACGCGCTCAGATTTGCCCTCAAGACACAGGCAATTATCGCAATAATGAGTCAAAGGTTTGATCTTAGAGAGAGGAGTGATTTTAGCCAAGTTTTACAGCAATCGAGAAGCTGAGGTAGGAGCTCTATTATCTACTTGCGGTCGGCGACTGTACAGCCTTGAAAATAAATAAAATCGATCATAAAAACTTATAACTAGTGATGACCCTGATCTTCATAGCCTAGGTTAGGCAAGCGATGTCTGGTGATACTACAGTGATAACATTCGCGATAAGCTCATAGATCTGTACATTAGATTGAACTCATCGACGGCTTGCCCCACAGGTGGATAGGTTCTTCATTCATTCCGCTGGGCCTATCATCTGCGATCGATTGTGTTCCAGTTGATATTCTAGCTCGATGGCTCAAAATATGATCCGATTCGTTCAAAGTGTCTTGCTTTTGGCTCTCACCTGTAAAGCGGTATCTTGTACTGACGACAGCTTGGAAAATAGCGATGCTGACACAAGAAAACTACCTTCGATTTGGAGCCTGAGGCAAGATGGACGCGCAGAGGTGGAGCAGCAATCCTATCGGATCAAGAGCGAAGTTCTGCTGCTCAATTCAGGGAAGGTAAGCTGATCTGATTGTGCAATGCTGCAAACCTATCTCTTCGTTCAACCAAATAGCTAACCATCATAAATGAAGTTAGTCCTTTCGGATGGACGAATGGGCCTCAAGTGTTAGTGAAAAGTTTAAACTTGAGATCACCGAACTCTCAACAGGTTATAGGCGCACTCTTTTGTGCTACAAGAGCACGAACGAATGTTTTAGATACGAGCCCTTCAGGTGCTCTCTCATGGACGCACCAAACGAGTCTTTATTCCCTGAACTAGCCGAAAAATTTCCCTATAATCCTGATTCGTTCATACCCTCCGGTGTTGGTTCGCTATGGATTCATGCGTTGAAACAGAAGCCAAAATTCACACCAGCTCAAGGAGTGATAGATCAAGGGTCTGAAAATAACGGCTCCAAATCGATCTTTAGAACCTATGACAAGTTCAGTTACAATCAGGTGCAAGATTTCTCGTTTAGAATGACCTTTTTCGTTCGCCCGACCCAAGGTGATGGCTCAATCAGCGCCGATATGATTGATCTGGTAACTTCGGGCTCTGATAAGGCCAAAGAAGTAGTGCGAATCAAGATTCTTTACGCTGAAGTGCCTTACAAATCTCCAAACGGAAGCGAGGAAGAAATTTTCGAGCTGCCAATGGGTTATGGCTGCACCAGGGGTGGCAATTTCAATCATGCCTTCAGGAGTTTACCCGGTATCTTGTCATTGAATCATTTTCCACGCTTACTCCGAATGGAGGTGATCGCGACACAACCGCTCGATCCAGCTCATATGTTGAAAAAATGGAAGACGCACTCCATCACTACCAGGATGTTAACTGGCAGATTGTCCTTGGACTCGGAGACAAGTCATGATTACTTCCTATTGGATACACAGGATTACGCGCCTAGACAAAGCTCACCTAAAATTGCAGGCACTGAGCTAAGACAAGCAACTCTAAGGAGGCATAAACACATCTTTGACCTGGGCGAAAACGGATTCGCATCCAACTCAAGCTCGGCCACCTACTATCTGATTGATGAGCATACGCGAAAGTGCATCGCCCATGGCCAGAAGGCTGCCCGCTATAGTACCAGTATGGAACTTCTAGATGCTGGACTGTCCACGTATACAGGTGGCAACATATCGATGGCTAGTTTAATTTTGACTCCTCAATTCCTTAACACACTACTAACTCAGACAAATGGATACCATCTGCTCAGGGAAGAGAAATCGAGCAGCTCCAAGTATATCAACTACCTTCACGAGAAACGTGTTGATTCTTATGCCTTCGAAAGTAAGGATGGAGGAACGGTCTGGTCAGGTCCAGTGTCATTCGTCCGTCGCCAGTCCATATTTGCAAAATGGTTCAATGACTCTAAGATCTCAGATGGAGAACAGAAAATAAGTCTAGAGATGATATTCTTGTCAAAGAGTGTAGATAAGCTAATGTCCAAAGTTCACATAGACATAGTTGAAAACAGGTTTATTGATTACCCCCCTTTTCATAGAGAATTGGATGTCAGCTCCTGCTTCTCGCATTTAGGACATTCCAACTCCCTACGATCTGATCGAACTACAAGCAAACGACAGAATGGACCTGACTTGGACTTCGTCGTTGTCTACATTGTTGCATCGAAAGACATCGTCGAAAGACTTGCGAATGACAATTACTCTGAAGCTAAACTTTACACTCAATTTTTGCGATCAATACTTTCTGCCTCGAGTGGACGTTTGGATCCACTACAATTGGCTGGCTTAGAGATAGATTTTACCCCCGAATCCGTCAGAATATCGGGTAAGCTTTTGAATAAGCCGGTCTTGTTCGATTATGAGCCTAAAATCGAGAGGAAGTTCAGCAGGATGGTCAGCAATTTGCTCTTCACCGAGTACAAGCCGAACGAGGAGGCTTGTGGAGCTAGCTGTGGTCACTTTGCTTGCAGCTCCTTTGTTTATTGTCCTGCAACGAAGATTTGTGACCTCATGGTCAAGGATACATCCCAGGTGAACTCGACGATATTTGAGGATGGCTCTGGTTGCGTCGCGTACACAAAGCATCAAACATCTCGCGATCATCTTAGTCCAATACAATTTCTTCTCGAATTGAGTCAGACCGTGAACAAGGCGTACAATATTGGAAACTTGTTGGTTCTTGAGGCCAACTATAACGCTGCTGATGGAACAAGACAAACCATCCAATTGACTCCCAGCAGAGTCGAGATAGGTTCAATGGACAGCGATACGACCAGTGATATGCTGAGCGAAATGGGCCTAGCTTACAATGGATCCGATGGAAGATTTGGGGAGCCTTTTGAGCAAGAGTACGTGCGATTTCTCATGGACTCTAAGTACAAAAGTCTCAGCTCAGCAAATCAAGATTTCCCCATACAATTAGCAAATCACCGCAGCTATGACGATTGCGAGCTACTGTGCAAAGAAATAGACTGCCAGTCGTTCTCTTATTGTCAAATGGATAAAACTTGTCAGGTTAGCCAGCTGCATCGGAGCAGCTTGATTGAGAAAGTAGCTGAGCCGGCAATTTTATGTTCCATCATGGTGCGAGACTATTTAAGCAAGTTTCAGCATTCCGTTCAGGTAACCAAATCGTTAGCAAGCATAAAGTCGAGCAAATCCGTTCAAGCTGCAAGCCCGAGAGATTGTGCAGTGCGGTGCATGGAGGAGCAAGATTTCAAATGCAGATCTTTTATCTTCTGTCCCGGAGGCGAGCAAGAAGGAGACTGTCACTTGCGCACTGGTTATAGGGTTTCGGGTTTAGATGGAGGCAAAGTCGATAGTAAGGGTGAGCAAGGCGGCGAGCGAGCAACTTGTTCCGCCTACAAGAGATCTCATTTGGCTGATTTTGATAAGTTTTATCGCAAATCATTGCCCTCGAGAGACGAAAACTTGGTTATCGTTCTGAGAGGATTGGGTGCTGAGGATTGCGCCTTAGAGTGTGCTAGCCAGAACGGCAGCTGTTTAGCGTTTCATGTTTGCCGTAGTGAATCCTCGATCGAGCCAACTTGTGCCGTTTTCAGCGTTACCAAGGGGAACCAGTTTGGAGCTGATGCTGGGAGGGTTCGCGAGGGGCTCGAGTCGGACGAAAAGTGTACAAGTTTTGTGGTTTCACTGAAAGTATCTGCAAGCTATTTGTTAAACGGCGAAAATCCAGGTGATGAATCTGATGCGACTAGCAATGTCTCAGACTATAATGCAACTCAATGGCTTGACTCGCATAGTCGACTCTTACAGGTTTGCCTGCTTGCTATCGGCTTAGCGTCTGGATATGCAAGCGCACTGATGCTTCACAAGCGGCGAAAACCTTCGTAGGACCTTAATAAACAATTTGGCACCCAGCGATTTGTTTTGTACTTTTCCATGCTAGCGGCTAGGCCCCATGCTTGGCTAACCTCATAAGGCAAAAAACAAAAAAAGCTTTGGACCGATTTCGCCCTCGCGTTACCGAGATTGCCTGTGCCTCTCGAAAGTTTGTCGCACACCTGCACTAATGGGAGCGTAGTTAGGAAGAGTTTAGCCAGCCCTTTGAGCCCTCTTGCAACTGCGTTAATCGAGCAGATGGTTGTTGTTCATATTCAATGGGCTCGCAGGTGAAACGAGCTACCTGTCTGCATTCCCTCTAAACTGCTACTTGCTCATTTGACCCTACAACCAAAGGGCGCCTCTGATTTCTGCAGTGTTTAGCGCAGCTGCCATATTGTCATACCAACGCGCACAAACTCCCTCGTCTCTTTGCACAACACCAGGAGTCAGTCAGCTCAAGCTAGAAACGTGTCGCCCATGAGAAGCAGCTCAAGCCTCCAGTTCGAGTCACGGAGGATCAAATTAAGCGGCTGTCATACGAGGGCAAGCATAAATTTAGTGGCAAGGTGAGGTCCAGCGTGTGACAGGATTCATGTTGTACGCCGTTGAGCGAAAATCCATAGAGGCTGAGAGGCGAAAGCAGTTTTTACCTGATGAAAGAGGAGGGTATCAATCAATAGGCCATGTTTGCGCCAGCCGACCTAACTGACTGGTGTTCATTGACCGGGAGCACGTTTGCTGTTTCGTCCCAGAGATGAACCAAAATTTATCGCGCAGCCGATCTGAACAAAGCTGCCCACCTGCCAGCTTCCTCCCGATGGCAATCATTTAACGGAAATACTTTTATTCGGCCCGTTGAGGCTAGTCAGTACCTGGCAGCTGGACATTGGTCGCCAGCAGCTTGGTAAATGGCTCGACTTCTTGGAATCGCTCGGATGCGTCCATTGCAAGCGTTGTAACTTCGGGACAAATTGTCTCGACACTGAAGGGGTTACCGACCTGGTCTGAAGTTTGGAGTTCAAAAGGAAAGCAATTTCATGATTTGCTCCATCTTGTCGTCTGGCAATTGTTTCTAGCAATAACACAGTATGTTGTCACCACAATATAACCTCGCTGTCCAGCTCCAGAGCTTTCGCTGTAGCTGCGAGTTTTGGACCTTGCTCTGGCCCTAGTTCGGCAGTCAGCAAACATTTCTAGCCAAGACAAATATTGAACTAGTTTTTAGTTCGAGAGCCTCGAAGGGGCTCGAGAGCTCGAAGGGACGGCCAGTCCGCGAGCTAACTCTCTTGTAGCCCTCCAAAGAATCATTTTGGAGCCTCGAGAGGCGACGTCGAGGCTCATGGAGGACAAATTAGGCTTGCCTTCTAGAGGAGCACTGCTGATCGCAAGTTCAAAACCGTCGCCCTCGAGTTCCACTCGTCCAACGTCTACGTGCTCTGAGGGCCAATACAAGAGCCAGCGAAGGTTCCATTCTAACCCAGAGCTTGCCTCCGAGTTTGCTGAATTGGGACTGCAAAGTCCATGATAGAATCGGCATCCAAGCAGACCAATTTATGACCTTGAGCGCAACAATCCAATGCGAGCAACTAGAAAGCAGTGCCAATGGTTCGAATGGCAGCCGAGAAAGAGTTCGAAGGCGAATTGCGCGCGAACATCTATTAGCTAGATTGTGGCTGCTCAAGCGGCTGCCGCAAACACGTCCGCTATCGAGTTGGCGGCTGATTTGTAGCTCGCTAGCTAGTTAGCTTGCGAAGGGAAGTGCTCGCACAAATCCGCTAACTAATCTGGTGGCAAAGTGGCCAAACTCGAGACAAGTGGCAGATTCTTGAGCCGACGCAATTGGCTGGCCAACTTTGGAAGCTTGCAGACTCGGCCAGAGTGGTCGAGTTTGGCTAGCATCCACTTTCTTCCGGCTTCCCTTCGATGCGCTTTGTTGCGGCAAGTGTCGATTCCTTTAACAGGTTCGGAACTCTGCGCAAGAGGGAAACAGTTTTTGGCTTGCAAGAGTTTGGCGCCGACCAGCTACAAAGGCGCATGATTGTGCCGAGTATTTCGTATCCACATTTCACTCGGAGCGAGCGGGATTCTAGCCAGCCGCTCGCCAGGCTAGCCGGCTGGCGAGGTGGCAAAACGCCTTTTGAAGCGCAAGAGTGTACAGTTATCGATCGCGCTGGCTTTGTCGTGATAGGAGCACTGAATTAGGCGGCGGCGGCAGCAAGGCGAGAGTTGCGACAAAATTTTCCCCCAAGGTCGGGCCGACAGTTACACCAAACGTGGCGCCGCCCGAGCATTGTTGTTGCCGCCTCCATCATCTTTTGGCTTGCGCCGCCGCCGATAGGTATCTACAAATCTCGCCCCTGACACGTCTTGTTGTTCTCCCACACTGAGATACGACACAGCGACAGGCTGTGCGCCCGGCCGAGGTGCCGGCTTTGCGGCGACTTTAGGCGAGGGCTGAAGATTGCAAAGTTGAAGCGCCCGTTAGCTCGGTTTAGGAAGCCAAGAGCGCTCTCGAGCCTCTCCTATCGGGGAAAACGTGCTGATATTGTTGGCGCCATTGTTGTAATCGCGATAATAACTTTGCCTCCACTCCCTCAAACCGCCGCTAGTTTGCCAGCCAAGCAAATCTTGAGCCTCCAAACCTTGGGGCGGCCTGTTACTCGCCGTGTCCTCGCGCATCTTAAACCCAAACGGTCGTTGGAGTTTGGTTCCATCTGTTCCCGCTAGCTCAGCCACCGATCGGCTTGATTCAAAATTGGCTGCGGCCAACTAATTTCGGGCCGAGGGGAGCTCAGAGCGACAAGGTGGCGCCAACTTGAGGGGATCCATCGATCCGGTGAAATGTTCTCGCTCCCCCGTCTCGCTCTGCCCCTCCAAAATGCTGCAATGGGTGCAGTGGAGGCTCACAGTTGGACAGGCAAGACGGAATGGGGCAGCAGACAAGGAGCGCGAAGGCCACGCCGTTGGCCGTGTAACTCCCTCGCGCCTCGCTTAACGTGCCTTCCCTCTAGACGCCTGATTAAATTCATATTGCGCCCCTCCGACTGGACCACGAACACCTTGCAACTCGGCTGGCCACGCCAGCCGGCCGAGTAAGCGAGCGGATGGCCGAGCTTGTTGATGGAGTCCGTTTTGCTTGGGGCATTTGCGCAATCTCAGAAGCCCTCGCCGCTCCTCTGGGATGGCTCGAGGCCCAATTTTCGGGGCCCCTCACTGCTCGCTGCTCGCATAGCCTGAGTCGCGTTGGCTGAGCAAGTGGGCGCGAGCACGCTCAGTTTTGGGCCGCATTTTTCAGGCTAAAACGTCCAAGCTGTAGACTGATTAAACTTTCCAACCGAGAGCCGGTTACACGAGAAACGTCAAGTCACGCAAATGTCCCGCAAAACCTCAAATTGGTCGCCATCGCAGCAAACGCGATGGCCGGCGCTGCAGTAGAAGCGACAAGCCGGGTAGCAAGTGAGTGAGGGTTGGTGAGAGAGGAAGGGAGAGAAAGAGAGGGGGGAGTTGGCTGTTGGCCATTGGCGGCAACCTTGAGCTTGCCGACTTTTGCCGGCCAATAGCAGTCCCTCGATTTGCCAGACAAGCCCAAGCAGGTAACAAGCAAGCGAGCCGGCTGAGTGGCTGTCAGCTAAAGCTTGGTGTTGCGAGCAAAGGCAGAGGCAAAGGCTGGCGAGACGGGCGCTCAGGTGGGAGAGAGAGAGGGGCGTGCATTTTAGAGATAGCTAGCTTGCTCGGGCGCCTTCGAGCAGGAAGTGGACTCGTCGAGCGGAGACCAAAATAGAGTCAGGGGCTGGCAGGATGGTGGCTTGTGGGTGGCAAATTTGGGGTGTCTAGTCTCGGGAAGCCGATTGTAATGGTTCCAATGAGGGCGCTTGGAAGGCGGCCGCCTTTCTTGCCGATCCACGCATATTCCTGCCCCCAGCTACTCCTCTTGCTCCTCCTTCAATTGAACCACCAGTTTCTCAGCGCTCTCCAGCAACACGAAGGCTCAAGTCCGAGCGCGAGCGCGAGCCAGAACCAGAATGCAAACCAAAACTTGGACGATCTAGATAATTCGATCCTACAACAAGCGGATGTTGGCAACTCGCAGCGCGCGCCGCCAGCTAGCGTCGCAGGATCAATAGGTAAGCAAAGAGTCCCATTCTCTTCTCTTCTATTCCTTTCATCTCTCTTGTTCGCTCTGCTCTGCTCTGCTCTGCTCTGCTCTGCTCTGCTCTACTCTGCAAACCAACAAATTGCAACCAGTTTGCTGCTAGCTCTTGCAATCGAGTTTAGTTGGAGCGTTAAAGTTTTCTCCCGATCTCTCTACCTGGGAGTTTCATTTGATTAGGCTTGCGAACAAGCTGGTTCCTATTCAAGTTGGAAGCCACCAATTCTGAGTGCAACTAATTCTCGCCTCGACTCAGCCTAAAGTGGCTAGAGGCAAGCGTCTTGCGGCTACAGAGCGCGTGAAGGCGATAAAGGGAGAGAGAAAGCGAGACTCCTCCCTCTCAGTGGGCTTTGCTTGCAATTTCAGCCTAGTGTACCGGCTGGCCCGAAGTGAGACTTGCTCGCTAGCACTACGATAGGCGGCCAGGTAGCCGGACCAGCCGCGCACTTGGGCACCTGTTGTGGTGGCCATGCGCATTTTTTTGCCTACCTGCCCCGCCGAGCGTCTAGCCGTGCGCGCGCGCCCGTTAGGTCTGGAAAGCCGTCCAAGTTGCGCAAAATATTGGATCGCATTGAAGGCGCTCGACAAGATCAAGCGCCAGTCTCGGCACTTGCGAGGATGGTGGAGCTGGCGATTGTTGTTGGAAGCTCTGAAACGCTCGCTTATATGCGATGGTAGACGAGCCAACCAGGCGACAAGCTGCACCACATATACATAGCTACGAATCAAGGTCAAAAGTCTCCCTTTCTTCGCCTCCCCTTTCTAACCGTGAGCAAGTTTCATAGGCCTCGCCGATAGCATGACTAGTGACTGGTGGGCCGTCGCCAACGCCTGTTAAATTCATCTCATTGCAATACATTTGAATGGCCCATTGGACGCAGGCCAGCGACAACAAGGCTCGCCACGAATGCACGCTGCCAACAACCTGGCGAGCGAGCGAGCGATAGAGCTATTTTTGCCCACTCTCGCGAGTAAATAAACGAGATGCCCAATATTAGCGGTGGCGCCGCTTGCCCAGCCAGTAGGCTGATGGCGGCCACGCAAAACGAAGCCGCCGCTTTCTCAATCCAACCCTCTGACTCTCACTTTAGCGCCCCCGAGCCAACGCACCTTAAAGTACAATTCTGATCTCTGTTCGAATCCAATTCGGCCGAAACAAAGCGAGAAGAAATGAAATGAATTGAATAAGATCCGAAAGAATCGGAATGGATCCTTGCGAGAAGCTTGGTCTGTTTATCATACGATTAATGGGGGGTAAACGAATGTGCTCGAACAAGCACGATGGCCTTTTCGAAAGTTCTACCATTCGTTCGTTTTAGAATTTAAACCTTAAACTCCTGCATAAACAGAGCCGAGGGGGCTGATTCGAGAGACTTAGCAGCTGAATTTAATTCAATATATCCAACTAGAAAGCAACCATGATATAGCCAGCACCTGTCTCTCATGTTGCAGCCTCTCTCAGTTCGTCGCTCGCAATGCAACGATTTGCCGGCAAATGTGCCTCCAAACCAAATACTCCAGACTAGATACTCGTCAGCGAGGAGGCTGGACTAGTTGGATGGAACGAAGAGGAGGGAGGGAAAGTGAGGCAATTTGCGTTCTGCATACTTTCAGCACAGGCCAAATACGTTTGAAACTTTAATCAGAGAGAAAGAGAGAGGGAGAGAGGGGGGAGTTTGCTTTTGCCTCCCAAAGGCAAACGATTCCTCCGTTTAAGGTGCAGAGAGATCTTAGTTGTTGTTGCTGTTGGAAGTAGCTAAGCTGAGGAAGCAAAGGGAGGTGAATCTCTCTTCGATGCACTGTAACCTGTTCGCAACCAGTTCGAGAAGTTTCTAACTATAAAGAGTGGTTTTGCTCCGGCGACTGGAGCCAGCAGATAAGATAGATCGAAAGCGTGCGGTCATTGGCACCAGAGGAAGCGGTGGCAGCGGCGGCGGCGGCAGCAACAACAACAAGACGAGTCGCTAAACGAGCAAAGTTGAGCGGATAGAAGTTGGTTGTGCCGAGGAACAGTCAAGAGTTGAGACCACGAAAGGAGTCGGCTAGCGAGATAAAAAGCAGAAGGAGGGATAGCAAAACCTGGCCGCCCGTTCGTTGACCGGATACGAACAGGCAGCTAGAAAGCTAGAGGCATCCAAGGAAGCCAAAGAAGAAAATAGCTTGCCCGAGCGGCGAAGAGAGACCCCAAAACTTCAGGAATGAGTTCAGTCTCGCTTATTACTATTCGGGCTACCCCACTCCTCTTGCGCCGCTTCCACGGGCCTGCAAACTGTCGGAGAGACTTGCGAGCACCGAGTCAAATGACAGAGAGAAGATGACAGAGGTTCAATTCGCCGAAGACGGATGAGGAAATTAAAAAACTAACTAGGCGAAAGTAAATATAAGCAACAAGAGCACTGGGACGTAAAGGCGAAACGCCAGTTTCGAGACCATCGACCCACAATCAGCAACTAACGTGATCAGCAATCGTAATTTCTGTAACTGGCGGCCCCAAAAATCAAACAGCAACCCACACAAACTTGCCCAAACCTATCAAGCAGCAAATGGGATCAACGAACTGATGAAAATGATTGAAATCACCAGCTTCCTCCTAAAGCATCTCTATGAGCTCATGGCAGACGATTACAATCGCGCCGGCCAAGATTCCACGAGCGGCCGGCAAACAATGGTCAGATCTCAGCAGCAGCGCCATAGGCAGTCTGGACACTCGAGCTCTCATAGCAGCTCGAGTTTGGTATTTAGAAGCCACCAGAATGCAAGCCGAGCGCAGGAGACAAATCAACAAATTGTCTCCTTCCTGGCTAACAACCATTTGCCTGATCTGATCTGCGAAACTTTCATTGAACTGCTGTTCATTTGTGTATTCTTAGCTGTTTCCTGGATTTTCGTCATGATAGTTCAGCTCCACTGCCATCAGCTCCAACAACCTGCGAGAATCTTCTACTGCAACACCAAGTTCCTAGCCTCGCTCATGTACTGCAACAACAAATCTCATCTGTCTGCAAGCTGACGCGAATCTGTTAGATTGAAGGTCTTGACGCTAGATTGCAATGGATGTGTCAGTGTTCGCGAATGGTAATAGTTGTTGATGTCGTTGTTGTAGCTGTTGTTGTTGTTGCGTAGTGTTTGCCTCTAGCATCATCTAGTCCCTAGTTAGTCGCAACAATTTCCATTCCATTTAAATGTTAGCCCACTTAATCCAATGACTCATTTCAAGAGGAGAGCGCACAAACTAGCATATCATTTGATCTAATTAAAAAGCCAAAAATAAAATGCAACAAAACAGTTCCACTGCCTCACCTGTCCAAGCTCATGTTCTATTTTTCCATCATAAACTTTCTCTCTTCCCCGATGCGATGGAAGAAACTCTAGTCAAAACAAATATAATAGATCTAACCAAAACTCTCTATCCCCTATAACCTGGATTTAACCGCGCGCAGCAAGCAATGCAATTTTAGAGCGCCGGCTCGATAGGCTAGAATTTGAGCTCAGAAAGTCAGTGCATCACCAAGTTCGCAACTCGATGGCGCCAAATTTGAGCGACGCGCTTGGCCAGCAGCTGGACAGTAAGTGGGCGGGACTTGCAGCTCGACTAGAGCTAATAGAGAAGTTCATAGCCATCGCAACGGCTAAGGTAGGTCCATCTAATGAGCTTGGTTCAGCTAGAGCATTGGCAAGTTTTGGGCCTAGTTCCATTATTTTTCTGCCTCGAGAAGGATTGATGAATCCAAGTCGCTTAAATGTAGCACTTTGGCGCAAGTTATCGTTTCGATTTTCGCCTCTTTTGCTCAGGGCTGGTCTTGTTTCGTAACCTCGGAAACACTTGGTTGGCCGGTTGCAAGCCTGTGAGATTTGTGGGCGCGTAAATCACGCCAAATGAATGATGAATCATTTGGCCCGTGGCCATAACCTCTCCCATCCCTTCAGTTGGCGCCACCAACCGAAGGGCTCAGCGATATTCACACCTCAATGATTTCGGCCAGCTAGCTTGCCAGCAAGCAAAAGGCCGGGCCCCACTCCACTTGCCCCTGCTAGCGCGGCCTCCACTCCAGTTTCCGGTCCATTCTGGCCCACTATCTGACGATCTGCGAGCAATTGTTTGCTCGGCTTGTTTTATGAACGCACCCCCCGTCAGCGCCAACAAAACTGGCCGGCCAGCCAGCTGAGGGCGTGACTTATCTAGCGAGTGGCGGCGAGTTGCCGTTCCACGAAACGGAAACGGCTGAGCAAACGAACGAGCCACAAACCTCGTAGCTAGCGACGGAAAATTGAAAAACGCTCGGCCGAGACCCTGATGCGCGTTCGTCGGCTCCATCCGGATCCGGATCTGATGTTGCATTAAAATGTTTAAAATATCACTGGAATTGCGAGCTGCAGGAATTGCAAGCATAGAGGCGGCTCTCTACACTCTAACTGCTCAGCTGAGGTGGGGGGGAAGAGCCTATCTTGTGAGGATCTGACTGCCGGCGGCGATAAAATCTGATTAAAGTCGAAGATCGTCAGACAATTGGTCCAACAGTGAACATTTACATCGATCGTGATGCAGCCACTCGCTCCATATGCATCCCAGCGGCGATAGATTAACCAACTCGTATCTTTTCCTTACCCGAAAATCCGATCGCCTAAAACCGAACTCTCGTTCACGTTTCACGACAACTGACGATAGTTGTATGAAACTGAATCGCGCGTTAAACAATTGGAAAGGTGCGATTGCAAAATCGGCTGCAAGTGGACACCGGGCATCCTTTTTGGGAGTCAAGTTTCTGTCCCTCCGCCGGATGGAGCCGAGACGAGCGATAGCCTTGCATCCAACGAAACGGGCAGACAGGCAGGCGGGCAAGTTGTCCAGAAAGAAGACGGTGAGAGCTGGCGAAGCGAGTGCGATGTTTGCTCCTGTCACGTAGGTATCACTTTCCGACTATCGATGTCATCGGCTGAACTCGGCTTGGTGGGCCCAACTCTACCTGAGTCTGGAAGCCTCGACCTCGTTTTTCCTCGAGCTTGCGCGTTCAATTTCAAAGTTAACCATTGAATCCACTAACCAAACCCAAACGCCTGAACCCTAATCGTCTCTCTTTTGGCCGCAAAAGCGCGGACAAGTAAAGTGTAAACACGTTACTTGTCCAGACCCAAAGTGTCCTGATCCACAGCACGAGCCCGGCGAGTGTTGTCCAGTTTGCTACAGTAAGTTGATAGATTGGCAACCAAATGATAGAACAATGGAGCGATCTGATACCCTCCGTTTGAATGCTAATGGAAAAGCGTTCACACTTAATCTAAACCATCCAACTCTCACCTGAATGCACCCTATTAAAACGTTGAACTTGCACAGAGCCCTGTAGGTACAAGTCGCAGATAGTTGAACACGGACATAAGATGGTGATAAACAGCAACCAGGATACGTGCAAGGAGTGCATGTGCATTGTAAGTGCCTCTACAGAGCAAGTCTTGGTGTTCAGTGTCCGAGTTCGGCTTGCGTTGAGCCCGCAACAAATGGGCCTTGCAAGAGGCCCGAGCAGAGCTCATGTTGACCTTGGGCGCTTGGAGGCACTAATGTGCGTCCAGTGCTCACGCAATGAATGGGCGCGAACGCAAATGCATGCACACGGGCGACCAATGACACTAACACGCACCATTCAAAACACAAAGGATGGTCGATTCAAGTGCCAGCGAGTCGAGGTCGAGGGGATCTCGCTTGCGCCAGGATCCAATGGATCAAGCAACGCCAGTTCCACGCTCGAGGCAACGCAGGTTCGCCGCAGGCGCTCAATGGCAAGCGAGCTGGCCGAGTTAGAATTGGAATCGGCCGATTATGTGGCCGAAGCTGAGGCTCGGCTTGATGCAAATGCTGCCGAGTTGGAGTTCGAGCCAGAGATGGGGGAGGAACAAGAGCTCGGGGTTGATGGAGGCGATTGGAGAGGAAAGAGGCACTCCGTTGGCGCTAGGACCAATCAATATTCTCGGCCCACGAAATTCGGGTCAATGGCGCCGCTCGTTTGCCCTCAAATCGATTGCAAGCAGGAGGATCAAATCAGATTGGAGAACGACTGCTGCACATACTGCAAAAGTTTTGACTTTTGCGCCCACAAGTCCCATCACCGATGCCATCCAAACGCCCTCTGCATAAGCTCAGCCGTGGGCAACCTAACGGACTTGGCCAAGGGGGTCAAGTTGTCAGAGTTGAGCCCTGGCGCAGTGGCGCTGCCACCCAGATTGAGCATTGACTCCATGTTCACCTGCCATTGTAAGCCTGGTTTCTTGGGCGATGGACGTTTTTGTAGGGACATTGACGAGTGCGCTGACAATCGACTAAACGATTGCGATCCAAAATCAACGAGCTGCATAAATCTACCTGGAGGCTACGAGTGCCGTTGCAAGACTGGCTACAAGCCAGTGCTTGAGTTGCAAGCGGAAAAGCAGCAGACTGCAAGCACAAAGATGGACGCCGCGGTTACCTGGACAATGGCGCAAACCGCCGCGCCAGCCCTTGAGCCAAGCACCAAAAGCGTTCGGGTTTGCGCCGACATCAACGAGTGCGCCGATGGAAAGCTTAACCGGTGCCATCCGCAGGCGCGATGTATAAACAAGCGCGGCTCTTACAAGTGCCACTGCAAACGCGGCTTCCTTGGCAACGGAATCGAGTGCCACAAATGGTTCTCTTCCGATCCAAACGTGGCCGCCTACCTCCACAGACACGCATCAGGCGGACCGAGCGCGCCTGGGGCCAGTAGCAACGGCTCGGCTCGGGCTAGAGTTGTCAACAAGCCACTGGGCAATCTGAACGATCCAGATGAGGACGATAGCCAAATGGACGCCCAAAGCCGAGAATTGGAGAACAATGAACGAGATTCAGGGGAGGAGGAAGAGGAGGCATCAATTGGCGAAGAGAGAGTTGATTACGACGACGCTGCCTCGGGCGACCAACTTGGGCCAGAGTCGCCGGTGCCCAAGTTGAACGAGGCCAAGTGGGAACCGCTCAAGTTGGACTCCAGTCCCCCCTTGAATCTTCAACAGGTAAGTGATGCTCGTCATTATTAGGGGAGAGAGCATTTACTTAGGGGCGTTTATTTGTCTCAAACAAACAGTAGCCTCCTGGCGACTGGCCCACACCCACAGACTTGGACTGGCCATCTTGTCGCGCTACTCAGGTTACTCAGCGGCCGCATTGGATCGGCAGGCAAGTTTTAACTTGCATGTGGCGAGTATGGCATCGGAGAGCAATGGGCCAATTTGAGTGGAACCTCTGCTCTAAGATCTGATTACACTGTATAATGTTGAATCACCCTTAGGTACGAGCGCAACTATACGCTTCAATCGCGCCAACTAAGCTGAGATTGTTGGCCGCCTTCGGGCGTCCCAGATCGAGCCAGCTTCCGCAGATCCCTCTGTTTGGCCCCCTCCAAGCCCTCGATGCGATTACAGACGCTCGCTGCAAGTCAAACTCAATCACTCAATGATACCCTCAATGGTTGAGGCATATCGGATTGAATGGCAGCGCAAACAATGAGCGCCGAGGGAGCCAACGAACTCGCTCTCTCCCTCTCGTTTGGTTTTGGCCAAACAAGGCGTCCATCGCGGTTTGAGGCTCTTGCATGAGTCATGGAGACGATCGGTTGTATTCGTAACGAGCTTTTGGGTGGATCTTTCGCGCCCAAGGAGCAGAGTTAATTCGACTCGTCCCGAGCCACAAGGGCACGTCGCCGGAGGTTTGAGGGCAAGCACACAATGCGCCACTCTTATGGTTATAGAGCTTACAACTGGCGCACCAGTGCAGCCCCAAATTTGGCCTACGATTAATTGAATCTGTTAGTCGGAACACCATCAAGCCCTTCCAGCTGAATTAAAACTCAACCAGCGAGCCAATGCCAGCTCAACGACCTAACTTGAGCCCGCAACCATTGTCCTCTCGGCTTCTTAACGCATCCAACTGCGAGCTGGGCTCCACTCCTCCCAATTGGCCCAAAACTAACTCGCGCCCTTCCAGTCACCAGGCCGCTTGGAGCTGGAGGAAGCGCGAGAGGGTGCGTTTGTCAGCTGGCCCCTGTTTGTTCATTGCCTAGTTCAGGGTGCATCCATTTGCAAACAAAGACAGACAACGGATCGGTTTTCCTTTCCTCTCGCGCACCTACTATCCGGTGTCCGCAACAAAACCATCCATCTAGCGCGCAAACCTCTATCGGCTTAGCCAGCGACGAGCAAAGCAGGATGGCGGCCTGAAAGCGGCGGCACTGTCGACATGCGCGACACGCTAGACGCGCGCAAACACCTTTCCAGGTGCCAAGCTAATTAGAAGACTCGCGCCAGATGCTCGCCTCCAGTTGGCAGCCCGATAAGGCTCGCGAGTTTGCTAGCCAGCGATTGCTCATTTCAATGCATTCAATATCAAGCCAAATAGTATCTATCGTTGGCTGGACCGAGCTCCCGGTTGCCGACTGTAAGTGGCCGGCCAATCCGTCCGACACAAAGCGGATAGTGCTGACATTGAAACGTCTCTTCCTTCAGTATAACTGCGAGTGTCCATGCTTACTCCAGATGGACCGGCGGGCTTCAGTTGGAGCGATACTTCGATGATCATCTGTTGTCGACAGGCAGGCACCAAAATTATGCACAAACGTTGGCTAGCAAATCGGCACCAGTTTGCAAGGCAAACTCTCCCTATAGTTCTAATTCCATCAGCAGAGTGCCATTCGTTTGCCTCCGTTCCCCGTTGGACGCCCGAAAGCTTCCATACTTGCTCATTGGCCAGTAAGTCGCTAGCTTCCCATGAAACTTCAATCGACTCGAACCACAACGAGCGCGTGATTCAAGCTCAAAGCTAGCCAAACAGCTACACTTGATAAATAGACAAGCTGATGCCAACACCGCTGGCTCGCTTTGCTGACTGACTGGTTGTTCCATTCGTTGGTTGGCTGAATTCAGTGCAATAATCAGATTCCCATGGAGTTGGTGGGTTCAGCATTACAACCTCATGTGGCTACGATTTACACAAGTCAGAGCGCTGCAATGAACGATTTCCAGAGTAGGATAGGGACTTGATTCTTTTGTGCTTTTTGGAACTGATTGTGTGTACGAGCTACGGCGGCCAACAGCTGCTGTCCGCCAGCGTTCGTGGCGCATTCATACTTTCCTAATGGAAAGTATGAGTGCGATTTAGCGCTTGCACGCAAGCACGTCGCAAAAGTCGCTATACGCGCCCGCTGAAAATGCAACCGGCTGGTCTTGCGGTCCACTTCCTTCCTCTCAGGCTCTCTAAAATTACGCAATATGCAGCTGATACCGAGTTGCCCAGTTGGTCAGCATAATGAGGGGGAGATTGGCGCGCAAGCGAGCCAAAACTCGCACCAACCGGACGACTTGGATATGGCTACGATGGACTGGCGTCTGTATCAATTATAACGCCTCAATAGGTGCCATTAAGGTTGTCAGGCCTCTTAGGCTGGCCATTACTATGGCTGGCGACTGAGCGCGGTTGGAAGCAAGATGGACAATTTAATTTGTGCCCTCCCGTTTGCCTATACGCTTGATGATTGTCTAAGCGAGCGTTTGGGAGCCAAAATGGGCTCCGTAGAGATTTGAGCTGGACGCTCAGGTCACCTGGACTCGGTGCGCACAATGGATGTTGTGGCGGAAAGGGTTAGTCTGGCCACCACTTGTGTGCGCCAAGTCCATTGGGCGACTGGCCAGAATGGGGCCGACTCATTACCGCGTCTACCATGAACGGTTCACTCCGCTTCCATTGTTGAGCCATAACCGCCCACTCGCGTACTTTGCTCGAAATCTTCCTTGAGAGCGCTCGCCTGCTGCCAGGCTGGCTTGCCAAGGCCGACAAGGGGCTAATGCAAGACAGGCCGGAAGAGTCAGAGAGTGGCGATGGTGGGATGAGATTGGGATCTTGACGGTCCTTGCTGTGTTAAAGGTTTCGCTCGCAACACAATCAGGGCGATCAAACGTCGGCCGCCATACACTATGCGCTACGCAATCACCACGACCTTGACTATAGCCGCCAGTTGTTGTTCCAATTTCCTCCCGGCTCTTGTTTGCTCGAGTCCATCGTTACGCAGCACTGGGCTACTCGATTTCCAACACGGAAACTATAACTCTCATGCTATTTATCTAGTCTCCATCCACAAATGCAGGCTAGATCTATGTGACCTTCATACTGGGCAGAGTTCAAGTAGAAATGGTCTAGCACAAATGAGTATAGCTCATGCGAGAATGCTCGAAATTGGAGCTAATTGGATAGTCGGCTCACCAGTTCCATTTTATTTTCGTTCAAGTGCGTACATTTGCCGTGTTTGTAGCCCCACAGACGTGTTTATCCCAGGAAAAAACGAGTCCGGCCTTCATGGAATCGCTTTGCGTGCAACCATTAGCCCTTTGGCCTCCAGAGACCTCTCTCATTGGCCAAGCCTCCTCGTTGACCTCGCGCCTACGAACCAAACTTTCAGCCACTGATTAAGGTGGCCATTGTTAATATAATTTAGCCCATGTCTATAGCTCACCAACGATATTGAGTTTTCCGTGATACCACGAAAAGGTCCTGTCATTCATCAGTATGATTAAGAGTTGATTACTCCCCGGAAAACAAACGTCTTCGAGTAGTGCTAACACAATCGCTTCTTTGGCGACCATTGGAGGCTGGAATTTCTCAAACTCAGCAGTCCATTGACGTAGCTAACCAGCGTTTCTTTTGCCTGATCCAACATTTCAACCAAACACCCGTATCAGGCAAAGAAATACTAAGCGCTTCTCACTTTCTCCTTCCGACCCCTACAATTCTGCTATCATTGGCCGGATCGATTGTTTGCTCATCTAACGAACTTCTAGCTCAATCGAGCTGGACAAATAGGTTCAGATGCAAATTTTACCGTTGCGTCGAATCGACACACATCCATGAGACAAAACCCACAATCGGTAAACCTGAATACGCGCACCATGTTCTTTCAACCGCCGCCGAGGTCCAGGCAAGGGGAGCCGATCATTGAGCCGAGAGATAGCGCTTATCAAGCGACCAATACTCAAACAATCAGGGTTACTGACGATCAGCGCAACAACAGCGCAAACTACGGTAGAAGTGATACAAGCGATCCAGTGTATATACAAACGTCGTCCGTGACTATCTATCAAAACAATTCAAGAGGAAACATATCGGATAGTAGTAGCCAAACCATTCCAACAAGCCTAGGCACTGAGAGTGCAAAACAATCTGGAGTATCACGAGGGCTACCAGAGAATCAGGGTACAGGTAACAAGAGAGGTACTATAATTGCCTCAGCATATTCATCAGCAAGCAGGAGCCATGTTAGCCGTCAGCCATTTGGTGGCTCAAACGTCCTAATACCTAGATCAAACATTGGCCAGCACTCGTCTGCATGTCAGCTACGGTTTAACATAGATGATACCTTAGGAGGACAACGACTGGTGCTCCTGTCATTAAGCACCTTATTCCAAATCATGTACATTCATAATACTCATTTCAATCATGCAGTTACATTTTGCTTTAGTTAGACGACTAGTGCATCCGATTCAGAGGATATGTTGCAAGTTTGCGACGGTCTTGTAATATCTTGCGCACCAGTACAACATGGCTTTCTAGTGTTGGCATGAATGCCTTTGAGTTTTGTATAAAAATACACATTGTATTTGTTCTTGGCTTCTCGGACCGGTGAACAAAAATAAATAAGATTCGAATCACAGAGCTTCTGCTGCGAAGGATGCGCATGGTGGTTGTGCTAGAGCGCGTGGCTTCGAAAGGTGCTCCGCTTCTAATGGCTATTCCCCCCCTGGCCAGCCGGTAAGATTAGGCCCTAGTATTTATTGTGGT
>Ga0209372_1000344_pt1 | contig 25875 bp, 22 predicted proteins | sample AgamicAtPe_FD_187170 | JGI IMG/M metagenome (GOLD analysis project Ga0209372, IMG submission 187170) | Agave microbial communities from Guanajuato, Mexico - At.P.e (SPAdes) (version 2) | ecosystem: Host-associated > Plants > Phyllosphere > Phylloplane/Leaf | place: Guanajuato, Mexico | collected... | reverse complement strand
GAATTCGGTCACGTAGAAATGTGGCCCCATTCGCGCAAATTTGACTCGAAACTTTTGAGCGCCGGCGAGTCACGTTGGGCGCGCGCGCGTCAGAAACACCTTCGCGCCGGGAAGGCAAGCGAGCGGCCCGGCGGCGGGCGCACCTATAGGGCCGCCCAGCAGGAGCGACAAGTGGCCGAGATTGGATGGCGCCAAACACGCACGGCTGCCCCCAGCGCCAAGCCCGAACCCAAATTCGTTAGCGGATCGAGCTTGCAGGGGGGCGGCTCGGCCGGCGCGCTCAAGTCGGTTTGATCCCTTTGGACCAGACAGGCGAGCCAGAGGCTGTCGAGCTGCGAGAGGAGCGCCAGTCTGAGGCGAGCGAGGAGCTGCGCTGAGCCGAGGAGCAGTTTACATAAATCAAATCAAATCAGATCATAAAAGTGAGAGCGAGACTTGCGAGCGAAAGTGGCTCCGCTGGGCTGAAGGGCGAGGGGCCGCGGCGAGATGGGGAGGGCGAGCGGGCGAGCGAGTAACAGTTTGCGAGCGGCTAAAATTGGCCGATCCGCCGCCGCAGCGCCAAGAGGCAGTCAGCGAGAGAGAGAGAGAGTGAGGGGTCGACTTTTGGGGCCCAGAAGCCGATTAATGGTGCACGAGTGTGACAGCGCAAGCCTGAGTTGGGGGCATATTTTGTCTGGGACGAATTCAATTATCACCCGGAGCGACGGCGTCGGCGGCCCTGTCGCCATTAGCAGCATCAGGCGGAGTTATCTCGATGGTCGGGCGCTGCCAGCAACAGCGGCCGCCAGCAGAGCCAGCAACAGCCTAGCGGGCGCGCCAAAGACGAGGCCAACAGCGACTCCGGCCGCCGAGTGCTCGCCATGACGGGAGAGCGGCGGCGGCGGCGGCGGCGGCGCAGGAAGTGGCGCTCGCTGGGCCCATGGGCCGAGGAGGAGTTTGGCCGGCGCTTGGTGATCGGCCGGGCTCGCCGCCTGCGCCTGCTCAGCGGCGAGCTTGGCAGCGAGCGAGCGAGCGAGCGGGAGAGAGAGAGAGAGGAGAGCGAGAGCGAGAGCGAGAGGGGAGCGAGCTCGCCCAGTTAGCGCCCAGTTGGCCGAGTGCGCGCTGCGAGCTAGCGCTGGCGCAGGATAATTGGCCTACGCTGCTGCCAACCAGCCAGCCAACTGGATTCACCTGTCAGGAGTTAGCGAGCTAGCTGGCTGGCTGGCTGACTGGCGCCAGATTGGCCGCCACCCCGCTCAGGCTTAAGCGCTTGCGGCTGTGGCTGCGGCTGCCGCAACTGCCACCGATTGTGTGGGCCTCGCGAGCGCCGGTGAGAAATCAATCGGCCGATTTGGGGCGAGCGACGAATTCGGTTGCGGCGCGCGAGATTGGCGGCAATTGCTCAACGTCGAGCCGGCCAGAAGCGCGAGAGGCCCGCCTGTCAAAGCGGCGCTCGCGCCCAGCTCACGCTGAAACTCAAGCCTCGCATTGAAGCCGCAGCACCTGCGCTGAATTTCAGCCCAAACTCCGGCTAACCTGCCCGGCCGAGAGCCAAAAAGAGAGCGCAGCCGAGTTGAGTCGAGTCGAGTCGAGTTGATGGGAGAGGAGAGGAGAGGAGTGGAGAGGGGCAGAGTGGAGTTGAGCAGAACAAAGTGGAGGCGAGAGGAGACAACAGAACTCAACTGGAGCGAGAACAAAACTCAGCACGAAGGGCACCAAACACCAAGAGACAGAGATAGGCTGGCAAGCAAAATAAAACGAGCCACTGATTATTCCATCCGACTCATCATCGGTGGGAGGCAACATTGACAAGCTAGTTAGTTTCGGTCTGACGCAAGAGGGCCAACGACGACGTAGGTGAGAGAGCGGGCGGCGAGCAGTTTCGGGCGCTGGCTGGCGGCGGGCTGGCTGGCCGAGCCTGCTCAGTCTAGTTGCCGGCCGGCGCGCCCAAGTCCCGCAAGAAGCCGGCGAGTTTTGTGTCTTTCAAGTGGCAGCGCGAGCGAGAAGGGGCCGGCCGCTTGGAGGGTTAGAGGAGGGCGAGAAGGAGAGTAGCGAGAGCGGGCTGCCGGCCGGGCGCCCCGAAGCGAGGGTCAGGGGGCGGCCGCTGGGTCGGGTTTGCCGGCGGCCAGCATGGAGCAGCTGGGCGCCGCAGATCTCCTCATCGTTGGCCTCCTCATTGGCCTAATCCTCATCTCAGTGGTGGGCAACTGTCTCGTCTGCGTGGCCATCTTCACGGACAAGCGACTTAGGAAGCTGGGAAACGCGTTCATAGTTTCCCTGGCAATTGCAGACCTATTTGTCAGTTGCCTAGTGATGACGTTTGCCCTTTGCAACGATTTGATGAACTATTGGATCTTCGGCGATTGGTTTTGCGACGTTTGGATTAGTTTCGACATCATGTGCTGCACGGCCTCAATATTGAACCTATGCGCAATAAGCCTGGACCGGTTCGTTCACATAAAGGATTGTTTGCTCTACAACCAGTGGATGACGCGTAGAGTGGCCATAAGCGCGGTTATAATTATATGGTTTACGTCCGCGCTAGTTTCCTTCGTGCCCATAAACTTGGGCTGGCATAAACCCCATCATTTTGGCGCCAAGAGCCAGCCGCAAGCCCTTGAAGCACTCAAGCAAACGAGCACGTTACTTCCTGCGAGCGGCCAGCTGGAAGCCAAATTGAATTACTTTGCGAGCAAGCCGAGCCCAATCGAGAATCAATCGTCGCTTAGGCTGGCTGCTGGCGGCCAGCCAGCCAACTTGAGCCGCTCAATTGGCGGCCAACAGAGCTGGACAAACACTGGCCTCGCTCGTGAGCCGGATTTCGTTTCCTCCAGCACCGGAAGCTCGAGTGGCGCCTCGCGCTCGGCCAACCAGCGGGGGCAGGACCCAAGCCGGGGCCAAGCTAGGCAGCAGTGGCAACGGCGGCGCCGACGACGACGAAGAAGACGCAGCTCCTCGCCCGCCACTCAGGTTGGCCGAGTTAACTCAAGCGGCGGCCAGCCAGCTCCAGCCAGTGCCAAAGCCAATCAAGTGCAATTCAATCCAAGGAATGGATCTCATACGATGGCCATCGATAGTGCCGGTTTGCCTGCTCCAAGCGCACAGGATGCGGCCGCCCCCCTTGGCGGCCAGCAGATGCCCGTTTGCGTGCTCACACTAACGCCCACCTATGCAGTTATCAGTTCAACTATTAGCTTTTATATCCCATGTATTATAATGTTAGGACTTTATACTAAACTGTTTGCCTGTGCCCGACGACACGTTAAGAATATCCAAGCCATTAGCAAGGTGCCGGCGCCAATTTCGGCACCAAGTAGTCTGCGACGCGAAACTAGACAAGCTATTGCGCTCGATTTGCCCCAACCCAGGCCAACTGATCCCAGGTTGCCCGTCATCCGAAGCTGGCTTAAGTTTTGCCGGCCTAGGGGCCAACCAAATGCTCAATCGAACGATAACTCAAAACCTGGCGGCCCAAATGGAAACTCAATGGGCCAGCGAGCTGAGGGGGAGGAGGAGGAGGAGGAGACGACACTTGAATTTGAGAGGGCCGAGCAAGCTGCCAGCTCGGAGCGGGCGAGCGCGGACGAGATTCAATCTAACCAACTTGGCCCGGCCAGGCATGGTAACCTGAATCCGGCCGGCGGTAATCGGTGGAGCCCAAGTAGGGCGCCATTACTGGCTAGCCAGAGTCAACAATTGGGACCTGAGCAAGTGGAGCCCCCGAATCCAGCCTATAGGGCCGGGGGTGACAATGCAAGCAGCGCCAGCTTGGACGTTAATCGTTCGCGAGCTAGTGAGGGCCGACCAGAGGAGAGGCCCTTCCTGACGCAAGCAAACGCAAAGCGAGCCCACCGCAAGCTCTCCAGTTTCCGACTGGCGCTCAGAGCGACAAGCGACAGCCAACAATCGATTGGGCCAACGAGGACGACGAAAATGAAAATGAAAATGAAAACGAAAACCACTTATGATAATTTCTCCAGCTATCAGCAACACCAACACCACCAACAACAGCAACAACAACAACAAAATGGCCAACTAGCGACGCACAAGGCGGCCATAACTCTCGGCATCATCATGGGCACCTTCCTCTTCTGCTGGGTCCCATTCTTCTGCCTGAACATAATAAAAGCCTTTTGCGTTGATTGTATACCAGGCTCTCTGTTCAAGGCGTTCACCTGGCTAGGTTATGCAAATTCGGCGCTCAATCCAATCATATACGGTATTCATAATACTGAATTTCGGAACGCGTTCAATAGAATTTTTTTCAAGCACTTGAATATCAAAAACAGCCGCTACTATCTGGATAGGAGGTTCAGTTATGATCTTCGCCATGCATCAAACCCGGCCAGAAATCGAGCTAGAGATAGGAGAGGCCAATTGGATGGAGGCAAACAATCAAACAATCGTTTGGCTAGAATCATCGCATGAATTATCCTTGGTGGCACAGCTCAGTTTCGCTCAAACATTCTGTCGTCCAATGTTTCGTTTGGTTCACATTAGGGCACTTACTGATCAAACCTGGCACTCTGTAGACGAGCAGAACAGCGATGATATGAATGATCTCAACTTCCAAGGGTCGTACTTGTGCGCTGCTCATCGACGACTTATATGAACCAAACTCATCTTCGTTGGCTGCACCCAAATCATACCCTCGATCACAATCACCTCAGTTGCATTCTATGAGCGAAGAGACTCATGGTCTATAAAAGGAATGATGTAAAAGTGGATTGATTTGCCCCGAATCTTTCTAATCAAGAGATAGCCAATACTTATATTCAATTGGATTACCCCACGCAACTATTGACGGGAGAGTTTGTCCCTCCAGGGTCTGCTTTCGAACCGAAAATAAACTTTTCATCGAAAACAATGAGAGGATGATGGCAAATAAGCGTCCTTCGGTTCCAAAAAAGACGTCACCTTTGTAAGGAACAAATTGGGGTCTCAACTATGTACAAGATTGATCGGGAAGTCAGTCATTGATTTTGGTTTCACTCGACTAAGGTCGTTTGCAGTTAATTTAACAGGTCATAAGTTAATCTAATAACATCTAATAGAGAGGTCGAACTTCAAGTCATGGATGTGGGCCTCTGATTGGGGTTCCTCTGAGATCGTTGACAACGATATCTCGGATTGGACTCTAGGGTAACTGCGCTTCTTTTTACGCAAACCGTAGGCTGTTTTGTCCTTATGCTGATGATACATCTTGTGCGAGCTCTTAATGTAGCGCTCCTCTTTCTGGCTACGAGATGCTTGCTTGTGCCTCGGCCCAAAAATGCTCAATATTATGGGAGCTAGAAGCAGGGAGTTGAACGAGTTCACTAAAGCTGAAAAAAGGAGGAGATAAGAGTATCTATGGCAAGATAGATGTAAAGATGTTAGAAATCTACCGCACAGGAGATAGCATCAGTTCATTAAATCTCACTTACCTCGTCATGAAGTCTATCTTGGAAAGGTAAAAAACGAAAGTGCATACAAAATGCAGTAAAAGGCTAGTTATCACTATCCGAGAACCATGTCGCATCGCTTCACAAGCCCGTCCCGTCGGGTCGCCGTCTATAATCTTGTAATACTGTCATAATAATGATAGATTTATGACTGTCAGTATCGCAATCAAATCAAAGAAGCTCTATATAGATATGATTTTTGAACTTACGGATAAATAGTGGACAGTTTGGACAATCGCAGTAGCCAAAGTTCCAACGAGCAAGACAGCTAGGATATTGTTGAATGGTATTGACATATAACCCATGAAACTGTAGACCTCCAATATAGTCAGCAGGATAGGGACTGTTATTATTGCAGCTACTCTGAAGTCAGATGTTATCAATCCGATGACTATGAAAATTAATCCGGCACTTAAAGCTATAGCGACAAAGAATTGGATGTCGAGGTTCAGGAACTGATCCCAGAATATAAAAGGGATACCGGTGGGAAAGTTTGGCAAATTTAGCTGTTCGAACGCCTGAGAGATACTTCTAATTTGCGAGATCGTCTTTGAGCAATCCTGGTTTGAGGGAAGCTTCATGAGAAAGGGTATCTGGGCGTAATTCAAGGGTCGCGCTCTCTCGATCTTGAGATCATCTGGATTATCGTTCCATACTTTTGGTTCCGGTTTGAAATTGGCCTCGGAGGTTGCATAAGTGAATGGGTCTTTGGCGACCCATGCCGCGAGATAGTAGTAGAAGGCTTTTGGATTGATGATGCCGTTCGTATCCACCAATCTGTTGAAATCAACCAAGCCCTTGTCTACTGGATTATCAGGTCTGCCAGTTTGGGCGAGCAATTTGTAAGCTAGCTTAGCTGTGTCACTGGTCTCTGGACTCCAGCCCTCGCCTGTGATTGCAGTCTGATTCTTCTCATTATCAAATTTTCTTTGAATTTCCAGCAGCCAGTCTCTGAAGTTGATTAACCAGAATTTTGGGTAACTGGCATCGTCATCTCTCACGATGGCGTCAGCATGATTGAAGGCGCTATAGAACTCATGGAGTAATTTTTGATTTGTTGGATAGTCGATATTGCCCTTTGTAACAGCAAAAATGTTGTATATAGGGAAGTGCTTCTCTTGTATGAGGAAGGACTCATACTCCGTGGTTCCTCGTGCAATAATATCTCTTAATTGGAGTCCATACCTGACTTGTGAAAAGTGTGTCAACACAGCCACAGATGCGATGAGCTTGAGAAGTAATAGTGAGCATTGAAGTTTCTTATTCTTGGTTAGAGTCTCACAGATTATCCTGGCTATTCTAGATGACTTTTCACACGTATCAGGTTTCATCTCTTTGGTCACCGAATCTTGCCCAGCAGTGCAAAATTCTACCGAAGATTGTACATTCTCAGTGGCGTCCCTTGGTATTGCGCCTGCCACCAAGTCAGGTAGTAGGTTAGATGCCATTTTTTGGTTAGTATCGAGCTCGGGAAGCCTAGCAGGCTCGCCTTTTGTGGCTGGAGGATTCGTTTGACGAGTTGTTTTGTTGACAGAAGCGTTTTGATGCCCCTTCGGTATCATGGATGTAGACACTTTGAAACTTGTCTGAATACCGTCGGCACCAATTTGAGCTGAAAAGTCTATGCCGGTCGGACGACAGTCGGTGTCTGCTCGTATGTTTTTGAGATCATCCTGAATTCTTGAAAATAGCTGTTCCTCAATGCTTGAAACGTTTCCAGTTGCATCCGGTTTCTTGTTGCGTAGGCCTAGATTCCGCGCGGATCGTTCATTCACTTCATTGTGATCGAACCTAGGATCGAAAATGGGTGATTGATACTTGAGAAATGTTACGATTATCGATGGCATCACAAGGATTGCGGCGAATGCGATTATTGTGAGATAAGTTATTGCTTGAAACGCCAACACTCTGGTCGCCGTAACTGGAATGATGGTTGAAACAGTGAGTGCTATTATGTTGGACAACGAGTCGATTGTGATAACAGGTATTGATTCCTCTAATGAGTTTGCAGTGAGATCATGCGATGATACAGTTTGGCACTTTTGTGAATAAATATTGGCTACGGTCATGAATTGATTGAAACCGTATAATAAAGCGAGAGGGGGAAGTATTTGAGTTGTCGCCATGTTGAAAGGCAAGTTCATGAAAGAGCTCAGACCTAGTGATGCAATGAAGACCAATCCTACGAACGATGACGTGACAAGAGCTAGCATTGTAGTTTTGAATCTGCTGACTGTGAATTTATCATCTTCCGAATATGATTTCTCCTTTGATGATTTGAAGCTCCCTTGTTTGACAGGAAATGTGAAGGTCGGAAATGTGACGCAGGAGATTATCGTCATAAGCACAAGGCAAGACTGAAAATTAAAGACATCTAGAAGAGAATAATCGTCGATTGGTTCGAACATAGACTTTGAGGTCATGGCGTGAATTCTCTGTGAGCTTGATGAGGTGGAGGTTCTAGTGAATTGAGCTAGCTCCTCTTTGTAGCGCTTCTGCCATGTATCCAAGATGAATTTAGCTTTATCTGCCGACCAATTGTTGATGTCCTGTACCTTGCTTGTTTTCCTCCAATAATCGTACATATCTTGTTCGCCCATCAGCTGAATTGTAGATTGAAGAGCGGACGCCTTTATGATATGTCCAGACCTATTTCTGACAACACCGCCGACAATTTCCTCCTCCTTCCAGTGCATCTGATTTGCTGCTAAGCCATGACAACCGCCAGTAAGTCTCAGTCCAATGTTTGGTGGTTCGCCTGAGAATTTGTTTGGGGCGCTGTCTGGACAGTTGGGGTCGGTTGGGTCGAGGCAAGGTTTGTCCGTGTAGCCCGAGCCGATGCCAACGCGCCGCATCCAATCGGTGAAGGTGGCATAAGGGAAAGAGGCGTGCGGATGGCTTCGTTGAATCCTCTCAACCATGAGCGTTGGATCCAGGTTGGTCCACTTGAACTTTGGCGCGATAGAGCTAACGCTAACGGGATGCTCGGGTCCCAGCAGCTTGGCTCCCTCCCAGAAGCAATCGAGTGGAGTTTTAATGGCACAGGGCATCATGTTTTCGAGCATGATGCTGATGGGCATTCCGTCGAAGTCTGGGATGGTTGGCGTGAAGCAAATGTCCTTGAGCGACCAGGAGACGTCAAAGAGTTCGACTGTCACGTGTGTTGCAATGGCCATGGCCTCGAGGTGAATCATGAAGGCTTCCACGGTGAGCACATTGGCGTTTTGCGACTTGGGCGTCTGAAGGAGCAGCTGGCTGGTGCTGCCGGCGCCCTCGCCAACGGCCGAGCTAACAAGTTGGAGCTCGCTGTCTACGCGCGCAGTTCTCTGTATCCAGCTTGAGAGTTCTGCGTCCAGCTTGGCAGACTTGATGGCCACGCAAAGGAGCGCTAAGCTCAAAGTGAGCGCAAGCAAAACTCGAGCCGAGTTTGTTTGGATGAAGCCGGCAAGACGGCGTAACAATGGAGGCCTCATGTTGAGCTGGCTCCTTCGCCTCGGCCCTCACTTTGGCTTGCTGGCCGCGACGTTTGGACGGGCGCTGCTTGTCTGCAATGGGCGCCGATTTTGGCAAAGTTTTCCTCCTTCTCTGCGGCTGGCAGTTTCCGTTCGAGTTCCAGCTCGAGCAAACAAGTCCACGTTCATGCCTTCTCTCCACAAGCTCGAGTGCTGTCTGTTCCACTCAGTCTGCTCAGATGGCCGCCCGCCTGCTGGCAGACATCGTCGCCTGGCACTGATATTCTCCCTCCGCAACTCGCGTCCCCGAGACTGGAGCCAGTCGCTGCTTTCTCTCGGCCCACACGATCAACTCGAGTGTCGGCCAACTCACGCTGACTCTCCCCTTCTGGTCGCCGATTCTGGTCGAGTTGAGATTCTGGTTCTGGTTTCGATTCTGATTCCGATTCTGGTTTGCTTAGGTGGTGCGAAAACGTTGCAGCGGCGGCGGCGAGGTGGACGGCAACAATGGGCGCCCGTTTGCATGCAACAGTAATTGAGAATAATAAAGTTGTTGCTGGAATTCGTCCGTCGTTCGTTCGCTCGCTCGCTCGGGCCAAAAAGTTCGCCCGACTTGCTCGTCCGTCAGGCGCGTCTGTCTCGCGGGAGCCGAGCAACCGGCAACAGTTGCCGCCGCCGCCGCCCCCCTGCCGCCCCCTCCGCCGTGTCCAGCGAGCGCAAGCTCGGCCGCGCTCTCCCTTTGGCCATGGCTGTCGCTGCCAACAACCAGCCCCTTGGGCGCAGGCCAGCGGTGTCCAGCGGCGAATTAAGATGTAGGCATTGGTGCGCGCACTCGGCTGCCGCTGCCGCTGCGGTCAGTGCTGCTGCCGCCGCCGCCGCCGATGCTGCGGCAGCGCAGCTAGCAGAAGCCGTCCGAACGGGAGGAGGAGGAGGAGGAGGAGGAGGAGGAGGAAAACCAATAAACGAGCCGGAGCCAGACAAGTGAGCCGCTCGCACACAATGGACAGCCTGGCTAGCCAGCACCATGGGCTCGCCCTTAGCCACCCGTAGCGCAAACGCAGCTCTTCTCCGCACACACAAGCTGCCCTCCTCGCTCGTCCTGCTCCCAGCGCTCGGTTTTACGCCGACCTGACGAGCGCCAAACAAACTCGGCCGCAGCTTCGAAGCCAGCCTTGATCGGCGAGGGGAGCGAGGGGGCTGTAATCCAATTTGGGACCAGCGCGCCGCCACTCACAAAACCAGAACAGACGCCACCTTAGCTGCAAGTCCATTTTAAATTTGCGCCCAGCTTTGAGGCGAACGCGGCCAGTAAATTGAGCAATCCTATGCTCGCTCCAAGCTGGCCCATCCAAGGCTAACTTGTCCGGCTCGGCCGGCTGCGAGCGCGCGGGGCCTTCCTTTGTCCGCGCGCTGCGCTCAGGCCTCCTCCCGCTCGCAAATCCGGTGCTCGCGCGCACCAGATTGGATCCACTTGTGTGGCGGCCCCAGTCCAGATGCCACCAACGACGCGCCATCCTCGCCCGTCGCCAGGGGCGCCAGTGTCAACCTGATGCGCGGCCAGCTGAAGCCGGTGCACTTTGCCCGCGCGCCGGCAGAATGGCCAACCGAAGCCAATGGGGCCTCCAACTGCCCCTCTCGCCTGCCGGCCCAAACCGACAAAGGACCACTCCACTCCGAGCGCGACCAAGTGCGTTTAGGTGTCGCATTCGGGACACACTCGCGGCGTCAATAATTAACAGTCTTACAGCTCCGAGATAAGCGCTCTCTCCTGTCCATCAGACTGGAGGTTCCTCGCCCCACCACCACCACCAAAGCTCCTCAGTCTCCACACTTGAGCTCAAACTTTTGCTCTAATTCTTGCTCGTGAAAAAGTGGACGCCACTCGACTAGACTTGGGTTGGAATTCGAAGGATCTTGATAGCGGGTAGAGTTTTGTCGCTCGCCGAGCTGTCCATGCCTTCGAGGCGGCGCCTTCGGACCACCCGAACGCGCCCAATTTATTCACATCCCCTATCGCTAGTCGTCTTGACAGTTTAAGGCGATAAAATGCTCGTTCCTGCTGGACGATCGGCGGCGGCGAGATGAACTGATGGACAGTTATGGGTTCATCTCTAACACTTATCTATTTCTCGCGCTCAAGAGATAAGAGCAACCCCCTCAAGAGTGGCACTCTCAAGTGTCAAGCTCGAGCTCAAGTGGGGGGGGGGTATCACTTATATCCAATTCAAGTGTTGATTCCAATTCCCAGGCCACGGGCTTCGTTTTGGGTCCTGAATTCAGGTGTTTTCTAGAAAAGCAAATGCGTCTATTTATCACACACTCAACCCCAAGAAGTCTCTTTCGGCAAACTCACACGAGCCTCGCCAGTCCTCATAAGGCTAGAACCATGGGACGCACTTTGAGTCGAACCATCCCTGAATTTCAATTCGCGATCTCGGGTTTGATCTAAGCCTCGCAGGTTTGAGCTCCAACACGTAAGATTCAACATTGTTGTCATTATTCAATCCAATAAAACCTCTCCGAGAAGCGAAGAACAGATATATCAAGTTTTATATGCTTGTCCGAGTTTTTAACAGCCACAACAGAGTGGCTTTTGGAACTTTTAAAAATTGCGTAACCTCGTGGATGTCTCGTAGTGCTCGCCGAGCGCTGATGGCGTGTGTGCGCAGCCGAGAGAGAAAGAGAGAGAGCAAGGGAGTTTTGTCCCTAGGCATAGCTTTTTTGCGCATATCCATACAAATGAATCCAATGAATTACTTGCCAAAAAATAAATTCATGACAATCCTGTCTTGCCTGAGGCCGACGACAAATCGGACCGACAGTTTGTCTCATAATCCTTGCTTATTTATACGAAAACTACTCCCTGACATTCTAATTTAGTATCATGTCATAGCTAGAATACTTTATCGAAACACAAATCTTAACCCAGAGGAGGCAATGATTACGTTTATTAGACGCGAGGCGAGGAATCTACTTAGAGTGGCCACGAACGAGATTGTTTTGAATAAGATCAAAGAGGTCGAAGGTATTCTAGATCAAGGGGCCGCTGACGATGTTTTGCAGACTAAAGCAGACCACTTTATTGACATTCTTTGTGAATCGATTCGGGCCAAAGATGTTGAGTTGTCAACAGTCGCTCTCAAGTCACTCAAAAAATTCATAGAATTGAGCATGATAAACCCTAAATCCCTTCAGCTCATCACGGATACCGTTACAAAGATTGAATTCACTAGCAGTGAATCCGAGCTTGTCGAAGAAGGATACCATCAAGCAGTTAGAGTTTGTGTTTCAATGGTCAAATGTCATCTGGCCAATGAGCTAACGAACGGTTCCGTATCTGAGATAATTATTTTCTGCTTCCGAGTTGTAAATTCCAAACTAGTCAAGTGGTTACGTTCCAAGGCTGCGAGAACACTAATATCTATAACTAAGTTACTATTCAGAAGGCTACCAGATTTCTTGGAAGATCCCTCTCTGAAACCAAGTTATCAAATCCGTCTCAGACTTGGTGGTACATCATCGCAATCAACCTTCAAGGAGTTGGCTGATCAGTCTATTGCAATCGACAATTCAACTAGCCCATCCTCAACTCTGAGGATCATAACGGAAAGGAATCAGCCATTCAATCTGGCCTTCATTAACGATTTTTTCTGCTACCTCGCCTCGCTTATAAACCCGCACCATGAGGTTGAGCAAAACAAAGCGAGTGATGAGAGGACCTTGCTCGGTCTCAATCTGATACAAGCTGCTTTCGATGAAGCTGCTGAGGAGATCAACCAAAAGTCGTGTCTGATATATACCGTTCGAAATAATGTTTGTTTTAACATCGTATCGATCCTAAAGTCAAGTCGCAATCTATCCGTTATCAGCAACACACTTAATTTGGCAGTTGATATCTTTACAAGGCTTCGGCATCATCTAAAGTACCAATTCGAGGCCTTCCTCGAGCGGCTCATGGAAATGCTCGTTACTAGCTCAGATCAAGCACCAGAGAGTTTACATTCCACATCCTCTGATATTAGAAACAGCTCCTTGGAATTCAGATCAGATGTTCTTAATGCTGTTTTAGAGTTGTTTAGAATCTTGGACCGGTTTCCTCACGAATTATATTATAATTATGATTGTGATCCCTATTCTAGCAATATTTATGAGAATCTAGTTCAAATTTGCTCCAAGAATTGCTTCCAGCAATCTATCGAAACGCATTTTACTCCCATCCAGCTGACCTCCTTTAAATGTCTGATGACAAATCTGGCCGATATTCATCGTATCGAAACTGACACAGTGGACGAGGTTTTTCTGTCAGAGTCAGTATTTAATATTAACGAATTCCGCAGCAAGAATAGAGATTTGGACCAGATTAGAGGCCGTTTTCCAAGCACTTTCAAAGAGTTGAACGAGGCAAAGAAAAGAAAGCGCCTGCTTTGGGTAGCTCTGGACAAGTTCAATGCGAGACCCAAAGATGGAATACAATTCATCAAGGACAACAAGCTCATTGATAACAACGAGGATTTAGTGCAATTCCTCAAAGACAATCTCCGAGTTGATAAGAAAGTTCTGGGAGAGTATTTGTCAAAAGAGGAGAACAAAGCTCTGCGCGAAGCTTTTATCAGAAGTCTGGAATTTACCAATCTTCGTATAGACGAAGCCTTGAGGTCAATGCTAGAAAAATTCAGATTACCTGGTGAATCGCAATTGATCGAAAGAATCTTGGATGTGTTCTCTGTTCACTGGTTCGAACAGAATACGGGTGTGCTACAATCTAGTGACAACGCTTTGAGTCTAGCCTATGCTATAATAATGTTGAATGTAGACCAGCACAGCAAAAAAGTGAAACCTATGACCTGTGATGAATTTGATCGAAATCTGCTCGGCCCCAAGAGTGAGCGAATTTATGATAGAAAACTTCTAGATCAAATATATACTAACATTCGTGATAACGAGATCGTGCTACCGGATGAACAAATCGGCTCCGTCCGCCAGAGGTACCTATGGAAGTGCACTATGGTCAAAAGTGAGCGAATCGAAGCTATCTACTGGACCACAGGTCGAGGACTGGCTTGTTCCAAGGTCGAGCGCAACAACAATTTAGAAACGAGCTCTCGGTCCTCAATCGCGCCTTTAGTTCGAGCAGATGAGTCATTGAAATTACCGGGCGCAACTGTTCTAGTTATTGATGAGCCTTGCCTAGTTGGCGATTACATGAATGGAGGCGACTGTCCGGCAAACGAAGATGGTGCACGCACAGTCAACAAGGTGTTCAAAGATCTACCTCTAAAGGTTATGAACAGGATTTTATTTGAAATAATGTGGAGTCCCACAGTTGCGGCTCTGTCGTTCATATTTGACAAAATTGATACAAGCATATATGCAGAACTATCCAAGCAAATAGTTGATCAGGGATTCATAAAATTTGCCCATCTATGCGCTAACCATGGCCATTTAGACAACCTGGTCGTTAGTCTTTGTAAATTTACCACAGATCTCAACCCAATTCCCCACAACCATTCTGGCCAAAGGCATCTAATGTCCGACAAAAACTCCCTCGCTGCCCTCTGCTTGTTATCTATCATTCGAGACTATGCCGATTGTATGAGGGACTCGTGGACAAATATAGTCAGAAACATACTACAATGGTATTGTTCTAAATGCATCGACGATGTTGTGCAAGTCGATGACTTTGCCCTCCAACGGAAGCTCAGTTTAAGGATGCGAGAGATCAAGAAACTACCGAGCACTATGAATCAACAAAGTTCAACTTTCCTACGATCTGTCTATAGCTATTTCGCTGGCCAGCCTACTGTGGAGGGCAAAATCCAGAATGGCACCAATTGCGCGCCCTCTGCCATTCAAGTTCTCATACAAACTGTGCAAGATGCTGAATATTGTCAAGAATCTCTCGTGGAACTTATAACGGCGCTAACTACCACCAGTATTGATGGGGACCCTGAGGAGGTAGAGGACGCGGAGGTGTTTAAATTGGAAATATTCACACAAGTTATACTGAATAACAAGGAGCAAGCCTTGTGCATTTGGCCAAGAATTAGAGCCTACTTTGCGCGCCAGTCCTCCATCTGCGGTCATAGCACTTGGCTCGGCGAGCGTATTATTTCCGCCGGTTTTCGAGTGGCCATACAATTTAAGCCAAAACCGGAAGTTTTTAGTCTCTTGAGTCACATAATAACAACATTAGATTCCGAGATAGTTCGCAAAGAGCATACATTTGTTGCCTTGATGACTCTGACGGAGTTGCATTCGCCGAACGCCTCGCTGGACGCCAAGGAGCTTGAGGCGTGTTTCAATCAAGTAATATTTCCATTCCTAGATAGAGTGCTCGAGGGGTGCGATCCAGTTTTATCTGATAAGACACTCAATCGGGCCATTAATTTATTGAGCAAAATATTTTTGAAACATCATAAACTTTTGAAGGAATTGCAAACTTTTGCCTTATTGTGGTACGCAATCTTAGATACAATGGAAAAATACATAAAGGCAAATTGTGCTTTGAAGGAGGCCACTTTTGAGTTGGTTAAAAACATGGTGCTAGTCATGGATAATGAACAATGTATGAGCGTTGAGATGAAGGACATAACGAGAACTAAGTTCATGTTCTGGGAATTCCAAAGTGGATCCGATTATTGAACGACAAAAGGAACAATAAAAATGTCATTCAACCTTCCCACTGCCGATATTGTATAACAAACTTTTGCTGAATTTGGACAGCGCCAGTGCACTAACTTTGCACAGGTGGGATATCACAAACCTTGCTCCTCGCGTACATTGGGCGCTCGAGTTTGTTTGCTCTTTAACGGGGCGAGTTGCGCTCCCATGGAGAGAGGGAGAGTTGCTCGTGTTCCATGAAATGGCGTGAGGATGTCATGGCTACTCGCCAATAGCGGCACGACCTTCGCGATGATGCCTTTCCGGTTAAAGTGATCTCTTGTCGCTAATGCCCCCCCCCCTAAGCTCGTCTCACTTGTCCCTTCATTGTCATGTTTCATCCCGAAGAATCAATAACTTCGCCCGCCTCCTCTGCTGGCCAAACAAAGGCTTCCGTTCCACTTGTTTCCCCATTGCTCGCTTAGCCGCCCCCATAAAGGCCATTCGCCCCAACAGATAGAAACGATCTGTGCGGCCAAACAGCCAGACTAGCTTATAGACGAGCCCTCCGCGTGGATGGACGATTGGCTGCAGAGGAAGGAGGATCGCCTTTGCGGGCTCACGTTTCCTGATGACTGGCTATCGTTTAGGACCAGCGTATCATCATCGAAATAGACGCCAGCGGCCGAGCTGGTAGAGGTTGGATCCGGCAAGATTGCTGAGTTTCGCTGAGTGCATGTAGGCGAATTATGATGCCGCTGGTGATTATGTGCATTGTGTTGGTGGTGGTTATGGTGGTGGTGGTGGTGGTGGTGGTGGCGACTTTGGTGTTGATGTCGAGATTGGTGCCTCTCGATGGCCTGTCTCGGATCGCTCGCTGACATGGACGGCTCCTTACTGCAAGGAGCGCTTGCCTCGGCCTTGGCTCGTCTGGTCTCCGTGACGCCGCCGGTTCCGCTTTCGGCTTGCTCATTCGAGCAGAGCAAGTTGCCGCAGCCGCCATACTCGCACTGGCCATCCTGCTCGATGACGACAGGAAGCTTGCGGTCGTTGGCCCTGTCGGCGCGCTGCTCGCTCTGGGCTGCGCTGTTCTCGCTCCGGTGGTCCTGTGAGGGTGCTGGCTGCTGCTGGTGCTGGTGGCCCAGGTGCTTGGTGTGAAAGGCTTGGAGTGAAAACTTGCGGTAGCCAGCTTTTCTGCCGCCGCGGCGCTTCGATATGTGAGGGTTGTCGCGGCGCATGGCCTTCGTTTTGAGCACCTCCAATTGAGCGTAGAGGCGCTTCAGTTCAGCCTAGACGGAATTGCGCATGGAAGGAGATCTAGATTAGCCACCTAGGGCGCGCGAACTCTGTTGACGCCGCAGCTGCGGTCGCCATGCGAGCCCAACCAAAGCCGGTGTGATCAAACTGCTCTCGGCCCAACCGCCAGCTCAACAGAACCGAATACTAACCTGAATTTCGTCAGGATCCATGTCGGCTAGATTGATGCTGCCAATGTCCAGCGCCGAGTTGGACAGCATCGCCTGATGGAGACGCATGGCATCGTTGAGATGATGGTCGTGGATTTCGCATGTTATGTGACACCTATGGCGCATGCTGCCGCCGATGGCCCTAGTTCCGCCCCCACCGAAAAGAGACGCCTTGCTCTTGCTTATGGCGCGGAGCTGGTTTTGGTTGGTTTGGGGCGGCGGTGTTGCAATTGGAGCGTGTTAGCGTGTCGGCCAAACTGTTAGCTGGGGGGGGGGCTTTGTCGGCTAGCTTACCTTCGGCCAAAATATGAGCGCCACAGTGAGACTAATAGTTAGCTGGCAGCGCAGGAAGTAGAGGAGCAGCATCTGGTTCGAGGAGAGCTTATCCCAGAGGAGGTGGCGGGTCGTGTAGAGGGAGGAGGAGAGGAGGAGTTCTAGGAAGATGGGCGCACAAAGGACAAGCTTCTCCTTGTGCACCTCTCTGCTAGCGTTTTTGAGCTTATACACAATGTAGATTCCGAACATGAGCAAAGCCATCTCACCTGGATGGGCGGTTTTGGGTTAGGATATTAAAACGCACGATTAAGATCTCGAACGCTCAGAATCAGGGCGGGTTCGTGTGTTCGTGTGCCGCTTTGGTGGGCTGGAGTTTGCTGTCTCAAGATTGCAAACTTACTTAATTCTGTAACGTAATCCCAAGTGAGCTTCCTGCATCTCGTTGCAACGGTGAACGAGTCGATGGACTCATCGTAGAAAGGCTCGTTCTCTAATAAACCAGAGAACAGGTTTGCAAAGGAGTGGAGATTTCTCGCTAGAGTGGTCAATTGTTCGGGCCCGGAGTCGCCCAATTGATCGGCCGTCGCCGCCAGCTTTGCCGGGCCAAACTCTGCGCCTTCAATCTCGCCTTCAAGGTTTCTCTGCCCCGATTTGGCCCCATTCTCCTCCAGCTGCTCGATATTGTTCCTGTTGACTTTGGTGAATTCGTTCTTTGTTTGCCAAGACAGGCGGCTCGCTCGATGGTCTCGTTGGGCGCGCACGTAGCCGAGTTGCGGCAAACTGGGCCCATCGAGCGAGTCCAGTTTTTGGGCCATATCGCGGCCTTCTTGTGGCGACTCGAGGCTGGATTGGCGGCCGAGCGTTTGCGTTTGCGTTTGGCCAAAGAAGAAGCCGTCGAGCATGAGCGCGGTCCAAGCGCTCATATAACCAACAACAATCAACACAATGGCCAACAAATAGACGATCTGGTCCTTGTCTCTGAAACAAACCCGGTGCGCCTTGCGCGTTTGAAACTCGGTGAGAATCCGGTAGAGTTTTATGAGAATTGAGCCGTAAAAGACGCTAAAGCCGAGCTCCCTGAGCCAAGGCTCGAGCAAACAAGTGAGGCTCGTTGGCCCAAAGTATCTGACGAGAACCTGGGGCGAGTTGGGCAAGTTTTAGTGCCGAGTTAGAGCTCGTTGGTTTGGTTGTTTCTCTCGCGCAAGTCTGTTGTCGGCTGCGACTACTTACGCTCAGGTAGAGGAGCAGGGCGCCCAGGAGCACCGTTTCCAGCATCAGCCAGCCAGAGACGAGGATAATCTTGGCCGAGGTGAACGGAGGGCGAGAGTTTGGAGAGGAGGGGTGGAGATCCGTTAGTCTTGGTTGGTCGGCCCATCTGCGCCATGGGCGCCCAATCGGGAGGAGCCAACTTACTCGAGATTTGCGCACTCTAAATATGAGGCCAATGAGCGCCAGAGTTAGGAGCACACAAAACAATTGTAAGGCCAAGACGAGCGGCCGAAGCCAGCGCCAATTTGGGCTCCAAAGCTGCCGCTCGTCGCAAGTGGTGATCGATGGGATCTCTTGGCTGGAGTTGTTGTTGTTGCTTGCTGCGTTAAGCTCGACATGATCCTCCTGGCTGGCGAGCCCCAGAGGAGTTGGGGCCGGCTGGTCGCAGGCTCGGCAGAGCTGGCGCGGCCATGAGTCGGCTCCCGAGCTCGAGTGGCCGGAGAGCCATTCTAGCGCCGCGTCCGAGTCAAATTGGGCGCCCAAAGCGAAGTACTGCGGCGCCCTTGGTTGGCGGCCGGCGGGTTGGTGGCGCCGCCGCTGCCGCTGCCTCTGCCGCAACAACTCGGCCGCGACGAAACTCCTGTCGGCAAGTCGCCCCTCCAACTGGAGGCCGAGTTGGTCTGGGCTGAGGGTGGTGTTGGCCAGCTTGGCCAGCAGCAGGTCCGTCAGCCGGGCTCTGTGCTCGTCGGTGGCGCGCCGCTCCAGCCGAGCAGAGGGGCCGGCGGCGGCGCACTGGCAAGCGTAGGCGCCAGCGCGAACCTCCTCCAGCTGCTCCAGGCGGACGCACTTGGTGGCGGGCAAACGCAGAGTCAGGGTTCAAGTTGGAGGGAGAGAGTAATCAGGTTAGAGGTTGCAATCTGCGCGCCTAGCTCGGCTCGGATCTCTGGCGGCGGGCGCCAACGCAAGTTGAGCGCAAAATCAACAATGATCGAGCTCGGCGGATTACAGTAATGCCAGCGCAAGTGTTGGACAGCACACACACACACACACACACACACACTCATGCACCTGGCGCAAAGTGGCGATGAGCTTGCCGGCTTTGCGGCCGGCGCCTCCACTCGCCCGATACACGCCGATTGCGCGCAAATTGGCCGCTCTCATGGAGGCGAGGAGATGGACAACTGGGCTGGCAGAGGGCCGCTCCAGTTTTGGCCAGGATGACGCGGCAGGCTGGCCGCCAAAGTGGGTTGTTGGCGGCCAGTTTGCAAGCTCACGCTCCGCTCGCCAGCTATATAAGCGCTCGCCCCTCTCCGGCCAAACAGTCTCGAAGGAGTTCAGTTCCGTTCAGTTCCGTCCAGTTCCGATCAGTCGCGTTCAGTTGTGTTAAGCTGAGAGAGAGAGGCAGTGGAGGTGAGATACTCGGGGCTACTCTTGGGCGCCTAAGGATGAACAAGCTGATAGTTGCGGTGGGCAGCCTGGCTGCGCTGGCCGCACTTGTCTCGCTGGCCCAGTGCCAGGGCGCCGAAGTGGAGAGCGCCGTCCTGTCCGCGCAGGCTGCGCCGCAACAGGAGGAGTCCTACCAGCGAGTCTACGAGGCCTTCACGAAGCTCATGCAAAACGTGTCCAACAACTCGCTTGGCAACGTGCGCCGGCTCGTCTCTCGGCTCAACAGTTTGGTGGGCGGGCCGGGCGCCGCTGGTGGCGCCCAGCAGCCGCAGCCGCAGCCGCCCTCTCCCACCGCCGCCGCCGCCGGCCCCAAGGAGCAGGCGCGCGAGCAGAGCATCGACGAGAAGACCGAGCAAATACTGAACAGGCTGGACAAGGTGAACAGGGACACCGACCAGCACACGCTGAGCCAGCTCAACGACGACATAAGCAAGCTCATTGGAACGCTCAACGAGTCCTACCTCAGAAACATAAGGCGCCTCATCGAGCGCGTCAACAAGGTCGTGGGCCAGCCGAGCGGCGGCCCCGGCCAGCAGGCGGCCGGCGCACTGCACCAGTCGGGCGACAGGCTCGACGACCAGAACGCAAAGTTGCCCGGCTTTCCAGGCTGGGACGAGCTCATCGTGGCCGTGGACAGGATGCAAAAGTCGCTGGCCCACTTTGTGCGCTCCTCCACTAGACTGGTCACCTCAGGCTGAGCGAGGGCGGCCCAAACTCCGCTTCCCCTTCCGCTGGCGGAACCCCCCAAAGTCAGGCCTCGGCTGGAGGCGCGCGGAGTGGGCGCAAGCACACTTTGTTGCACAACTGTTTACAATAAAAGCGCGCAAACCTTGTAAAGCTTGGGCCCAATTTGAGTTGAGCGAGGAGCTGGCTGCGTGTTTGATCCGCCCCTCTCAAGCCAATTTGCTCCGATCCGATCTGTTGACATTCGCCGGCCGCCGGCTCATTCAGATTCATGGCAATTTGCGGCTTTGCAGTTGGCTCCACTCTCTGCAAGCGAGCCCATAAGCTCGCAGAGAGGCGGCTTGAATCAATCTTCATTTCCTGGCCAGCGCTCAGAGTGGCGACTGGCCGGCCATTTGGGATCAGCCATCGGGCCCAATGAAGCACGGCGGCGGCTTCCATTGTGGCGGCGGGCGCGCAATTCGAGCGGCCCCAATGGCCGCCCGTCCGCTCTCCGGCCCAAGGAGTTGGTCCAAAAAGTGCAAAGATGAGCCGGCCGCCCAGTCGAGCGCGCGGCTCCGATTTGAGGGCCTGGCGGCTGCTCGACGGGCGGCGCAACCGGCCGCCCTGGCTCGCAACCCGAGCAAAGTGGCGCCAAGCGGCCGGCTTTAAGGTCAGCCAATGATCTTGGCGGCGGCGGCGGCGAGCTCGGGTTTGGGCCGAGATTGTTGCATAGGCTCAAGTTGCCGCTCGCCTGCAGAGGCCCGCGCGGCAAGGCAGCGCCAGAGTGGAGTGGAGTGGAGTGGAGTGGACTGGACTGGACTACACTTACCTGGCTGCCCTCCAACCTGGCGCAGTGGTGCGTGTTCGCCAACAGGGCGGCCTCGTGTTCGCGCGCGCACTGATTGACTAGGCCTGTCCGTCCCAGGTGGAGGCTGACGAAGGACACGCCCCTTCGGTTTGCAATCCAAATTGGTGTTGGGGATTGGAGAGGGGCTCTTGGTTAGTGTGGGCGCTCGTTTGGTGGCGCTGGGCTCGCGGGCGGCTCAGTGGCGGACTCGCCGCGCCGACCCCAACTCGACGGCCCGCGCCAAGGGAGGCGCCAACAGCCGGAAGTAGCGGCAAGACTGGCCGATCGCGATCAATGCGTAATTCATCATTAGACTCTTTGTTGCAGGACGCGCTCGTCCATTCATTAGCAGCTCGAGGCGAGCGCGCCAGCCGGCCGACACGAATGCCAGTCGCACGCTCGCCGGCCCCGATTTGCCTCGGACTGTCGCGCCTTTAAGCTCTCGGCTCTCAGCTCTCGGCTCTGGAATGGAGCTCGGCGGCCCACTTGCTCGGGGCAAACGAGCGCAGAGAGCGGAAAGATTTGTCGTCGCAGAGGCCGGTCGGTGGCTGCCGCTGCTGCTGCTGCTTCTGGCGCCGCCGCTCAACTCTGCCTCGAGTGCAAACGCCAGCGCCAGAGCCCGAGGGGTCAAGTGGGCGTGTTTGGCTTGGGCCGCACTTTGCATGATGCGCGCGGGCGGCGCCAAAGCCGACGACAGATCCGGCCGGCGCTGGCCGAGCAGCCAGTCGGGCGGCCAAGATTGATGATGAGCAGCCGCTCGCCCCCAGAAGGAGGAGGAGGAGGAGCGCAAGTTTGAATGAGCAAGGCGAGCTGAGCATTGGCGCAATGGGCGCCGGCTGGCCGAGTTGGCGGCGCAAGCTGGCCGCGCGCGCAGAGATTGATATCGCCAATATTGCGCCCGCCTGGCCGCCCCCGTTCGCGCGCGCGCGCGCAAACAGAGCGGACCTGGGCGAGCGCTAATTGGGCCTGTCGAGCAGAGGGCCAACTGGGGGCGTCCGGCCGGCGCCAAGCTCAGCCCGTTGGAGCCAGTTTGTCCAATCCGCGGCCACATCCACCCCTCTGCTCGCCCACTCGATCGATCAGGCACTTGCTTGGCCGGCCCTTTCGCGCGCTCGAGCCGCGCTCCTTCCGGCCGACCGGCGCTGGCTCGCCGGCTGGCCAATCGCAATCAGCGGCCGGCAGGCGGACCAAGAGCGAGCCAAATGGCGCAGAAAATTAAACGATTTTCAATCCACTTTGCGCGCGCCACTTACAAGCTCGCGCCGGCCGCCACTGTCCGCGGATCTGGACGGATCTGGATGCTCCGCCCGCCTCAGAGGTTGGCCGGCCAATTAGGCAAACTATTCGCCAGCATTCGGCGGCCCGAGCGGCGAGCCGACCGGAAGTGGGCGGCTCGCCTCTGAGGGCGCCGCTTGGTGCGCGCCGGGCGTCTGCGTGCGCTCGCTGGGCCGACTCGTCGGGCTGCCGGGCGCTGGGCCAGACCCACGAGCAGGGGCGGGGGGCGGCGGCGAGCGCAACCTTTGGCCGCAACGAGGCCGACTTTTGGGCCGGCAATAAAACTTTCAGCCGGCGCCCTTGGGCCAGCGAGCGCGTAATGATCCGCCGCCGCCGCCGCCGCCGCCATTAGGCCGCCCGCTTTGGCCCCGAGCGCCTCTCCGGCCGCCCTCACGCCTCGATGCGGCGGCCGCCGCCGATGGGCTGGAAAGTTTGCAAAACTTGTCACTCCGGGCGCCACTTACCTGAACTCGACGGCGCCCTCGCCGCTCGAGGCAAAGAAGGGGATTGAGTAGGTGAGGAGCCAGCGGTTTGAGAGTCCGCAGTCCATGTAAGGCGAGAACCAGCTTCCGTCGGCGGGTCGCAAGTTGAGGGTTGCGTTTGTTTCCGGCTCTGCGTTGGCCGCCGCCGCCGCCTCCTCCTGCTCCTCGTCCTGGCGGCCAAGCGACTCGAGCTGGCCGGCCAATCGGCGCTCCACTTGGCCGAGCTGGCGCCGCTCGCTCGCAAGCCTCCACTTGGCCAGGAAGGGCAGCGCGTGTTGGCCCCTCGGGCGGAAGTAGTTGTTCGCGCTCGCCGGGTTGGCGGCCACGGGATGCTGGGCCAGGTCGAGCAGCTGTGTTGTGGCGCCACTCTCGGCCGCAAGCAGCGCGAGCGGCGCGAACGAGGCAGACTGGCGCCGGCCCTCGAAGAAGGCCAAGCCGAGCGAGTGGAGGAGGCGCCGCTCGCGCTGGCCCTCCAACTTGCTGGCCAGCAGATACTTGAAGAATTGCCGCGACGCAATGCGCTTGAGGAGGCCCCGCTCAGGCTGGAGCAGCAGACGGGTGACGAGATTTGCATTCTCGACTGCCAGCTTGGCCAGCTCGCCGCCGCCGAGCTCCTCCAGTCGCGCCGCCAAGTCTGCCTCCAGCTCGCCGCCGCCGCCGCCGCCGCCGCCGCCGCCGCCCAACTCGAGCGCCGCAAACCGATCCAAACTGGCGCCCAACTGGCCGAGGCTAACCCGCAGACAGCCCTCGGCGCTGCCCGCTAGGTGCGGCCGCCCGGCGAGCAGTTGGAGGTAGAAGAGGGCCGCCTGCTTTTGGTCCGGCCAGGAGTTGAGTCTGTGCGCCAGCTCGGCCAGCGCGCGTCCGTCCTCCTCGGCCAGGAGTGCGCTTAGCAGTTGCTTCCAAAAGTCCAGCTTGTTTGCGGGCCTCTCCGGCTCCAGGTGTCGCTCGAGCCTCTCGTTTGGCGTCGTGTGCGCTAGGAGCGAGGAGCGCGCAAAGAGGAGCGCCGAGAGCAACAGCACCAACTTTGAGGCGGACAGAGAGGATTTCAACCCTCGCCGAGCTCCAATTGCCGAGCGCCGCCGCCGCCCGCCGCTCGGGCTAATTGCGCTCGCTTGCCTTTTATCGCTTCGCTGGAACCGGTAATCAATCATGGTGGCAATCCCATTGTGCGCCCTCCTTTCATTATCGCAACCAAAGCGGGCGCCGATTGTAAACTGGGCGCCGCAGCTTTGCGCTGCTCGTCGCCGCTCGGCCAACTCGGCGGGTCTAGCCGCCGCTGGCGCTCTTCTGGCTGCTGTTGTTTTAGGCCCCCGCGCGGCCGGATGTGGTCGCTTTGGGCCAAATTGGGCGTCCGTTGTTGTTGTTGTTGTTGTTGTTGCTGCTGCTGCTGTTGGCGCCAAACAAAGCGCCGCTCTGGCCGATTCAGCGCGCGCCTCCAATTGATAAAGTGGCCCGCAAAGTAGATTAGCGGCCGGGGCCAAATCCAAGCCGCTTTGCGCGGGCGAGGCGCCATTTGCATTCGGGCGGCGGCAAGCGGCGGCGGCCGGGGGCAAAACTTGAACTTGGCGCCTCTGCCGCCAGCTCGAGCTGCTCGGAGCCAAAGCGGCGCCAACATGGAGAGGTGGCCAATCGAGCCCAGCATCATGGTTGCTAAGCGCGCCTCTCGGGCCCCAAATTAACGTAAGCGCTACCCCCTCTCGGCTGGCCGATTTTTGGGCCGCCAATTTGGCGCCAGGACGAATTGAGATTTGTTCGGCTTGGCTTGGCGCTGAGTCCTCCACGAGCGGCGGCGGCGGCGGCGGCGGGCTGGCCGCTAGGCGCCCATTTGCGCGCCCTCCCACTCTGCTCGCCGCTGGCCCCTCACGAGCGAGAGCGGCGCCAGTTGGAGGCGAGGAGTTTTGGCCAAGCGGCCACAATGAGTTATGGGCTCCAGCTGATCCAAGGCCGCTCGCTTGTTTATCCTCCGATTGCATCCGCTGGCGCGCTCGCGGGCAACCGCCAGGTAGCGGCTCCTTGCGCCACTCAAGCCGCCGCCGCCGCCGCCGCAGCCGCCGCGCAAGGCTTAATCTAATTCTTCTCGGCTCTCGCTCACAGTGGGGCCGGCGCGCTGAGTTGGCGCCGCCGCTGCTGTTGTTGTTGCTCTCGGCGGCCGAGCGCTGGCGGCCTGGCAACCCGATTGTCGCCGCCGCCGCCGCCGCCGCCGCTCGCCAGCTTGGCGGCAGCCTTAATTTGCCGTCTAGCTCATTTGCATGGCCGCACAACTTGAGGCCGGCGAGCGAGCGAATAAATTGGCCGGCGAGCGGGCGTCTGGCTTGCTTGCGATCGCGCCGTCTCGCTCGCCGGCGCCCATGGATGGCCGCGAGCCCGGCCGCCTCCCTCTTGGCCCGCTCCCCAGGCGGCGGGCCGCGCTCGGCCAGCTGGGCGCCCATGCAGCCAGGTGAGCGCGCTCGCTTGGAGGCAGTTTGGGAGTCAGCCGAAGCCGTTTGGGGGCATCGCCGCCTGCTTCAACTCCGAGGGCTTCCTGCGCGAAGAGATGAGGGAAGGGAGCAGCTTGGGGGTTAGATGTCTTCGTTTGGCCGCTTGAAATGTTGGTGGCCGCATCGGGCGAGCGCCAATCGGGGGCTTTGGAGGCAAGAGGATGCATGCTCAGTGCAATCGTCCGGCCCAATTCCACGCGCGCTCGCAGCAGCCCGCAAGGCAAACAGGCCAAGCTAATGGGCCCCTCCAATCTGG
>Ga0209372_1000342_pt1 | contig 25879 bp, 15 predicted proteins | sample AgamicAtPe_FD_187170 | JGI IMG/M metagenome (GOLD analysis project Ga0209372, IMG submission 187170) | Agave microbial communities from Guanajuato, Mexico - At.P.e (SPAdes) (version 2) | ecosystem: Host-associated > Plants > Phyllosphere > Phylloplane/Leaf | place: Guanajuato, Mexico | collected... | reverse complement strand
AGTGGCAAGAGCAGCATCGATGAAAATGGTACCAACTCTTTGGAGGGCATGTGCATGGCTGACCTGCAAGCTTGCCGACAGGGACTAGATATCATCGCGCAGTATCCTTGATCCCGGACTAGACCAACGAGCGACTGGAAAACTGCCGCATGGTTGTGGATAGATTGCGATGCAAATTAGTTGCTAGCAGGATATTGTAATTTAACATCCACCTGTAGACCTCCAGAGAGATACGAGCGCTACCCTCGCGGCCATGAATTTTCCGCTCACGTTCAGCTCGGCCCAGTTTCTCATTAACCTCGATGGTGCTCAAACAAAAGTGTCGCATTCGTTGCAAGCAAGAGAGCAACTTATCAACAGCGCAACACTCAAGTGTAATCGAATCCTAGTTTGTTCGCCTTTTCATAAACTTTGTGCAAATGGTTTCAACTTTCAATGTTGCATTGGTCAACTCGTCCCGTGAGCAAGTGGGCCACTGAATTTGTGTGCAACGCGTTTTGTTTGAATCCACTCGCTTTGCTAGTCACCGGAAACTCTCACCTTTCGTCCTTGGGAGCTGAAGAGTGCGAATGTGGCGCCGGCTACCTGCGTTGTTTGCGCACGGATGAAGCGCGACTGCAACCGGCCGCGAGTGGTCACTAATCTGGATCGGTCAGAAGTTAAAACCACTTGAGCTTTGATTGGGCAGCGGAGTTGTGTTCTTGTCGCGGTTAAGGCTAAAGGCCAGCCAGCTTCACTTGGGCAATAAAAAGCCAGCAAGCTGTTAGGCCAGACTGCCCTCCTTGGCTGGCTAGCGGGCGGGCGGCGGGTGAAAGTTGCGCCTCCATCCATGCGTTTGCCTCTATGGCCATTGACCAACAACCGTTGGCATTGAGCGCGCATATATCAGTAGCATGTAGCGCTTAAACCTGTGACCGCAGACCATTGGCTGGCATTGAGCCAGCTGGCTCTCCGCCGGCCGCTTGCTTCCAACAGACCATCCCTTCGCTCGCTCGCCCTCCCCTCACCCCAACTCTCTATCGCCTGCTAAAGATCAATCTTGGAATGGCAAGTTGGGCCAATTATTGATTTATCGGCCGGCCGCGCGGGCTAGGGAACCCTTCCATTGGGCTGCTCACCTGATCTAGCGGTTAGCGGGCCGCTAAATGGCGACTCGGTTTTCACTGCAACGAGTTTTAGAATTAATATTTATGTCCGAGCTCTCAAGGGAGGCTGGCAAGGGCGAGACTGGACGGTTAGCTTGGCCGTGCAACAAGCCGAGCCAACAAGTCAAGACGATTAATTCCCCCCCCCCACACACAAGCTCAACTGAGGACTGATTCTCGCTTCCACTTTGTGAGTTTGGCAGGTGAAGCTGTGGTGCTCGCGTTCTCATTATCACCTGTCCCGCGTTGAACTTGGGACTAAAGTTTTATTGGCCAACGAACGAGAGCTCGTCAGCTTGAGGTTTGTCGCAACTCGGAGCTCAGCGCGCGCCTTGCCCAAGACTTCCAATCAACATCAATCTCGCGCTTGACATTGAAACGAGCCAGTCGACTCGGACCAGCCGACTGGCTGGCAGGCAAAACGTTGAACGACTCGCTGGCACCCCGACAAGGCTGGACAGGGCGAGGCGGCGGCGGCACCGACCACATCGCTAGTTGATTGGCCAACAGGAATCTCGTTCATTGTGTGAGATCCAACTCATAGAGTAGCGAGCCCCATACCTGTTGCTTGGTCCCTTATTGATTTAAAGCCATCGCGTTAACCACGACCATGAGCGCCTATCTGGCTGGCCCTTATCTCTTGCGCGAGTTTTGATGGTGAGAAAAGTCTTGCTATCTCGGTGCTCTAGCAAATTTTCTAAAAAACATTTTATTGTCTGCCTCGCTCTCTCGAACTACAATGGCGCTGCCACGACAACACTACACAAGGCATTGAAATTTTGCAGTCAAAACAAGTCGATTGGTGAGGCGCAATCGGCGATTGATCAATCGATCAAAATTATTGGCCTAAGCAAACTCGCCGGCTCTCCAACTAATTCCGACCAGAGTTTGCCCTTAAAGTTGCTCGCTTGAGGGAGAACAAGACTGAAGCTTTCAAGCTTAAAACTCGTCCGCTTTGAACGCAAGAGGGAACAATACAAATATGAGCGCAGGCGAAATCTTGGCCGGCCAATGGTGGCGGTTTTATGGGAATTGAATAGTGCGAGCGGACGCAAACCCAACGATGAATCATCGGCTCTAAAAGTGTGCCCTTCGCAGAGTGAGCCCATCTGGTGGGCTTAGAGTGGCCCATTGCAATGGTGGCCAGTTAGTTGGACTGGCTAACTGGATCCCTTACACTTGTGCCCTTGTGCGCTACTAGTGCACAAACAAAAGATGCTCGCCGCTCTCCATCAGCCAGCCTGTCCTCCACCTCGGACAAGAGGGCCGCCTTTGCAAGACGCCCGCAACAACAACAACAACAACAATCGATTGAATGTCTCGACAAGGTTGCGGCCGCCAATGCAATTGCACAATCAGCCTCCTCCATTTGCGCCCGCAAGCCCGCCAATGCGAAATGGTGAACTTGCACACTAAGCTCGCTGCCTCTATTGACTTTGCTCCTTCTATTTCGGGCTCGAATGATCACCCTTGGCCACGTAGCTTTGATCAAATTGATAATGAGAGTGATTCGCCCGCTAGCCCGCGTGGGCGACCCTCGCTCACCAATCCGGCCGCGCTTTTCTCTTCGTTTACCTGCCTACCTGCTTACCCGCTAGCTAGCCAATCAATCGCCCGATTGGATCCCACTGGACCAGCGCCGTCCGCGAGCGCAAATGGGCTCAGCAAGCAAAAGGGTTGCGCTTGCCGTAATTATGATTGGCCATCAAAATGAGACACTGGCGGCCGCTTGGCCAACAAGCTGGCCAAGTTTTTCATTAAATTCCCATAGCTTGCGGCTGCTCGGCCGGCCGGCCAGCCAGCAAGCAAGCCAACAATCTCGTCGGGCTTGTATGTCACGACTTTTTGCTCCAGTCGCTCTCGCCCGACAGCCATTGATTGGTGCCGATCGTTTGCAAGCTATAGCAGGGCTTTAGTTGAATTACGTGGATGGCCAACAGGGACGAGGTGTTAAATTTGCATTGGTCAAGTTGACATATCGTTCGCCTCCTGTGAGATACAGGCTTGCTAGTTGCAAGCGCTCACAAGCTTTTAGGGACAATCTCGTCTGAACGAGATCAATGCAGGGCTAGCGGCTCTACTGTCGCCTGACGGCCAATGAACACAATGGCGGACATCTGGCCAACCGGCCACTTGAACTCACGACAAATGGGCCAAGGGACTTCCTCTCTGCGCCTCGCTCGCTTTGTTTACATGCGCGCCCAGTTATTATCGGCCATCGGATGACCGGAGGCGCCTGCCTGTCTGCCTGTCTGACTAGCTGAACGCTGGCCAACTTGACACAAGCACAGAGTGGCAGCTTTGGTGCCCCCAAAGCAATTTCTTGCCTTGAGCTCGGGGCTCCGATTGGAGGCGAGATTTGAACTGCGGGATGACACGATAAACTTGAACTCTGCACTTTGGGACCAGCTCAACCGCTAAACTGGCCGCTCAGCGAGCTATAAAAGTATCAGACGAAATGGATAGTTTTCACACCTGTTTGGGAGGCATTGTTTTTGTTCCGAGCCGTTTGGTTCAGAGTGAATGTGTTCATAAATGTACCCCACCAATTGGCCACCTAAAATGATCCATTTGTGTGCCTGTTGGGTGAGAGAGGTGGGCATACAAGTGGGCTCGGATGGTTGGTTCCAGCTTGCGTGTGGGCGGCACAAGCAGAGTTGCTTGCTCGCGCGCCATCCAAACGCCCCCACTACTCTCGAACCGTGCAATTGAAACCGACCCTTTGGTGGTTGATTGGAAGCGCTCATGCTCGTACACTAGAGCGGGAGGTTGATGGGAAAGGAGCGTTGATTCCGCGCCAGGTAGTCGTCTGGCCAGCGAAGAGATAACGCTCCAGCGGGTTGCTTGCTCGGCTTCCATTTGGCCAGACACCTGAGGGTGGAGGCGGCAAAATTTGGGCTGCGAGGGAATGGAGAAAGCGAGTCTTTGCCCGATGAGCCGCTAGAAAGTGATATCTATTTTTGGTCCATCGGATCCAAATCGGAAGCCGTTTGGGCAGGTTGAGAATGTTATTCAACTTTCGTCGGCTAATCACGCCGCTGCTAACGTAAACGCATTGCGTTCACCTCACTAGCTTGTTCCACTCGGCTGCTGGCTACACTCTTGTTTGCTGGCAAAGTGACCGCTTTTGGGCAGACGAAAAGGTATAGCAGCAGGCCGGATGAGATTGATTGTCTCGGCCACGAAAGTGGACTTGTGTGCGGTCGAGGTAGCGAATCAGCGATTGGCCCCGATCGGCCATCGATTAAAGGACTGCACTCGTTCTCCATGCAATTCAACGGATGTTGAGAGTGACCGCGCCAGCTTTAGCCAGGATGAGCTGGCTGGCAAGTAAAAGATGGAGCGAGCGAAGGAGTGAGCGAGTTGGAAGTGATATCCATTTAGTTGGCCAACGGAGGTGCTTTGCATTATTGCGGGAGGATAGGAAAATGAGATCATGATTTAGATTGGAGGCATGTTTGGCGCTCAAATGCTCGCTCGAATGACAGTTGCCAGAAGGGAAAGGCTCGCTCCAGCGCTGGTCATCCATTTGGCCGGCGAAGCGGCGCCGATCGACAGTCCGCTCCGAGCGCCCACTGGTTTGCTTTGTGGACTCGATGATGAACCCAGCCCAGCTGGCCCTCTCTTGCACCGGTGCGGCCCAGTTTTGGTGGACAACCTAATTGTGTTTAGTCCAATTGGTTGTTGCAACTCTAGTCCGAGCAAAGTTGGACTGGATGGAGAAAGCGAGCAAGCAAGCAAGCGAGTTAGCTCTTAATCAGACTTGTTCGTGTTCAAAACAATGTTAGCCGCATGGGACTCCAGTTAACTGGAGACTCTAAATAGGCTGATGAGATTCCGGCTCGAGATAAGTCCTCATAAAATGGAAGCACTCGCATATGTATACATAATGAAGAGATTTCAATGCAAACTCCTAGCCCAAAGCTAAAGCATTCGGCTGGCCATATTTTGTGCTGTGCCGAGGCCCATCTAGTTAGTGGTAGTAGATTATAATCGATTTAACGGGAGAAGGAGGTTCATTGTTTTGTTATTGTAGCGCTTCAAAGAGGGGAGGGGGAGCCATTAAACTGGCCCAAGTTGGCGCACTCTCAACAGGTGCTCTAAGTTCGAGAGATAGAGAGACCCTAAACAACAATGGCCGCTGCCCTGGGCAGGTGGTTGTTGATTTTAGCGCAGATCAGCGTGCGCGTTCGTGTTCTCTGAGGCAACCAACTTGCGCTACCTACATCTATTACTTTGCCGCCGCCGCCGCCGCCGCCGCGAGATCGACGGCCACTGATATCTGTTGGCTCTCCCAAATCTGGCAAATCTTCATTTTTCAATTTCAACAAAAGTTTCCCGAATCCTTCGAAAGCGGAGCATACAGGTGAGCCAAGAGAAAGAAGGGGGAGCGCGCGCACGAAATTCTCACCTGGCTCTCACCTGACAAGGAATGAATTATGTTCCATTAGCACGAAAATCGCCGCCATCTTCGAATCCATGGAGCCATTGTTCACCTTGAAATGAGCGCAACCCTCCCCAGGTCGGCTATCGTTTCGCCCCGTTTCGTCTCGTCTCGTCTCGCGCGCTCGCCTCTCGCGACTTGGCCTATTTGCCTCCGTGAACTAAGCTTACCTTTATATCCTTCGATCTCTCTCTCTCTCTCTCTCTCTCTCTCTCTCTCTCTCTCTCTCTCTCTCTCTCTCTCTCTCTCTCTCTCTCTCTCTCTCTCTCTCTCTCTCTCTCTCTCTCTCTCTTCGTGTTCCTTCAATTCGAACTGTGTGACTTTTGGGAATCCAAAGTTGTCATCGACTACTGATGACCATTTGCGCTTTCACTTGCATACCTATCTAACTGTCGATTTGCCGGTGTTCGAACGAACTCCTAGCCGCTAATTGCAAAACTGTAGGCTTCCTCTCGTCGGCTGAACCTTTTCTAGTTAGTTCGATTTATTTCACAACTCAGTTAATCCAAATTTGTACTCCTCTCGTTTTGCAGGTAAATTTGGCTTGGTTAAGCTTTCAGTCTGTTGTTGAATGTTTCGTGCCGATGCAACCACTCTGTTCGCTTGCACAACCGAAACTGACGGCGCAAACGGAAAGAGTATTACTAACGGTGTATCGTCAAGACTGTGTTGGCTGCGCATGCGCCCCTGGCCACAGGGGAAGCCACCAACTTCGGCCGAGAGTTCGGCTGTTTGTTCTTGTCGTTTTTGCTGTAAAAATTTTCTCAAATCCCTACACTCTAGCTGGCTTGCGAAAACGAGCTTGCCGCCTCTCGCAGCTTTCGCGTTCGCTCTCACCTTTTGGTTGATAAATTTGGTTTAAAAATTGCGCCGCCCCCTGTGGGCCAACGGCGATGAGCTCTGCCAACTTGCGAACTCCTCACTACTGGTGGAGCTTTTGTTTCTCTTGGGCTCCGCAGGTTAACCAGCCAACCCCTAATTGAATGCTCTCAACGGATCGGCTCTAGCCTCTCTCTCTCTCTCTCTCTCCTTCTTGCTCTCTTCTCGCCTCTGTCAAGCGGCCAGACTCTCGACGGGCTGAAAGTTGCAACTGCTTGCCAGTTAACCTGCACTCGAGTGAGGTATATGTGCATTATAAGCGCAATAAGGCGCATTGCCCGATACCCTGGCACTCTGGCCTAAACTAACCGCTCGCCAGATCCGTATTAACGTTGGTGGATCCTTCGCAGTCAGGCCAAGCGAGCGAGCGAATAACCCGCTCACTCAACGTCGCTTTATTGTTGCCCCCTCCAATGCAAGTCTCTTGAAACTAACTCGTTCCTCACCTAAGCCAACTGGACAGTCGGCGGCCACTTAGTCCGCGGGTGAAACCGCTCCTCTCGAGCGCAAATCTTAATCAAGCTGCAATAGGAGGAACCGGCGGCCAGGATGACGACTGCCCGCTAAATGCGTTCGCCTGAATTCGTAAGCAGACTTTATCTGTTTGGAAGAACAGAGGCAAAGCTCAGATTGAGTTCCAAATTGCGAGCCCACTCGCCCACTCAACACGGATACAAAATCAATTAGTCCAATCCAACCGAGAGGCTCCCCCCGTACGCCTGTCGCCCAGTGCGATATTAGCGCTTATTGGCTCGTTTGCTCTTAGCTCAGATAAGCTCGTCATTGAGGCTTGAACGGGGAGCCATATTGCTGCGGCCCCAACTTCAGCCGAGTTTCGTATCTCAGACTGAGCGTTCTAAACGAATGGTCAAACATCATCGCCTGCTGACCATCGATTCTCATATGTGCCGCCCGCCAGGCAGCAGATCGTCCAAGTTGCGCTCATATATTCAACAGGCAGCCAATCTGGCTGTCAAACTAGCCACCTGTTGATTTTATGCCGCTTGTTCTTGTTCTTTCTCTCTCCCTTGTTGCTTGCAAAACGAGATAGGCAAGCGGAATTACTGATGATCAGAGTTATTTATTGGCTCTCAAGCAGAGGGTAAACTTAATTTTGATTCAATTATGCTCTCCAACATGGACAAGGCTGGCCAACCTTGAAATGTTTATTTGATTTGTTGGCAAAAGTTGTACGAAAATATATATTATGTTAACTGGAGGCTAGTTTTGATGGTGCAACAGTCACCTTTGCTCGTTCCAACTGTATGCTCTCTCAGTTGGGCGACAATTCATCAAGATGAGTAGAGACCAAGAACTGCGCTTCCAAGGGACAAGCTGCTTCGGCTTTTTGCTGGTGTCGAATATGGTTAGTGTTAGCTTACCTGGAGTTGCTTCTGCTCCCAACTCCAAAACTAATAAACGCTAACTCGAACAGCTCGGCTCAGGCAGACATTCCGTTCGTTTTCCAAATCTATTCCATCATCAGGATGTTCAAGGCAAAAATACTTTTGCCGCCGCAAACATCACAATACACACAAGCTCGCTCGTAAGCTTAGCCAACAATAACAACGGGCGAGCCACAAAGCTAGCCAGCAAGCCGCCAGTTGCCACCTGCCAGCCAGATTTGGGTTGGAATTTTCGCAAACCGAAATTGATGATGGACTTTCTAGAGCAACGGGAGTACGCGACTTAACGGGCATCCCTCTGCTCATTGCTGGCCAGGTATCCAGGTAGCCGGGTTGATTATTCTCCGCCAGAGACAGCTAAGTGTGTCAAATGGACGGCGCCAGTTGGCTAAGCCACTACTGCCCCTGCCTCCACTAGTTCAACCTCTGCCACTACGACCACCATCGCCAACAGGCTCCTCGCCGGTGTTGCCGTTATAGGAGGCGACGGCGGCGGCGCTGCAAGCAGCAACGGCAGTATCACTGATCCTTATCGGCGATAAACCCGCGCCGCGGCTCCAGCATAAATGCTCCTCCATCCGTCTGGCATTGGAATGGTACCAGACATTTGCTAGCTCCCGTGAGTGGCGCCGACAGATAGCCGACTAGTCTAAGGAAACGAAAGTAGAGCCCATTTGGAAGCCATGCACTGAGACAGGTGGCCGAGGCAACAGTTTCGCTTCCTCTTTATTGACGAGTGAACCGATTTAACTGAGTTTCAGCCGTCGCCGGCGGGATACTCTGAGGCCAGAGTGTAGGGTGCTCGCACTTGGTTGCCCGCAGAGGGCGGACCAAGAGTGCTAATGAACTAAACGAATCGCCTTCGACTTCATAGATCATATTTCCAAGGGGACGGGAATCTTGGTAAAGGTATCGTCTCTCGACAATTTCAGAGCTCTTACGGTGGAGCAAATGGGGCACCAACTCGAAGACCATGGATGGCAGTCTGTCCGCCGACTTTGGTTTGTTATAGCAGCCAGCCTCCTGGTTGGATGCGCGGGGGTATAGCGGGAAGTGCGCTTGACGGCCGTTCGGGAGCTGCCCGGCTCGGTATCGATGGAGCAGGCCTATTAGGGAGAGGCGGCAACTGGGGAGGGATATTTAAATTTTGATGGGCAGGGATAATTGGTTCGCTGATAATAGTCAAGGCTTCTTTACAAGCTTGGTAGGTTTTTAGCAGGTCAGTGCGGCGTCTCTCTTCCTCGGGTGACTCTTCCATGAGAGTAGATTGATCACAGTCATGGAATAGTGAAGTCCATAGATCTCTACGCAGGTATTCTTTAGTTGAATTGATTAAAAAGTGCATTATGAACTTAGGCACAAGATCTCGGAAGGTTTTTGTCACTATCCGCATGTAAGACTCAACCAAATTTCTGATTGTCTCAACTTGGCGCTCCAACTGAGGATCCAGAGAAGTCTCCTCCTGCTTCCCATTAGTTTTGTCGGTTTCGCCCGTGCCATTTGTTGAGTTGCTAGTTGATAATGTACCAGAGCCATTGGTAGTGATGGCTGATCGCTCCAGGTAAACACCAGCCCGAAAGAATGAGGCCTTCCAGGCTTCTGTCTCCTCAGCAGATTCGCACGAAAGATCTAAAGATTTATAATCACGATAAACGTTAACGTTGCTGGCTGGATTAAATAAAGAGAACACTGAGCGTCTGGACATGAAACCTGACTCGATGTCACGTATTTTCAATCCATCCAAGCTCAACATGTATTTCTTGTCTTTTTCCTCCTCATCTTTGTACCATGACAATGTTTCCGCCGTTAAAACAAACCAATAGTCCCGGGAGCCACCCTTCAACATGCTGAGATTGTGAATACACATCCAACCTTTTCGGATCACTTGATTTCCAATTTTTCTTTGGTTGCTAGGGGCGTTAGAGTCGCTACTTTTTTGGGCATTTGTAAAACCAATAAAATCTTCGTGATTGGTGTTCATATAGGCAGATTGAACATCGACTAGTATGAGGAGTTGTTTCTTTAGATACTGCTCGCGTTCACTGATATGCAACATTATTATGCGTTCGACTTCGTCACGTAACCTAGGATATCTCGCCAGCTTTGTAGTACACTGTTTTAAAACAGTGCCTAGCTCTTGAATGACGAGATCAACACACTTGAGCGACGGCTCACGAAGTCGAGTAATTTGCGTCTTAACGATGGCGTCAAAGGCGAGATCCGGGGTGAAGAGACCAACTCGAACTCCGTGTGTGTTCCTTATTGCAAAAGCTATTTCCCTCCTCATTTCTCTTTCATCACATTCCCTTTTCATGATCTCAAATGGGAATCGCTCATGAAAGATTCTGTTTATCCGCGCTCCACCGGACAACTCGTTGACATTTATTATAGAATTGCCGGAGCCCTCGATCGCGCGCTCAAAATCATTCTGTAGCTGCTGGGTCATTTGCATCATAGCTTTAGCCTTGATGGAGGGGTCATCAGGCTTGTAGTGTTTGAATTCAGCAACATCTTTTTCAAGACTGAACAACTGCCGCTGTAGTTTCTCTCTCAAGCTGGGCAAAGTATCACGGATATGATTACTTAGCTGCTGATTCAGCACCCGCTGCAGATACGGTGTTCCACATCGTTCAGCGAGATGTGCATAGGAAGGGTGGTTGCGAAAAAACTTCCTCTCTTTAGCGAGCGAGGCCTGAATATCAATCCGACCCTCGATGTCCTTCTGCGAACGACTTATGACGCCGATATAACCGCGACGAAGTGGGAATATCTTATTCTCAAGGATATCTCGCGCATCAGTGCCCTGATCCATGAGATCTAGTTTGGTTAGTACGCCGATGGTTCGCATTCCATAAGGATCGACCTCTTTTGCTAGTTTGAGTGCATCACTAGTGGCCAAATCTTGATTAGCCGGGGTGACAGCGAGAATGAGGCAGTTATCGCGCTTAATGTAGTTCAAAATCATCTCTCGAATTTGATGCTCAATATCAGGTGGTTGATCGCCGACAGGAACTTTGGTTAAGCCTGGCAGATCGATGAGAGTCAAGTTGAGCACATGAGGCGAATATACTCGCAGATTGATCGGTATTGGAGATATGCCCTTGTTTTTTCCCGTGCAACGATCCGTTTCGTCCTCGATCTCCTTTCTGATCTTATCGAAATCCGTGAATATGTTTCCGCGACAATGCATAAACTCCCCATATTCTTGTTGCGAATGGAGGAGTTGCAGTATTAGGGGCCTACGCGTAACAATTCCCGCTCCACGGGGCAAAAAATCTCTACCGACGAAGTTCTCTAGAACAGACGATTTGCCGGCCGATTGTCCTCCAACAACCGCAATCTGGGGCAGATCCAAGCTGAAGCCCAAACCTAAACCTGCGAAGGCATCCTGTAACTTGTTGACTACACCAATGAGGCTCTCGAGACCTTCATTGGTCCAAGTCATGGTTGTATTGCGATGGGTTCTTACAATTATCCTCCTCTGACTAGAGCGAATACAATGGTGCCTAAATCGATCAGGTTGGGGCTAAAACAAGTGATCGAAGGATGCTGGTTGTGCTTTTCGTTTGTTGATTTGATGTTAAACTAGTCAAGTAGAGAATTGGTTCTTACGTCTGGGGCCGATATTTATTTTAGTTGCCGCTCAATGTGTAGGATGCTACCAAGGTGATACTGCTGATAAATTTGATTGTAACGTTGTTATAGAATGACGACTGTTAAAGGTTGCTTTGTTTCCCGTTTGAGCAAGGGATACAGAAACAACAATATACATCTGTTGAGCGTCAAAATGTTGGCTGCGACTAGAATAGACTGCATTATTGAGCCATGTCCAGTATTTCCAATAGTCTGTGTGCTTGCTGATCGCGCAGAGGGCCTGAGTCGCAACTATACTCTTACGGATGGATTTATTCGGCGGACTCCGCAGTGACACGCCCATCTGGCCTATGAAATTCGGGAAGGGCAGGCTTATCAATCCCGATCTGGAAAACACATGGACGGCCCACAAAGTCTAGCTCAGCCAAGTCCCGACGTCCGAAACTGACAAGCCTTCAATGATGTATCATGATCGTGTCAGTGCTTGTCCTGGTCTTACCCACCTGACGATGATACATTCTAGCCGTGCTGTAGTAGAACAGGGTGGAGAACAGATGCAATCCAGCATGAGTTTTGCAAGCTAGAACCCCAAGATCGAAATTATTGCCAGGCGAGAATATCGCGGTTATCGATCTTATTACACTCCCAGGTGGGTGCTGCAAATATTAACAGAATGCATGACTACACGACGTACGTATATGCTCTGTCTAGCGTATTATTTATAAGCCTCGCACCAGTTATAGTGCTTCTCTTTCTACCTATAGATAACAAGGTCAGCCTCAAAAAGCTACTAGCCCTAGCAGCTGGATGTCTTCTCGGCGACGCATTTCTCCATCTAATCCCAGAAAGCTCTCACGAGCATGACCATCATCATGAAGAAACTCATCATCATCACCACCATTCTCATGAGGCCAGTCATGGCCACCATCACCGTCACGACCATGGTGTAGGTCTGAAAGTATTGGCAGGTATCATGGTATTCTTCATCTTGGAGAAATATATTTATTCAATGAAGTTGGGTTCGAGCAAATCCTCAACGAACAATTCGAGGAGTGACAAAGCCAAGAAAAAGAAGGATGACGATCACCACAATCGACAAGTTGAACACGACGGACATATACATGCATCAGGTATTCTCAACTTGATAGCGGATTTCCTACACAATTTCACTGATGGTCTAGCCATCGGAGCGTCTTTCATATCAGGGACGAAACTTGGCCTCAGCACAACCTTTGCTATATTTTTGCACGAAGTGCCACACGAGATTGGTGACTATGCCATACTCATCCAATCTGGATTTTCTAAGAAGAAAGCAATTTGGTTGCAGGCTGTTACAGCGGTAGGCGCCATATCTGGAACTATACTAAGCTTACTTCTGGGGAGTCATGATGAGAGGGCCAATGCTTGGATTCTTCCATTTACAGCAGGTGGTTTTATTTACATAGCCACAGTCCATTTGATACCACAGCTGAAGAACTCAAATTTCAAACAAACGGTTGTGGAGTTGATATGCTTCGTGATAGGGGTGGGTATAATGTACATGATGGCCTGGTTAGAGTGAAAACTGGCGATGGATCAGAATCTCAGATGAAATATGAGTGGCGAGTCAGAACAAGTGCCTCTAGTGTGCGGACATTTTTGAGTGGATCTCTTTTTAGGCCTGAAATTAAAGCCTTCCTGACGGATTCTCCAGTCGAGAAGGCCACCAAGAGGTACGCATGATATTCACCTGCCCCCGGCTCTGTCGGACCAAAGGCACCCCTGTGTGCGGTGACAACTAGGCAGCCAATTCAATCAGTTTTGTTCCGAGCCTACTAAAAATTGATGGGCCACCGACTAAATGATGGCTGACGACTGGATACCGAACCTCTTGCGAGTCGGGCGAACTGCCACAAAGTCAACGCAGATCATATCTTCTGTCGGTTCCTTGGACTCCTCTACAGAAATAAACTCTAGCTTCTTACTGTAGTTGATTGATTCGGGCGACGAACATTATCTAATGATACAGACCACTAACTAGAGCATGAGGCTTCCCAATGTCAACTCAGAAAAAAATAATGACATGCAATCGCCGAACGAATCCAATCCGAGAAGCCAACAACAGATATAATGATCAAGGGACTTTCGAGTTGATATCCGATAACAGACGCACATACATCGCTTTATAAAATTAGTTCTATCTTTCTAAAATCATTTGGCAACTGATGATAAAAAGTTGATCTAAGCTTTTGGAGGCTAGACAACTTTGCATGCTTGATTAGACCTATTGTGAGTCATATGAGACTTGACTAGTGTGCCCTCCGTCAAGGAGGACAAAAGTGACAATTCAGCAGCCATCACAGTTGAGCAGATAATCCTGGCCAACTTGCATGCATTACTATCACTATTGTTATTGTCATAGATGTTTGGGTTCTGTTCCTCTGTCTGATTTTCGCGTCGTGTTGCTCCCTTAATACCCATGAGTTGTAAGTAGCTGCTTTGATCTGGTAAAACTGTCCCGCCTCCCACCGTACCGCATTCAATCGATGGCATGGAACAACTAACCACCAGCGAACCCCTAGAATCCTTCTCCAATGTCAAGAGACAATTTGAACTTGATACTACCTGTGCCGCATCCTGACCAGTGGCGATGAATATCGCCGCCACTATGTTTGCGGCGTGACAGTTGAAACCTCCGACACTTCCTGCCAAGACAGAACCAACCATTACTTTCTTTAGCCAAACTTCGATGAGAGAGTCAACGGGAACTTTGAAAACTCTCTCTACAACCTCTTCCGTTATTATCGCATTGCATTCTACAGTTTTACCTCTGCCCAAAGTCCAGTTAATGGCTGATGGCTTTTTGTCTGTGCACATGTTGCCGCTTAGTGTGAGGATATCCATGGTAGGAAATACGCGCTGCATTTCTTTGAGAGCCGATTCTGCTCCTTTCGAGCACATATTCATGCCCATAGCATCACCGGTTTGAGCCTCGAATCTTATATGTATCTCTCTGCCTGTTGGGTGCAAAGTGTAGTCAACCAGTGTAGTATGCTTGGACGTGGAACGAAAGGCTGATTTTATTCTCTCCTTGTTAATTGGATCTTGCAACCAATCAAGAGCTCTATCCACATTGTTTAGGGCGTCTTTGAGTTCAGGGTCCTGAAATTTGACGATTGGAGCCCGAGTCATGCAGTTTTTACGCACTCTACTGATGACTCCACCACTTTTAGCGAGAGCTGATAAACCTCTAGATGTGCTGGCTACTAGACAACCCTCTGTGGTCGCTAGAGGCACAAAAATAGCCTCATTGTCTAGTATGAGGGGACCAACTAGACCAACTGGGAGGCGAACACAACCGACGACATTCTCACAACACGCTCCGACAACTTTATCGAATTCAAAGTCTGAAATAAGAGGTTGCTGCAATATGCTGGATCGGGCTGACTTGGTATAGCTGGTTGACTTTGAAGTTTTGGCACAAGACGACTCATCATGCTGTCGACTACCGCTAGTAGTTGATGATTGATCACGATTTTGGTCGAGTTTGTCGAGTAGCTCCAACTCTCTGATATAATACTGACGACGAATTTCAACGCATCTTTTGGCATTGCTCTTGCCAAGAATGCTCTCTAATTTATAAGCGGAAACTTGGCGAGATATCATGAGCTGTATGATCTCTTCGTTATCTAATGAAGTCAGGTCGAAGTTTTCTTGCTTAACTAGCCGCCTCAATTCCTCTACAGATCTTTTGACAGAACTGTCACCTGCAAGCTTATATGGTTGAGACCCGCAAGTTTGAGGTTCTGGATAATTATCGTATTGGATCGCTTTTGATGAGTGGTGATCCATGATAGAATTAATTTCCGATGAAGTCAAACTTTCGCTTGTCAGAATGATTATGGTCGTGATTGTTTTTTTCGATGCGTTGCAAACCATAACGAGTGATGTCTGTAAATTTGTGAGGATGATTCGAGATCCTATCTCAAATCCCGTGAGTCACTAAATCGAAGTAACAAAGTTAAAACGAGTAACTATAACTGTGCCTCTATTTCGCGTTCCATTACATCTGTTCCTGGTCAGGAACAGATACAATTCTTGGGCAAATTAAAGACTCTCCTGAATCGGCTAATGGACTATTAAATGCTAGCCTATGATCTCACGTGCCAGATGGCACGATTTGCGAAGCACAGAAATAAAGACTCTCTCTGTTTGTTGTTGCTCAGCTTGAGAAACCGAACACAGTCTTTTAATTAATCGTGAGCTTTTCGAGAATAATTCATGACGAAAACAAATCTACAATACAACTCTTGATGTTATATGTTACAGATCCATAATCCTAGAACAGACATGATTTATAAGATCGAGCTAACCCTCTCAATTTGGTCTTATTGTCATAGTTACAGGCTATCATGGGAAGATGTGGAATAGGGGATACTCCAATGCCGAGTTAACAAATTAATACCATTTCTTCCCACCTTATAGATGTTTTATACTCATCTTGAGTGGAAGATTCAAGGAGTATCAGAACCCAAATGCGAATCTTTGAATCGCGATACAGATGTGATTGAGGCATTCCGAAGAAAACGATTGAGATAGTGATCTTAGCCGAAGCACGCTAGTTGTTGCAGTTGAAAAATGGTTCGCCTTCCATGATTTATTTGGTTTCAGAGAGCCTCCTCCTCGATAACTAATTCACGTATTTGTCCTCCATGCCAACCAAAAACTGATTGTAAGCCGTCCTAACGCGATCCGATAGGATGGGATCGCTGGCGCTGAGAAGAGATTTCAGTTTAGCCTCGATACCAAATTTCTTTAAGGTTTCCCGGCGCTCACATGATCCATCGTATTCCTTGTGGGCAAGGTTTGTTATACAACAAACAGCAGCGAGTACTAAATCGCTAGCTTGATCATGGGAGATAATCCACGAGAGGTACGAAAGGACCGCTCTGTTGTCCATAATGAAAGATTTTGATGTATTTCCGTCAGCTATGTTGGTCAGAACACATAGGCTCTGTTCTTTTATGCGAGTGGGGCACTGACGATCGAGAATCCGCATCAAGGACTGCATGATTTCCTCACCATGATCTCTCATTATTGCATCGATATGCAGTTTATGCGACAGCAGATTCCGTAGAAAACCTAGGGTCTTCAGGACTATCTCTTCGTCACCTTCGGTATCAAGTAGCCCTAGGACGTGCTTGATGTCGAGTGACTCCAATATTTGAAACTTGATGTTTTGCTCTGTAAGCTGGTATACCATATTCATCAGAATCCACATTCCGTGGAGCCGGAGTATCGAATCAGATTTTTTTGTCAAGTTACATAGCAAATCGATGGTTGGTGTGTCGAGGAATTGATGTTTTCCGGGGGAAAAGTCTAGAGAGATATTACAAAGTATAGCTAGAACCAGTATCAGTACGTCGTTTGATTTTGTGTTGAGAAGGCCTTTCAGAGCATCATAGACCTTGCTATCAGCAAAACTCGTTCTCAGCTGTTGGACGGATCTCGACAAGCTCAACAGACATGTTAGCACAGACTTCAGAGTTTTCGTATCTTTGTCCTCAAGACTACCGACGAGGTGCTCCTTCACAGGCTTTGTATTGAAGATCTTTTTGCGTATCGGCTCCAAGTTGGAGGCGAGAGACGCTAAGGCTAGGAATGCTGCTCTTTTCATCTCTTGATTAAGCTCTTGATTAAGATCTTTGGGGTGATCATGTCTCGATTGTTCCAACTTTGAGGGTCTTATATCTAGTGTTGGGGGCTGATCTGAGGTCAAATGAAGCCAACGGACTCTTCTTTCATGAGGACATTTCAACCTAGTTGGCGATACATTCTTTGAATCTGTGAGTAGAGGAAAGCCTTCGCAGTCAAGCATATTCGCAAGTGAGTCGATCAGATGATCACAAATACTGGCAATATTTTGTAATGAAGTTTCACATTCGATTAAGTAAGCTATGCACTCTGCTGATTTAACCCTGAGATGCGGTGGCTTGTCTGGTTGAACCATCCTGACCAAAGTTGGTAGCACATAGCTTATGATTCGCGCGTCTTGTTTCAGATCGTTGGTCGTAAGTGCTCTATAAATATGTGCGAAAGCTTTTGCTGCTAAGAATTGTAATTCATAACACAGGTCTTTGTTCATGAGGTGCGTCAATCGATCGAGAATGGAGATTCCAGATAAGCATTTGGTGTTAACAATCTCCAATGATATAAGATGGTTTCTCAGACAAATCTGTGTTAACCAGTTCAGAGCGGCAATCACAACCCGATCAGATTTGGACTCGAGGAGGGTTATGATACAGGGCAAGCAAGATGCTCGGTATAGAAGAACTTGATCTTTGTTTCGAGTGCAGGTTGCTGCAAACACGTCAGCCACGCATTCTTGTATAACTATCGAGCTGCTCCTCTGTGCATAACTGATGATCATCTGCAAATTCTTGGATTGGTCGACTTCAGGCCCTTTATTGGTGTCTTGGTTAAAGCTCTCGTACAGAAGCCAAGTTCGTGAAACTCGTGGCCATGACATCAATGATCTCATGCATCTTAAGCAAGCTTCTACCAGATGTTCGTCTCGGGAATTCACTATCAGCTTTAGGAGTCTATCATCGACCATATGTTCGTTGAGCAGCCTGATGCTGTCCTCTCCACTCTTTGAGATACTGCATAATAACAGAGCAATTTGAGCTTTTATTGCAGAAGAACTGCTGTCATCTTCGAGGAGGTTAATAATTCTGCTTATATTTGGGTTACAAACAACTAGATTCTTCTTCTTATTGCATGCAGTTATGAGATTACGAATCGAAAGCAATAATTGCATTCTGGCCTCTTCTAAAGTTTCGTCGGCCAGCTTATTGATCAACTCCTGCTCAATGCTTTCATCTTGTCTCAAGGATCTACTGACAGCCGCTACAGTTGCACTGTAGAGGGGGGCGGCTGAGAGAGGCATTAGGGTTATCTCACTTGTCATACCAGTTGTAGAGGCAGACATATCGTCGCTGGTCAAGAGCGACTGTTTGTTGGTAGCTGTGAGAGAATTTTGTGGTGAATTGAGGATAGTTGATGTTGCCTCGGACGGTGATTGGTGGTGAACTCTAGACTCATCGGTTGGAACTGCTCGTTCGCGGCAAATCCTCTTTGTGTGATGGCCTGCATACATAAGCACCTGAATAGATGACTTTGCGAGCTGATAAATTTGATATAACTGTAATATAAGTTGATATCTCAATTCAACTTTCTGGGTTAAATTTTGTATTCTCGAGTATCATGTATTCAGTTATTAGATGGTGTATTTGTCTAAGGATGGTCAATGGGTGGGCTCAGTAATAAATATCTGGGGGGAACAAACAATATTTTTGATGATGTTCGAAACTCGTTTGATGGTTATAAGTTAGATGTTGGTTTACGGAAGATTTGGAATGAAAGCTCAAGTTGCGGTGTGTTTCATGGAACAGATGACCCAATAGTAACACGAGCAAACTGACTTTGTGTCTCAAAGTCAACTGCGTAGGGGTGGGTCTGTCTAGGCATTGTAGGAGATTCAAAACCCAAGCAATATTTGTTCAGACTCTGGTAGCCGAAAAGCCAATATTCCTATGATCCAGTTTGTCGTAGGAGTTGGCCCAACTGACGGGTCCGGACGAATATATCATTTCTACTTTTTCCTTTGCCCGACGGCGCAGAATCGAGGCTCGAATGTTCGGCCATGCGCTTGCGGAGGGGAACTTCTGAGGGGGTGCCACATTTAAAGTGAGAAAATTTAATGGCTCCTCGATGGTGTATGCTCGCCGTTGGTCGTCAATGTGTTTCATTTTCGTTTGCGCACTTCCAAACAAAAATATACGCTCCCTCTCGCTCTATCCCTCAGTTACCAGCTCCGAGTCTCCGTGTTCAGTAACTGCGACTTGCGACTCCACCAGCTCTAGTGTGGTGTTTTGGTTGCGCTGTGTGTGTACCGACTGTACTGTGTTTTTATGCGATTTTGTGCTACAACTACGACTGCTGGAGAGAGCGAAGGGAATATTACCAAGATTTCATCCGACTACAGGCATTATTGTTCGCCTCAACTCTCCTTCAACGCTCTCCCCCATATCTCAAATATTATTATTTCGCTTCAAGTCTAATGATAACCATCATTCTCTCTCCATATCCTGCTTTCAACTAGCCAGATGTTCGCTGAGGTTTATATAACTACATTTATATAGAACAGGCAATCAACAACAGCCATCTATTTAGTATGATGCCAATATAAGACAAGCCCTCGTCTCATTCAACAACCTATATATGAACGGTTATATATAAGAATATTTATTAATCTACATGAATATCCACACTCAGGAGCCACCGCGCAAGAGGTCCCGTGATCAACAACACACTTCTACACCATCTACAGGCACCATGATCGGTGGCAATGAAAAGGGAAACAACGAAAGCAATGATTCAAGCCAGACGCATAATCAACCATCAACTGGCCAACAACATTCAACCACCGCTCCCTGGTCCTGGTTCAGGAGGCATCATCGCCAAAGCCATCATCATGGACAACCATCCTCCTCGGCATCATCATCGGCGGCCTCTGCAACCTCCCCCAATATTGTTCCACCAACACAAGGATCACTCTCATCAACTAGCGCCACGAATTCAACCATTGCAACCAGCGTTAATGCAAACCAGTTCTCATCATCAGCACATCCAAGTACTGCTACATCCGTGATAACCTCTGGACAGGCCAAGACATCCAGCCACGGAGCTCCGAACGCCAGTGGAAGTGCTGGAAACACTAGCAATAACAATCCTGTCGACGCAACATCCGGTATGGGCAACATACCATCATTTGCTGCCGTCTCAATGGTAACTAGCGACACTGAACCAGACGAAATCGAAATGAGCCGCTTGCAAGCGATTCTCGAGGCAAGAGGAGTGCCATCACATCTTCTAGGAGCTCTTGGACCGCGTATGCAAACTTTGCTTCATAGGACTATCGGGTCGAGTTCCTCGAGCAAGGCACATCAACTCGTTCAAGGCTTAAAGGCACACGGTGATGAAGGCCAACAGCTTCAAACTGTTATGGAGATGTGCCAACTTCTCGTTATGGGCAACGAAGACACTCTAGCTGGCTTTCCAGTCAAGCTAGCTGTACCTAACCTAATCCAACTGCTCAATATGGAGCACAACTTTGACATCATGAATCATGCTTGCCGTGCGCTCACTTACATGATGGAGTCACTACCTAGATCCGCTTCTGTCGTTGTGGATGCTGTCCCTAGTTTTTTGGAAAAACTTCAGGCGATCCAATGCATGGACGTTGCCGAACAATCACTAACAGCCCTTGAGATGTTATCTAGGCGCCACAGTCGGGCGATCCTTCATTCTCGTGGCGTTTCAGCTTGTCTCACGTACCTGGATTTCTTCTCGATCAACGCTCAAAGATCCGCTCTCACAATTGCCGCTAATTGTTGCCAGAACATAGCACCAGAAGAGTTCACATTTGTTCAGGATTCGCTTGTCACCCTGAGCTCACATCTGACATCCACGGACAAAAAAAGTGTCGAAAGCATTGTGCTAGCCTTCTCTAGGTTAGTCGAACACTATCAAAATGAGCCAACCATCCTTATTGAGGTAGCCGGCGGGAATCTATTAGATAACCTCACACAGTTGCTTCTTGCTACACCATCCGTCATAAGTATCAACACATTTGTGATGGTTATCCGAATGCTAGCATTAATGTGCCAGAGTTGCCCTGAGTTGGCGGTGAGACTTTTGTCGTCAGATATCGTTTCAACCATACGTTATTTACTTGTCGGCCAGAGATCCTCGCATCAGCCACTTAATAGGACTATAAATAACGATGTCGGAACGTCTACTAATGTCTCATCATCCACCATCAATGAATCGTCGAGCTCATGCGCCTCTTTCAACAAACTGAACGAAAGTGTCGAGCTACTCAATCGAACTCCCCAAGAGTTATACGAAATTACATCGCTCATTGCCGAGTTAATGCCCCGTCTCCCATCGGATGGAATTTTTGAAGTAAACGCTTTGCTTGATCGAGAATGCAATTCCTCTCAAGAATCTGTAGTCTGGCAATGGCGTGATGATCGTGGTATCTGGCACAAATATAGCGCCATTGATAACAAACTCATTGATAATGCCCATAGAGCTGGTGATGAGGAGGTTACTCTGGTCACCCTGGGTAAAACCTACACAATTGACTTTACTACGATGCAGCAGATAAACGAAGAAACGGAACTATCGCGCCCGGTCCAAAGGAAGATCAACCATCAGCAATCTCAAGCTATTCCCGCTGAAAACAACTCTGCCCAGAACAATGAAACTAGTCTAGATCCCCGGGTCGAACTCATCAAAAATAATCCTACGATATTGGAAAACTTTGCTCGATCATTATTTGGTGTTCTGTACGAGATTTATGGTAGCTCTGCTGGGCCATCAGTGCGCCATAAATGTCTATCTGCCTTCCTAAGAATCATATACTATAGCCCAACAGAAACCCTTCGCCAGCTTTTGAAATGCCATCCTGTTTCGAGCCACATAGCTGCCATGTTAGGCTCAGCAGATCAGCGTATCCTGGTTGGATCCGTCCAAATGGCACTGATCCTGATGGAGAAACTACCAGAGATTTTCTCGGTTTATTTCAGGCGTGAAGGAGTTATGCATCAGTTCAAACGCCTCGCGAACAAAGCAGGTTCATCTAGTAGCAGCAAAAAAGAGGAGGTCAAGGATTGGATCGTTAGGCAAGCCCAGACTTTCGATGAAAGAGCTGGTGGAAACTTGACCGGTGATTCACACACAGCCATGGATATTCTAAACAAGCTGACCTGTGCGTTGGAAATGCTGGACGAACGAATGATTGAAGCCTTGCAACAACTGAAATCAGTTCTTTCAGATGGTGACATATCATCTTTCGAGCTCATACACAGTGGTCTAGTTTCAAAACTGGTGAAATTTTTAACCTGCCTGGACGGCGACGCTGTTGAGGAGCGTGACAACAGAGTGAGAGCATTTTTATCCGTCTTTTTGGGTTTACCTCAAGACCCCCGACACCTTCTTCTACTTCTGAATGAATACGAGCTCAAGATAGATCCTGTTCCCCTTTCCACCCTGGTCTCAAAGTTGAACGCTTGCATATCCCAGCTTGAGCAATTTCCTGTTCGGGTTCATGACTTTGTTGGTCTCGGCAACGGTAGCACCAGAGGAGCATCCGCTTTGAAATTTTTCAACACCCATCAACTCAAATGTAACCTACAGCGACACCCCCAATGTAGTAATTTGAGACAATGGAAGGGAGGACCAGTGAAGATTGATCCGCTTGCCATCGTTCAAGCCATAGAGAAGTATCTTACGGTTAGGGGATATGCCAAGATAAGAGATAGTGCTGATAATTCTGATGACAACTCTGCTGACGAAATGGATGATAGTATGACCATGATGACTCAGCCCTCCGGTAGACACCGATTACAGTTGTCAATAGGTGACCAAATACTGCCATACAACATGACAGTCTACCAAGCTGTCAGACAGTTCGGGGGCTTGAACTTGATTGGTAGCAATACTGATATGGAAGAGAATGACCTACAAGTTGTTGGTAATTCTAACATGTGGACAGAGACTCACACAATCTATTATAGGCCATTCATTGAGAGTCAGCCTGGAGCGTCGACTTCAGGTGCCTCAACGGGCATAGCCTCAACTTCTCAAGTTTATCTCACCAAACGCGCTCCCAGGTCTCAAGCAGGATCAGCATCAATCACTAACACTGGCGCCTCAGACCTCCGCGTAGGCGTAAGTCAATATCAAGAGCGATCCATCGAGTCTCAGTCCAGCGGCTCTACTGCTACTCAAACTAGCAACAGCACAGTTCAGCAATCATCACAGACCGGACGCCGTTATAACACGCGCAATTCATCGTCATCACTTTACTCCTCACATTATCACCGAACTCCAGTGGTTAGAAAGAAAGTTGACGATCTTTGGGCTGAAGGCAAGACGCCGCCAATACAGTCTCCGGTAGACCAGTATCTAAGTCCAAAGCTGCCGCAGTCCGTGACGTTGAAGGATCCGTCTGTAGAAATTATAGTTCTCCTGAGGGCGCTATTTGGATTGAATCGTCACTGGTCTTGGTTTTATCGCGATGGCATAAGTTTCAACACGCATCAAGCGATCAGCAACACCGAGTTCATCAATACAAAATTAGCAGCTAAGGCAACCCGTCAATTGCAGGACCCGCTTGTGATAATGACCGGAAATCTACCTAATTGGTTGCCGCAATTGGCTTATGCATGCCCTTTCCTGATCCCCTTCGACACTCGTCAATTGCTTTTTTATGTCACTTGTTTTGACCGTGATCGTGCATTGCAACGACTGCTCGACACAACTCCCGAGTTGAGCAACTCAGAGGAACGCGTCGCACCTCGTCTTGAGCGGCGAAAGAAGACAGTCAATCGTGAGGATCTGTTCCGTCAATCAGAGATTATTCTGAATGAGTTGACCAGTTCGAAGACGGTATTGGAGATTCAATATGAGAACGAGGTCGGCACCGGTCTCGGCCCAACCCTTGAGTTCTATGCGCTAGTGTCCCGCGAAATGCAATCTGCCGAACTTGAAATGTGGCGCGGTGAAGCAGTTCCTGCTTCACAATCATTGCTACAGCCGGAACTCCTTCTAACGAGCCGTAAAGGACAAGCCTCTACCTCGATTAACAGTAGTGATCCTATTCATGAAGACTCGAATTGGAAAGATAGTGACAGTCTTACGTGTGCAGATGATCGCTTAAAATCCGAAAGTCAGGAAATCGCGATCAACAACAACATGTACGGCAAGAGTGGACTGACTAAAGTCTCTAGATCAACAAATCAGAGCAAAATCAAGGTGACCACACCTCCACCACCTCCACCAACGGTTTCAGAACAATCCAAAAAGTACATATACTCTCCGAATGGCCTGTTTCCGATGCCACTGGCGCGAAATACTAAATTAGGTAACGTATCTAGGCTTCGTAATCGGTATAAACTCCTTGGAAAGTTCATGGCAAAGGCACTGATGGATTCCAGGATGGTCGACATCAACTTCAGCCTACCGTTTTATAAGTGGTTGCTATCACAAGAATTAACCTTGGATTTGGCCGATATGGTTCACATTGATCCAACTATGTCGAGATCTTTGTTCCATATGCATAGAATCGCTCAACTATATAATATCATGGTCTCACACAAAACTAAAGAGACATCTAACAGCGGTACCAACAGCAATAACGAATTGCGAGTAACAACAGCAAAAAGTATGGACAAACTTCGTCAACAAGTGGGCAGCCAAGAGAATCGGCCGACGCAAATGCCAACCTCGGACGATCTTTTCGCCAATATAAGTCCTGAAGTGCTCACACTCGATGGTTGCCCTATTGAAGATCTCAATCTAGATTTCACCCTTCCTGGATACTCGTCTATTGAATTGAAGAAGGGAGGGAAGTACATCCTGACGAAGTTGGACAACTTAGATCAGTATGTCAAGCTACTTAGGCACTGGACACTCACAGAGGGTGTCAGACGTCAAATGGAGGCGTTTAGGGCTGGCTTTGAAGCCATTGTACCGTTGCACTACCTGAGAATATTCTATCCAGAAGAACTAGACTCGTTGTTTTGTGGCTCTGGCTACCAAAATTGGGACGTTAGAATGCTGATGGATTCTTGCAAGACAGATCACGGATTTACCCACGAGAGTATCCAAATCAAGTACCTCTTTGAAATTTTGAGCTCGTACAATGCTGATGAGCAACGCAAATTCCTACAATTCATCACGGGTTCACCTCGATTACCTTATGGAGGCCTCAAGAGCCTTTCACCACCCCTAACAATAGTCCGGAAAACTTTGGAGCCTGGTCAAAATCCAGACCACTTTCTACCCAGCGTGATGACATGTGTAAATTATCTCAAGCTGCCCGAGTATAGTTCGTGCGAGATCATGCGAGAGAAGTTGAGAATATCTGGAGAAGAGGGGCGCAACTCCTTCCATCTTTCGTGATCCCATCATGAAGTCCCAAGATGCTATTCACTGGCACCAGTGGCTTATGGATCCCAGGATAGATCTCTCGTCGACAGCACATTGGGGATTATGCAACTAATGGCGGGTTAAGTATATGGGTTTGAATCTGAATATGTTGAGGATCGAGCTGTCATGAGGCGCAAAGACACCAATAACCCAAACAATTATCAATACATATATGTATATATATATATATGTATGTATGTATACATGTTTAAAATTAGAATAAATCAATGTAGCGTGCCTCCCACTCAGTTGAGTAGTTTTCTGCATCCTCTACTAGAACCCTTGAAGAAATTTCAATATTTTTTCAAGTAGTAGAACATAAAAGTATGCGGAACTCAAAACCGAAAATAACCACCAAAAGTAAACGAGTC
>Ga0209372_1000341_pt1 | contig 26012 bp, 21 predicted proteins | sample AgamicAtPe_FD_187170 | JGI IMG/M metagenome (GOLD analysis project Ga0209372, IMG submission 187170) | Agave microbial communities from Guanajuato, Mexico - At.P.e (SPAdes) (version 2) | ecosystem: Host-associated > Plants > Phyllosphere > Phylloplane/Leaf | place: Guanajuato, Mexico | collected... | reverse complement strand
ACACACATGTTGGGACGAGCGCCGGAAAGTTGAGTTGAGTCGAAACGAGTCATGCGTAGGGAGACGCCAGGCAGTCGCACCGCCGCCCACTTTGGCGGTTTAATTTCAAACGCGCGCAGGCGCCCCAGTTCCAAATTTTTGAACCTACTCGAGTCTTAATCATCTGGTTCGTAGTTCAAATTCTGTTCCTCAGGATATACTCAAACTCTGATCTAGAGGGCGAGGCGTTTGATTCTAAAACCTAACGTAAAACTTGTGGGGTAGTTGCTGTATCTTCACAGCCTCACGAAATCCGGTCAAAAAAGTCAAGTTCCATTTAAGCCAACTCTTTCTTCATTGATAAGATGCTAATTCAAACATTCAGCTTACTCCAACTCCGGCCATGTTCATTCCAACATATTTCAGATGAATTGCGAGCCCCCGTTGTCTCTCCACTCTTTGAGTTTCTCCGTGGATTTACTATCTCTGTTCTGTTCTCGCTGACACTCGTCCAGTTCTCTTTCTCCGGGCAAAAACGGTTTTGATTTGAGCACAAATATGAAAATGAGACCACCTAAGCAGAGTGTAATCGCCAACAGCCTAAATATTGTGTTCCAAGCCTCTGGATCTGAGTTGTCATTGCCTAGAACCATTGCGCAGACTGCCGGCAGCGCTAACCCCGACATGATCGATACTGAGTGTGCAAAACCAAATATTGTAGCCGGGTACTTGCTCGATAGATCATAGGGCACCATTGATTCGCCGCCGACGCCCAAAATATAAGTAAGTGACATCAGCATGAGCAGGTACACTAGCAGTGAAAGATTTGAACCAACGAGGGAGATTAGAAAGTATATTAGGGCCATTGAGAGGTTAGATGTCCCCTGAAAGACTTTGCGCCATTTTGTGCGACTCAAGCCGAAGGCTTCGCTCTTGACTAAGATCCTCGCAAGCCATCCAACGAACGAGATTAGAACGATCTGTACCATACAGCCAGCACTTCCGATTGCACTGATCTAATTACGACAGGGTATTGAAGAGACAGCGAGTTAATCAGCTAGATAACCCACAAATCTTTAAACTTCATCATATCTATATATACAACACTCACAGTTTCGGTCTGAGTTTTATGAACTTGTTTGAGGTAGACAGCCAATTCGAGGACCACAAAGTCCCATGCCAAGTTGTATGTAAATTTGACTAATGTTAGTGCCAATACGGATGGATTCAGTACTATTTGCAGCCAAGAAACTGGTTTTGTTCCGATGGGAACCTTGATGCATCGAGATTCTACCGACTGAGAGATCGATGACGAATTTAGTCTTAGGGCATCGCCCACCTGTGGATCGAGATCGTCAGATTTGAGCGCTTTTAACGGCTTGATTTTCTTTCGCGTTATTATCCTTAGCTCTGTCATGTCGACCAGCTTGTTAGTTTGTGGCGAGGATGAAGCCAGTGGAATCCAAGCAAGCATCCAGAGGAAGCAAACGGAACCGCACGCGTAGAACATGAATGGCCATTGATAGTTGAGCGAAACTAGGAGCCCAGGTAGCATATAACCACAGAGCGCACCAATGGCTATACCGACCTTGATCATTGGAGCGAAGACGCTGATCTCAGTGGGCGTTAGCCATCTGTTGAATAAATCGTAAAGCGCCGGTGCTAATCCACCCTGTAAAATCCCTATCATTATTCGTGACGATACCAATAGGGGAAAACTCAGTCTAGCCATCATTGGGGTAAGCAGATTCACCATCGAGGAACCTGAAATGGCGATTAGTATTAGGAACTTGGAGCCATATAGATCCGCCAAGCCACCCGTTAGGAACATGGCCGGGGCATAGCCCATATAGAACGATGCGAGCAGAAAGTTTTGCTCTCCCACAGACCAATCGAAACGATTCTCTCCTTCAGCCGTGTTATGGGTTGGATATTCAGTCGCGTTGCTGTTTTCATCAATATTGTATTGCGTTGAGTATCCATAGTCGTCGTAATTAGAGTGATCTTCAGAGTTTGACTCTTGACGGATAGGGGCCTCTTCAAGTCGTGCGTCCTGAGAGGAGTAGAGGAGGCTCTGTTGAGCGACCATTTCAACAATAGCAAGATTTAGGATCATCCTGGACATGACGGCGAGCACGACTGCAGACAGACCTAGAGAACACACGACCATGCGGAAGCGCCTATCTCTCCCCAATTCTCCGCCATTTTTGATTTTATCTGCAACAGTTGTTTGCTTTGTGATTGTCTCTTGGGCTGACTTTGTTGCAGTAAAATCATTCTCGATTTGATTGAAAGATCCGATCGAGCCCTCTTTGCACGTATTGCTCGTCCAAATGTAGTGTAAATCTAAGCTCAAGATGCCGGTCTTTCCTCTAAACATTTCGAATGAAATCAATCCTTGTTTCTTAGGCCAGGATCAGATATCGATCTTGTAACGGCCAGGATTTGTTTCACCTGACGACCTCTTTCTTCCAACAACTTTCGGTCGATCAAGTATGGTTGTGAGGCAATAGGAGAGAGAAGCTCAGCATGTGACTGATATCAATCAAACCAATTTCAGGGTGATTCCCCGAAACGAAACAGCAAGTTTAGTGATCAGGTGTGGAAACAGGAAACGCTTATCAATTTATTGGTATAACTTGAAAATATAAAACGGCCTTGATCGGACTGGCTTGATAAGGCTTCCATCGTGGATCAAGGCTTTGTGCGGTAGCATGGTAACCGATAGAATAGGAGAGAGATATGTTCTGTCAACTGGAAGTTGGAAACGGCTATCGAGATGGGTGCAACATACATCATCATAGGCATACCGACAGATGAGATCCTTTGTTGGCTGATTGGCTCCTTGGGGTTGATCACTGACACTTCATTTGAATTAAGATTTCTAGAATCATCAATTTTGGGCATAGCCCACCTGGTCAAACTTCGTTGCTGGAGACAAAATTCAGTCGATCGTTACAAACTCGCTAGATTTCTTTATAAAGTGCGAAATCAAACCCTTCATCTGAAGCATAGAGTTCACACCCTGAACAATACGTATCTGAGCTATCCCTATTTGTTTCAAGTATTCGAGCTTTATGTACTCTGGCATCTGGTATGACTTTACCACCCGGAACATACTCGATACTATGTCCTCTGTACAATATCCTAACTTATACAAATGAGTAAGGCACTTTTCAGCTTCACTCAGGCTCCTCTTTAAACAGCTTTCGATTATGGTTTGTATCACGACAGGTGGAGGTTCATCGCAAACTTTGAACACGTTGACCTCCGTGATCGTTCCGAAACCGTCATGCGTTGATTGGAGATTATTTATAGCTTGCCTCATATCCCCCTGGGCAGTATATATAATGGCGTCGATACCTTTATCGTCATATTCGACCTCCATCTGTTTACAAATCTTGAGCATCTTTGACCTGAGTTGATCATCACTAAGCCTGTTGAACCTAACAACGGCGCATCTGGATTGTATGGGTTCAATGATCTTATCGAAAATATTACAAGCAAATGCGAATCTAGTAGTTTTTGAATAAATCTCGATGATCCTACGGAGCGCTTGCTGGGCCGCCTCTGTCATTGCGTCCGCCTCATCTAGTATCACAAGCTTTTGCTTGCCTGGCTCAAGGGTGACCTTTGCTTGGGCAAACATCTTGATCTTGTTGCGAACAACATCGAGGCCGCGTTCGTTACTAGCATTCAGTTCCAAGACAGCATCTCTCATGTTTGGGCCCAGAATCTTGCGTGCCATGCAGAGGATAACAGTTGTTTTGCCGCATCCAGGGGGACCATGTAATATGATGTTTGGCATATTTCCATCCCTAGCAAATTGAGCCAACCTAGAGACAGCCTCTTCGTTGCCAACTATGTCTTCAAATTCGCGAGGTCTGAACTTTTCGACCCTAGAACCATGGTGAGTCGAGAGCACTTCAGTTGAGAGATCGTTCGGATCGGAGAACTCAGTTAGTTTAGATACCTACCATGCCATCTTCCCTGTCTGGATTTTACTATTAAGACGCTCCTAAAATTATTTTTGGCGTGAGTACCTTAAGCAAAACCTGGACGAAAATGGGTCCCACCTTCTGGACGAAAATCTTGGCACGTTTGCTATGCCGTTGCTTTCCCCTCCCCCCGGCCCTGCGAGCGAGCCCGTAGCTCACGATAGGCTGGTCGTCGCGGTTACCTGGCTCGAATACATGTAGATTTGATGCTAACTTCGAACGAAAGAATGCATTACTACCATAAAATATGTCGCCCAAGTTGAGTTACGAGACTGATCTATCACTTGATCAAACGTTGCCTCTAGAACTCTTCAAGTTGTCAAGAAAGATAAAATGCTTGACCCTTCTCGAGCCAAAATTGATGGATGAGAGTTTAAAGAAACTTAAACACAAGCGACGAGACATTAGGCGCTCAGCTCGCAGGCTTGTGAGGTAGAAAAGATCTTGAATCCGTGGAATAAATCAGATATATGTGGTGGCTTGGAACTCAACATGAACACCAAACTATATTCAAATTTGATGGCCATCATGCTGTTTTGTGGCATATTCGAGTCGAGCCATCAATTAGAATGCTATGTTTGTCAAAATCAAGAGGACAATAAAAGTAAATGCACTGAGACGGTCAAGATTTGTGAATTGGAACAAGAGCAGTGTTTGACCGAAGTCAGATGGGGCAGCATTCCCTATTGGGCGTTAACAAGTCAGAAACAACACTTCATATCTAAGCGTTGCGCCTCCAGGAGAGAATGTCAGGAGGCAATAGCCGATAAGAACCACAAGTGTGATCGGATATGGTACAACGACTGGAACTGCACTGATTGCTGTAGTGGGGACAAATGCAATTACTATGTAACCCTCGCAGGGCACTCTCTAACTCAGTCCTATCTCGTGCCTTTACTCGGCAATATCCTAGCCTACAGCTTGCTTTATCACTCTTGGTGACGGCGATACAAGAGCCGAGTAAATATCATTGCTTATGACATGATTAACAATAAACTAGCACTACCATCAAATGTCTTGACAACCTCAAACCTCGAATTTGTTTGCACGGTACTCTTCGGGTCCAGAGTCGGCACATTGATGCAGCCCTAACTTTGCTCGCCGAAGTTTTGTACTTTGTCAAGAAATTCGTTGAGTGGTCTAGTTCTATAGTATTCCGGTGCGCCCAAGGGAGGTATGGCACCCTTGGGAAGGGTTTTGTAAACTGGTTCGCCGTAAAAGGTTCCTAGCTTCCAACCAGGGTGGTCTTTCATGAGTTCCCTCTCATCTTCGCGAAGGTAGCGTAGTTGACTGAGGAAAGCGCGCTCTTGCTCGGCGATCAGAAAGGGACTAGCCGCGATGAAGTGTTCTCCTAATTCCATTCTCAGGACATCATTCCTCCTCATGTATGATCTAATAATATATGGGGGTCCGAATATAGTACTACAAGCTACAATGGCAAACCAAAACCCTTGCCTGAGGATCGGCTTTGGGAGAGTCCGTTCAACGTTTATGTGGGCGAATCCTCCGGGCGGGGGCATGTCTTGAGTCGCCATCCTCAGCTAGTGGATTATGTATCTCATGTGATAGTGAAAAACTTTGTAAACCCGATCGGGCGTAACAGATCCAGGAGTAATCACCCTTGGGATGAGATATTATTCGAGGGCCTCACTGAGTGTGGAGGATAGATGGACACTATTTGTTTGGCAAAAAGCGAGCAAAGCGACATCTTGTGTGTCAGAGCTTCCAATTGCCTCCTACACGCCCGGTGGAAAAACCTTTGTAAAAAGTTACTTCAGTGGAGTCACTTCACCGAAGAGCCAGCCTTCCACAGCTCCAGGCTGAATTTCGTGGAAGAAACACAACCATCACAATAAATAAATCGCCATCCTTGGATACGCGTTTTCGTTTTAGATATATACATATATATATATATATATATATCTACATCCAAACAATCACACAAATGAATGCACATCAATCTGATCTGAAGTGATAGAGGTAGATATTGTAACAACAATCCAGCTGGTTACAAAAATCAAATTCATACACAATTGAGTCAGAATATGGCATCAAATCGAATAATCTGTCGACCAAATGGAGCACAAAGGAAGATTTGCCAGTTCAAATTAGTATTATTAGGAGAGTCAGCGGTTGGAAAATCTAGCCTGGTGCTAAGATTTGTTAAAGGACAGTTCCATGATTATCAGGAAAGTACTATTGGAGCGGCATTCCTCACCCAAACAGTTTGTTTAGATGATACTACAGTCAAATTCGAAATATGGGACACAGCCGGTCAAGAGAGATATCACTCATTAGCGCCAATGTATTATCGTGGTGCACAAGCGGCCATTGTCGTTTATGATCTTACAAACAAAGACAGTTTTAATCGAGCCAAGGCATGGGTTAAGGAATTGCAACGCCAGGCGAGCCCAAACATTGTGATCGCCTTGGCAGGTAACAAGACAGACTTGTCAAGTAAACGTGCAGTTGAAACGGCCGAGGCAGATAACTATGCGACCGAAAACGGATTGTTATTCATGGAAACATCAGCTAAGACAGCCATGAATGTCAGTGAAATCTTCATGGCTATAGCTAATAAATTGCCCAAAGGAGACCCAAATTCCAATTCAAATCAATCAGGTGGACAGCGCGGCGTCAGTTTAACAGATAACAATCAACAGCAATCGGGCGGACGCTGTGTAAAATGCAAATCAAGTTAATACCTTAGATCTATATAAACTCTCGAATGAAATAAAATCCAGGCGATTTTTCACGTTGAATCGAGCCTTTCGTGGCTATCGATTTCGGAGCTGATAGTACCTGGGCGAGAATATTGCTATCTGTTCACTAGTCATGGGCTGGTGGATTGGCATTGAGGCAAACTGGCCTGTCTAGACACAAGTCGGCTCGAAAATGAGAAGCGTTTGTCAAATGACTGGCTAGGGTCTCTTGAAATCGCCAGGCCAACGGTCATCCACCGGCCATGTTTCAAGCCCTGGTCACAAACTGCAAATTCAGATGGCGATATTTAGTTCCGTTCTGGATAGGCAATGAAGCCTAGGTGACCTGTAGGGGATTACTTAGAGACGGGGTTTCTTCTGTTGAGCGATCGAAACTCTGTTGTAGTTGAGTGGTTGAATGAAACCGCCCAACGATGTGCGCGAAAATCGACCGCCATTATGCACGGACTGTTTATCCTACCGATCTGTGCTGGTCCGCTGTTAGAGATTTGCGCTCGGGTTGGCCGTTTAGGGCGCAATATTAAACTTCTGTCGGTGGTCCGATCGCTAACACGTTGGAAAAGAAAAAGACTACCTCTCACTTTGCTCAGTACCACCTCGTTACAATTAATCAAGTAGAAACAGACCGAAAAACAAGTCTCTTTCCTATCAATTTATGTCCCACGGATCTGGAAATTCAACACTTCAAATCACAATATAGCTGCTCGAAACTGACTATGACTAGTCCTACATCATCCTTTCAGTGGGCCGACAACAGGCCCTACAAGTTCACCAACTACCGGGAAGCCGCTATCAAAGCTGAACAAAAGGTTACTGCCAAATCAATAAGCAAGGACCCAGATGCTATTTTGAAGGATTTTCTGGCTCAGAAAAGGAAATATGCCAAAGAGAGGCCACTTAGGAAGAGAGCGAAGCGATTGTCGTTGGCAGACACAACAATAAGTTCCACGAGCACAGAATCAGAGATTAACCAAAGTAATGAGATCAATGGAGATGATACTGATTGGTCGGAGTGTGATGAGTTAGAACTGTCCCGCAACATCAGCATATTAGAGCAGAAAATAAGCCCCAAAAAAGCACGGTTAAATCTACACGAGTCTGAGGCTGCAATCAAGCAACAAGTACCAACTACGAGTAGCGACAATGATGTGGATGACGATGTTGATTGGTCCGACTGTGATGAATTAGAGCTCTCGCGTAATATAAGTTTATTGGAGCAAAGTATTAGCTCTTCAGTTTCAAAGCAGGATAGGTCTGCCCTACAAGAAATTTCGAACCTCTGAGATTGGAATTTACGAGAATCAAACAATCGCAATCTTTGAGGCTCATTAGACGACTACTTTGCTGCTTCAGCGAAACGGTTGCCGAATATTGCGCATTGAATCCTCGATCTCTATTGGATGACAACCTTGCTCTAACAAACTCCGTTCTACCGTCAAATACATAATCGGTCATCCCATCCGAATCAACTATGGCTTCGATCCTAACCGTTATCAAGTCACCAAGATCACTGACCGTCAACGTTAGCAATTCTTCTCTCGAATGGTTTCTTCTTCCTTGTTCTAGGAATGGTATCACAAGCATCATGGAAGTGATGTAGGCTGATACTGGGTTACCAGGTAAAGCGAAAATAAACTTGTGTGTCGCGCCACTACCTATTGAAGCAAAAGCAGCAGGCTTTCCAGGTTTCATGTTGATCCTGCCGAAGTGTATTCTACCACCGAGAGGTCCAGTGATGACGCTTTTCACATAATCCTTAAACCCCATCGAGGACCCACCTGTTATTACTAATATGTCGCATTCTTTGAGACTGTCACAAATATTTAATAAAACTTCCTCAGCTTCGTCTTTGGAAATTCCAAAATCTCGAACTTTAAAACCTTTCGAGTCGAATAGCATGGTCAGGAGCAGTTTGTTTGTGTCGACTACCTTGGTCCCAGGAGTGGAACCTGCAACATAACAGTCAACCAGCTCATCTCCTGTAGATAGAATCCCAATGATGGGTTTCTTAAATACTGTCAAGCTCTTATGACCCATGGAAAGCAGTAGGCTCAGCTCGATTGGTCCAACGGTGGTTCCAGCCTTCAGACTATCGCTCAGTGACAGATCGCTGCCCACTCTTCGCACGTATTGGCCTACTTTTGGCTGGTCCAGGAACGGTCGAAACTCCAAACGGCTCGGCCCAACACGCTCTGTTCGTTCGATAGGTACTATGGAGAACAATGCATTAACGTGTTCAGATGGTAATTTCTCGCCGGTGTTGACTGGGTAACAAAAGAACGAGTCATGAGCATGCTCAAGTAGCTGTTTTTCAAATTGAATCAGGTCTTCGAGGATAATTGCACTGGTTTCACAAGGCAATGAATCGATGAACGGTTCGGGAATGTTGACGACGTATCCATCGACAGTCGATACGTCGCTAGGTGGCACGCACACTCTAGATTGATGGTCCTCTGCTAGAACATCGCCTATGACCGCCTGTGCAGTTTCATCACTGTTAACGGTGGCGACGACTTGCTCTCTGAACAGGTGCGTGGAATGGTGTGCCAGAATCTCGAGAGCTTTGTCAAACTCAATCATGGGATAGGGTGACAAATTGGATGCTATCTTCGAACATAGAGTTGGCTCTAAAACTGCACTTGAACTGTTTCGTCCAAGATCTGTGGTAGATGCGGCATCTACAATCTGGGATCTTGCTTGAGTTTCGTGGGTAGCTTTTATGGCGTCTGCATCAAATTTAACTTGTTCGAGAGCATGAACAAGGAATTCCTCCAGGCAGGCGAGACACTCTTGGCAAGCTTTCAGCTTTCCCGGAAAATTGACGATCAGACAGTCGCTATAGATTCCTGCTGTCATTCGGGATAAGGCTGCATGGGGCGAACTTCTCAGGCTTGCCATGAGAAGTGCAGTGGAGATACCGTTGCAATGTTTCTCGTAGAGGACGCTGGTTGCCTCTGGGGTTACATCCCGGGGACACAGGCCTGTTCCTCCAACTGTCACTGTCAGCACATTATCATTATCTTGACTGACTCTCTTGACCAGTGAGGTAATTGAGTATTTGTCGTCGCTAACCACATGCTTATTTACGTTAGAAAAATTAAGTTCACGCAACCGATCAACCACATATTGACCGCTAGTGTCGGCCTTGGGATCTAAGCAACAAGTGTCACTCGTTACAATAACACTGGCGGCGTACATGTTTTGATTTCCAGGCATTATTTCGAGTTTCTATTGTGGAAGATCCTGTCGAGATCCTTGAACTAATTCACTCGTACCTAGAGTTTTGGATTTCTGCACAGATTTACAAGAGCCATACGACACTATTTATCTTTGTCATGATATTATTATACTAAAACCAGCGCAAGGCTGGCGTAATCCCGTTTTCACTGAGCTACGGACGAGCTAGGTCCAAATCGTATTGTTACTGGGGATTCTTGAGCAAATGAGGGCGCAATGTTCAAAACGACCACATGATTCTTGATCCTCGCGAGCCTAATTCGACTGCACTATTATCCAGTTCAGTCACTCACTGGAGACATTCCGGAGACTAACAGGTTTGGCTCCATACCAAACAAACCAATCGGTTGAATTCACAATCTGAACTGGGATACTCAACTCTAGCGCCCCTATGTTCCCTTGCAACAAACAAAACTAGATCGAGAATATGATCTCTATGCCTAATCACAATCAATGGGCGCTAGAATAAACTTCTGACACCGCAACCCTAGTTGAGTTTCGCCTATAGGCGCTAGCTCACCCTAGCAGAGGCTATTCTGCCCAACTAATTACATCGGGTCTAGCGCTTCATCTCGATGGCTGTCTATTCAAATGGCTTCTAATCAACTAGCGTCACATACTAGTCCAAAGTGTGCAAAACTTGCAAGTTTTATATTCAAATCTGAAAGAAGGTTCAAACTAAAGATCTAATGATGGCCGCTAAAAGTATCTCGTTCGTGTGGAAATTAGATCATTGAATTGGACGACTCAAAAGTTTTGCAATCAATCGTCAACTATCTGCTCTTGCTTACTCTAGCAAATCACTATTGGAGCGACTTTATTTTCGTCAAAATCAAAGCTTCGTGCATGTACACAAATCTACTCCAAAGCTAAATAAATAAGATTACTCGAACCTGGCTCCTTGTTCCTGCAAACTGTACAAAACAGATGATCCTCACATCCGAAGGTGCGTAAAGTGGCTTGCTACTTTCACTCCTCTTGCCAGAAGTGCAAATTTGGCTCGGGTATTTGATCGCAGGGTAGGCGAGGATTCAGTACTGGGTGTGCCATCCGGAGGGCCCAACGCTGGATAGTTGGCAGGTCATCAGAGTTGGAGCACAGAATTTTAGCTAGAGAGATTTTCCTTATTTCAGCCAACTGTTCGGGTGTAAAGGAGGATGGAAAACCAGGATTCTCGTACCAGAATCGGTCGCCACGGCGCGTATTTGAGAATTGACGAGCTATTATGCAGGCAAATGTGGGCCCAATCGCGGCGCCTGGCAGCTTGCGCTCGCTTATGCCGCCCGACCAGAGGTCAATATCGTCGACATGCTTGTAGAGGCGCGAATAATGGTAGGCAGTATGATTTGTCAGGTAAGGCTCGAGCTGATCGAAGGTTTCGGCCCTCGGGAGGCCGCACCATTCGCGGAATAGATTGTAGCCGGGCAAGCCCTGCTCGCGACCTCTCTGCAGATTGATCGCCGCCAAATCGTGGCCGAACTGGCTCTCTGGCGGCTGAAACAGGTGGCCCGAAATGTCCTCGCTTATAAACGGATCGTAGGACTGCGCTGGCTGGTTTATCATACCGCTAGTTAGCTCGTCCAACACTCCAGGCTGATAGATGAGAAATGGTTGCTTGAAGAGGTGGCGCAACTTTTCGCTCGCAACAAACTCGTGGAATTTGTTGTAGCGCTCAACGCTACCCTGAACAAAGGTGTGACCCTGACGGAAGGCGGCGGCAGCAAAGGAGTTTGAGACGCTAGTTGTAACGCTTGGATCGTAGCCATGCCAGTAGGAGTGCTTTGGATGTATGTGCTTGTGATGAACGCTTAGCTCGCTAGGCTGGGCGGTTAGGTTATACAGCTCGGTCATCTTTTTGCCTATCAAAAGCGGAATGTACTCGTTTATGAGCACATGTTGCACGCCCGCGGCCATTATATGCCGAGCCTCCTGGTAGATCCGCTCGTCCTCCCAATGAGGATTCAGCTCGGCCAGCTTGTCCGCCATCTTGTTGTGCTCGCGCATGTACAGAGTATGGAGGACAGTCAGGTGGGTTTGCTCGTTTACTCGCACGTCGCCCGCCAAGAAGCAGAACAAATCCTTCGGCCGAGCGATGCATTCGAGGTCTGGCTCGACCTCTTGGGCGGGAAGCAGTGGCTTCAGACCCTCGCGCTTGAACCAGTCGCGTTCGCGCAAACGGCCACCCTTGAAGGATCTCAAATTGTCGGCCATTGCCTGCGAGGAGCCGTAGACGAAGTTTGCGTCAATCGGCGAGGTGATTGCATTTTGGTGGACCCTTGGGCCAAGCACGCAGTTTGGCCTAACGCCGGCTAGCGTTCGTCTGAACTCGAGACATTGAACGTTGAACTTTCCGTAGAAGGGATCATTTGGAGGCACCTGAATTGGCAGACACAGCTTGTGCTTCGGTCCATCTTGCTGGCAACATTTGATTGCTTTGGATGGGAGAGATTGGGGGAGAGTGTTAGTTGACTGGTGTGAGTGGTCCATGATGGTTGCTTTCCATTAGCGGCCCTTGCTACTCACTTGGAGGCGGCTGGGCTGCGCGGGTCATATCGTGGTCAAGTAGCTGGCCCCAGCTCATGAACAAAATCGAGAAGTCATGGCTCGGGAGCTCGATGTCGCGATGCACGATTGAGGTGACTAGACGTGGCGAGGGCAGTTCAGCCGGCATTGCGCGACTCTTGTGGCCGCGCTGAATGGAGGCCTCGGCGCTGAGAGGCTGCTGCTGCTGCTGGGCTCCAATGGGCCCGCTAGTGGCCAGGTAAGGCTGGCTCGGCGAATGCGACTGCTGATAGTGGGTGTCGACAATCCGTTCTCCAATTGGCGGCGGAATGGGCGCCAGCTGGCCAGCAGGAAAGCTAACGCTCGCGGACGGCACCTGGCTGGCAGCCCTGGAAGCTGTTTGACCTTCGCTGGTGCGCAAACGCTCGGCCGCGAAACCAGACTCGGGCGCGTCGAGTTGAGCGTGGCGCACGAACTGGACCGAAGAGGATGCGGCCATTCCGGTCGCGCCACGAAATTGAACCCGCTCATGGTTGAGCTGATGGTAATCGTTGAAAACTGGCCGCGCAACTGTGGGCGAAATGTCCGAATGGAGCTCCCTGTGTCCGGCAGTCAAGTCAAAGGTTATCTCAGTTACAATGGACTTTCTAGGGATCCAAATGCCGTCAGGATGGACGGGAGGCAGGTAGCGCGCGAAGGGCGTCATTGCGGCGCCCCAAGTTGGGTGCTTGAGATTATTGCAGTGGCCAGTTTGCGTCCTGAACCTCGAAAGCTCGCACTTGATATCCTGCTTGACTAGTAGGGGACAGATGCTCCAAAATTTAGTCTTCGACATGTCAATCAAGGGCAAACCATTGAGTAGCTCGTCGTTCGATAGGTCGAATTGGTCTGCTAAGATTTGGGTTGTCGCCATGCTAACTTCGCCAATTGCGGCCACCAAATCCTCTGGTGGCTCCAAACTCGAATGGATCACTTCAAATGGTGGCACTAGTTTGCGTTGTTTCTTCCTCTTTTTAGCCAACTCCCTGAACTTGAGCTGATGTTTTGCCTGCTCGATGGCCTTATCAATGTGTTTGTAGCTTATGCAAGCTTGCTCTGTCTTCCCAAACGGAACAAGCTGGTGCCTGATGGGTGGGGGGGGAGGAGCGGGTTCGCGTGTGGGGGAAGGCGATGGAGGCCATTTATTAGTTTATATGGGCTTGTCTCTGGTGGCGCAAATGCATTCGTGCGCCCTCTTCAAGGTTTCTAGTTTGACAGTTCCATTGTTGGAACTCGCAGGGTTTGTTGGCTTGAAGGCGGCCGCTTTGAGGAGGGCGCAGGCAAGCAAGCGATTGATGGGTTCAAGAGAGGCGGAAATTGTAATGAGCCTGTAGTTGGGTGAAATATGGCTCCCGCTCAGCGCACCTGGCCGACGGAGTTCAAGCGAGTGTTCAGCGGGTCAGCGCTCGCTGCAGCACTGCAGCCGCCGCCGCCACCGGCTAACCAAGCCAAACACCGGCCGCCTTCACCTGGAAAGGGGAAAAGCCAAACGAGACCAGAGTATGACAATCGATCGCATTTGCTTGCAAAGAGCGAAAGTTTAGCTCGGCCGGCCAATCAATGGTCCTGCGCCCAGGCGGCCGCTCCTTTGAGCCGCCGTATGGTTGGCATGCCGAAGGATCAGCCAATTGGACCAGCTGCTCGCCTAGCCAGCCCAAAGGCTGCCGATCTGAACTCTTCCTCGCGAGCTATGGCCTACGAGGCTCCTGCGGCTTGATTGCGGCTGCAAAGGGGCGCCCGCTCTGCATGCTTGCTGCCCGGTCTCAATTGAATTAGCTCGAAGGGTAGGCCAGTTGGTTGGAGAGACCCAGAGGCGGGCTGGCGAGTGGCTTTTGGGCGCTAGATTGGCCGGCACCAGGATGACAGACAGAGGACTGAGGATGGAGGGCACACTAATAGGGCGACCATTGTGCGCAAGGCAGCGCAGCGAGAATTAAACCTGGAGACTTTCAATTCCTGCAGCCGCCGGCGTTAGCTGCTTGCTTGCCGGCCGCAGTGGCCATGCACTTTCTCCGCCGACGAACAACAGGCTCCCCCAAACAGGCTAGACTCGCCCACTATCCAGCCATCCAACGGTTCAGTGAACATCGCGCGCAGCTCTGGCCAGCAAGTCAACAGAGCAAAAGCAACGAAAACGCTAACAGCAACACCAAGCGGCCGGCCGGTGGTGTCAAGAATGGAGGGAAAAAGTGGCTGGTGTTGTCGGTGGCGGCAACTGCTCCAGTCGCTCTCATTGTCGTTGGCGTCGCTGGTCCTGTTGCTGGTGTGTACAATGTTGAAATGAAATAATAATTCTCGTAGCCTTGCGAGCGATTAGAATGTGAAAAAGTCAACAAGACTCATACCTGTCAGGCGCCAAGTTAGCCGACGGGCGGCCTGGCGGCAAAACTGTGAGCCATGGACGCGGGCCAAGCAACTCTAACGCTAAGCTTTCCCTGTCTGTCCGCCTGCCTGCCTGTCTGCGCCAACTCCAGCTGATCCACAAAGCAACGATTCTTCTCCTATCGATTGATTGCGATCTGCTGGCAAGCCCACTGCAGGAGGCAGCCCATTGAGTCGGATTCCAAACCAGAGCGGCCAAACTCTAAACCAACTGCAAACCAGTCCGGCGACATCCGAGGTTTGGAGCGCCATTGGCTGGGCCGCCGCTTGCGTTGCTTGCCGACACTGGCGGTTGCCTAATGTGCGGAGGGAGAGTCGGACAGGCGAGCAAACAGGCCAGTTGTCTTATTGCTAGCCTCACTTGACTTCTGGTCTCTGCTTCTCTCTCTCCGCTAACTCGCTCGTTACCTGAGCGGCTTGCCGACTTGCCGGCCGGCGGGTCACACGCAGGCGCGTTGGTTTTGCTGGCGACGAGCGTGGCAAACGAGCGGGCTTGCCGGCGAAATGAGGCGCCCCCTCCAGCGGAAGAGGGTGGCGGTCGTCATTGGTCGGCGGGATCAACAGGCGAGCGCTACCAGATGGAGTCGCGGGCGGCCAGCAAAGCAAGCTTGGCGGCGGTCAGCTGCACAACTGGCGAGCTGGTTGCGCGCGAGAGGCCAACAGCGCACTTGCTGCCGATGGCGGCGCAATCGTCATCATCGTGATGCTGGCGCCACTTGTTTGCGTGGACTAATAATTGCAGGTGAGCCTAAGGCCGCCGGTCGGGTTTAGAAATGAAACCATTGAAAGCGAGCAAGTCCACCACTCGCATGGCCATTAAGTTTGCCCATGGAGCCGCTAATGGCGCCTGAAAGGAGTGCGCGCGATCTAGATGACGGCTGATGTCAATTGTTGTAAACGTTGGTATCAATTTTGGATCCAAGTTAATGGCCCCCCTGGCCGGCAGCTCATCGCCTCTCGCCCGGCCGGCAACCCTCAAGTTCAAGCGCCAAGCCTGGCCGCAACCCAGGCAAGCCCTGCTTGGCCTCCCCAGAGTCCACTTGGACGGTTGCCACTGGCCGCCAGCCAGCCAGTGGCCGACATCATTACGTCTCCATCCGGTTTCAGGATTCTTGCAAGCCGCAAATGTGTGGCTTGCTCGCTCTGGACGCCTGACAAGCGAGCAAGCGGCAAAATTGGAGCCAGCTCTCACTCAACTTGCCCCTCCTCGCAACACAATATCTCAATGGATTTCGCGTGCACTTCCCTCGGCCGGTCAGATTTGCGTGCGAAGGTGCACTCTAATGAGATACTCACAATGAATGAAACTCGCCACTCGCCCACCCGCGCTTCAGGCTCATCTCACACGAATACACTCACTAACTTTTGCTTCACTTCCACTTTCACTTGGCCACAAATCTAGATAAATTTTCCGATTTTTTGGACAAAGACGCCTCCACCTGTCCAGACTCAATTGTCAGCTCCAGCTACTTACTTTGGGTCGTCGATGTTCTTGACGTAAGTGCGCTGCAAGATGAGCGCGCACTCCGAGTAGATCTGCTGCTCGCTTTGGCTCCCCTGCAAGCCGCCCAGCTCGAGCCCGGAGGCCGGCGCTCGCTTCTGCGCGCCCGCCTCCCCGACGGAAGTGCTCGCGGCCGGCCTGTCAGCTGGAGGCGCCGGCTTCGGTTGGAACAGGTTGCCTATTGGCTGGCCGGCGGCGGCTGCGCGCAACTCGCTGTGGTTCATGTCGTCTAGAAACACGTCAAGCTCGTTTGTCCTACTGAACTTGCCGCTCGAACCTCTCGGCTCAATCTGCTCGCCGGCCGACGACAAGGGCGCCGTCTGCGCCTTTCTGCTCGCCGCTGTTGGCGCTCGAGTTGGACTGAAGGCAGGAATTGGAAACTCGTCCATAGTTCGCATTTGGTCTGCATTTGCTTCAACGCAGCAGCTTGTTTTGGCGTGAAGAGCTAAGCTGAGCAGTGTTGCGAGCAGCAGGTGGCACAAGGTTATAGTGGCGAGCGTCCCAACTACTTGAGGGGCTCCTTCGAATTTCCTCCAAGGCGATCTCTTGACTCCCCGCCGGGGCTCCATCCAGTCGGCCACCTCTCTTTGGCCTGTCGCTTCTCGAACAGCGCGCTGCCGGCCAACTTCGCTCCCTCTCACTAGCGCAATTTGCGACCTCATCCGACAAACACCTCTGCGCCAATTCGTCTCCATGATCGCAAACTTATTCTCTCGCAGTGCTAATATACACTCACTTTCCGTTCTACCACAACATCCAACGCTCACATTATACCCTCTTAATTTGCACAATTTGGCCCCATGATTACTGCTTGAAGCTCGAGTTCCATTGCCTTGAATGAGAACGAGTTTCATCTCTAAATCAATCTAGTGGAACTCGGCCACCAGATCGATGGGCCGACTGATTGGCAAATTTAGAGGTGAGAGAAGAAGCGACTAACTTGAGCATCACACTAGTCGGGAGGTATAAATCTCATGCACTTTCTCTCTCTCTCTCTACCCTTGTCCAACTTTGCCTTTCCCTGGTTGAACTTTTCCCGTGCAACAGGCTAGTACGATATCGCTGGCAGCGCTGGCTCAACCTGTAGACAACTCCGGCCAGAAGTATGGTCGGCCAATGAACGAGAATTCTGAGCCGAGGCTGACAAGAGGTTAACTGAATGATGTTAGCTCGAGTGGTTAGTTGCAGGCGCAATTGAAGTTGTTGCTCAAACTTCAACTCAAGCTCAGCCTCCAATACAAACTCTAGTTCCAACTCCAGTTTCAGTGGCAAAAGTGAAAGTCGCCACCAAGGCGCATGCTCCAAATCACCTTGGCGAATTTTCACCACCATTGGCCCGCCCCCTTACCTGAACGCAAGCTCAAATATAAAACTCACGACTCAAGCTGCACATGTTTCATTTCCACAATCACATCCAATATCCTAAGCCAATTTGAGACTACAAACATCCTGTTGACCAAGCCGAGAAACCTCCAGCTCTGATGCTGGAGGGAGCAACTTGGGAGAAGTTTTGGATTCTTGTGGTCAGCTTACACCCAAAATTTCGCTTACTTTTGCATAATCATAGAATCCTGACCCCTACCAGAGGAGACTAAATTATGCTCTAGCTTGCTCTCTGTTGGCCTGATCGTCAGGTTGTGCCCGTCAGGGCGGAAATTGGAGTTCAATAACAATGGAATATTATCGTCATCCAGATAAGAGTGCCACTGAATGACACGCAACTTGTGCAAGATATGTTGCATTTTTCATTAGATCTGGACTTGCGAAAGTTCAGCTGTCTCTTCTCTGTTGTTAACTCATGCTATAGGTATTGAACGAAATTGGAGCGATCTTGCGGGTAGGTCAACCATTTGAAATAGCGCGCGCGCGATCGATCGCGTACAAATACAGATGTAGGTGCATTTGTTCGCTTGACTCACTGAAGGCCCTTGTTGCTAGATCACATGCAACTGGTTGACCGTGGAGAGTGACCCAAAGTCATTGAAACATCGGACTCAGGTGGGGTATTCTCATCATTGAATTTCTATCGGGCGGGATGGAGCAAGCACCTAAATTTCCCCTCAACACACATCCAGGCAACCAAGCTGATGAATACGTTCGATGCCCTTACTTTCCAGAGCACGAGCTGAGAAAATCTCGCCTACCATATCATCTCATCAAGTGCCAAAAGAATCCCAGTGCCCCTCAACTAGTAGCTTGCCCGTTCAATTATTTGCATCGTATTAAACCAGAGGATCGTCAAGACCATATGATACTCTGTGAGGACAGAATAGTGGTTAGATACACAGAACGACGGCCACCCTCATTTGCAAACACGCGCAAACAATTTTTCGGATTGGACAAGGACGATGAAACTAAAAAGTCCACCAAAGAGACAACTGACGACGGCGAGGAGTGGTGGTGACCTTGTGATATCGCCTCTTCGACAAAATAAGACAAGTGGATTTTGTCGAGTTGAAAAATAAAGCATTTTAGCACAGTTTAATGTCACCTGTCTTATTCGAGCCTCATTGTTGAACGGACATCGTCGATCTTGAGAATCATCTTGACAAGCTGGGTGGCGAGGCTTATCTGCTGCTGTTTGCTTTTCAATGTCTCGATGATGTTGAGCTTCCTCATATCCATCTCACCTGTTCCCATACAATCCACGCCCAAGAAAGAGTTGTTCTGAGCCACCTGTTGAGCCTTGACATGTGTTACTGTCTCGATTCCATGCAAGCCGGAGTTTTCTGCTAGAGACAAGGGTATAGATTCGAGGGCATCGGCGAAAGCCCTGAAAGCATACTGCTCGAGCGATGATATCTTATCGGCTTCTCTTGCCACCGCTAAAGAGCAAGCTAATTCAGCCGACCCGCCCCCGTAGACAATGCGGTTGTCCCTGATCAAGTTTCGAACAACACAAAGAGCATCGTGGAGACTACGCTTGGCCTCATCGACAAGCATTTGATTACCACCACGGATCAAGACGGTCACTGCACGGCTATTTTTGCAATCCTCAATGATGAGCATTCGATCTTTTGTGGTTCCAAACGCGAGTTCCCTCACTATTCCAGCATAACCGAGCTTTTCTGGGCTCAACTCTTCGAATCTTGGTACTATCCTGCCGCCGGTGGCGATAGCAATCAACTCAATCTCTGGTCCACCCACCCAACGGACAGCTGGTAACTCTTTCTGTAAAAGGAGATGGTTGGCCTCGTCATCGAAACCCCATTGGCAGATAGCTAGATTCGCACCTGCCTTCTTCACTAAATCTACCATCTCAACAAATTTCTCCTGCTCATATTTTCTTAATTTCTTGTAGTCTTCGACTGAGGAAACATCCAGCTTATGCTTGGTCTTGGGCTTCGGTGGTTCGAATGGGCAAGTTAATATAGCCATCTTGACCTTCTCCAATTTTTTAGGCATCTGTGGGTGACTAAAGTCTTTGTCAACAATGACACCTTTAACCAACATGGTGTCCTCAAGTTGTCCACCCGGTTTAGTCTCAATCTTGATAAGCTCGAAGTCTACGTCCTTGCGGCTAAGATCAGCTACTGACATGACAGCGTCGACAGCAATTTCAGCAAACTGCTTAATACATCTGCTTACGATTTTGGAGCCGAGGGATGTCATTGCCGTCTTGATAAGAGGATCTCTGTCGCCTGTGACAGTAAAGCTATCGCAAATAGTCTCGAGATGCTTGACAGAGAATTGGGCTGCCATGTCGAATCCGTCAGCTATTCTGATTGGATGCAGGCCGCGATCAATAAGCATCTCGGCTTGTTCCAGTAGAGCGCCAGCTAAGACAACTACTCCAGTTGTTCCGTCGCCAATTTCATCATCTTGGGATTGTGACAATTGAACCATGAGCTTTGCAATCTCATGATCGACGTCCATACATTTGAGTATTGTCGCGCCATCGTTGGTGATTGTCAGGTCGCCGTCGGGTGAAACCATGATCTTGTCCAAGCCTTTGGGCCCAAGAGACGTTTTGAGAGTGTCAGCAACTCGCTTGGCTGCCATAATGTGTGACTGTCGATTAAGAGAATTAGTTAGAGTTGGAAAACCCAGAAGGTTTAACCTAAGTGTGGAGGTTTGTTACTAACCTTTGTGGCCTCAATTCCAGTGAGCTGTCTCTGGTTTTCCTGATCTCTCAAGATGAGGAATGGACGCCCCTGCTCATCGAACGCCAAGTGACCAACAGCAGCCATCTTTGGAGCGAGCAAACCCTAACCTAAATGAATACGATTTGTGCAACTTCCTCGGGACTAGCTAATAGACAGTCGGGGTTGCGCGTGACTTTGTTCAAAATTTTGGTTTGTTACCTAAAAAATCTGTTTTCTATGGAAGATAGTTCTGGTTGACCAAACATTATCTCAGACAATATCTGGCCATAGTCGTGCTCGGCTACACATGGTGAGAGTGGGCAAAATGCTAGGCTTGAGAAGCATGCGTTCTCGGTCCCGGGTCGAGCCTGCGGCGCCTCGAGTGTTGCAGGCCTTCATCCCCCTCTCGCAGCTCCCCGGCCACGGAATGCCCGAAAGGCAGGCTGCAAAGGTTGATCGGGCTCAGCCACTTCGCAATGGACAAGCGAGAGCCCGCCGCCCATGCCCATTTCTGACTAGAGGAGTATCCGAAAACCCGCTCGCATTTTACTTTATTTGCCGAATTCATGAGAAAACGAAGACCAACATTTTCTAATCCTATTCACTTTTGCTCTCGAAAATTAAACCGAATTTCGAAGCATTTTCAACTGTCACTTTTGTTTCCAGAACTCACGTTGATCTTCTAGCCTGGATTCGTGCTCCAATATTGATGTCATCCGATCTCAAGATTCTCGACCTCAGGGATTTTGGTAACTCTCTCTCCAAAAGCAGCAGCCGCCGCCGCTACAACAACAACAAAAACACTATCATAATTGAACTCAGAGACTCGGGCCAAATTCATCCAATTCAGCCCATATCTTCGTTGTCGTAATCTCGTATATAATCAGGAATTATATACGCACATCGAATTGCATTCGCTCATCCATTGACTCGATACAAAGATGGACGAAGTACTGAAGATAAGGAAGGAGCTTGAGAAGACTGTGCCCAAGAATGACACCAAACGGGCGCTTGAGTTGCTGAAATGTTTAGAATCCATACCAATGACATTAGATGTACTACAAAAGACCCATATAGGTATGGCTGTGAATAAAATTCGAAAATCGGTTGACAACTCTGAGATAAGTTCTTTAAGTAAGAGTATGGTGAAAAAATGGAAGAAACTTTTGTCCTCATCAACTTCATCCAACAATAACAATCAATCAGCAAATGCAAACTCATCCTCGAACAACACCAACAATATCAATGAACCCGATACAATGCAGGTATCTTCCACCACTTCCGGCAACAACACTTCAACCACCTGCTCCAATCAGATTCAAAGTCAAGATTACCCCGCGCAACAAGCGCCACCCATATCATCAACAAACAACGAGAGGGCCAAGCGACCAACTCCAATGCAAACCGAGGTGCCATCTACAACCTCAGAGGTCAGATTGAAATGTAGACAACTTCTAACTGATGCACTCAAAAAGCCCCTACCAAAGGAACTAATGCAGGAGCCCTTCCTCGAGGAAGAGATTCTTGCTGCACGCATTGAAGAGTGCATATATCAGGAGTTTAAATGCACTGACATGAAGTACAAGAATCGTTTCAGAAGCAGGCAATCCAATTTGGGTGATCCAAAGAATCCATATCTGAGATTAAATGTTTTGCGTGGTGACATAACTCCCGAAAGGATTGCTAAAATGACTGCCGAAGAGATGGCCTCAGATGAGCTCAAGAAGGAACGAGAGAAATACACAAAGGAGGCTATAAATGACCATCAGATGACTCTTACCTCAGGCACTAAAACTTCGGAGATCAAGTGTCCGGCCTGCAAAAAATACAACGTTACCTACAACCAAGTTCAAACGCGCAGCGCCGATGAGCCAATGACTACTTTCTGTTACTGTAACGAGTGCGGTAAGCGATGGAAGTTTTGCTAAAAGTTCAACGGGTCCACTCGCCATTGTAACCGGAAACATATATACAAATATACATATACTTATATCTACACAAAGATTGAAAGATACTAAGAGATTGAGGTCGCGATAGAGGTAGATCGATGTAGAGATTTGAGAGGCCAGAATCAGGGTGGCCTGATAATTCAAGCTTGGTTGATCAGTGCATTGATTAAAGTCGAGATTCTAAGCAACTATTAAGGAGCTTAGATTATTATGCCTCCGTTTAATGTTACTTTAATTTAACATGGATACTAGCATACAATTCACACCTTAGAGTGTTAATAATTTACACCATCAACAATCCGTTGGCTCTCATTCGAGATGTGTCGATTGATTTGTCGTTCAACTTGCTATCCATTATCTACACGATCGTAATTAAATTCGTTCACTTTACAGGTATCAAAGTGTCCTGCTGCCGTTACAAACGTTGATGATTCAGATTGCGAGAAAATTGACTCACAAGTGTTATAATTATATTGCAAAGTTTCCATTTGATTTGATAAGATAATTTTGCAATAATTTTGCTCACAATTGAACAATTATCTCGATTTGAGCGGCCAGTTTTCTTCGATTTAGTATCACAATTTCATCCTTAAGATGCCCTTGTTGTTTTATGTGAGTTTGAATTGTACAGCTTGTTTCTCTTGAATGTCGATTGTTCGGCATTGTTGTGGTTGTTGTTGTTGTTTTGGAAATTTGAATGAGAGTTTGCTTTTTGATTACTATGATTCTTGTTGCTAATTCGATAATTCTCGTTTTGATCGAAATCTACCGGCTTGCTGCTAGTGATTCGGTTGTTTTCATATAGTTGTTGCTGCGTCTGCTGCCTTTTAGCCTTAATAGTAACTGGTTGATTAGTGGAGATTGAGGTTAATAAATTATTACCACTCTTGCTTGTCGCACTGGCTAGCTGTAGCGAACTGTGCGCAATGGTGCTAGCGCCAGGTATAGCGTACAGGTGCGATTGTTGCTGATTCTGGTATCTCTTCGAGGAGTTTGCGTCGCTTGAACTCTTTGGTGATGGAGCCTGTTGGCCGCTTCGCTGCTGGTAGCCGAGTTGTTGTCTCTTGCTAAAACTTGCCTCGTTTGCAGCCTGCTTTGCGCCAACCCTTAAGCTGGTTTGGGTTTGCGAGTAGTGAAGGTTGCTCGCTGGAACAGTTGTGGACGAGTCGGCGGGCGAGCTTGCCGACTGGCGCATCAAAACGAGCCCACTTGTTGCGGGCACGTCCAAGGCGCCGCCGCCGCCGCCGCCACCGTAGTGGCCGGAGCCGTAGGAGTAGGCTGCCGAGCTTGGGCCCCCAACGGGCGGGTAGGCTGGACTCAGGCTGGCGAGCGGGGTGTCCACTGCAAAGGTGTCCATGCGGCTGCTTAGCTGGTTAGCGGAAACTGGCGCAACTGGCGCCTTGCCATCGGGCGACGAGGTTGCAGTTGAGGTGGAGCTAGCGCTAAGTCCGTTGTCCGCGAGCCGGCCAACCGGGTGCGGCCGACTACTTCGCGCAACAACAGTTTGGCTCTGGTGAGTGTAATCTGGGATTATGTTCTCGATTTCGCCCACGCACTTCCCGTTCCGACAAACCTGGCCACCGTTGGAGGTTGGTTTGTTGGTGTCGCGCGCGCGAGAATTGATGGCGGCCAAGATGCGAGAGTTAGATTGGGCGATTTGATGGTTTGGGTCGGATGGGCAATTTGCGAGATAGCGAGAGAGGGAGGGATGCCATTAGTATTCACGTTTTGGTTGGTTCGCAGGTTAGCGCGTAGGGGGGGGGGCGGAAGTTGCTGGTTGCAGCAGTGGCGGCGGCGGCGGAGGTGCCGCCAGGAGCAGGAGACAAACTGGGCCGCCCAACGGCTAGCTGATGGCTATTGTGTTAGGGCCGCGCCAGTTGGCCGTGCAGCTGGCTAGCCCGGCGAGAGTCACCAAGCGGAAGTTGGCTCAGGGGGCGTCGCAGGCGGGGGAGGGAGCAACCTGTTGATTGCGAGCCTTATCTCTCTCTCCCTCTCTCGCTCCAGCTGGCTCCTCTCGGCTCAGCCTGGCCGCCCCGCGCGCGTTCGGCGCCAAACCCTCGGCCCAAAGCTCATTGACACTGTCGGCTGGTGTCCGGGCCAAATCCGCTTATTGTTCGCGTAATATCTCGCCAACTTGCGGCCGGCTTGAGCTAAGCGGCGCCGCACAGGTGGCTGCGAGCTGGATGAGAGGATACGCGCTGCAGGGCGAAGGCAACATGACATGTTGATTACAAAGTGATTGGCAGCCAAAAACGTGCTTCCAAGAGCGCGCTCGGCTGGCCGGCCGGCCGGCCGCTGCGTCCGCGCTGGCCAACGGCGAGCCTGTTTGCGCGCACCGTCGCCCCCTCAGAGCTGGCGGCCAACCAGCCGGCCAGGCGGACGCGATTCCGGGCTGATTGCGCTTTGCAAGGCGGCCGGCCGCACCTGTGCGGAAGCGGCATGTTTTGCGCTCGTTGCCTGTCAATCAGGCGGCCGCCGCTGGCCCGCTCGCCGCCCCCATCCACAGTCTGCGCGCCTACAGCCAGCAAACATGATGGTTGCTGGCACGAATCTCAGCTCTCCTCTCGCCTGAAACAATCAAATCATCCCTCATGATGTTCACGGCGAAAGCTGGACAGTCGGCGGCGGCGCCGCCAAGGTGGCTTAGCGGCCGTTGCTGTCGCTGCTGCTGCCGTTGCCGTTGCTGGCAGCGGAAAGCCGCTAAGCCGGCGGACATTTTCCTCTTATCCATTATCGAGCGGGCGGTTTGCTTTTTAGCGCTGCAGCGGTGCAGTTTGAAATGCGCCGCTCGCCTCGCTCTGCTCGTCATCGTTTGATTATTACCATTGAACAAATCAACCCGCCTCTAATAGGCGAGCCTTTATGTCGCTGTCGCCAGCTGCGCGAGTGTCCGATTGGAGCCAGCCGGTTGGGCCGGCTCGGCGGCCAGCTCGGCCAGACTGGAGGCGCTAATAAACGAGAGTGGATAATGTTTACAACGCTCGCTTTGAATTAGTGCGGCCCCTGCCACAGAATGGCCGGATGCCGAGAGCGGTCGAGAGTGAGGGGCGGCAGCCAAAAGCCATGGCCACTCACGTAAGGCGGCCGCTTGGCGTTGGTTGTGAGCGGGGCTTGACAGTGCGCTGTTGGCCAACTCATGGCTCAAGTCAACGAGCGTCACGTGCACACGGGCCGCTGCCTGCTTGAGGGCTGATCGAAGGGGAAAAAAGAGCGCAAGCGAGAGTCGAACCCAAGCCGAGAAACAGATATAAACCACCTGCACCTCCCTCTCTCGCCGCCTGCAACTCCCGCCGGGCGGAGAGGCTGTAAAGTTTGCGCGACGGCGACGGCGACGGCGACGGAAGCCGACGAGCCAAGCTGCGTGCGCTGGCCGATTGGATTGGATTGGAGCGCCGATGGGAGCCTCGCCTTGCCGGCTTGATTAAATTAGCGACCGAGCTCTCTCTCTCTCTCTCTCTCTCTCTTCACCTGGCCGCTTGCTGGCCGAGCCGAGCCGCCCGCCGGCCCAGCGAGCGGCCGGCCGAGCTCGGCGCCAAGGGCTCGGCGCAGGAAGCCTCGCAGGGCCACCCTGCGTCGCCATTGGCGCCACTGCCGTTGCTGTTGCTGTTGCTGTTGCT